>WNFQ01001775.1_pt1 | contig 20273 bp, 25 predicted proteins | sample 5400171 | NCBI WGS metagenome assembly WNFQ01 (sample SAMN13153356, study PRJNA577476) | soil metagenome | isolation source: 20 cm soil under Madrone tree | place: USA:California | collected 2016-06-14 | reverse complement strand
CGCCCTGCGGGCGGTCACATTAATTCGCACAAAAAAAGGCTCACAGAGCCGTGACTACAACTCCTACATCACGATTCCGCCATCGACGCACAGCACCTGGCCAGTAATGTAGCCCGCTTCGGGAGATGCAAGAAACGCCACTGCGCTGGCAATCTCATCGGGCGTGCCGGTTCTTCCCAGCGGGATCTTCGCGTGAATCGTATTCTTAACTTCATCTGAAAGCCCGGAAGTCATGTCCGTGATAACAAACCCTGGCGCCACTGCGTTAACAGTGATATTGCGGCTCGCCAACTCACGTGCGAGCGATTTCGTAAGGCCGATCAAGCCTGCCTTGCTGGCCGCGTAATTTGTCTGGCCAGCATTCCCCATCAGCCCAATGACTGAGCTGATGTTAATGATGCGCCCGCTGCGTTGTTTCGTCATGGCACGAACAACCGCGTGACTAAAACTGAACGCGCCGCGCAAGTTTGTGTTGATGACCGCATCCCAATCTTCCAGCGACATCCGGATGGCAAGGGCATCGCGCGTCACACCGGCGTTGTTAACAAGCACGTCGACCCTTTTAAAGTCCTCAAGAATTCGAGCACCGATTTTCTGGACGGCCGCATGATCTGCAACATCGACCGCGTAAGCTTTCGCCGCATCCGCTCGAAGACGGTTAATTTCGTCCGCGATCGTCCTTACGTTTTCTTCCGTTCGGCTCACACACGCTACATGCGCGCCCTCATTCGCGAAGCGTAACGCAATGGCGCGCCCGATCCCGCGTCCTGCACCGGTGACGATTGCCACTTGATCTTTAAATCTCATATCATTGGTATCCAAACTCAAGAATAGCGAGGTATGCTTGGAGTGCCACTGCGTGCCCTGCGCCAAGAGCTATTATAGAACCACTCCGTAGCGGCGCTGGCGGCGCCCAAATTCTTCCACGGCGGCGACCAGATCCTTTTTAGTGAAGTCGGGCCACAGCTTTGGGGTGATGTACATCTCAGTGTAGGAAGTCTGCCAAAGAAGGAAGTTAGACAGGCGCATTTCGCCGGAAGTGCGAATAAGGAGATCCGGGTCCGGATAGTAGCGGGTGTAAAGATGTTTGCTGAACATTTCTACGTCGATCATTGCCCTATCGATGTGACCAAGTTCAATCGCGCGAAGCAAACTTTTGATGCCATCAATGATTTCCAGCCGGCCGCCATAGCTCAAGGCCAGGATAAGAGTGAGACCGGTGTTGCCAGCAGTTTGCTCGATGGTTTTGTGCAGTTGTTGCTGCGAACTCGCGGGCAAATCAGTCAATCGCCCAATAGCCTGCAGACGCACATTTTTCTCGATCAATTCCGGCGTTTTCTCCCTCAAGAATTTTTCCAGCAAACGCATCAGCGCAAAGACCTCCGTTTTTGGACGCTGCCAGTTTTCAGCTGAGAAAGCGTACAGAGTGAGATATTCCACCTTTAATTCGCCACAGCCTTCCACACAGTCTCGCACCGCCTGCGCGCCTGCTTCGTGGCCCTTAATGCGTGGCAGCCCGCGCTCTTTTGCCCACCGGCCATTGCCGTCCATGATAATCGCGATGTGGCGGGGAACGTTTTTGCTGCTCGCAGACATCGTTGCAGTTCGTAACCTCTGGAATTTGTCGCCGCGAGGCAAATTTTACCGTTCCGTAAATTCGAAATCCCAAATCCGAAAAAAATGGGAACAACCGAGAGCCGAGCCTTAATCACAATCGAGGGTTTAGAGAAAGCCGGCACTAGGGTCGCCTTTCCTTGTGTTCTGCCGTTGTATGGGCAACGACAGCGCGCTGCGCTGAATCTGTTTTAGAATTGTCGAGATTCCCTCGTGTCATTCTGATCCCGCAGCCGCGGGAGAAGAATCCCTGATCATTTCCTCGATCGCACGTCAGGGCAAAAATCAGAGATGGTTCGCTTCGCTCAGCGTGACAGATGCGTTCGCCTGGGCGGTAGCTTACAAAATGATTGTCTCACCGCGTGCCGGCCCGACGCTGACCATGGACAATTTTGCTCCGGTTAATTCGGAGATGTATTTGACGTATTTCCTCGCTGCCGAAGGAAGCTGTGAAAACTTTCGCGCAGAATGAGTGGGTGCGTTCCAGCCGCGCATCTCCTCATAGACTGGCTCGCAATTGGCCAGTTGGCTGGCGTCGCATGGCGGAACATCAAGAGGTTTTCCGTTTAGCCGATAACCAACACAAACTCGAATCGGATCGACGTGATCAAGTCCGTCAAGGTTGGTGATAGCCAGCTCGTCAATGCCATTGATCATCCCTGCATAACGAGTAGCGACGGCGTCGAACCAGCCGCAGCGGCGCTTGCGCCCCGTTGTCGCACCAAACTCGCGCCCCAGGTTGTGAAGCATCTGTGTTAATTGCGCGTCTTCAGTGGGCAATGCTCCCTCACCGACCCGCGTGGAGTACGCCTTCATCACGCCCACCACACGGTCCATCCGACGGGGCGGCACACCGGTACCTGTGCAGGCGCCGCCCGCTGTTGTGTTCGAAGAAGTCACATACGGATAGGTGCCATGGTCGATATCGAGAAATGTTCCCTGCGCACCTTCAAACAAGATTTTTTTTCCGCGCTCGATCGCGCGGTGAAGATACACCACGGTATTTGCCACGAATGGGCGCAAACTCTCGCCGGCTGCCAGATAACTTTCGTTGACCTCCCGAAAACTGATCGGCTTCGCACCGAGGGCCTGAAGGATTCTGTTATTCTCAATCAGCTTGGCTTGCAGCTTCTTTGAGAAAACAATCGGCTGCATCAGGTCGGACATGCGCAGGCCAGTGCGCGCCGCCTTGTCGCCATAGGCTGGCCCGATCCCACGCTTGGTAGTTCCGATGCGGCCCCGGCGCAATTCGCGTTGCTCGTCGAGCATGCGGTGGTAAGGCAGGACCAGATGAGCGCAATCGCTAATGAGCAAGTTCTTATTAATTTTGACTCCCAATTTGCGCAAACCACCGATCTCGGCGAGCAGCGCGATCGGATCGACAACAACCCCGTTTCCAATCACGCAAACTTTGCCGCGTCGGAGGATTCCGGACGGAATTAAATGCAGAACGTACTTCACGCCGCGATAGATCACTGTGTGCCCGGCATTGTTGCCGCCCTGACTGCGAACAACAATGTCGGCCTGCGCAGTAAGCACGTCGATGATCTTGCCCTTGCCCTCGTCGCCCCACTGCATCCCAATTAAGATTGTGTTCGCCATTGAAATTAAATACGGGCAAAAAATTTTCCCGATGCATCCGGCAGGACACAGTCGGGACTGCCTACAGATGATAAGTTAGCAAGGTCGCCGCGCAACAAATTTCGCGGTCGCGCTTTCTTGTGTCATCTGCTGTTGGCTGAATCGGGGCAGCACGCCTACGGTGTATCTGCTCGCGTTGTTCCGCTCTTGTCATGTTGATCCCGCACCTGCGGGAGAAGAATCTCTGATCATTTCTTCGACGATACGGCAGGCCGAAATCCAAATGTTTCTCCCGCAGGTGCGGGATCAACATGACAAGCGATCCTCACGCTGCGCTGTGCCCCGACGGCTTTCGCGGCAGCGCGGCGCCGCAACGAGGTCTCTGCTCGGAAGCAACCCTCTTTCCAGATCACGGCGCGGGAGTTTGCATTTTTGCTGAAGGAGTAGCACTTGGCTCCTGTCTCCCGGATTCGATCATCGTCGGCCGAATCGCGCCCAATGGCTCTGGTTTTGTACTTCGTGGATTTGACCAACGCGGCACACTCGTTTGTCCCGTGCGAGGTTCTTTTTTGAGCGGCTTGGGGGTTGCAGAAACAGTCGGCAATTCCGCGGCACTGGGCTCCGAATCAGATCCGCCCGTTCTAGCAGGTTGTGGAGAACTTGTGTTTTCCAACCGCTCGGCAGCGAGCGCTCCCGCCATTCGCATCTGCTCGGCCGTCAGCGTTGTGGAACCGAATTTCTTCTCGCGCGACTTAGGTTTGGTTGGTGCCGGGGCTGGCGATTCGAATGGCGTCTGCTCAGAAGACGGCGCTGCTTGTTTGGGAGCCTCTGGTTTCTTTTCGTGAGCAACGATCACCTCCTGCGCATGGACCTGTCCGACAAGAACAAGGCTGCAGATTAGCGCGCTGAAAAACGCCTTCAGCATGAAGAGCCGTGATAAACAACTGCAACCCATTGCCAAGCCCTCATGACAAGACGTTGCCGCGTCTAAGCAGTTGGCCGCGCGACTTGGATCACCGGCAAGGGAAACCGCATCCGCAATTCGTTTTCCAGATAAATCTCCACGTGATGCAATCCGTATTGCTGAAACTGTATCCCGCCAAAATAATGGACGTTGGTTGCGTGGCCTTCCATCTCCTTTAAGACGAACTCAACTTCGGCTTGCCCGATAACCTGTTGTTCATCTACGCCGACAATCCGAGACTTTTGCCGAAACTTGCCCGCGCCGCTGCACCAACGCGTCCAGATACAGAGCCGCATATAATTGATCGGCAACGCCGGCGCCGGGATCACACTGAGCACGCCCACGAGCGTTTGCATGCCGTTGATTTCGCAGCGGACATCCTCGCAAATAACCGCGCTTTGGAGATCGGGGAGGATGACGTCGGTTTCCATCGGTAATCAATCACATCATCCCACGCGCGAGCAGCGTCAACAACCCAATGCCGAGCACAATCCTGTAAAGAGCAAACGGCACAAAACCGCGTTCACGCACCCAATTCATAAACCAGGCGACCACCATCAGTGCTACGAAAAATGAAACGACAAATCCGATTACGAGCACGATCCACTGATGAGCATTTATCGTCAGCGGTGCAATATCTGCTTCGTGATGACGCGGCATCACTGTCTTTAGAAAATCAAACCCCGTAGCCACCACCATCGTGGGCATCGATAAGAAAAATGAAAATTCGAGCGCAGCCGGACGCGACAAACCTGCGACTTGCCCGGCGGCGATGGTGGACATCGAGCGGGAAGTGCCTGGGAAAACTGCGGAAAGAATCTGTGCCGCGCCAATCCAGATCGCCTGGGGCAGCGTCATTTCTTCCATGTGCATCGTGCGCGGCCGTGTGAAAACGACGTCGACAACCCACATGACGATTCCGCCGATGAGAAGCGCCAGGGCCATCACCCAGAGATTCTCCAGGTTTTTCCCGATCTGTTTTGTCAAGAGCCACGCTGGGACCGCGGTAACGACAAACGCTATTAACGTCAGACTCAATGGATGGGTTAAAATCGTGCGGTTACCACGTTCGCCTTTCGGGAAAGTGCGAAGAAACTGCAAGATCCGATGCCAAAAATAAACAGGCAGCGCCAGGATTGCACCGAGCTGAATCACGATCGTGTACATCTTCCAGAAGCCATCGTGAAGATCGATGTGCAGCAGCGCTTCACAGATGCGCAAATGCGCGGTGGAGCTTACAGGGAGAAATTCGGTCAGTCCTTCGACGACGCCGAGAAAGATTGATAGTAAGTATTCGTACATGGATTAAATCGTTAAAACAGTTACAAAGGTTACACCGTTACATCGTTAGATGATTGCGAGTACAAGCGCGTTTTATAACGTTGCAACTTTGTAACTCTTGTAACAATTCACTGCGTGAGCTCGCCGCGCTCACAGTGCCTCCATTCCCCGTTCACCGGTTCGGATACGCACCGCTTCTTCCACCTCGGTTACAAAGATTTTGCCATCGCCGATCTTTCCCGTCTTCGCCGCGCCCAGAATGGCTTCCACCGCTCGCTGCGCGCGATCGTCCGCAATCACGATCTCGAATTTCGTTTTCGGAAGGAAATCCACCGTGTACTCGGTGCCGCGATAAATTTCACTGTGCCCTTTCTGACGGCCAAATCCTTTTACCTCACTCAAAGTCATTCCTTCTACGCCTGCCGCCATTAATGCTTCTTTCACCGGCTCGGTTTTGAATGGTTTGATGGTCGCCTCGATTTTTTTCACCGCGCCAGATTAAAACCGCCTGCGTTCCAAATGGCAAGCAGACGGATTTGCTAATCCGACCAGCCCAAGGAGAGGCGGTCTCCAGTCCGCCCACCCTGAGAGTACGGAGGCGTCTCGCCTGCATCGTTCAGTAACTTTCCCAACCGAAGCATCGTGGTAATGCTTTCCGGCGGCGGACTAGAGACCGCCGCTCCTTGATCCGCATCTTGCGTCTGGGATTTGAACTTGCCGCCGCGGCGACCGCAGCCAGCATCACACCTTGCGACCGAATTTTCTCTCCAACTCAGCAAGCGAAATCTGGATCATGGTGGGCCGCCCATGCGGGCAGCAGTAAGGCAAATCGCAGTCGAGTAAATTGCGGATCAGTTTTTCCACTTCAGGATAGCGCAACGGATCGTTGGCTTTGACAGCGTGCCTGCAAACGCTCTTGGCGATCATCTCTTCTCCCAAACGCATCGCTGAAGCGCTGTTGCCGGCGCTCTTGAGATCATCAATCACTTTGCGCATGAATTGCGCCGGATCTGACACATTCAAAAAACCGGGGACACTATCGATTTTGAACGTGTCTGGTCCGAAACTCTCAATCCCAATTCCCATTTTTTGCAGAATCGATAGGTTGCGCTCGATCCAGTCTGCGTCTCGCGGCGGCAAATCAAAAGTCTGCGGGAGAAGCAACTTCTGCGATGGGACCCCCTGCTCTTCCATTCTTCGCCGCAACTCTTCGAACAGGATGCGCTCGTGTGCTGCGTGCTGATCGACCAGCACGAGCCCGTCCGCATTTTCCATCAAAACGTAAAGCTTGCTCAGGACACCGATGATGTTGAATTGATGCTGATTGCTATCGCGTTTGGTTGCAACGGGAGAAGGAGCTTGATGCGCTTTGACAACCCTGCCGGAGTCAACGCCTCCGGCTACAGCAACTCCAACTGTAACAGGATGGGTGGTTGCTGGAGTAAGGTGTGGTAATTCCCGATGGGATTCCTCCGGAGCAGATATCTCAGGCCGCAACGTCAGATCAGGAGCTGCTTTTCCAGCAACGCTGGTCTGTGAATTGACTGGCGCCCGGAATTTTTCCTGCCATTCCGCTCGACCACCTTGCAATGTCTCTTGAATACAGCGAACGATCTCTTCGCGAACTCCGCTCGGATCGCGAAAGCGTACTTCGCGTTTTGCCGGGTGAACATTTACATCAACAGTCGCTGGATCCAGCTCCAGAAAGACGAATGTGACCGGATATTGCCCTTTCATGAGAGCGGTATGGTAACCTTCACGCACAGCGGCAGTGATAAGATTGCTCTCGATCGCGCGGCCGTTTACAAAGATAAGTTGTTGCGCCTTTGTTTGGCGGCTCAGACCTGCCTGCCCAATAAAGCCACTGATTCGACTTTTCCGAGAGGGAGTGCCGTTTACCTCAACAAGGCGCTCGAGTAACTCGGCACCATATAAGTCGCGAATGCGATCACTGAGTGTTGCCGCAGCAGGTACCCGAAATAAGACGCGGTCGTCTCGTAGCAATGAGAAAGCTATCTGAGGATGGCCGATTGCTTGTAAATGAATCTGATGCTCGATATTGCGGCTTTCGGTGTTTTCGGAGCGAAGAAATTTTCGGCGCGCAGGCAGATTGTAAAAAAGCGAGCGCACCTCGACCTGCGTTCCAGGGGCTTCACCCCCGTCGCGCACGACTTCGAGCTTGCCGCCATTGACAATGATTTCGGTTCCGGCAATCGCGTCAGGCTCACGTGTCGTCAGGCGAAATCGGGACACACTGGCAATGCTCGGCAGCGCTTCGCCCCGAAATCCCAGCGTAGCGACTGCTTGAAGATCCGCAGCAGATCGGATCTTGCTGGTCGCATGTCGCTCCAGCGAAAGCAGCGCATCATCCCGGTCCATTCCGCAGCCGTCATCGATTACCCGCACCAGTGAAATTCCTCCGCGTCGAATGATGATGTCGATTTTCTGCGCGCCGGCGTCCAGGCTATTTTCGATCAATTCTTTGACCACTGACGCTGGGCGCTCCACCACTTCGCCGGCCGCCACCTGGCTGGCCACGGTCTCAGATAACAATCGAATCCGGCCCATTTTGTATAGCGGATTGTAGATTCCGAATTGTCGATTGCGAAGGAAAACAATAATCTCAGTAAATTCTAGATCCGAATATCGAAATCCGAAACAAGCACGAATTTACAATCGAAATGGTCAATCCTCGCCAGGTCGATGGCCAGTTCAGTTTGAATTTTGGTTATTCGAGTTTGTTTTGATATTCGGGATTCGATATTCGAATTTTATCCTGCCCGCGGCTGAAACTAAGCGTCCCAACAGATTTGCCAGTCCAACGAACGGTAGCAGAAACGCGGCTGGCTGTTTTTTGACTTGGGTGCCCCGCAGCCGTATTTTTTCAAGATGATCAACGTCACGGACAACGCAGTTCGACAACTCCAAAATTTGCTTTCACAGCGAGCCGACAATTCGCGAAAAGGCCTGCGCGTGCAGGTCGCGAAAGGCGGCTGTTCTGGCCTGCATTATGAGATGGCGCTCGACGAGAGAAAGGACGGCGACGCAGTGGTGGAGCGCGATGGGATGCAATTTTTGATCGATGGCGATAGCGTCCCTCACCTGCGCGGCGCGACCCTGGATTTTACCGATGGTTTGACCGGCTCCGGTTTTCGGGTCGTTAATCCAAACGCATCGCGCACCTGCGGGTGCGGTTCGTCGTTTGAAACAACGCAATCAGGTTAAAACTGGGAAATCCTCGCGCACTGGACTGATGGACTATGGCACTCCCCCATACGATCCATACGACGAGCCGTATACCCGTCCGCGCCGGCGCATTAATTATTTTGCGTGGACGGTTGCCATTTTGCTTTTGACCGGCTTCGCGCTGGCAGCATGGCTTGGCAGCTTTTATATTTTCGATCAACCGGAGCGCCCAGACAGCTACCGGATTTTACAAAGGCTGCACAAAATTGAGCCGACGAAACGATTCGAGCTGACCGCTGCGCCGGCGGGCGAGTTTCTAAACCCGCCAGACCTCTATGAGCGCTATGTGGGGATGGGCGCCGCGGAGCTCACCAGAGCGAATGCTGAGTTGGCGCGCAATTACATCCGAAATTATCAGCAGGTGCGCGGCCTGGTGCCGTACGTCGTAGGCAGGTACACCATTATTGCTACGCGTCAGCTCGGCCCCGGCGATGTGTTTACGTCCGGCATGGTGGCTCTGACGTATGCCATCGATAACGGCGAGGTGCTCATGGAACATCTTTACCCGGCGAGCCCTGAAGCCCTGCCACTTATGAAACAGACGCTCGCTGTCGGGTTGGAAATCAAACTGGAACGCACACACGATATTTCTGCGGTGATCCACGCCGAACGATTGGTTGATGGCCGCATCATGGTCACCGCTGTCCCTTTGCTTTATGGAAGTTATACCGTCACACGAGGTCTGGGGACATTTCGTCTTGAGCCACCACTTACTCTCAACCTAGCCGGAGGCTGGCCTTTGTTTAAGTCACAGGAACGTAGTGCTATTGAGCAACGCTACGCGGAGTATCGCCAAAAGGCAGCAGCGGCACAAGGCGGCGGTCCGATCCCCATACCTGGCCTGACACCGAGCGCAACACCACCGCCCGCGCAGAATGAATTGGTGCGCGTCGAACAAGCCCGACCCGTCCAGGTATTTTCCCCGTCGCCTCTGTTGGCAAAGAACAACAAACTGGCGAAACCAACGCCATTGCCAAAAGGTAGGAAGGGGAAGAAACAAAAGCTCGAGTCTCCGGCACCTGCAGCGACTCCTGCGCAGCCAGTAGTCGCGCAGAAACCAAGCGCGCCAAGTCCAACACCCATTACGGTTGCGTCCGCGCGCACGCCGCCAAACGCTCCAAACTTTCCTGCTGTTACACCTGCGCCACCGCCAAAAGCTCTCGGAGTTGGGACCCAACCAGTGGCCCAGGCTCCAGCTGTTCCAACCGCCACGCCAGTGCCCGTTCTACCCGCCCAGCCTGCCCCGGCCGATACTGCGAACGTAGCTCTGGCCTCAAACGCAGGTGGTGGTAGTTGGAAAACATTTCCCCCTGGTAAAATGCCGCTTGGCCGGCTTATTGGGACAGGCGATCTGCGTGATGTCGCTGACCACGGACTCGCAGGTGAACGCGTTTATTTGAAGGGACAATTCGTCGTGAACTTTTCCGACGCGAACAAGGCTGTGCTGCGCCCGCGCGCAAAACTAACAGACAAAGTGCTGCACTTCGGCAGCGGTTCATCCACGCGCATCATTGTGGAATTTCCGGGCGGCTACGCTCCCCCGCCGCAAGGCGCAGTAGTAAACAGGGACGAGTTGCGGCCCTACGAGGTTACCGAAGTGCGCAAACAAGAGGACGGACAGCTTAACGTCTTTGTACGCGAAATCATGCAGCCGAATTAGCTGCATGGTAGGGACAGACTACTGGGCCGTCCAACAATCCAGAATCTGTTTAGCGCTAAAGGCGCTCTCTCACTTCTACCCTGGGGCATCGGCCCAGGGATCTGATTGCTCAACCAACCGAGCGCTGAAGGCGCGAGTCAGATTAATCTTGGGACGCTGTCCAGGCTAGCGATGAATGCTGCGCCTTTGGCGCTAAAGACAGATGATTACCTCGCTGATCTCTTTATGCGGAAATCGAGTTCCGCCTTCCGGTTCGAATTCGAGCATCTTTTTATCGGTGTTAATCTGTGTTAATCTGTAGCCGTCTTTCCTATTCAGTACGTGATCGAAGAATAACTTTGCCGTCGCGTACCGCAATACTGCCGACGTTGTGATCGTTCCGGTAATCAGCGACATAATCTCGTAATCGCCTTGAGCGATATTTCCAATTTAAAAGATCATTCGGCACCGGCTCCCCGTTTACAATGAGCCGGTTCAACTGCGGATTCTCCAATGATTCCGCGTCCTTAAATTCGACCGTGATGTCGCCGTTAAAATAATAGCCTCGGCGGCCGATAAGTTCCCCAAACGGAATACTCGCCTGAAGGTGAAGTTGGCTGCCATCGATCGATACAAAGACTTTGCCACGTGTATCCCGGTTAGTGACGATCAAGGTGTTAATGTCGTCCGCTGTCAGCTCGATGTCGGCGGGCTGACCTGCGCGCGTTTTCTGTTCGAAATCCTGCCAACGTTCCCGGATGCTTTCAATTTGATTCTCCGAAGCGTTGAATTCAGGCACGGCGACCGGCGCTTCCGCGATCGAATGCGTCTTCGCCAGCCAATAAATACCGTGCACTATTGCCGAGTGCCGTTGGAAGCCCCAATACATCCCGGCAAAACAAGCGATCGCCAACACGATCGCAAACACCAAAAGGATGAGACAGCCTCGCGCAAAGCAGCCCAATCCTTGCCTTCGCGGCGGCGGTTCGACCCAGCTGTTCATGAAAGGTGGCTACTCGTAAGTGACCAGTGACAAGCAAATCCCGGGGCTTGTCACGAGCCCAAAATGCCGATCACTGTTCACAGATCACCGATCACGATTCGTGTCGGGCATCTTTGTTTGCGCGTCCATCAATTTGTCATAAAGCGCGCGCAATCCCTCCGAGAGCGCGCGCGTACCGGCAATGATCGGCATAAAGTTGGTATCACCGCTCCAGCGGGGGACGATGTGGATATGTAAATGATCGGGCACACCTGCGCCCGCGCATTCGCCAATATTCATACCGATATTGAACCCCTGCGCCTTTGTCGCGTAGCGCAAAAGCGCTTGCGCATGCACCACTAAATTCCAAAGCTCAACGATTTCATTGTCACCAAGCGCCGAAAGCTCGGCGATCTTGCGATAAGGCACGGCCATAAGATGACCGACCGCATACGGATACCGGTTCATCATTAGAAAGGCATTCTTTCGCCGGGTGATGACAAAATGCTCCGCGTCATCGCTCGCGCGAGCCGCCGTTTCTAGAAAATCCCGGTCGCGCGGTTCCTTTTCGAAATACTCCACCCGCCACGGAGCCCAGAGCGTCTCTAATTCTTTCTTCGGAAATTCGTCCGCGGACATGCTTCTACGAAGCTAAAATCATGCGGCCCAAAGTCGAGCCAGCATTTCTCAACCTTGCTGTGTCATTCCGAGCGGAGTCGCCCGCCAAGCCGTAGCTTTATGCGAAGGCTGGCGGAATCTCTCGATCCCTTTTCTCTTCATCCAGCATCGCGAGCCGTGTCATCAGGTCGTTTCGGCTTGTCCGCCTGTGCGCCAGAATGCAAGATACAGCCCGCCATACGGAGGTAACATTATGCGACCCATTGCTTTCACAGTTCTGACTATCTGCATGTCTCTTCAGGCAGGCCGCCTTCTCGCCGGCAACCAGCCAGCAGCTGAAGACGAACTCACCAAGATCAAGCGCGAGTACGGCGACGTTCTCACCCTGCAGGGCTCATCCAAAGGCGAGATTCTGGCGATCGCTCGAATTCTGCGCGCGAAACCCGACATCGCGATCGATCAAACGTCGGCGAGTGGCGAATACTGTTTCAACAGCGGCCATGGTACGATGGTCCACTTCGCGACCCAGCCGGAGCGCACACCAGAAGACGTCGTCTACGAGTTCGACGCGTCTGGATTAATTGCGGCAGGCCTCGACACGTCGCGGATGCAACAGCTACCCGAACGAGGCCAAATGACGCCCGGCGTCTGGTATTTCCTGCCAAAGGGACAGCCAGACCCGCATCACGGCCGCGCAATGGCCAACTCCACGATCGCGATTGCGATTAACGTCAAGTAAGTCCGGTTTCGATATAACGCTTACCCTACGCGCTTTTGAGATACTAACCGCTGGCCGCCGTACTGAAAGGCTGAAGGATAAATTATGAAGGATCAAGTAAAAGCCACACTCGCCGCCGCCAGCGGTGGCTCAGCTTCGTCTCGTGAGGTGTAGTATGCCGCAACCCGAAGTTTCCGAAGGCATGGTCGACCTTACGCACGCGCTGGTAGAGGCACAACATCTCCGAGCCTGGTTTTATGCGCTTGAGCGCCTTCCCGTTTCAGTTCGTGAGACGGCATTCTCTGAGATGGCGTCGCAGATGCGGAGTGCCGGCGAAGATGCCAGTCTCACGGAGGCAGTCGCATCACTCACGAATCCGATGATTTACCAAGGCGTCTTGCAGGCAGTTCGAGAGCGCGTTGGAGATGCAACGTCACGCACGTAACCAATCGATGAAGCCCCTATGAGGATCAAGTGTGGATTAGAGGACTTAGGGTTTCTTGCCATTCTCCTGGTGGGGCTTCTCTTTTCTTCCTGTGCGGCGCATCCCAGACGCGTCGCCATAAGCGGCCCGGCTCCCGCCGGTGCAGCCGAATTAAAAATCACGCAGAGCATCATCCCCCCAGGGAATTGCGGACGTCCATTGCATCGGCCGATGCGTCCGACATTTATCACTATTCATTCGACCGACAATACGTCTCGTAGCGCCGACGCTTTGCATCACGCGCTTGCCATGAACAAGGGGCTCCGAGCCCGTCACAATCGCACTGGATTTCTCACTTGGCATTTCACTGTGGACGATCATTCCATTTACCAAAGCCTTCCGACCAACGAAACCGGAGAGCATGCTGATTACGAAGGCGAGGGAAACAGGTCGTCCATTGGGATCGAAATGTGTGTAAATCGGGGCAACAATCTTGACATCACCATTGATCGCACCGCGCAACTCACAGCCAGACTGATGCGTCAATATGATATCCCTCTCAATCATGTTGTCCCGCACATGCACTGGCGCATGATCCGTTACAGTGACGGTCGCGATTTGGGCTTTAAAAAATGCCCGAGAATTCTGCTCGATGGCGGTCGTCTTGGTCCAAAATGGAGTGCATTCATGGCCAAAGTGTCATTTTATGCACGATGAAGTCGGCAACGACGTCAGCTCCGGCCCTTCATTTGGGCACGATGATTCTGTTTTGCAAAAGAGATCTAACCAAACGATGAAGCCAACTCCGAAAGTTTTCGCGAGCAGGCTGGCCCCATCGCGAAACAACGTCAGAGTGTTTGCCACGACAGCCTGGATTTCATCCAGGTGCCCGGCTTCCCTAGTGCGACTCACGCCTTCACGTTCACGCACTCCCGCCGTAAAGTTGTTCAACGCTAGTCGTGGGTTATCTCTTTCTTGTTAGGTCTTATGCAGGGCGTTAAAGAGATAGAGGTCCGTCCATTTTCAAGTCGTGAAGAATACGAGCTGATGTTGGATTACTTTTATAAGGCCGATGATCCATTTTTGCGCGGGATGGGCGTCGACCGCTTGAAACTTCCTGAAAGAAACAAGTGGCTCAATGCTCTTTTAGCCGACCATGAGAAACCAGATAACGAAAGGGATCGGTTTTACCTGGTTTGGATATTTCGAGGAACTCGTGTTGGACACTCAAGTATCAATAAGATCGTCCTCGGCACCGAGGCCTACATACATTTGCATCTTTGGAAGTCACAATTGAGGCGAGCGGGTTTGGGAACGGAATTTGTGCGCAGATCCGCTGCCTTTTACTTCGAGCGCTTCAATCTGCAAAAACTCGTTTGCGAACCTTGTGCAGAGAATCCTGCTCCCAATCGAGTATTAGAGAAACTCGGATTCGCATTCGTGAGGCGATACCGAACGATTCCCGGTGTCATTGCATTCGAGCAAGACGTAAATCGCTACCAGCTGAGACGACCTAACCAATCGCTGGAGCGAACCGCTGGCCGTTGTGAAGTCCACGTTTGATTTTATGAAACAGTTCCCGATGTTTGCCAAGCTCGCTCCTGCCAGCAGTGACTTAGCTTTGTCTCTAACAAAGCGCGCATCGCCGGCTCGCAACGCTGTATGCGTTCTGCCGCCGCTTGAATGGAGATAAGATATTCTTCCAGGATGACCTTCATCGCCGGATGCGGCAGCACCAGTTCGCGCAGGTAACGCTCGTGCGCCCCGCTCCAGGATGTTTTGCCCTGGTAATGATAGCCCTGACGCAATAGGAAGCCTTTGAGCCGGTGACGCGAGCGGCGCCGATCATCCACCGCATCAGTCCGGGGCCGGCACAAATCCCGAATCGCTTCATCGGTCGATTCCGGAATGGAAACCGCGCTCAGTTCACCAGCCCGGAGCAATCGGGCCAGTTTACGCGCATCACGTCGGTCGGTCTTGACCCGCTCACCCGCCCGCCTGGGTGTCATCGAAGGGGCCACCACTTCGCACTCCACCCTCAACTGTTTGAGCCGCCGCGCGATCCCAAACCCGCACGCTCCCGCTTCATAGCACGCTCGCAGGATCACTTCGCTCCCATGGGCCTTGCCTAATCGCCCAATCCACCTCTCCAGCGCGTGCAGGTCGTCGCTGATTACGCCCGTGTCGCGCACTTCGCCCTTACGCCCTTCCTCCGCCACCGCCGTGGCGATACACTCCTTGTGGACATCCAGTCCTAAATAGAGTTCTTTTTTCATTTGCTCCCTTAAACGGAGTAGCGCGCGAAAAAATATGAACGGCAAACACACCGCTTCTTTCAACGCCGCGCTCGCACGCTCACCTCGCGCCCGCAGCCATCCAGTCTAGGTGGACAAGCGATGGAGGACACGAATTCCCGCGTAACGATCCACATGGCCGCGAGTCTCGACGGATTCATCGCTCGAAAGGACGGGCGCGTCGATTGGCTCGAAACCTCAGACGAATTCGCAGGCGGGGACACCCTGGACCCAGGATTCGTCGAGGCGTTCCTCAAGACGATCGACTGCTACGTCATGGGGTCACGAACCTATGAGACCGCGTTGAGTTTTGAAGCCAAAGGATTGGGGTGGCCGTACGGCGACAAACCCACCTTCGTCCTCACTAGTCGCGATCTGCCGCGAACCCGGGATACCGTCGAGTTCTACTCAGGCGATCTTGCGCAGTTCGTGAATGGGCACCTGCGGCCCACGTTCCGTACCATCTGGTTTGTTGGAGGCGGTGTAGTTTCCGGCGAATGCCTTCGTCTCGGGCTAGCCGACGAAGTTCGTTATTCGATCCTGCCGATCTTGATTGGCGATGGGATACAGTTCTTCGAGAAGCTCGACAGAGACATTGCTCTCCATCTTGCGGAGGTCAAAGCTTATAAAAGCGGCATGGTCGAGCTTCGTTACGAGGTGCAAGGAGATCGCGGCGAGTGACGGAACGCCACCTATCTAATCGATGAGCCAACTCCGAAAGAATTCGCGAGCAGGCTGGCCCCATTTCGGTACAACTTCAGCGTGTTTGCCACGACGCCCTCGACTTCGTCTCGGTTCCAGCTTCCCTAGCGCGATTCGCGTCTTCGCGCTCACGCACTCCCGCCGTATTGTTGTTCAACGATTGCCGTGGCTTACCGCAGCTACTTTTACAAAATAGCTGGGCGAAATCATCTCTTTGACTCATGATCTTCCCAGCTCATTCGCCCTGTCGGGCTTACCCGTCCATGTCGCGGCTTCCCAACGCGCTCCATTCTCGTTAGGCGCTACGCATGCAGCTCGTCCGTCCCGATCCCGAACACCTTGCGAGCTACATCGCCACGCTCGAGCGTGGGTGGTCTGCCGACAACGAGGGCGGTGTCGAGGCCGCACGCGAAGAGCTTTCCCGCATTCATGCCGATGCAGCGGCGTTTCTCGCCAGCATGGAAGACCGCGAAGCTAAGGGTCTTCCCATCACTCTTCCAGACGGTTCGTCGGCCAAGCGCCTCCCGGGCTTCAGGCGCTGGCTCTGGGACGGCGAATTCTGCGGCAGCATCGGGTTGCGGTGGCAGCCAGGTACTACGGCGCTACCGCCCTATTATCTGGGACATATCGGCTACGCGGTCGTGCCATGGAAGCAGCGCCTCGGATATGCTAAATCAGCGTTACGCCTCATGCTTCCGGAAGCCAAGGCAGTCGGTCTTCCGTACGTGGAGGTCACCACTGATCCGAACAACATCGCGTCACAGCGCGTCATCGAAGCGAATGGAGGCATCTTGGTTGAGCACTTCATTAAACCGCCGCAATTCGGCTGCAAGCCCGGCCTGCGCTTTCGCATCACGTTCACATGACCGCGTCTGACCCCTCCGTCCCACGTTAGGTCTCGACACGTCTCACACCTCTATACCATCGTTCGACCCAAAGAGCCGTGAACCGGGACCTCACTATTCTGCAAAGTTGACTTGAGTACGGGCAAAGCGTCTAATCGCCCAACTATGAAAATGTTCGGCCGGAGTGCCCTTGCTATGTTCGTGTTGACCTGCGTTATGTCGGCTGCGAACAAATCTGATTCGTTGCCGCCGGCCAGCGACAAAGTCTACACCTTTGCGGAAATCCAGAGAGAAAAGGCTGCACTGAAAGATAAGATTGTGCGAATTGAGATTCTTTATCTTCTCGGCGAACCAAGCGATCTTCTTGGCAACGGCACGCTGCGATTCATCTGAAAGGATACTTCCAAAGGCGCGACGCCTTATGGTCAGGTCGCGTTTCCACGCGAAGGTTTGGCAAAAATGGGCCTCGCGCAGGATCCGCACCGCGAGGGTCCGTTCATCGTCTACACGCGGGTGCATGTTTTCGCTCAAAAGGACGCAGCAGCAATTTGCATCGTGGTCGGAACCCATGTCGCCGTCGAGAACGGCAAAGCCACCTATTCCTGGTAAACTCGTGCCTTCGTTCTACAAGCGCATTGAATAAGTTCACCGCGTTTGCCATTACATCCTGCCGTGGCTTATCTTGTTCTCGTTACGCCCCATTCGAGCGCTTTCTTCAAGAAACAGACCAAAATAGCCCATGACCAACAAGAAACGCCTCCGACCCCGGACACCGGAGGTATGTCCAGTCTGCGGAGAAGAAGTTCGGCGCGATGCGCTAGCATGTTCCCAATGCGGTGCCGATCATAACTCCGGTTGGAGAGAAGATGCCGATACCTACGATGGTGTGGACTTACCGGAGCACGACTTCAACTACGACGACTTCGTTAAACAGGAGTGCGGATCCCAAGCAAAACCGGCGGGACTTAAGACAATCTGGTGGATTGTTGGCATTGCCCTCATCGTCGCCTTTGTCTTGTATTTCTCTGCAGCTCACTGATGTTCGTACTCGAACCCAGAGGCTAAGCAGCCGATGAAGCCAACTCCGAAAGTTTTGACTTATTCGCTCCCGCTCATTTCGACCTGTCGGTTCGCCGATCTATGTCGCTCGCGTCCCCACGGCTCCATTCGCGAGCAGACTGGCCCCTTTTCGTTGCAACTTCACCGTGTTTGCCACGACACCCTGCCGTGGCTTATCTCTATTTCGTTAGGCTTTAGCAAACGTAGGATATGAAACGGCATGAATACCGTGCCGCTCGTCAAAGGTAAGATAACGTTCGAGGAGGTAGCACCGCCGTTCGCTGGTGCGACAATGTATGTGCGCCTGGAAAGAATAACTGCCGCCGACATCGCTTCCGAGGCGGTTGCTGAGTACGTCGAACGGGGCATAGCTTTCGACCCAAAAACCTCCAGCGACTTCTTATTCGCCATAGCCGGCAACCCTCCGGACCCCCGAGCCAGCTATACGGTCAGGGTGCATATCGACATTGACGGAGACGGAGAGGTGAGCAAGGGTGATTTCATAAGCATGCAAAGCTACCCGGTGATCACTTTTGGCCACCCAAGGGAAGTATCAATTCTCGTCCGACAGGTAAAGTAATCGTATCTCAACCAAGAACGGGAGTGTAAGAAAATGGCAAAAGAAGAGTTTCGTTCAAGCCCGGAAGTACGCACAGGTTTTGTCAAAGGCAATACCTTTGGATACCGCCCTGTCCGATACAGTGTCATCGACGGTGAGGCCATCTTCGAGGGCGACATCGTGCTGGGAAGTGTCGACGAAATGGAGCGGCTGGTCGCTGAGGTCAACAAGGAGAAAGACACAAAGCCCCGCGCCGTCATCATCACAGGGGCACAGTTCCGTTGGCCGGGCGGCGTTGTACCTTTCGCCATTGATCCCGAGCTCCCCAATCAGGGGCGCGTCAATGACGCGATAGCCCATTGGAATAGTCGCACAGGTATCAGATTGGTCGCCCGCACCAATGAGCAGATCTTTGTGACCTTCAGGCCCGGAGACGGATGTTCGTCAGCGATTGGCATGCGAGGGATTGGACAGCAGTTCGTTAACCTAGCCCCAGGGTGCGACAAGGGCAGCACGATCCACGAGATTGGTCATACCGTCGGTCTCTGGCATGAGCAGAGTCGCGAAGACCGAGACCGATTCATACGGATTCTTTTCGAGAATATCGAGCCAGGGAAGGAACATAACTTCGACCAGCACATTACCGATGGTGACGACATAGGCCGATATGATTTTGGGTCAATAATGCACTACGACAGATTCGCGTTCTCGAAGAACGACCAGCCCACTATTGAGACTCTGCATGGTGAGTCTATCGGCCAGAGAAGCGGCCTCAGTGACGCCGATGTTCAAGCCGTCAACTTCATGTATCCTCTTTCGATCCCATTAATCTTGCAGCCGGGGCTGTACACGATCCAGCAGCAGAGCAATGGCCGGTTTGTGGATGCGCATGAATACTCGGGAAAGGACTTCGGAATGGTCACACGCCCTGCGCAGAATAACCGCACCCAGCAATGGATTCTAATACCTGTGGGGGGTGTGTATAGAATCCAACAAAAGAGCAATGGCCGGTTTGTGGATGCGCATGAATACTCAGGAATGGACTTCCGGCTGGTCACGCGCACTGCACAGAATAACGACACCCAGAGATGGGTGCTGACGCGCTTCGGTGGCCCATACATGGGCGGCCTATACACCATCCAGCAAAAGAGCAACGGCCGATTTGTGGACGCGTATCAAAGTTCGGGAAAGGACTTCGGGATGGTTACGCGCCCTGCGAAAAACAACGACGCCCAGAGATGGATAGTCACACCTTCGGGCAACAACACGTTCACCGTGCAGCAAAAGAGCAGTGGCCGATTTATGGATGCACACGAGATTGAGGAGAAGGACTTTGCTCTCGTTACCCGGCCTGCACAGAACAACGACACACAACGGTGGACTCTAACTCCTGTTGGAGTGGTGTGCACCATTCAGCAGCAGAGCAGTGGCCGATTTGTGGACGCGTATCAGAGTTCGGGAGATGACTTCGCACTCGTTACCCGCCCCGCGAAAAACAACGACGCCCAGAGATGGATAGTCATACCCTCGGGCAACAACACGTTCACCGTCCAGCAAAAGAGCAGTGGCCGATTTATGGATGCACATGAAATTGAGGAGAAGGACTTCGCTCTCGTTACCCGGCCTGCACAGAACAACGACACACAACGGTGGACTCTAACTCCTGTTGGAGTGGTGTGCACCATTCAGCAGCAGAGCAGTGGCCGATTTGTGGACGCGTATCAGAGTTCGGGAGATGACTTCGCAC
>WNFQ01003636.1_pt1 | contig 20274 bp, 18 predicted proteins | sample 5400171 | NCBI WGS metagenome assembly WNFQ01 (sample SAMN13153356, study PRJNA577476) | soil metagenome | isolation source: 20 cm soil under Madrone tree | place: USA:California | collected 2016-06-14 | reverse complement strand
CCTTATTAACCTACGCAGCGGAATTGATTCGCAGGACACCCGCGCCTTCGATCTTGCTCTCTTTCATGTCGAGGAGTGCGTGGTTCGCCTCAGCTAAGGGGTAAGTGCGAACCTGGGTTTGAATCGGAATCGCGGCCGCGAGATCGAGGAATTCGCGGCAGTCCTGGCGGGTGCTGTTGGCGACGCTCCGGATAACGCGCTCGTGGTACAGCAGGCTGTAATCGAGGGCTGGAATCTGACTCATGGTGATGCCGGCGAGCGTCAGCGTGCCGGCCTTGCGGAGATTTCGCAGAGCATGCGGCACGAGTGTTCCCGCGGGCGCGAAGATAATGGACGCGTCCATTGGAGAAGGAGGCGTTTCCTCGGCACTCCCGGTCCATTCCGCGCCTAACCGTCTTGCCAGTTCCTGATGTGCAGCCCCGCGCGTAAATACACACACTTCACATCCCTGGTAACGCGCCACCTGCAGCACCAGGTGCGCGGAGGCTCCGAAGCCGTACAGGCCCAGGCGTTGACCAGTCCTCACGCCGCTGAGGCGGTAGGAGCGGTAGCCGATGACCCCGGCACAGAGTAGCGGAGCGGCCCTTTCGTCCGAGAAATTCCTTGGCAGCGGGTGTGCGAAGTCTTCCCTGACGACACAGGCTTCAGCGTAGCCTCCATTGACGTGATAGCCCGTGAACCGGGCTTGCTCGCAGAGATTTTCGGTTTGGTGTCGGCAGAAGTTGCAGACACCATCGCTGGAATAGAGCCAGGGAATACCGACGCGATCGCCTTCCTTCAAATTTCGCACGCCGTCGCCGCACGCATCGACAACTCCGACGATCTGATGTCCGGGAACGACCGGAATCTTGGGCAGCGGGAGGTCGCCTTCCACGATGTGCAGATCGGTGTGGCAAACCCCACAGCAGCGAATCTGGACGCGGACTTCCGTGCGCCCCGGCGTCGGTGTCGGAATCTCCGCGAGACGGAGTGGGGCATCCGTTACCAGTCGCGGGGCTTCCAGCAGCATCGCCTGCATGGTCTAATTCTAGACGGATGAGGTGGAAATGCCGTGCGGGGAAAGCGAACTACTTTTCGTTGCTGGGCGCCGTGGCCGACAGCACCGCCGCCTCCAAACTTTCAGCGGCCACCAGATCCTCCAGAGCGGAACCTACACTCTTGAAGAGTGTGATGTCTCCCGGACTGGTTCGAATTGTTTTCTTCCCCTGAACCAGTTCGTGCAGGTTCGCAAGCAGGTGGTCGCGCCGGATGGCGCCCGAGTTTATCGGAATGATCAGGTCGCCGGCTTCGGTCAATGCACCGTCGTAGGTATCGACCACGATGCGCGAGCGGCGAACGGTTACATCGTCGACTTCACGGGTTGTTGGCCGGAAGCTTCCGACGACGTTCAGGTGGGTTCCTTTGCGCAGCATGTTGCCATCGAAGAGTGGACTGGCGGCGGTGGTGCACGTACAGAGCACGTCGGATTCGGCGGCGCAGGTGCGGGAGTAAACCGACTCGACCTTCATGCCTAGTTCCTGCTCCATCTGCTGGGCGAAATCCTGCGTGCGGACAGGATCGCGACCGCTCACCAGCGCACGTTCGAAGTTCCTCACGCAGCGCAACACCTGGAGATGGGCCCGGGCCTGACGGCCGGTACCGAACACGCCAAGGACCTTCGCATCTTCCCGGGCGAGGATCTTTGTCGCGACCGCCGAAGTGGCCGCCGTGCGCAGATCGGTCAGGTAATTCGCCGGGATCACGAGTTTGGAGCAACCTGATTCCGCATCCAGAAGAATATAGGTGGCCTGAATCCGATCTTCGGCCACGCCTGGGCTCTCGTTGAACTTCACGAGTTTCATGCCCAGGCCACGGCCCTCGCGGTCATAGCACGGCATGATCAAGAACACACCGTCGGCCAGTTTCATCTGGGTGCGCGTAGGCATCACGGTGGAGGGATAGCGCGTGCGGAAAGCTTCCTCGATCGCCGGAATTAAGGCGCGCGGCTCCAGGAAGCGATGAACTTCGGCTTCGGTCAGGACGTGCAAGGTGGTTCCTCTGCCGACATCTTAACGGAAAATTCCGCGCCCCGAGTCTCCAGCAGAAGTGGCGGAGGGATGGTGCAATGCGGCGGCCAGACATCGTTTGCCATGCGCGCGTTGCGGCCCCACGCTTCCGGTCGAAGACCGGTGCTTCGTGTGTTCGGAAAGCGAGTTCGGGTAAGATACTCCGGCCCATGAATCGTGAATACCACAAGGGTTACAGCCAGGAACTGCACCGGGAAATGGAGATGCTCATCTTCGGACACGCGGGCACTCCCGTTCTCGTGTTCCCAACTTCCATGGGAAAGTTTTTCGAATACGAAGATCGCGGCATGATCGGCGTACTAGGCGCAAAGATCGAGCAGGGAGAGTTGCAGGTGTTTTGCCCCGACGCGATCGATACCGAGAGTTGGTACAACAAGAGCGCGCATCCCCGTATCCGAGTTCTGCGACATTTGCAGTACGAACGCTACATCCTCCACGAACTGCTTCCCTTCTTGCGCTGGAAGAATCCCTCCACGCAGCTCGCCGTCACCGGGTGCAGTTTTGGCGGCTACCATGCCCTGAATTTTTCTTTAAAGCATCCTGACATCACCACGCACTGCGTGAGTCTGAGCGGAGCGTTTGATATCCACCAGTTTCTCGACGGGTATTACGATGACGATTGTTACTTCAATTGCCCGTCGGATTTTCTGGGGAATATGACCGACGACTGGTTCCTGAGCCGCTATCGAAAAATGAAAATAGTGCTGGCTTCGGGTGAGTGGGATATGTGCCTGGACCAGAATGTGAGGATGTCGCACTTGTTGAATGGCAAGGGCGTGCCACATTGGTTGGATGTTTGGGGAGATCACACAGGTCATGATTGGCCGTTCTGGCAAAAAATGGTGGGCAAATACTTCTAAGATTTTGATCGGGTGCTGCGGCGAGAGTGGAGACGCATTCGGGAGAGTCGACGAGACGCCGACGCCACATCAGGAGTTTTAGTCATGAACAAGAAGATTGGGATTGTGTTCGGGATGGAGAATACTTTTCCTCCCGCACTCGTAGAGAAGATCAACTCCATGGCGGTAGACAGGATCACCGCGGAGTTCGTGAAAGTCGGCGGAGTGCGGATGGATGAACCCAAGAAATACGATGTCATCATCGATCGGATTTCTCAGGACATTCCGTTCTATCGAGCTTATTTGAAGAACGCCGTGCTGCATGGAACGATCGTGGTCAACAATCCCTTTTGGTGGACGGCTGATGACAAGTTTTTTAACTACGCATTGGCGACCAAACTTGGGGTAGCCATTCCGTCCACGGTAGTGTTGCCGCACAATAAGCACCCCGAAGGAACCACTGATCAGTCCATGCGGAACCTGATCTACCCACTGAACTGGGACGAGATTTTTCAGTATGTCGGCTTCCCTGCATTCCTTAAACCGTATGCCGGGGGCGGATGGAAGCATGTCTACAAGGTGCATTCGCCGGAGGAGTTCTTCTTCCATTACAACCAGACCGGAGACCGCTGCATGACGTTGCAGCACGGCGTGGAATTTGAGGAGTACTTCCGGTGCTATGTCGTCGGACAAGAAAAGGTGCACATTATGCGGTATGACCCCAGGGCTCCGCACCATGAACGCTACGTGAAGGGAAATCCACCCGCCGCGCCTGCCTTGATGGAAAGGGTCGAGAAGGATGCATTGAGGCTTTGCCGCGCCTTGGGATATGACCTCAACACCGTGGAATTCGCGGTGGAAGACGGGGTGCCCTACGCCATCGACTTCATGAATCCGGCTCCGGATGCGGACGTAAACTCGGTGGGTCAGCAGAATTTTGACTGGATCGTCGATGCCGTGGCCGAAATGGCAGTGCAGAAAGCGCAATGCGAAGAGAATCCCACGCAAGAATTGCATTGGTCGGCGTTTTTGGCAGGACCGAAGCCATCGGGAAAGAAGGCAAGAAAAACCGGCGGGCGGGGCGCCGAAAGTTCGACTCAGGCGGGCGCCTCGTAAGCGCGGTTGGCGCCCGATAGAGGCACGCTTGTCGTAGGAAACTGCGAAAAGCGGGACGGCCGCGTTGCTATACTGTGGCGACTCCCCCCCCGCGCCCAACTCTTATATGACACCTACTTTCACCATTGGGATCGAGGAAGAGTACCAGACGGTTGATCCGGTCACCCGCGATCTTCGCTCTCATATTCACGCCGAAATCATTGAGAAGGGCAAACTGCTTTTGCAGGAGCGCGTGAAGGCCGAGATGCACCAGTCGGTGGTCGAGGTGGGCACCTCGGTTTGCAACAACATTAAAGATGCGAAGATCGAGGTCAAAAAATTGCGCCGGGACATGATTACCCTGGCGCGGGAAAATGGCCTGCGGCTGGCCTCGGCGGCCACCCATCCCTTCGCGGACTGGCGGGTGCAGGAAATCTATCCGGACGAGCGCTATAAGAACATTGTTGAAGACATGCAACTGGTCGCGCGGGCGAACCTGATCTTCGGCTTGCACGTGCACATCGGAGTGGAGGATCGAGAAACCGCGATCCACATGATGAATCATGCGCGGTACTTTGTGCCGCACATTCTGGCCTTGTCGACGAATTCTCCTTTCTGGCTGGGCATGAATACCGGGTTGAAATCCTACCGGTGCAAGGTATTCGACAAATTTCCGCGAACCAACATTCCCGATTATTTCCCCAGCTACGGCGAGTACGAGAATTTCATCAAGCTTCTCATCAAGACGGGATGCATCGATAACGCCAAAAAGATCTGGTGGGACATCCGGCCGCATCCGTTCTTCCATACCATCGAATTCCGGGTCTGCGATATTCCGATGCGGGTCGATGAGACCATCGCCCTGGCGGCCCTGATCCAGGCAACCGTAGCCAAGTTGTACAAATTGTACTCGGCGAACCAGGGATTCCGGTTGTACCGGCGCGCCCTCATCATGGAGAACAAGTGGCGGGCGGCGCGCTACGGGCTCAATGGAAAGATGATCGATTTCGGAAAGCAGACGCAGGTTCCGGTGCGCGACCTGATTCTGGAGTATCTGGAGTTCATCGACGATGTGGTGGATGAGCTGGATTCGCGGTCCGAGATCGACTACGTGCACCGCATCATGGAAATGGGCAGCGGCGCCGATCGGCAGATTCGCGTGTTTGAGGAGTCCGGCGATTTGAAGAAAGTTGTCGACTTCATTATTGAGGAGACGGAATTGGGTGTGGCCGAAGAGGCAGCCCCGGTTTCCGAACGAAAAGTAGGGTAATGACTATCGTCACGCACGCGAACCATCCACTCAACACAATCCCTTTTGATTCTGAACTGACCCCGGGCGCGCGCAATGCGGTGCAGGTCTGTCTGCGGGTGCAGCCTTCCGAAAAAGTCACCGTGATCACGGACGACGCCTGCCGCGAGATCGCAGCCGCCATCGTTCATGAACTCGAGAAATTGGGCTGCCCCTATCGCGCCTTCGTGCTCGAGGAGTTAGCTCCGCGGCCTCTCGTCAAACTACCGCAGGTAATTCTTGCCGACCTCGAGACCTCACAGGTCAGCATTTTCGCGGTGCAGGTCCAGAGGAACGAACTCCAATCGCGCATGCAGATGACGGAAATCGTCAACCGCAAAAAGATTCGTCACGCTCACATGGTGAACATCAATCGGCAGATCATGCTGGAGGGAATGCGAGCGGATTTCCAGAAAGTCGATCGGATCAGCCAGAAAGTTGTCGACCTGGTACGAAAAGCTTCCCAGATTCGCGCCAAAACTTCAGCGGGAACCGACCTGGTGGCCGACCTCAATCCCTCTTACAAGTGGCTCAAGACCTCAGGCATCATCAGCCCGGACAAGTGGGGCAATCTTCCCGGTGGTGAGGTGTTCACGACTCCCGGCGAAGTAAACGGCATATTTGTGATTGACGGCGTGGTGGGGGATTATCTGTGCGCGAAGTTTGGCGATTTGCAGGAGAACCCTCTCACGATACAGATTGAGGAAAACCGCCTCAGCGGAGCGGAGTGCCAAAACAAAGTACTGCGTGACGATTTCTGGGCGTACACCCACAGCGACGAGAACAGCAACCGCGTCGGGGAGTTCGCCATCGGGACCAATATTGAACTCAAAGACGTGATTGGCGAGATTTTGCAGGATGAGAAATATCCCGGTGTACACATTGCCTTCGGGAACCCTTACGGCGCACACACCGGGGCGGAGTGGTACTCATCGACCCACATCGATGTAGTCGGCCGCAATTTTGATATCTGGGTGGATCGCGAACAGATCATGCGGGGCGGGCAATTCTTGATTGAAGCGTAAGTTGGAAGTTGGTCGTTGGCTGTTGGTCGTGGGCATCTAGCTAACGAACCGCATTTGTGGTACGGCATCTTGGATGATTTCCTCCCTTCGGCAGTCCTTCAACGCGCAGTATCGGCCGGAACAATACTCGCAGCTGCTTGCACTACTCGCGGAACGATGCGGCGTTCCCATCGGCTTCCGGGTTTCCGAGACGCCCTGCTTTCTGCCGGCTAGCTTATTGGAACAGATGGCGGCTTACGGCAAGGACTTGATCCACCAGCTGGTCGACAGCCCCGACTACCACGCTCGGTCATCCGAATCGATTCCTCCGGAGTTCAACGTTCCCCGCGAGTCCAAGCACCCCATGTTTGTCCAAGTGGACTTTGGGCTTGTCCGGGACAGCGCGGGCAGGCTGCAGCCGAAGCTGGTCGAGTTGCAGGCCTTCCCTTCCCTGTACGCCTACCAGCCCGTCCTGGCGCGAAGTTTCATCGATGTCTTCGGTCTGGATGAACACCTGCGTTACTTGCTGAGCGGACTCGATTCGGCGTCTTATCTGGCTCTTTTGCGGAAGGCAATCGTGGGTGATCAGGATCCTGAGAACGTCATCCTGATGGAAATTGATCCGCAGCACCAGAAGACCCTTCCGGATTTCCTTGTGACCGAAAAGCTGCTTGGGATCAAGACTGTCTGCATTACCAAGCTCAAAAAAGAAGGCAACCGGCTGTATTGGGAGGATGCTGGACGCCGCGTTCCGGTCAAACGGATCTACAACCGTGCCATAGTCGACGAACTGGAACGCAAGGGCATTCAACTGGCGTTCGATTTTCGGGACGACCTCGAGGTCGACTGGGCGGGACATCCCAACTGGTATTTCCGCATCAGCAAATATTCCATTCCCTACCTGCAACATCCCTCCGTCCCCAAGACGTGCTTCCTGGACAAACTTGAAGACGTGCCCCAGGACCTTGAGAACTACGCACTGAAGCCGCTGTATTCCTTCGCGGGGCTGGGCGTCATCATCGCTCCCAAGAAGGAAGACGTTGCCGTTGTCCTACCGGAGCAACGCTCGCAGTACATTTTGCAGGAGCGTCTCCACTTTGAACCGGTGATCGAGACACCCTTTGGAGGCACCAAGGTAGAAGTGCGCGTGATGTACGTCTGGGTCGACGAACTGACTCCGCTGCTGACCATCCTGCGCATGGGACGGGGCTTAATGATGGGCGTGGATCACAATCGGAACATGGAGTGGGTGGGATCATCCGCGGGCCTGTACCTGGGGTAGAGCCTTGCCATGTCAGCACAATAATTTTGCTACAGCCAGCGGGCATTAACGCACGCCCATTGCCGTCTCATTTTTGAACGCATCCCTTCCCCGGGAGTCCCCGGGAATCTCCCCGGTTGACCGAAGCGCGTTCGCGTCCTAACATTGCCGCCGGGCAAGAATGGGCGCGCAATGATCGGCCAGACAGTCTCCCACTATCGCATCCTGGGAAAACTCGGCGGCGGTGGTATGGGCGTAGTGTACGAGGCGGAGGACACACGCCTCGGACGGCGCGTAGCGCTTAAGTTCATTCCCGACAATCTGGTGGGCGACCCCAAGTCGCTGGAGCGCTTCGAGCGCGAAGCGCGGGCTGCGTCCCAGCTCAACCATCCGAATATCTGCACCATTCACGACATCGACGACAACAACGGGCATCCCTTCATCGTCATGGAGAAACTGGAGGGGGAAAGCCTGAAACAGATGATCCATGGCAAGGCTTTGGATGCCGATACGATTCTCGATGTGGGGGTTCAGGTCGCCGACGCCCTCGCAGCCTCGCATGCCAAGGGAATCATCCATCGCGATATCAAGCCTGCAAACATTTTCTTAACCGCTCACGGACAGGCAAAAGTGCTTGACTTCGGGCTGGCCAAGCTGACCACGGAAGCAAAGTTGGCCACCAGCACCGACACCGGAATTGAGGACTCTCTCACGGCCGTGGGTGTGATTCCGGGCACCGCCGTTTATATGGCTCCGGAACAAGCGCGCAGCGAGCCACTCGATCCGCGCAGCGACCTATTCTCCTTTGGCGTGGTGTTGTACGAGATGTCCACCGGCAAGAAACCGTTCTCCGGGACGAATATCGTCACCACGCTAGATGCGGTTTTGCATCAGAAACCCGCTCCGCCGCTCAGTTTGAACCCAGGCCTGCCACCGGAACTGCAGAACATCATCGGCCGGGCGATGGAGAAGGATAAGACCAAGCGCTACCAGACCGCGGGCGACATGCGGTCTGATCTGCAGCACCTCAAGAAGGAGACCGAATCCGGTTTGACCCGAACCGGCGCAAAGCTGGCGCAGCCGTTACGGGTGGCCGGCAACACGTTCAGGAACTCGAGCAAGACACAGACCTACCTGCTGCTGGGCATGACGGGATTGTTGATTGCGGTACTCGGATCGGTCGGTGTTTGGTGGCTCAAGCACCGGCGATTGCCTGCCCCCCCACTGGTCGCGAAGGGCACGATCGCCGTCCTTCCGCTGCAGAACATGACCAACGACAGCAATGTCGAATATCTGCGCTTTGCGTTGGCGGACGAGATTGCTTCAGTGCTGACTTACAACCAAGGTCTGGATGTTCGCCCTACAGGAAGCACCCGGAAATATGCGAACGCCGATGTGGACCCACAACAAGCCGGGCGGGAACAGCACGTCGCGAACGTGGTCACGGGCCACTACATGCGGCAGGGAAACCGGATCATGGTCGTCCTGCAGGCAGTGGACGTTGGTTCGAATTCCGTGACCTGGCAGAGTCCACCGATTACCGCACCCAGCCAGGATTTCATCGCGTTGCAGGACGCACTTTCGAAACAGGTGCGCTCCGGACTGTTGCCCAAGTTAGGGACCGGGAATGAGTTCCTCGAAACCAGCACCCGTCCGAAAAGCCAGGAAGCCTACGATTTGTATTTGCGAAGCATCGCAGTTCCTCATGATGAGAAGCCGAACAAGGAAGCCATCACCATGCTGGAGCGTGCTGTGGGAATGGATGCCACCTATGCGCCTTCATGGCAGGCCTTGGGCATTCGCTATTACTACGACTCTTCGTATTCGAGCGGTGGCGAAGAAGCGTTTCAGAAATCGAATGCCGCCTACGAGCGGGCACTGGCACTTGATCCCAATCTGGTTTTCGCGGCAGGCAACCTGATTACCAATCGTGTGGAGCGCGGGGAATTGGAACAGGCTCACGGGCAGGCGCGTGCCCTGGTCAAGAAGCGGCCCATGAGCGCACAAGCGCACTTCGCCTTGAGTTACGTGTTCCGCTACGCGGGGATGCTGGATGACGCAATGCGTGAATGTGATGAGGCCCTCAAGCTCGATCCCGGCAATTACATGTTCCGCTCCTGTGCGCGTACGTTTCTCTATGCAGGAGATACCAGACGTGCCCAGGAGTTTGTTCAGCTGGATACCGGCTCGGAGTGGTCCAATGCAGAGATAGTAGGAATTCTGTTGCGGCAAGGCAAGCTAAAGGAGGCGCATGACGCAGTTGGCCACATGCCCAGCGCTCCGCAATATCACCGCGATCTGCTGGAAGCTGTTGTGGGACTGCGGACGCCTTCTGAACTAGACCGCATGGCGCAGGACGCCACCACACTTGTGGCAGGAGATGATCCCGAGCGCTCCTATGCCCAGGGAGCAGTGCTGGCGTTCGCCGGGAAAACAGACGCCGCCGTGCACATGATCCGCATGGCGATTGAGCAGAATTATTGTGCTTATTCTGCTCTGGAGAACGATCCCCTGCTCGCGAAGCTGCGAGCCAGGTCGGAGTTTGCGGAGCTGTTGAGATCGGCCCGCTTCTGCCAGCAGCCGCTATTAGCCGCGTCTGGCGCATCGACGAAATAGACGCGACCAAATTGAGCTCGGCCAGTGGTTCTGCGGCTAACGGTTGGGGACTGGTCGAGTCTTAACATCTTTGTTCACTTAGACAGAACTTGCGTCCGATCTCCGCGCGGGCCCATCTACTAGAAGACATGATCGATTCTAAAGCCCGGAGTTCGACGTGGTGGTTTGTGCGAACGTTGCCTGTGCTCCCTGCTCTTGCCCTTCTTCTACTTCTTTCATCTCCGGCGCAAAATGATACCGAAAAAATCCGGCCGTTCGACCCTCTTCCCCAAGACACCGGCGGTGCCGGGCTGCAACTCATGCTGCGGCGCCTCAGCACTACGGCTCGCCTGATGCACACCACGGCTCATCCGGATGACGAAGATGGCGGGATGATGACCCTGGAATCGCGTGCCAGGGGCGATACCGTGCTGCTGCTGACCCTCAACCGTGGCGAAGGCGGGCAGAATAAGGTGGGCAGCAATCTCTTTGACGTGCTGGGGGTTTTGCGCACACTCGAGTTGACTGCGTCGGATCGCTACTACGGAGTGGAGCAGCGCTTCACTCGGGTCGCGGACTTCGGTTTTTCGAAGAGCCCTGACGAAACGTTTCAGAAGTGGCAGGGGCATGACGTCGCACTGGCGGACATTGTGCGAGTGATTCGAACGTTCCGGCCAGACGTGCTGGTGTCCCGCTTTCAAGGAACGGATCGCGACGGTCACGGCCACCATCAAGCTTCGGGGATTGTGTCCCGCGAAGCATTTCGAGCGGCGGCGGATCCCAATCGGTTTCCGGAGCAGATCAAGGAAGGATTGTTGCCCTGGCAGGCCAAGAAGTTCTACTTCGACAACGTGTGTCCCTTCCGCAGCAATGAATGTGCTCCCGAGAACTACACGGTCAAGTTGAGCACAGGTGAAAAAGATCCGCTGTTGCGGATGACGTACATCCAGTTTGCAATGGAAGGTTTGCGTCATCAGCTCTCGCAGTGCCTTCGACCGTGGGCAAGGACAGACAGGAGCAGGACTTCTTTGATGGCATCGACACAAGTTTGCCAGGGCTGGCGTCACGCTTGGGAGAGGAAGAGACCAAAGTTCCCTGGCTGCGGTCGGAGTTGACGAACGTAGCCAGCAAGATTGACGCGGCGAGAAAAGCCAGCGAGGCGGACACGCTGCGCGCGCCTGAGCCGTTGTTTGCCATCGCAGGGTCCTTGCGCGAGTTGGTTAACCGCGTGGACACATCTGAATTAAGCGTGCCGGCTCGACTGGATCTTGTGTCCCGCCTGCGAGAGAAAGAAGACCAAGCCCAGAGCGCCGTGAATTTTGCGATGAATGTGACGCTCAGTGCGTCCGTGGCGCCGGCCAAGGGCGCCGGCACGGATTCTCCACGGGAACAGGATGCACTAACGGCTGTCTCGCCGGGTCAGGCATTGACCGTGCGAGTGCAGCTACATAACGGCTCGAAATACCCGCTGTTCATCGGGAGTGCGCGCCTTGAGGCGCCGGAAGGCTGGGTCAGGATGGCGGAGGCAGAGAAAACCACCGTCGCCGCCGGCGAAGATTACTATGCGAATTTTGGGCTAAAGGTTCCGGCGAAGACAGCCTACACACGGCCGTATTGGCACCGCGACAATCCGGAGACCGACGCCATCAACAAAGTGGACGACGAAGCCTACGCAACGTTGGCCTTCCCTCCACCGCCGGTGCGGGCCACGGTGCACTACCAGATCGCTCCCAGTCCCGACCGCAGGCTGTCCATTCAAGGCTGGACACCGCAAAAGCCTGCGGCGCCTCATCCGTATACGGAGATTTCCTCTGCCATCGTTGTTCCATTCACGGACAAAAATGGAGAAGTCCAGAAGCGCCCCCTGGCGGTCGTCCCCGCATTTTCCGTGACACTGGAACCGGGGACGCAGGTAGTTCCCACGGCGGGTAGTTCAAGCAGACAGGTGAGCGTCGGGGTGAGCTACAACCTGGCATCAGCTTCACAGGGTGTGCTGCGACTGACTGTTCCTGAGGAATGGAAAGTCACTCCCCAGGAAGTTCGAGTGAACTTCGCTCACCGCGGACAGAGGCAGGATTTCAAGTTTGAGGTCACCCCTTGGCAGTTAAAGGAGGGTCGTGCGGAAGTTCGCGCGGTTCTGGACGCGGGCGAGAATCATTTCAGCGAGGGCTACAGTGTGGTGACGCGCCACGATCTGGACACGGTCTACTACTACCAGCCAGCCGTGCAGCACGTGAGCATCGTGGATGTGAAGGTTCCGCGAGATTTGAAGGTGGGCTACATCATGGGTGCGGGCGATGACATCCCAGCCGTCCTTCGGCAGGTCGGGTTGGATGTCACCATGATTCCCGCGGAGAAGTTGGCCAGTGAGGGTCTGACCAAGTTCGGAACGATCGTGCTGGGGATTCGCACATACGATACCCAGAAGGATGTTGCAGCCAACAACAAGAAGCTGCTCGATTTCGTTTCCGCGGGCGGAACCTTGGTCGTGCAGTACGAGGCCGACGTCGGCAACTTTAACGGTGGCAGCTTTACGCCGTATCCAGCCACGCTCAGCCGCGGCCGAGTCTCCGTGGAAGAAGCGCCCGTAGAGATACTTGCTCCGCAGGATAGCATCTTCAATTCGCCAAATCACATTACGCAGAGAGACTTCGAGGGCTGGGTGCAGGAGCGCGGGCTCTACTTCATGGACAAATGGGACGACAGGTTCACGCCCCTATTGGCGTCGCATGACCCGGGCGAGGAAAGCCTCAAGGGCGGCCTATTACGCGCGCAATACGGGAAGGGGACATACATTTACAGCGGCTATGCATTTTTCCGGCAGTTGCCTGCGGGCGTGCCGGGGGCGGTGCGCTTGTACGTGAACTTGCTGAGCGCAGGAAAGCAGTCGTCTGTCGCCAGTTGTCAGGAACCAGCCGCTGGTCGTTAGCTGTGGGTCGTTGGCGAAGCAATAGTCGAATCGCGCTCTACCTTTGTTGCGCATCCGTTCGAGCAAGACATCGCATGCACTCCGCGCCACAGCCCGAGGCCGACAATATAGCTTCGCGTACTTCCTCGCAATTAATTCGTGGGATGGGGCTTTGGAGCGCCACCTCGCTGAACATGCTCGACATGATTGGCGTAGGGCCTTTCATCACCATACCGCTCATCATCAGCGCCATGGGTGGACCGCAGGCCATGCTGGGATGGATTCTCGGCGCGGGCTTCGCGATTTGTGACGGACTGGTTTGGGCGGAGTTAGGGGCGGCCATGCCCGGCTCCGGTGGTTCCTATCGCTATCTGAAAGAGATTTACGGACCCAATCGACTGGGGCGACTGATTTCGTTTCTGTTCATCTGGCAACTGTCTTTCAGCGCCCCACTCTCAATTGCGTCGGGATGCCTTGGACTGGCGGGATATGCGGCGTACTTCTGGCCGGGACTGGAGCGAGTCTACTTCTCCCATACCGCAACTCTGCGCTTACCCCTCGCCGGAAATCTCCAGGTGAGTTGGGTCGCTACGGCTGGAACTGCAGTGGCGGTCGGCATGTGCCTATTCGCAGTGCTCCTCCTCTATCGGCGAATCACCGCCATTGGTCGGCTATCCAAGCTGCTATGGGTTGTGGTGATGGGAACGATTGGATGGATCATCTTCGCTGGCTTGACACACTTCGACAGCAGCCGGGCATTTGACTTTCCGCCGGCTGCGTTCACGCTCTCGACCGGATTTTTCCATGGACTGGGTAGCGCGATGCTCATCGCAACCTACGATTACTGGGGCTACTACAACGTCTGCTTTCTTGGGGACGAAGTGAAAGATCCCGGTCGTAACATTCCCCGGGCGCTTCTGCTATCAATTCTTTTGGTTGCGGGTCTATATATAGTGATGAATCTGAGCATTCTGGCCGTAGTGCCATGGCGGGAGATGAACGGTGCAGGCGGCGCGGGCAGCGGGTTGTATGTCGTTTCAATGTTCATGCAACGAATCTATGGTTCGTGGGCAGCGAAGCTCGTGACGGGGCTGGTCATGTGGACAGCCTTCGCTTCGGTATTCTCCCTCATGCTGGGCTATTCTCGCGTCCCCTATGCAGCCGCGCTGGATGGCAATTATTTTCGGGTTTTCGCTCGCGTTCACCCGAAGCACAGGTTTCCCAGCGTGTCACTTGTGAGTCTAGGCGGAGTGGCGGCGGTGTTCTGTTTTCTGCGACTCGCCGACGTGATTGCCGCCCTGGTGGTGATTCGCATTATGTTGCAGTTCCTGGTGCAAGCGATAGGAGTCATCGTGCTACGGATTCGGCAGCCCGAAATGCCCCGACCATTTCGAATGTGGTTCTATCCGCTGCCCGCGCTGATCGCGTCGATCGGCTTTGCCTACATCCTGTTTGTTCGCGTGAATGCTCTGAAGGAAATTCGCTACGCCGCCGTCGTCCTTGTTCTCGGCCTCGCGATCTACCTGGTGCGCTCTTGGTGGCTCGACGAGTGGCCTTTTGGGACGGGCGTGCCTTCGGCGCTGGAGGGAGCGCCCCGCTAGATGGCCGAGATGGTGAAGACGCCCGCGCCTATCCCGCCCAGTTTTTCGGCGACCGAGAACGTGTCGGCATGGGCGCCCCTGCGCGAACCCCTATTTCGGTCGCTGTGGATCGCGGCCATCATCTCCTACATCGGCACCTGGATGCAGAGCGTGGGTGCCGGATGGATGATGACCGTGATCGACGGATCACCGTTGATGGTCGGCCTGGTCCAAGCCGCGGTCGCGCTGCCGGTCTTTCTTGTCATCCTGCCCGCGGGCGCATTGGCCGACATGGTCGACCGCCGACGCTTTCTGCTCATCACCCAAGGATGGATGGTGCTGTCGTCGGGAGCGCTCGGCGTCCTGACGTTGTTTCACGTGGTGACGCCGTGGATCTTGCTTGGCTTCACGTTCGTTCTCGGTTTGGGCGCGGTGATGAATGATCCAGCGTGGCAGGCCATCACTCCAGAGTTGGTTCCGGCGGAACACCACGCGGCGGCGGTAGCGATGAATTCTGCGGGCTTCAACGTCGCGCGCGCCGTCGGGCCGGCACTGGGTGGAATGGTGATTGCGGCAGCCGGATCGGGCACGGCTTTCCTGCTCAACGCGCTTTCCTTCTTCGGAGTGATCATCGTTTTGTACCGCTGGAAGCGTCCCCACACCGAACGAATCGAAACCGAAGCTCTGTGGGAAGCGGTGGGGAGTGGGATTGCCTACGTGCGTCGTTCACCCTTGGTGCAGTCGGTGCTGATTCGGACCGGCGCCTTCAGCGTCGGGGCGATCGCTTTGCTGGCTCTGCTGCCTATCCTGGCGCGACCCTTTGGCGCGACCGGATACGGTGTCCTGCTGGGCTGTTTTGGATTCGGAGCTCTTGCTGGTGCCACCATCTTGCCGAGATTGCGACGCAGACTATCGGTCGATGGACTGGTGGCTACGGCGATTGTCGTCTTTGCCACCATGACATTTGCTGCCGGCCGAGTGAAAGGGTTTCCCGAACTCTGCCTAGTGTTGGGGACAGCGGGAGCCGCGTGGATTGGGATTCTGGCCTGCCTGAATACCGCGGCCCAGACCATGTCGCCGTCATGGGTGCGGGCACGTGCCTTGTCCATGTACCTGCTGGTTTTGCAGGGAGGAATGGCGATCGGCAGTACACTCTGGGGCGCGTTGGCAACGCGCGTCGGATTACCGAACACTCTGCTGTGTTCTGCGCTGGCTCTGATTGGAGGACTTCTGACCATTCGGCGCCATCGTTTAAGCGCGCAGCACTTGGCTATGGCACCTTCTGTGGTACGAGATTGAGACTGAAGTGCGGTCCATATTCTGGGGGACGATTATGAAAAGGAAACTAACTTTAGCGATTCTGACGCTTGTGAGCGTGGCAGCGACGGCATCGGCACAGACGATGCCGAAACCCGACGAGCGCCGGACCCTGACGCAGGTGATGGATCGCGCATTGACGAACGCGGAAAAGGAATTTGTATCGGCCGCCGAGGCGATGCCCGAGGACAAGTACGCATACGCTCCCACCGACGGTGAGTTCAAGGGTGTCCGGACATTTGCGGGGCAGATCAAGCATGTGGCCGCGTCCAACTACGAGTTTGGTGGCGCGATCCTCCAGGAGAAACCTCCCGTGGATTTTGGAGGAGAAGAAGGACCGGCATCGATCAAGACGAAGGCAGAGATCCTGAAGTTCCTCACCGACTCGTTCGCCTACATGCATAAGGCAATCGCCTCGATGAATGAGCGGAACGCGACCGAATCACTTAAGAGTCCCTGGGGACAAAACACGATCACTCGGTTGGGCGTGAGCACGCTCACCGTAGCCCACTGCTTCGATCACTATGGACAGATGGTGGTGTATCTGCGGCACAACGGAATCGTGCCTCCGGCGAGTAAGGGCTAGCGTAGAGTAGCAACCTTGGCCCTTGCAATCGTGGTAACTATCCTGCCAGCCAGGTAGCACAGGGGTGCCATTTACGTCCCAGCACGCTAGACACTAATCTTGCACTTCCCCCGATCGAGAGATCTGAATTCATGGCACCAGTCAATGCGTCAGTGCCAAAGTTGGATAGGAGTCTATGAAGTCGAAGACTAGTGTCGATCTGGCGGAAGAGGCTCGCAGGCGCGAGGTGGAGCACGAAATTCTCAGTTATTTTCTGGCCGTGGAGTCGTATCCAGCACGCGCGTCTCGAGAGCCGCAGGTGAGCTTCGAAACACACTGCTTGAGCGTATACACGGAACTGGAAAGCGGTCGCCCGAACTAAGTAGGGCGGTGCTGCACGGGTGCGATCCCGGGACGTGCTGCGATTCCGGACAGGCCGTGCGGTTCTTAGCATACCGCTCAGGGATTTTTCGGTTCGCGCTTCGAGTAGCGGCTTGCCCGTGCGCCCTTTTTCGCGATCGCGGTCACCAGGAGTTCGGCAGGAAGTTGTTTTTGCTTGAGATGCGCCGCCACCCGGGCGGCGATTTTCTTTGCCGGCATTCTTGCGTGGGGATCCAAAAACACTAAGACGGAGGGACCAGCGCCGCTCAGCGCGACGCCCAGAATTCCTTGCGTTCCTGCGAGTTCCTGCAGCGCTGGAAGCAGGGGACATAGCCGAGCGCGGTAAGGCTGGTGGATGCGGTCCTCGAGTGCCGACGCCAAGAACTCTCCCTTTCCCTGTACGAATGCGGCCAACAGAAGCATGGAATTCTGAATGTTAGTCACCGCATCCGCACGCGAATACTGCGAGGGCAGCACGCGACGCGCTTCTTCGGTGGCTAAACTCTCGGGTGGAATCGCGAGCAGAAGCGGCCACTTCCCTTTCGGCTTGATTTGTGCAATTTGCGCCTCGGATTCGCCGGACATGCGGGCAACCGTCAACCCACCCATCCAACATGCCGAAGCATTGTCGGGATGATGCTCGCGGCGCGAGGCTTCTCCCACGATTTGGTTGTCCGTCCAGCGAAGATCTCCGAAGTGATCGGCGAGCGCAATTCCCGCTAGTCGCGCCGCCGCCGAAGAGCCGCAACCCTTGCCAATCGGGATATCGTTTGCAATCTTCAAAGCCAAGGGAACTCGTGTTTTACCGGCAGTCTCCAGCACCTCGCGATATGTGTTCAGGATGAGGTGGTTCTCGAGCTTGCCGCAGATGTCGGAGTCGCGGCCGCGGGCCTGAATCGAGTATTCCGCTGCGGGTCGGGCATCGAGGGTCAGGTAGATCTCGAACGCCAACGCAGCTGCATCAAACGCCGGGCCCAGGTTCGCGGAAGTGGCTGGCAACACGAGATGCAGAGGCCTCCGCTGGCTTGCCGCTTTCTTTCGAATGCCAGTGGCGCGCCTCATCTGCTGGAGTCAGCTCTATCGAATTGTTTCAGCGTATGGATCACCGCGTCGACATTGGCATTGAGCACAATGGGAGCGTGTTGCTGCGCGGCCAGCACTCGCGCGTCTTCTTCATCCCTGGTCCCCGCGAACAGATCGCCGCGATGGAACTTGAGAGTGAACTCGGGATCTTTCAGACCATGACCAGTGAGTATCAGTACGGTGCTCTCGCCCGGCTTAACAAATCCTTGTCTGACCAGTTTCTTCAATCCCGCAAGCGTCACCGCTGAGGCCGGTTCGCAGCCTACGCCATCCGCTCCGATTTCCGCTTTGGCGGAAGCGATTTCGATCTCGCTCACTTGTTCAACAGTACCCGCCGTGGCTTCAATCACCCGCAGGGCTTTTTTCCACGAAGCCGGGTTGCCGATTCGGATGGCCGTAGCGAAAGTGTCTGCCTGCACCGGAGTGAGTGTTTTGCCGCCATGCTCGCGAATGCTCCGCACGAATGGATTTGCGCCTTCCGCCTGAATCACAGAAAGCTTGGGCAGACGAGCGATGAGGCCGAGATCCCTCATCTCCAGAAGCGCTTTGCCCAACGCGGAAGAGTTCCCTAGGTTCCCGCCCGGAACAATCATGTGATCGGGTGTTTGCCACGCAAGCTGCTCGAGCAGCTCGATGGCCGCTGTCTTCTGGCCCTCCAGCCGGTACGGATTTACCGAGTTGAGCAGATACACCGGCATGCGCTTGACGACTTCGTTCAGGACTTTCACGCAGCCGTCGAAATCGGTCCGCAGCTGACAGGTGACAGCGCCAAAGTCGAGCGACTGCGAAAGCTTGCCCCAGGAAATCTTCCCTTCGGGAATCAGGACCAGGCTGCGCATGCCGCCGCGCGCGGCGTAGGCAGCCATGGAGGCAGAGGTATTCCCGGTCGATGCACATGCAACCCAGTGGAATCCTTCCTGACGGGCGAAGGACGCGGCGGTCGTCATGCCGGTATCTTTGAACGAGGCAGTGGGGTTCATCCCCTGGTGTTTCGCCAGAAGAGTATCGACACCTGCCGCGCGTGCACATCCGGGAAGCTCGTGGAGAGGCGTGTTCCCTTCCCGCAACGTGATGGGCTTGTGCCCCGGGTTGAGGGTGGGAAGCATTTCACGAAAGCGCCAGACACCGCTTGTGTCGGCGGGAAGAAAGGACGACTTGCGCTCCAGCCACGATTTTTTTAGCGATGCGGCATCATGCTCAGCAACTCTTGTGCCAGCGCTGCCCGTCCACCCTGGGTAGAAGATTTCGAAAAGATCGCCACAGTTTGAACAGCGGAAATCCTGATCGGCGTGATCAACGATCGCGCCGCAACCGATGCAGCGCAGACGCGAGATGCAAGGATCGGTTTTCGTTTTATCAGCTACTGGGTTCATCCGATAGTTCAGAATAACCAAGAGGAGAGGATTTCGGATAGTTCTTTGCGGATTCGGCTTCAGTACAAAGGCTTTTAACCGCCGAGAAATGCCGCGATCGCGCGGCATGGCTGAGCTACACAGCCTTATTTTTCTCCGCGCAGGTACTGGTCCGTTTTATTGATCCAGTCAGCCCGCGGCGGATTGAAGATGTCCAGGTCCACGGTGTCTACCAGAGCTTCCGCCTTGTGGGGCATGTTGCGCGGGATGGTGAGAACCTCGCCCGCATTGACGATAATTTCTTTCCCGTCGATCCAGAATTTTAACGCGCCTTCCAGGATATAAGTGACTTGCTCGTTGTAGTGGCTGTGCAGGGGAACAATGCAGCCCTTTTTCATGAGCACTCGTGCCACCATGATGTCTTCGCCCACCACGAACTGGCGTTGAAACAGTGGGTTCAAATCTTCCAGTGGAACGGTGTGCCAGGGAATGTATTTCAAATCGATCTTGGCTGCCCGCTTTTTGGCTGGTTTCTTCGACGCCGATCTCGCAAGCTTCTTCGCTTTCGTTGCCTTTGGAGAGGGTTTCATCTTCGTCTTCGCCATCAACGGACCTTCCCTCCGTAAATACGAACCGCATTGTCGTGCAGGTAGCCGTGGGCCATTTCCAGTGCTTTCGCTTCGCTTACTTCGTTGGTCACGACCATCTCCGCCAATGCCGCGGCCAAGCCCATGCGGCCCGTCTGCACGCCCAACCAGTAGCTCTCTTCCGCACCCAAGGCGTCATTGTACGGGAAGGAGTCCGTGCCAAACGTGATTTTGTCGGGGAAGGTCTCGAGCCACTGTTTGAGCGAATCTTTAAACGCAGCCGGATACATGACCACTTCCATCAGCGATGAATCCATGTAGACGTTCTTCACCTATGCCAACCAGATCGCCTC
>WNFQ01002120.1_pt1 | contig 20279 bp, 15 predicted proteins | sample 5400171 | NCBI WGS metagenome assembly WNFQ01 (sample SAMN13153356, study PRJNA577476) | soil metagenome | isolation source: 20 cm soil under Madrone tree | place: USA:California | collected 2016-06-14 | reverse complement strand
GCTCTCTTCGCAATGGATCTGGGGTGACCGCCAATTTTTCTAATTCATTCAGATTCAATTAGATCGAAGACAATGGCGCGCCCGGCGAGACTCGAACTCGCGACCCCCTGCTTAGAAGATACGCAGTACAAAACTCTAAGTGCCGCTTCTGGTGTCGCTTACGAGGAAGCGCGTCATTTATCTCGCCCTTGAATTGGACCGAAGGTGGACTGAAAAACTGGCCAGTTTGGCTGACTCGTCCGAGAGGCGCGTTCCTGTCCACGCCTCCACTTGTTTCCTCATCGGCTCGAAGCTCCGCTGCATCCGGTCCGCTCCAATCGGGAGGATGTCCACAAGGCTCAGATGCTTGGTGTGCTTGGCCAGCACGGGCCTGAACACGCTTGCGACAAGGTTGCCGAGGCGGAAATGCAGCGGTTCGCTAAACCGCTTGACTCGAAGGAGCCATAGTGGTTCGAGTCCCCCCTCCGCCAGCATTTCACGGGAAATATGGGACTACCGGCGATAGCCGGGACCGTAGAGCACCTTGCCCGGCCGGGCACGAGTGTGTGTGCCGTGATCCACCACAATGACGCCATTCACCAACACATAGTCAATGCCGTCCGGTGTGAGGTCGGGCTTGTCATACGTCGAACGATCCTGGATCTTGTCGTAGTCGAAAATGACCGCATCGGCCCACAAGCCCTCCCGAATGACTCCGCGATCGGCAATTCGCATGCGCGTCGCCGGCCATGAGGTCAGTTTTCGTATCGCATCCTCCAGCGTCAGCACGTGCTGTTCGCGCACGTAGCGCGCAATCACGCGAGGAAAATTGCCGTAGCTGCGCGGGTGAGGAAGCCCCAGCGCATCGTCGCCGCCAGGCAAAAGGGCGGTTCCTGCATCACTTCCTATGCTCGTCCAGGGAAATCTCAAAGCGGTTTCAATGTCCTGTTCACTCATCATGTGGTAGATCGCCAGTACGCGGCCTTGCGTGCCCTGAGCCACAAGGTCAAATGCGATATCGGCAGGATCTTTTTTGAGTTCTTTGGCAATAGCAGCAATGCTGCGTCCTTGGTATTTCGCATTTTCCGGGTTTTGCACGTTCACAAGAATGATGTTCTTCCACCCGCCCGAGGCCTCGACGATGTTCCACCATCCTGGTGAACCCTTGCGAATCTCTTTTTTCAGCCGGGCCCGGATCGCCGGATCGGCCAGCCTCTTGAGAAGTTGCTCCTTGCCCCCCTCATGCGCCCAGGAAGGAATGGTCGCTTCCAGACCGGTCCCCTCCCGCCGTGTAAACATACAAATTGGCGGCCACATCGACTCCGCGCGCCCGCGCCGCTTCGATATGACGCCCGGCTTCCTTCATGAGCTTTCCCCAGCCCGGGCTGTAGGCTGCTTTGAAATGAAACACTTCGCCGGGCAGCCCGCCTTTCTCAGCAATCTGGATCAACTCGTCGACGGACTGCACAAGCTCTTTCCCTTCGCCGCGCATGTGACTGGCATAAATTCCACCATACTTGGCGGCGACCTTGGCCATTTCGACCAGTTCGTCGGTAGTGGCGTAACTGCTGGGCGGGTAGATCAGGGCCGTGGTCATGCCCATCGCGCCATTTTGCATCGCCGTTTCGAGGATGGCTTTCATCTTTGCGAGTTCTTCCTCATTCGGTTTGCGCGCGTCGTAATTCAGCACGGCTTCCCGCGCCTGGGTTTCCGAAAAATACGTTCCGAAATTCAGACTGATGCCGTTCTTCTCAAGCGCGGCCCAATACTCGCGCAGCTTGTCTGGAGGCACGGGCGTACCGCCCTCGCCCCCGATCGCGGTGGTCACTCCTTCCATCAGTTTGTTTTCCGCCAGGCCATTCTTCGGGAGCACCGCGCCGGATTGATCCATCATATCGATCCAGCCGGGCGAGACGTAACGGCCGCGCGCGTCGATTTCTGTCTTACCGCTTCCGCCAATCTTCCCAATCTTCGCAAAGCGTCCATCTTTGATCGCCACGTCCGCAAATATGCAAGGGTTTCCCGCTCCGTCCAGCACGCGCCCGCCGCGAATCACGATGTCATACTCTGGCTCCGCCCTGGCTTCCTGCGCCGAGCCAATGGCCGGAAGCATGCACGCAATTGCAACTGCCACCCAGGTCGGAAAGATCTTCAGGATTCGATTCATGACTCTCCTCGATACGCAGATTCTTTGAACGAGTATGCTGATGGTTCTCAGTTCACTGCGCTCTATTCCCTGTACCAACGGAATCCCGTGCGTTGCTCCTCGGCTGCCTTCTTGAGCAGGTTCAAGCTGCGCCGACTATCGTAATGCGCGCAAGCAGTGAGAATCGCATTGAGGAGGCACATGGGCGCCGTATACGAAGCCCCAAAGGAAGGCGTTTCCACCGAAGCTATGAAGCATTCATGGGCAAACCGCGCGATTGGCGAAATCAGCGTATCGGCTATCCCCACGCAATAGGCCCCATTAGCGCGTGCCTGCCGGAGGCCTTCAACCGTAAGCCGCAACCCGCGGCGAAAGCTGACCGCGATAACCATGTCGCCTTTGCCAACGGAACGCGTGAGGTGCGCCGCTTCCCCAGAGGACGTCGCTGTGACGGAAGGAAGCCCGAGCAAGATCAAATGATAGTGAAGAAAACCCACCAGATTCGTGGCCAAGTCTCCGCCCAGAATTATGATCTTCTTCGCGGCATGGATTTTCTTCGCCAGCAAAGCGATGCGGTCGGCGTCCGTGGCGTTTCGAAATCTCTGCAAATTGCCGACGTCGCGGTCAATCCCTTCCCGCACATGGGCGGAAAGACTCGATCCTTTGGCTTTGCTCGTTTGCATGACGTCGAGGGAGGTGGCCTGGGAAACGGAGAGCTCATGCAAGTAGTGCTGAAATTCGCGATAGGTTCCAAATCCCAATTTCATTGTGACCCGCACGGCCGTAGCCGGGTCCACCTTCAGCCGGTGGGCGAGTTGGCGGGCGCTTAGAAGCACGTAGGCACGGGGATTCTCCAAGACTGGGCGAAGGAGTTCCTGCCGCCTGGGGCTGAGCATTGGAAATGTTTTCGACAGGTCCGGGACGGCCCCTTGCTTCAAGGACGCACGATTGTAGTGCCGTGGCATTGCGTGCTCCTTCTATCTCATTGCTCCCGTGCTGTCAAATGCCTGCAACGATTGCTGCACTGGGAATGCTGGCTTGTCTGAGTCTCTGCAATGTTTGTTGCAGTTTATGTTAGAAACTGTTTCCTCTATAAAAACAGCTTGACATCGGTTTTCATATTTCGTTAAAGTGCGACGCATTCATGACTGTCTATGCGTTGCATCATTTGTTGCATCGGCTGGGCTAAGCTTTCACACAGATATGCAACACATAATGCATGGACCTATGGGCGAGAGTTGCCGTCCAAAGTGGGAGGTTTAACATGCGTCGCTCACTCTTGTTGTATATTGATTGTGTTTCAATGTGCCATCTCCCTTCCAGTCGGTTTTGCTTGCTCTTCGTGGGGCGGTTGCTTCTCGGGATAGCAACTTTGGCGTCTTTGGTTCGGGCGCAAACGACATCCACCATTGAAGGAATCGTTGCTGACCAGCAAGGACTACCCGTGGCCGCGGCCGAGATACACGTCCTTAACAGCGGCAGGGGGATTGACCGGACTGCCAGAAGCGAAATTGATGGTACCTACAGAGTCTTAGGGCTGCCCGCCGGCACATATACGCTTACGGTCTCCATGACCGGTTTTGTGCCCACGACCATTCGAAACCTGGAAGTCACGGTAAATCAGACAGTCACTCTGAATCTCTCCCTCAAGCTCGGCGGGCAGACGGAAAAGGTAGAAGTCTCGGGTGTGGCCCCGCTGCTGGAAAGTGTGACTTCATCCTCAGGCGTCACGATTCTGCCCCAGCAAATTGAACAGATGCCAATTAACGGCCGGAATTATTTGGACCTCTTGCAGCTTGTTCCCGGCGTGGCAATCAATCGCCAGCAGGACCCCTCACTCGACAGCGCTACGCCGATTCTAGGTGAGCGCGGAGGCAACGCTATTTTCCTTATTGATGGAATGCCGAATCGAGATGAAGTGAATGGAGGCGCAGCCGCGCAATTCAACCAGGATTCGATCCTGGAGTTTCAGGTTCTCACCGGCAGTTACAAGGCTGAGTTTGGACACGGCTCCGGCGGAGTCATAAACGTCGTCAGCAAGAGCGGTACAAATGACTGGCATGGCGGTCTCTCTTTCTTTCACCGCAACTACAAGTTAGATTCCTCCGATTCCTCCAAAGTGTTTAATGGGGAAGTGCCGTTCTTACTTCGCTGGGACCCCAGCGCGCAGTTCGGGGGCCCGATTCTCAAGGACAAGATATTCTTTTTTGGCTCTGCGGAGCGCATCCTGGAGAGCCGCCAACTCAACTTTCAATTTCTTCCTACAACGCCACCTATCTTGATTCAGCTGGAAACTCCCTTCGACCTCCATACGAAAACGTACGACACGCGCGCTCGCGGAAAACTCGACGAGCAACTCGGCCACCATCGGCTTAGCCAGCAGTTCAATTTGACCAACGCGCACGTGACGGATTTCCTGCCCTTGTTGGCCGCCATTAACCTCCCTTCTACGCGAAATGACCTTGATACCCGCCGTTTGATGCTGGGATTCAACGACACGTCTACGTTGGGAGACCAGGCGCGCCCGTACCTGCTCAGCGTTTTTGTCCAGTATCGAGCCGAGCCCGCGGTAACCCGGCCGGCGCATCCGGAAGCCGGAACTGCTTCGACCCTCGACAATTTATTCAGTGGCCTTAGCACCGGGCAACTCTTCGGTGACCAGGGCCAGGTTCAGTTCGGTCCGGGACACACAAATTTGCTGATCGATCAGAAATACGTGTCCGTTGGGGCCAATCTTGCCAAGCAGATTCGGCGTCATGATGTAAAGTTTGGCTGGGACTATCAGCGCACTCACGTAGATGGCACGGAAGCAAATAACGAATTCAACCAACTGTTTGCCACGATTGCTGACCTGGGTACATTCGGTCCGATCAACTCGGGCGTCTATTTTCTGAATGCGCAGGGAGGGCTGACGGCGGGCGACAACACGATACGCTTGCGCAACAATTACAACGGCGCCTTCCTTCAAGATGACTGGAAAGCAATGAAGAGCCTCACCCTGAACTTGGGATTGCGATGGGATTACGACAACGAATTCCCGAATAAGACCAATTTTTCACCCCGGCTCGGTTTCGCCTGGTCCATCACCCCCAAAACAGTTGTTCGAGCGAGTTGGGGTCTATTTTACGATCACTTCCGTTTGGGCTTGGCGAGAGATATTCCTGGGTTTGGCGGCGCGAATCTCGTAACGCAAACGTTCCTTTCGTTCCCAAGGCTATTCTACGGTGATCCGAGCACGATCACTCCCCTATTCGCCCTTCTCACCGGCAAAGTTCCGTGTGCTTCATCCGACATGACCGACGCGCAAATCGCCGCATCCGGCGCTACATGCAAGTTCGGGGGAACCCCTGTTGCAACGCCGTTCTACGGGATCGACCATTTGAACAGCGTGGTGGCTCCTGGCCATGCGCCGATTCCCGCAAATGCCGTGGTCAACATCAATAACGTTCAATCACTGACTGGTTTTACTCCCCAGCAGTTTGCCGACGCCGCGAGTGCGGCCGCTGGGCTGTCGGCAGGCTCGTTTATCTACGATCCTTTTGGCGATCTTTCCATCGGCGCTTCAGCATTTCCCACGAGCGGCATTCCCATCAGCGTGGATCCAGGATTCAAGACGCCGCATACAAATTCCTTCCATGTTGGTGTACAGCGCGAGATCAGGTCAGACATGGTGATCGAGATCGACTACTACCATAAGAATATTGACCACATTTTAGGAGTACGGGACACCAATCTAGCGTTCGAAGCACGCACGCCGGGCCATACCGGCGAAACCGTACCGGCAGGATCACCTCTTGTTTTCGGCTATGGGCCCTGGTATCACGGAAGTTATGATGCGTTGACGTTCGGCTTCCGGAAGCGCATGAGCAAGCGATTCACGCTGGACGCGAACTACACCTGGACCCATGAGATCGACAATGCTTTGAACTCGAGTTTTGTTAGCGACGTCCAAACAAACTTTGGCGCGGGATTTACTGATATCAACGGTCCTACGGACAGTTTCATCGGAATGACCACTCTGGTCACGGATTCCGCTACCGGACAAACCAATGCGAATGGCCCGTTCCTGGCCAGCAATGGCAATCCGGTGCCGAAAGCCGGCATCTTCTACAACGGCCCCAACTTGGATAAGGGGCCATCAGACTTGGCCCTGAACCACACGTTTCTCACGCACGGACTCGTGCAGCTTCCCTGGAAATTTGATTTCAGCAGCATTTTCCGGGCGCAGAGCGGGTTTCATTACAGCGCTTCTTTCGCCGGTAACGTCGTTAACCCGGACGTGGACGGCGACAACCTCTTCAACGGAGTGGATTTCTATTCGCGCTGCGGTGATCACCCCTGGTTTGGCGGTTGCCGGAATCACTTCGTTGCAGCACCCTTTGTCAATCTCGACTTGCGCATTGCCAAGCGCTTCGACTTTGGCGACCGGGTCAAGCTCCACGCCTATCTCGAATTCTTCAACGTGTTCAATCGTGATAACCCCGCGGCGGTCAATGGATTGCCCCCCGTTCCCGGATCCACATCCGGTGCTCCGAACTTCGCCCAAGTCCTGCAAGTTCTCCCGGGCCGCGAAGGGCAAGTCGGAATTCGTGTGGAGTTCTAAATCCATGGGCGGCAACCAGGTGCGTAGTTCTGCATTGTTCCTGCTGGTCAGCTTCATTCTCTTGCCTGTGGCGAGAAGCCAGGAGTCCGCGCCCAAAGGCAGCGCGGTTCTGCAGGAGAGATTGGCCAAGATCGCCGCCAGCTTCCCGGGCAAGGTCGGCATCTTTGTCCGCAGCATCGAAACAGGCGAAGAAACCGGCGTCAACTCCGACGACCAGTTCCCCATGGCCAGCACCTACAAGGTTGCCGTCATGGTGCAAGTGTTTCGTGAAGCCGAAGCCGGTCGCCTCTCCCTTGCAGAGCGCGTTCCGCTCTCGGAAGCGGATCGCCGGCTGGGCAGCGGACTTCTTCCTTACATGTCAGCGGGCCTGAACCCTACGATTCACGATCTTGTCCTGTTGATGATCACCCTGAGCGACAACGAAGCCACGGATCTGCTGTTGAAACGCGTTGGCGCAAAAAATGTGACGGCCATGTTGCGGCAACTTGGAATTCAGGACATCCGCGTTGACCGCTCCACCGAGGAACTTATCGGCGACTGGCTGGCGGCAGCTGACCCCAGCCTGCGGGGCGTGCCCGGGGCGGAGTTCTTCGCACACCCCGAAAAACATGCAGGGCTTACTCGCGAACAAACTGAGCATGCTGACCGCGCATTTGTCGATGACCCTCGAGATCATACCTCGCCAAAAGCAATGGTGGATCTCCTGACCAAGATCTTTCGCGCGCAGGCGGCAAGCGAAAAATCCTGTCACGACATGCTGGAGATCATGCAACAGCAGCAATTGCGAACCAGGATCCATCGCTACCTGGAAAATGCCACGGTTGCAAGCAAGAACGGCACCATCGGCTATGTGACGAATGATGTCGGCATTATTTATGCCAATAAGCACCACTTAGTGGTGTCGGTCTACACGCTCAAAGCAAACTCGAACGTGACCACCGAGCAGGCCGAAGAACTCATCGGGCGCATTGCTCGCGTCGCCTACAACTATTTTGAGGATTCGCGCCGGTAGACGGCAGCACAGATCACGCATTTCGGCATTGCAAACGAAAAGTGTTAGGCACGAGACGATATGAAAATCGATGAAATCATTCTTCGCGAAGTAGGGATGCGGCTCAAAGGCCCGTTCGAAACCAGCTTTGGCACAATTTGTGGGCGCCGGATTGCGCTAGTTGAGGTGCGCTGCGACGGCATTAGCGGCTGGGGAGAAGTGACCGCCGCGGAAGGGCCATTTTACAACTCAGAAACAACCGACATCGCGTGGATTGTCCTATGCAATTTCGTTGCTCCCTTGCTTCTCGGCAAAAATATCAAGACGGCCTCGGAAGTGATGCAGCTCCTTGAACCCATCCGAGGCCACGAAATGGCCAAGGCAGCCCTCGAAACTGCTCTCTGGGATGTCGAAGCGCGGCAAAAAGGGCTTCCGCTTTGGAGATTACTCGGCGGCACTAGGCCGGAGATCGCCTGCGGTGTTTCCCTGGGAATCCGGCACGACCCTCAGGAGCTGATTGGTGCCGTTGAGAAAGAACTGAAAGACGGTTACCAGCGCATCAAGATCAAGATTAAACCGGGCAAGGACCTCGATTTTGTCAGCGCAGTGCGAAAGCAGTTTCCCAAGACTAGGCTGATGGCCGACGCCAATTCCGCCTATCGTCTCGCCGACGCGGAATTTCTGCGGAAATTTGACGCGTTTGAATTGATGATGATCGAACAGCCGCTCGAGTGGGACGACATGTACCATCATTCCAAGTTGCAAACCCTCCTGAAGACTCCGATTTGCCTGGACGAATGCATTCATAATCCGGACCACGCCGAAGCAGCCCTAAATATGGGAGCTTGCCGCATCATCAACATCAAACTGGGCCGCGTCGGCGGGCACTCACACGCAAGGCAGATTGAAGAGCTCTGCCGGTCCCGAGGAGTTCCCGTTTGGTGTGGCGGGATGCTGGAAACCGGCATCGGGCGTGCACACAACATTGCGATGTCCACTTTGTCCGGATTTGTGTTGCCGGGAGACGTCTCCGCCAGCCAGCGCTATTGGGATGAAGACTTGATCGAGCCGGAAGTGCAGGTGACTCCCAGTGGGACGATTCGCGTGCCAACGGCGCCAGGCATTGGTTATACAGTCCGTACCAAGCGAGTCGAGCAACTTACAACGCGGCTAGAAACGCTCCGCGCCGTCAACTCCGGCGTTCCTGTTGCGGGTTAAGCGGGGCTTGCAGGGAATCTTTGATATAGAGCAAAGACTGGAGGGGTGAATGCCATTCCGCAAGATGCTGCTGGGAGTCTCGGTCGTCCTGCTTTGCGCGACTGCCTCGGTGGGGCAGAAGAAAACGGCCGCCCCAGCACCGCAGGTCGACCCTGCGAGCAAGCTGCAAGGCCTAGATGATCTGGCGGCGCAAGCCATGCAGGAATGGAAGGTGCCCGGCCTGGCCTTCGGAATCGTCAAAGATGGAAAAGTGATTTACGCCAAGGGTTACGGATTCCGCGACTTCGAGCACAAGCTCCCCGTGAGTACCGATACGCTCTTTCCCATTGGCTCGATCTCCAAATCTTTTACGACACTTGCTTTCGCCATGCTCAACGATGAAGGGAAAGTGGATTGGGACAAGCCCGTCCGGACCTACTTGCCTGAATTTCAGCTTAAAGACGCCGTGGCCACCGAGCGCGCCACTCCTCGCGACCTCTTCTCCCACCGTACGGGCCTGCCGCGGCACGACATCGTCTGGTACTCCTCCGATTTCAGCCGCGCCGACCTCGTCAGTCGATTGAGCTATCTAAAGCCGAACAAGGACTTTCGCAGCGTCTATCAATACAACAACCTCACCATCATGACCATGGGCTACCTCGAAGGTAAGATGACTGGCCTCGGCTGGGAAGGCGTGATTCGCGAGAAGATTTTCTCTCCGCTCGGCATGACGCATTCCGATCTATCCGTCGAAGATATCGAGAAGACGGACAACCACGCCTTGCCGTACGAGCTAAAGAAAGAGGTCGTGACTCAGGTCCCTTTCCACAATATCGACGCGGTTGGCCCAGCCGGTTCCATCAATTCCAGCGTCGCCGACATGTCACATTATCTGACCTTCCAGCTTGGTGATGGCAAGTACGAAGGAAAACAGCTCGTCTCCGAAAGCAACCTCCGCCTCATGCATAGTCCCCAGACTTCCATGCCCGATCTGCCCCCGGCCTTCAGCTTCTCGGAGCTTGGACACTTCAGTTACGGGCTAACTTGGGTCGTTACTGCGTATCGAGGGCACAATCTCGTCTGGCACAATGGAGGCATCGACGGATTCTACGCCCTGCTCTCTTTACTTCCGGACGATCACATGGGCGTCGTCATTCTGACCAACATGCCCGGCCAGCCTTCTCCCGAAATCCTCGCCTACAACGTCTACGATCGCCTGCTCGGACTCGATCAGTTGCCCTGGCTCGCGCGATTCAAGGAACTCCAGTCCAAAAGGAAAAAGGAGGAGGAAGAGTCAAAGAAGACCAAGACCTCCGACAAAAAGACCGGAACGCATCCTTCTCACGACTTAAAAGATTACGTCGGGAATTACGAGAACCCGGGTTACGGCCTTATTAAGGTCGGCCAGAAGGGTGATGCCCTCGAATTGACCATCAACAAACTCGGGCCTTACCTGCTCGCCCGCTATCACTACGATGTTTTCCAGATTCCGGAGGACTCGGACACCCCCGCGGCCGGCGAACGCTTTCAGTTCCACATGAACAAGCAGGGCGACGTCCATAGCATCTCTGCCGCTCTCGAACCCGCGCTGTCAGAGGATATCGTCTTCACCCGGGCCGCCGAAAAAATCTCCTTGGAAATACTTCGCACTCTTACCGGCGAATACGTCCTGAATGGAATGACCGTCACGGTGACGCTCGCTGGTGATTCCTTGCGCTTAACGGTCCCGGGACAGCCGCCGTATGAGCTCGTGCCCGCCCACGGCCTCACGTTTGACGTCAAGGGAATGGCAGACTTCAGTGTGGAATTCAAGAAAGGTGACACTGGCAAAGTCGCGGAGGCCGTTTTCCATCAGCCCAACGGAGTCTTTACTGCGACGAGAAAGTAGCCACAGCGATTTGACTTCTTTTGGAAGGGGTTCAGATGGCACGAAGGCTAGCTCGAATCACCACTGTGCTGCTATTGGCGACCGCTGCCACATGCGGTTTCCACTGGATTCCTTACGGTCGCCCCACTCTTGCATTCCCACAAACCGTCGGCCCGTCCCGAAACTACGCTCCTGTTGCTGAGGCCTTATCGAAATTCGTTCAGCATGAAATGGAGGGCGAGAAGCTTCCCGCATTTTCGATCGCCCTGGTCGATGATCAGCAGGTCGTTTGGGCACAAGGGTTCGGCTATGCCGACCCTGACAAAAAAATCCCCGCCAGCCCCGAAACCGTCTACCGCATCGGTTCCGTTTCCAAGCTCTTCACGGACATCGGCGTCATGCAGCTTGTTGAGCGAGGTGAACTCGACTTGGATGCTCCTATCCAGAAGTATTTGCCCGATTTTCAACCTCACAATCCGTTTCACAAGAAAATTACACTCCGCCAGCTAATGTCGCATCGCGCTGGTCAGCTACGGGAGCCTCCTGTTGGGAACTATTTCGATCCGACGGAGCTTTCCCTATCGGCAATGGTTCACAGCCTGAACGACACCACGCTCGTCTATGCGCCCGAATCTCACACCAAATATTCCAACGCCGGAGTTGCCACCGTCGGATATGTCCTTGAAAAGCACAGCGGTCAGCCCTTCGCCGACTATCTGCAGCATGCCGTCCTTGAGCCCATGGGGCTTCGCAACAGCGCGTTCCGGCCCGAACCGCAGCTGATTGCCCGTCTGGCGAAAGCCTACATGTGGTCGTACGACGGGCTTCAGTTCCCTGCGCCCAAGTTTGAACTCGGAATGGCCCCGGCCGGATGCATGTATTCCACCGTCCTTGATCTTGGCCGCTTCCTGAGTATCCTTTTCAACCAGGGCCAGGGTCTGAACGGTCGCGTTCTGCAGGCCGCGACTCTCGAAAAGATGTGGGCCCCGCAATTCGCTAAGCCGGGCGAGAAGTCGGGCTTCGGCATCGGTTTCTACGTTTCTCAGCTCGACGGCCATCGCGTTGTCGAGCACGGCGGCGCCATCTATGGATTCGCCACCCAAGCTGCGGCCCTGCCGGATGACAAACTCGGCGTGGTCGCGGTGACCACGATGGATAGCTCCAACGCCGTGACCAGCCACGTCGCGGAAATGGCTCTCCGCCTCATGCTCGCCGCGAAGGAGAGTCGGCCCCTTCCGGAAATTCTCGAAACATCCGCGATCCCCGCAGAACGCGTTCGCCAACTGGAAGGGCGCTATGGGACAGACGACTCAGCCGTGAATCTCATCGCCGCGAATGGTGAGTTGTATCTTCGCCGACTCGTGGGCGGCGAGCAGGTGCGGCTCCGCCAATCCGGAGATTCCCTTATCGCTGACGGCCGTTTGGGCTTTGGTCTTCAGGTCACGCCCGTTACCAACGGTATCCGCGTCCGCGATCAGCTCCTCGAACGCGTTTCCATGGACCAACCTGCGCCCATGCCTTCTCGGTGGAAGGGACTGATCGGCGAATATGGCTGGGATTACGACAAGTTGTACATTTTTGAAGAAAACGGCAAGCTCTCCGCGCTCATTGAGTGGTTCGACTTCGATCCGCTTGCCGAAGCTACTTCCGACGTCTTCGACTTCCCCCACTCCGGCCTCTACGATGGAGAGCAAGCCGTTTTTACACGCGACACCTCCGGCCAGGCCACTCAGGTCAAAGTCAGCGGAGTCGTCTTCAAACGCCGTCCCCTCGGCTCGATCGAAGGTGGCATCTTTCACGTTAGCCCCCAGCGGCCTCTCAGCAAATTGACGCAACAGGCTCTTGCGGCCCAGCCTCCTCATGAATCGGGCGCGTTTCTCAACCCTGACTTGATTGACCTTGCTACCCTCGATCCCACGATTCATTTCGATATTCGCTATGCCACCAAAAGCAATTTCCTCAGTGCACCTGTCTACTCCCAGCCGAAGGCATACATGCAGCGCCCCGCAGCCGAAGCTCTGCTTCGCGCAAGCCATAAGCTGAATGCCCTCGGCTATGGCCTGCTCATCCACGACTCCTACCGTCCCTGGTACGTCACCAAAATCTTTTGGGACGCCACTCCCCAGGACAAGCGTATCTTCGTCGCTAACCCGGCAGACGGCTCGCGACATAACCGCGGATGCGCCGTCGATCTCACCCTCTACGATCTGAAAACGGGCAAGCCTATCGAAATGACCGGCGTCTACGACGAAATGTCCGAGCGCTCGTATCCCTTCTACCCCGGCGGCACCTCCCTCCAACGTTGGCACCGCGATTTGCTTCGCCACGCAATGGAAGCCGAGGGTTTCGATGTCTACGAATTCGAGTGGTGGCATTTCGATTACAAAGATTGGCGGCAGTATCCCATTTTGAATCTCACGTTCGAGAAATTGGATATTGCCAGAGCGCCGAAGGGGAAATCCCCTTAGTTTCTAACGTTGATCGGCGTGATCTTCGCACTTGCTGACGAGTTGTCGGAGGCGTCGGCTGCCGAGGCAAATTAGGATCAAGAAAATGGCGGGAGCGACGAGACGGGACTCGAACCAGCGACCTCCTGCGTGACAGGCAGGCACTTGCGTTCGGCCGTTGAGCCGTCAAGCCACAGCGAGCGCAAACACGTAAGGCTCGCGTAGGCTGCACCCGTATGCCTCGTTCCCATGACCCTCTAGTTTTTGAGCAGACGGTCAACGGAGAAGAGCGATTCTTCTTACTCTTTTCAATTCAATGAGATGGCGCGCCCGGCAGGACTCGAACCTGCGGCATTCTGCTTAGAAGATACGCAGTACAAAACTCTAAGTGCCGCTGCTGGTGTCGCTTACGAGGGAGCGCGTCATTTATCTCGCCCTTGAATTGGCCGAACTTGGACTGAAAACGCTATTAGCGTTTGCCGCCGATTCGGACGAATGACAGGGTACTCTTCCGGAATCGGATTAGGGAAGAGTTGCCGACAATACATCCAGAACTCATGTTAGCCTCCCAGAACACTAACGTTTCTGAGCGCGTGCCTGTTCAACGCTTCCATTTTTGGATTGCTAGTTTTGCCAATTCGTCGAGTTTCGATGGTAAGGTCAGCTTCCTATGCGCCTCGAAAAAGTAATATGGGTGTTCCCGATTGCTCTTACACTGCACAATTTAGAAGAATCCATCTGGCTACCGGCCTGGTCACAACACGCAGGTTTTTGGGAGTCGCCCGTCGGTGCGGCCGAATTTCGTGTTGCAGCTGCGCTTCTGGCGATTCTAGCCTACGGTGTAGCGTATTGGAGCATTCGCGCCGGCAAGCAAGGCGTGGGAACCTATGTGATGACCGGTTTTGTGTTTGCCATGCTCCTGAACGTGATTTATCACGTGGCCGCGACCCTCGGCCTTCACCAATATGCCCCAGGTGTTGTAACGGCTGTGCTGGTCAACCTGCCCGTGATGTGGTACCAGCAGCCATTCTCCTTCTGATCCCTGTTCTTTTCTGGATAGGTCGGTCTATCTAAATTTTCCCTGATTGAGACAGGACAGAAGATAGACTTGCTGTTGGTTTTCTTTACTTTGCCTTCCAATGAGCGTGGACCATTCGCCGTTTGCTAAGATTCTGGACAGATGACGGGTAACTCTGACGTAACGCCGCAACATTCACCCAATCATTGATCGGTGGCATGGAGGCCATCGATCATGAAGCGGAAACCCTACTCACGAAGAAAACGCACCACTACAAAATCTGTCTTGCGCCTGCCAGACCTCGAGCACGCCAAAGCCGCAGTCTTGAATAGCCTCACCAGCCTGGACGCCCAACGGGGTTATCGTCACGCCATCGATGAATTCGTTGACTGGTATTGTTCGGAACCTCGCTTGGCTCTCAACAGAATTGTAGTGCTGCGCTATCGGTCTCATCTCGAATCCCGTCAACTTGCACCCGGCACCGTCAATCTACGTCTCGGTGCCGTGCGCCGGCTTGCATACGAGGCCGCCGACTGCGGTCTCCTCAGCGCCGATTTGGCGGCTGGTATTCGCCGCGTTAAGGGCGTGAAGAAGCTGGGAGTGCGCCTCGGCAATTGGCTGACCGCGGAGCAGGGCCACGCTCTTTGGCAAGCACCCGATCATCAACGACTGAAAGGAAAACGCGACCGAGCATTGCTCGCATTGCTGCTCGAGTGCGGCTTGAGACGGCATGAAGCCGTGGCGTTGAGATTGGATCACCTCCAGCAACGCGAAGAGCATTGGGCCATTGTTGATCTGGTTGGCAAGGGAGGCCACGTTCGAACAGTTCCAGTTCCTGATTGGGTGAGAACCGAACTCGACGATTGGCTCGCCGCGGCTGGAATTGATCGAGGAAAACTGTTCCGCCGAGTCAACAAAGTTGGAAGGACATGGGGAGATGGCATGACGGTGAAGGCGGTTTGGCACATTGTGAAGGAATCCGCCAAGCGCATCGGCGTGGCGAAGTTGGCGCCACACGATCTGCGACGGACCTGTGCTCGGCTCTGCCATGCTTCGGGAGGCGAGTTGGAGCAGATCCAATTCCTCTTGGGGCATATCTCAGTGCAAACGACCGAACGATATCTTGGCTGCAAGCAGCGGATTCGATCAGCGGTCAATAACCATATCGGTATCGAGCCGAATCCTTGAGATTGCGGAAGGGTTGTCGACGACCCGCCAGCGATCTTCCAGTTCGACACGACTGACGGGCTAGTCGTACGAAGTTCGGCGGTATTGGTTAGGCGTGACTCCGATCAACCGAACAAACGAGCGGCGCATTACATCAGCGCTCCCAAACCCGCAGTGGAGGGCGATTTGTTTGAGGCCCCGGTCGGTTCGTTCGAGTTGACGCTGCGCTTCTTCGACCCGCACTTGCAGAATGTATTTGGAGGGCGTCCTGCCCAGCTCCCGCGTGAATACACGCTCAAAATTGCGAACACTCATGGCGAAGTGATCTGCAAGCATTTGCACTGACAATTTCTTTCGAACATTTTCCGCGATCCACACCTGGAGATCCTGGATGGCTTTCATCTGCGAAGCTTGCGCGGCGAGAGAAACGCTGTACTGCGGCTGCCCGCCAGGTCGGCGCAAGAACAAAACCACTTCGCGCGCCACTTCGTGAGTCACGGCCGCGCCGCAATCCTCTTCCACCCACGCGAGAGCTAAATCAATACCGGCAGAAATGCCCGCGGAGGTGTAGATGTTGCCGTCCTTGACCCAGAGCGGATTCGATTCGACGCGAACGCGCGGGTAACGTTTGGCCAGCTCCTCGCCGAATTTCCAGTGTGCCGTGGCCCGCTTGCCATCCAGAAGCCCCGCTTCCGCAAAAAGGAACGCTCCCACGCAGACCGATCCAATGCGGCGAACCTCTGGAGCCATTTTTCGTAGCCAGGCGAAAAGAGCCGCGTCGCGCGCATTTCGCGTGGCGACGCCGCAAACGAGCAGGAGCGAGTCAAACGGACCCTTAAGCTCGGGAAAGTGGCGCTGCGCGAGAAACGACAGCAGGCCGCCTTCTCCGGCTACCTTCAAATCACGAGAGTTTGTGGCGATCTCGACGGTATACACCGGCTTGCCCGCCAGGCGATTTGCAGCGCCGAAGACTTGCATCGGGCCTACGAGGTCAAGCTCCTCGACCGGAGGAACGACAACGACCGCGACGCGGCGGCGTTTGAAGAAGCCCTTGCGTGGAATAACAGGCTGCGAGGTGCGGGACATTGCTTTGCCCACTATGCCTCGCAGACTGTGGATCGGACAAGAGCGAGGCGCAGATTTGGCGCAAAACGACTGGGACTTGTCCGAATCGTACTTCTGCAACTGGCTAAGATGGCCCATCTGGGCTATCTGAAAAAACCCCAGCAGAGGGAATGAACATTTATGCGACTGCAGGAATGGGAGTTGCTGCGAATGAAATGGTTGAGTATCCCAGTGGCGGCGTGCGCGATTTCGTCTTTCGCTGCTGCCCCTCTTTTCGGGCGAAGCGCAGTGCAGAATGACTCGACAGAAATTTCGCTCCGGATCGAAGGGAATTTCGCAGCGCCGCGGGAGAAGGTCTTTGGCTTATGGACGGACTCACGAGCCGTGGCCAAGTGGTTCTTGCCCCCCGACCAGGGCCATTGGACGGAGCCGCCGACGTTTGAAGCTCGCCCCGGAGGCCGTTTCAGCCTTCGGCTTGTTTCGAAGGAAGAATTCTACGATCTGCACGGAACGTTTCGCGAAGTGCGTGCGCCGGAGAAACTCGTCCTCGCTTGGCAGTGGGATAAGGACAGCCCTCTTGCAGGCTCTCCTGGAGACACCGAGGTCAGCATAGAGTTTTTGGCGCGGGGAGCGAGAACCGACGTTGTCTTGACTCAATCCGGCTTTCGAAATGAGGAATCCCGCGGTGAGTACGAGCGCGGTTGGAACCGCTGCTTCCGCGAAATGGACAAACTGCTGGCAGCGGTTCCGGCGGAGAGCCTCGCGCGATGGAAAGAATTTATTCGCGTATCGTCGCCCGTTGTTGCCCTTGAGCACGCCACGGTCATTGACGGCACCCTAGCGCCGGCAAAGCAGGACCAAACGATTCTCATAGCCGGCAGCCGCATTGCCGCCCTCGGACCTTCCGGCTCGGTCGACATTCCTGCGAGCGCGGAGCGGGTCAACCTTGCCGGATACACGGCGCTTCCCGGACTCGTCGACATGCACGGCCATCTTTTTTATCTGAGCAACTTTTTCCACACCGATGACGTGCTCGCTCACGACATGCCATTCAGCTATCCGCGGCTGTTTCTCGCGAACGGCGTTACGACAATTCGCACGACTGCCGCGTTTGAGCCCTACGCGGATTTGGAAATCAAGAGGAAGGTCGACGCTGGAGCTTTGATCGGCCCCAAGATGCATGTAACGAGCCCCGTTATCGAGGGGGAGGGTTATCCGCTGACCCAATTTCACGTGCTCAGCGGGCCCGAGGACGCGCGCCGCATGGTCGAGTATTGGGCCAGGGAAGGCGTCACGTCGTTCAAGCTTTCCACGGACGTGACCCGGGCGGAAGCCAAGGCGGCCATCGACGAAGCGCATCGATGGGGGCTCCCCATCACAGGACATCTCTGCTCCATCGGTTTCCGGGAGGCCGCGGAATTAGGCATAGACAACCTCGAACACGGCTTGTGGGTGGACACCGAATTTGCGAGCGACAAACAACCGGAGGTGTGCCCGCCGGACAACGACGCTTCCGCAGTCGACCTGGACGTCAACGGCGACGCGATTCGCTCGCTGATCAAGGCGCTGGTCGATCATCACGTCGCGGTCACGTCCACGATGGCGACATGGGAGCGATTTCGCCCGTGCCGGCCTGAAGCAAGCCAGCGGGTGCTCGATGTGCTGAGCGAGAGGGACCGACAATTTTATGAGGCAGGACTGCTGTTAGATCGGAAGAATATGACGGAGGGGAGCTCGCGCGAAAAACGACGTTGTGAACGCTTCACACGGATGTTGAAAAAAGAGATGGAATTCGAGCTCGCGTTTGTTCGCGACGGCGGCCTGCTACTGGCAGGCTCGGACGGCGATCTCGAAGCGGTTATCGCGGGATTTGCAGACCAGCGCGAACTGGAACTGTTAGTCGAGGGGGGATTTACGCCGGCACAGGCCATTCAAATTGCCAGCTTGAATGGCGCGCAGTTTTTGAAAGAAGCCAGCCGCATTGGCTCGCTCGAAGTCGGAAAGCAGGCAGACATCATGATTGTGAAGGGCGAGCCTGCAAAGAATATCCGGGACATCGAAAACGTCGAGCTGGTTTTCAAAGACGGTATCGGCTACGACTCAAAAAAGCTTATCGCCTCCGTAAAGGGGCAAGTGGGAATCCATTGATTGCAGAGCGCTGCCAAGCCGAGTCATGCCAATGAGCTCCAAAGCCACTCCAATCAATTCAGAGTTTGTAGGGCAAGTTGCTGTCGTCACCGGCGGAGGGCGAGGCATTGGCCGTGCCATCGCGGCCAGGCTCAGCGCGGCCGGGATGACAACGGCGATTCTCGCGCGTTCCGCTTCGGAAATCGAAGAAACGGCCCGCGCGATCGAGCAGTCTGGAGGCCGGGCGAGGCCCTTTGCTGCCGACGTAACGGATGCAGCGGCCGTTGCTAAGGCGTTGCAGGAAATCGAACGTTCTCTCGGCCCCCTCGCCGTGTTGGTCAACAACGCAGCCATTCCCGGGCCGATTGGTCCCTTCTGGGAAACGGACGTAGAGCAATGGTGGCGAACACTGGATGTCAATTTGCGTGGCGGCATGCTCTGTGCCCGGGCTGTTCTGCCCGGAATGATTTCGCGCCGCAAGGGCAGGATTATCAACGTCGCGAGCAGCGCCATCCCAGTTGCATATTTCTCGAGCTACGCCACCAGCAAGGCCGCGCTTGTCCGATTCACTGAGACGATTGCAGCGGAAGTAAGGCCCCATGGCATCAGTATGTTTGCCGTCGGGCCCGGCACGGTTCGCACGCAGATGGCGGAACATTCGCTGCGCTCTCCGGACGGTCAGAAATGGCTTCCTTGGTTCAAACGCATTTTCGACGAAGGCCTCGACGTGCCGGTGGAACGTCCCTCGCGCCTGGTCCTCGAATTGGCGTCCGGCAGCGCTGACAGCTTGTCAGGACGATTATTTCCATCTGGGATGACTTGGATTTTCTTCTGCGAAATACAAAGCGAATCGAGGAACGAAACCTCTATTCGCTGCGCGTGCAAACGCTAGACGGCAGCGGAGTAGGTCCTGCCCTTGCCGCCATCCGTGCCGATGCCGAGCGCCCTGTCGATTCGGAGCCCCAAGACTGATTTGTTCGAGACTGCAGCAAGACATTCTTGTTTGCGATAGCAAATGATTTTCCGGGAGAAAGCTGTGCGTATTCTGTTTTGCGGTGACTATTTTCCAGCCTCTCACTCGCTGCTGAAAGAACGCCTGCACGCGGAAGACGAGATTGTCGTTTGCGACGGCATCAACCGACGAAAAGCCGCTGTCTTGAGTGGAATAGAGATGTTTCGGCAGTTATTGGGTAACGAGTGCGCTCTGCTTTCGTTTTTTCCAGTGTGAGTGCCAGCAAAATTCCCCCGATGACGCCGAACAGGACAACATCCGTAAAATCCCGATGAACGCCGTGCTTCCATGCTTCCACAGTTTGGATGGTCATTACCGAAGCATGGGCCAAGCTCTGGCACGCGGCGAAGGTAATCAGCGAGCGGTGTAACGACGGCTTTCTGGCAGCCAGCAGCAGAAAGGGGCCGAGCGCGATAAACCAACTAAGAAACATCGGCTCGCATGCGTCTTTCATTTCCAGAAGCCACTTGGAGTGCGCTAGGTCGGTTTAGAGCGGATAAATCATGGCGACATAAACGAGGCCCAAGGCGACTTGCAGCATGCGTTCGCGTTTCACGATGACCTCCTCTTACGAAAGCTACTCCCGCGCCGGAGCTGATGAGCCGGATGTCGGGATACCCCACATTTGAAGCACATTCTTCGTATATCTCTCCCTGCTCG
>WNFQ01001794.1_pt1 | contig 20291 bp, 17 predicted proteins | sample 5400171 | NCBI WGS metagenome assembly WNFQ01 (sample SAMN13153356, study PRJNA577476) | soil metagenome | isolation source: 20 cm soil under Madrone tree | place: USA:California | collected 2016-06-14 | reverse complement strand
GTTTTCCCACCTTGCTAAATACCGCGGCCTTCGAATACCTCGTAATATCGTTGGTGATCGTCAGAGTGCCGTGTGCGGCCGATCCTTTCGCGTGAACGATTCGCTCGGGAATACGCTCGCGATTGAAGGTTGCCAACTTTTCCAGCAGCCAATAGTCCTGGAGCAACACCGGACCACGCGGTCCGGCAGTGATGCTGTTTTGGTTATCTTCGACTGGAGCTCCGGATGCCGTAGTCAAAGTTGCGGGTGGAATAGGTTCTTGTGACATATTTGGTCCTGTGAACGATTGTTCAGATGCAGTAGCCGATTCTTTTATAGGTTTGAAATATAAGTTTCCTATGTCTAGGATAGGAGCAGCCTATGGAGATGCATCAGCTCCGTTATTTTGCTGCCGTCGCCCGAACCGGTAATTTCAGCCGGGCCGCCCGAGAATGCCGCGTAGCACAGCCCTCTCTCAGTCAACAGATCTTGAAGCTGGAGGATGAGGTCGGTGAACGGCTGTTCGAGAGGACCCAGCGCCGCGCCCTCTTAACTCCGGCCGGTTCGTTATTTCTGCCTCATGCGCTGAACATCCTGGAAGCAGCCGAGCGCGGGCGCCAGGAGATTAGTGAGATGGGCGGGCAAGTCCGGGGAAAGATCCTGCTCGGCGCGCTTCCGACTATCGCCCCTTACTTTCTGCCCAATATCATCCGTTCTTTTCGAACCAAATATCCCGGAGTCGAACTGATTATTCATGAGGAGACCACGCAGCAACTCCTGCGAGGCTTAGAGGAAAAAGAGCTCGACCTTGCGCTGCTTAGCGATGCGTCGCCAAACTCCCGAATTGAGATCCGAGAGCTCTTCAGCGAGGAACTCTTGCTCTGTCTGCCGGCGGCACACCCGTTGGTTAAGCAAAAGAAAGTAGTCGCCAGCAATCTGCAGTACGAAAAATTCATTCTCATGCAGGATGGCCATTGTCTGGGTGCTCAAGCCCAGCAGTTTTGTGAAACCAAGGGATTCCATCCCGAAATCAGCTGTCGCAGCGCCCAAATCGGTACAGTGGTCGCGATGGTACAGGCTGGACTAGGGATCTCGCTGATTCCTGAAATGGCTCTGGCGGGGGCACCGCGAGATGGAATCGTCTACCGCTCGCTCGATGGCGTCCGGCCTCGACGAATACTTGCTCTGGCTCTGCCGGGACAGCGCAAATCGAGTCTTTGCGTCACCGAATTTGCAAAGTTTGTGCGGAGTCATAGCCGCGAAGCGGCGAGGTCACGCACCATGTGAAAGTATTCGTATCCTGCGATTTGCTTTCTGCCTTGAGTGCGAAACTCGAGTCGTTCATACAAGCGTTTTGCGCCTGAATTTCCTATATCAACCAGGAGGCCAATGCGATCGCGTCCGAGCCGACGCGCCTGTTCACATGATGCCTCAATCAAATCCCGCCCGAATCCGCGTCCTTGGCATTTGGGATCAACGCTGATGGTGTCCAGATAAAATTCGGAAGGTTCAGCTTCGGTGGGAATACGATAATCGGAAAGGCCTGATGTTTGGATCGCAGCTTTCTCAAGCGGTCCATCTAATGCTCTGGCGATGGAGCCGTCATAGATGAGCGCGACACCGACAACCTCTCGACTTCGCTCGACGACATTTTCCAAGTCTTCCATGACGAGGGTGTTCTGATAGCTGACCCGGTTGTCCTTTCGCCGAAAGAATCCGTCCAGAATACGATCCGCGTCCTCACGATTGTTCGTTCCGGTCAAAACAAAGGCGATCGATCCGATTGCTTGAAGGATGAGAGGAACTGCTCTTGGAGCGTCGCCGGGCACGGCGGGCCTGATCATTCAAGCATCCTACGCGCCACTTCGTGGCGATAACAAATAGCAAATCGCAGATAGCAGCACCACTTCGTGGTGATGACAGATAGCAAACAGCAAATCGCAGAAAAGGGGGCAGTGTCCAACCAGGCTACAACCGACCGATTCGATGGGTGTGAGTTGGCAACAGCGGTCAGGCGGCCGACCGAGAGCGCATATCTAAGAGCCGAATTTGCTATCTGCTATCTGTCATCAGCGCGTAGCGATAGCGACTGCCAAGCATCGAGCGGGATTCCAGTTCGCTTAGCGTTTTCCAAAACGTTGCCGCTCATAAGATCTCGGTAATAGTCAGTCCATCCGGAAACCGGCGACTGATTATATCCGTGTCGCGCACCACCATCTGCATCTCCATGCGGCATCAGGTAGCCTTGGCGGGCGAAGAAGGCACAAGCTCCGTGCAACCACTCGTGCAGCCACACTTCACCGATCACTGGTATCTGCCATCCCCATGATTCGGTGTTAGCCACGGCGGCATAGGTTGCTTCGTTCGACCAGCGGGAAGCGGCAATAGCTAGCCCCCATCCTCCCGATTGTATCGAGAGATCACCTGCCAAATCTCTCTGTGGCCAGAGCACAAATATCGAGTCATAACTGCCAGCGGGCGCAAATCGATCAATCTCTTCGCGAGTATCATCGGGAGATGGCCAAAACATTCCTTGCCCGATCTGAGTCACGGAAGTGAGTTGTCTCTCAATGGGATGGATCTGGTATTCGATACCAGCCCTTCCTAAGGTGAGCTCTTCGACCAGCGCAGGAAATTGTGCAAATGAGTCGACTGCATCCCGTATCTCTTGCTCCGATAACGCGTGGACAAAGCGTTTTGATCGCTTCCCTGGGTAGCGATATCTCACTTCGATACTCGAATAGATGAGAAGCAATGATTTCCAAAGGGTCATCGCGATCAACTCACGAATGCAGGAAATAAACCTGGCCGTTTTTTAGTAGGTACAAACGAGCTCGTAGGAGGATTCATAATCTCGCACCAGTTTAGGCGACTACGCAGCTGACATCTGCTCCCGCAGTAATTCAAGGAGCCGCCGAAACGTTTCAACACCGCAACGCTTATTCGCCCGTACGGATAATACATCCACAAAGGTTAGGGCGATATACGTCGTTGAGCGAAAGCGAGACGACGTGTGACCCGCCCGCAACGCTTCGCGTAGCTCCCGATATCCTTCACGGAGTGTTTCGCGTAGCGATGCGGGCGGGCCCAATAGGCGGCGTGAGCAGAGGCTCACAGGTTGGGCGGAGTCAGGTTTCGCGAATAACAAAAAGGCATCAGATTGGTAGAGGAGTATTCTCGGTTAGCGCAGTTGAGGCATCCATATATCCCCTGCGCAGCGGTTTTAGTACCGCCATTGCCATAATCGCAGCCAGAAAATCCATCGTGATCATGACTGCAAACACGATGATCCAGTTACCGGTAACTTCGTGAAGCCAGGCGGCAAGAGGCGCACCAACGATTGAGCCAACGCCCTGTGCCATGTAGAGAAAGCCGTAATTGGTGGTGGCGTGCCGCTCTCCGAAAGTGTCCGTAAGAGTCGACGGAAACAGAGAAAAGATCTCGCCCCAACCGAAGAAGACGACCCCAGAAAGAAGCACAAAGAGAAGGGCATGCTGTCTGGTGGCAAGCCACAGCAACATGGCCACACCTTCTAAACCGAAGGCCAAGAACATCGTCTGCTCTCGACCGATGCGATCCGAGAGCCAGCCAAAGAAGGGACGAGTCAATCCGTTAGTGAACCGATCAATAGTGAGAGCAAGCGGTAACGCTGCGGTACCCAAGACCATGGCATTGGCCACGCCAAAGTCTTTCGCGAATGCGGCCATCTGGGTAATGACCATCAGACCGGAACTCGACATCATCGACATCATGACGAACAGCACCCAGAAGATGGGCGAACGAAGCATAACCAGTGGAGGAACTCCGCTTCGCGCTTCGGTGGACTCGGGATCACCGGATTGAAACTGGGCGGGCGGGCGCTTCATTCCCTGAGCGGCCAGGAGCCCAATCGCGCCAAAGATTAGTCCGAAAATAATCAGCGTTGATTGTTGGCCAACTCGAGTCAAGCTCGCCGAAATCGGAAAAGTGGTGAGGATAGCGCCCATCCCGTAACCAGCCGCAACCATTCCGCAGGCAAAGCCTCGCCGGTCGGGAAACCACCGCACCATCAGCCCAACGACGCCCACATAAATTATGCCTGTACCGATTCCACCGAGCAATCCATAGGTCAGATACAAGCCGAGAGTGGTCTTTACCGTTGCGGCCAAAACCCAGCTCGCGGCTGAAAATATCGCTCCAATCGACAGCAGCGTGCGTGGTCCGAATAGATCGACCAGATATCCTTGGAACGGTGAGAGGAAGGTTTGAAGAACAATCAGAATGGAAATCGTCACCTGTACTTGCGCCAGCGTCGCACCCAGATGCGTAGTGAAGGGTCCGGTGAATAAAGTCCAGACATATTGCGTGCTGGAAATAGCCATCATGCAGACCAACCCAAACAGAAGTTGTAACCAACGGCTCGTTGGAAGAGGCAGTGAGGCGAGAGACTCGGTCGACATGCCATTTCGTCGAGCATGGCTTGTGCCAAGCGGGTGGAACGCCGGGAACGCCGGGAACGCCGGGAACGCCGGGAACGCCGGGAACGCCGGGAACGGTGATTGGTGATTGGTGATTGGTGATTGGTGATTGGTGATTGGTGATTGGTGATTGGTGAGAAGTAAGCGACGAGCCGCTCGCGATCGGTAGCGGTCCGGCGGCTTGCGGATCCAACCGGAGTCAAACGCGGGAGGCTATGGCGGACAGTACCTGGCGTCTCTCCGAGCTTCAGGCCTCACCCAATCGTCATGACCTGACGAATTGTTGTGGCTTCGGCCAACCGATCAAATGCCTCGTTTAGCTGGTCGAGTCGGACGATCTCGCTGAGAAGTTTATTGATCGGGAGCTTGCCTCGCTGATATAGCCCGATGAATCGAGGAACGTCTCGGGCCGGAACACAAGACCCAAAGTAAGAACCTTTGAGAGTCCGCTCCTCAGCGGTGAGTTGGACAGCCGGTATCGATAATCGATGATCAGGATGTCTCGTAAGCTAGTTGCAGTGCGGCCACCGAACTTGCGCCTTCAAACGCGTAGTCGACCCCTCCGTTTGTCAGGTCGCGAATCTCCTGAGCCGCGTTTGGCCCCGCTTTCACAGTCCTGGTTGCTCCCAGGCGCGTTGCGATTTCCAGCTTCTCCGGCTTCGAATCGACAGCAATGACTTCGGCCGCTCCGACGAGATTAGCGCCCAGTAAGGCACTAAGTCCGACTCCTCCCAGACCAACTATCGCCACCGAACTGCCGGCTGGCACTTTTGCCGTATTTACCACAGCTCCGACACCAGTGAGAACCGCACAACCAAACAACGCGGCCTCATGCGCCGGCAGAGATGAGTCTACCTTAATTGCCGATCGCCGGGACACGACGGCATACTCCGCATATCCGGACACTCCGATATGGTGATATAAAGGAGTTTGGCCAAGACGCAGACGTCTGGCTCCGGAAAGCAACGTTCCCGCCACGTTGGAACGAGCACCTGGCTCGCAGAGAGCCGGACGTCCTTCCATGCAAGGAATACAGCTCCCACAAGAAGGAATGAAGGCTAAGACTACCTGATCGCCAGGCTTGAGATCGTAACGCCAGCACCGCATTCCAGGACTTCGCCGGCGGATTCGTGACCTAAGACCATGGGCGTCGGTCTGGGTCGGTCTCCGTTGACCACCGATAGATCGGAATGACAAAGACCGGTCGCTTTGATCTTGATCAATAATTCGCCTGGTCCGGGCGGATCGAGAGTGACCTCTTCAACCGTTAATGGTCTGGAGTTCGCATACGGGCGAGAACGTCCCATTTTACGCAAGATCGCGGCTTTCATTCGTTCTAGGTCGAACGAAATACCATGTTCCGCAACTTAACAGGAGACCGCGAAGACAGATTCTGAACAGGAGATTACAGAGATCCCAAAGAAGGTAGTACCTTGTTCCAGGCACAGCCGCAAATGGCTGTGCTCAAGAAGATAGGGTGCGTCCGACAGGCGCCCACACGCGTCAACTTAAGGAGGCGACACGGGGAAAGCGCGAGTGGACGAAGGGATCTGGCGGCGTGATCTGCCCATTGCGGCAGGGCGAAAACCGCTTCCGAAGTTCTGGGTGGCCCCTGACCAGGCCGAGCAGGGCAATGGCTAATCAATGATTCCGCCTTCGCCACCGTGTCTGCCAAAACTTACCATGTCGAAGGCTTCCGACTTCGCCAACCACTAGTCACAGTTTTCACGACATCGGGATAGGCTTCCGACTTCGCCGGACTGGTCGCCATGGTTCGATCATCGGGCGAGGCTTCGTCGGACACGTCGACGGACTGGTCGGCGCCCGCGGAGCGATCGCGATTACAACGAGCCAGTGATCGCTGCCGGTTCCGAAAGCTGTGAGGGCAAGGGCAGCACCACATGCTCGCGCAACGGAATGAAGGCAGTAAGATCCAGGACGTCGTCATGGAACTTAAGCAGCGTGCTCCGGTGGCCCACGCTAATCACGGTAGGTCGCCACGACTCAGAACGAAGCAGACTATAAAGTCGTGCCTCCCAAGGTTCATCAAGCCCTGAGGTCGCCTCATCGAGGAAAAGAAGAGTCGGCGCGACGAGAAGAATCCGCGCGAAACCAAGTCGCTGCTGTTCACCGAGTGACAGCCTTTGGCCCCAGTTTTCTTCGGTATTTAATTCCCCGACTAGCCCATCGAGACCGACCTCTCTAAGCACCTTCTTGAGCCGCTCGGGCGGAACGCTGCTTCCGTCGATCTGCGGATACAAAAGCGCGCTGGCCAGAGTACCAAGTGGCAGGTAGGGGCGCTGCGGCACGAATAGTGACCGTCCTTCGCCGATCCTGACCTCACCGCGACCGAATGGCCAGATCCCCGCCATTGCTCTTAACAGGGTACTCTTGCCCGTCCCGGTCGGGCCGGTGATCAACACCGCCTCGCCCCGGACCGGTGCGAATCTGATCCCACGTAAGAGCGGTGTGCCATCCGGAAGATCAAGATCCAGGTCGTCGACGGCAACGGCTAAGGCCTTACGTCGAATAGCGATCTCCTGCGGTCCAGAGGCTGATTCCCGGAGTTCAAATAGTCGCTCCTGGAATCGGCTGAGACGTTCAGTTGCTGCCTGCCACGCAGCAATATCCGGATAGCGAGTGATGATGAATGAAAGCGAGTTATAAACGTAGGAGAAAGCGCTGGCGACTTGCATCAAGCCACCCCATCCAATCTGTTTTACGAAATAGCGGGGCAAAACCACCAGCAACGGAAAGATGACAGCGACCTGAGCATAGCCTTGCGTGAACCAATTAAGGCGCATTTGTCGCCCCATAATCATCCGGAAGTTCGCAAAGATATTACGGAATCGCTCCTGGAAAACGCCGAGCTCGACCGGCTCGCCGCCGTAGGACGCCACACTCTCCGCGTTTTCGCGCAGACGGGCCAAGCTAAATCGGAAGTCACCTTCGAACCGCTGCCCGGAGAAATTCAATTGCACCAGCGGCCGTCCAATCTTGATCGTGAGCCAGGTACCGATGCCGGCATAGAGTAACGCCGCCCAGACGAGATAGCCAGGTATGTGGACCACACCCCATTCGCCCAGTGGGATATCTGCTGGTCCGGATAGTCCCCACAGAATAACGAGAAAAGAACCCAATGTCACAAGCGACGTCAAAAAACCCACGGACAAAATCAAGACATAGTTCGTGAATTGGTTGACGTCCTCGGCGATGCGCTGATCCGGGTTGTCCACTCCGTTCTTCAGTTGCAGCTGATAATACGCGCGGTTAGCGAGCCAAGCGCTGAGATATCTTTGAGTAAGCCAACGTCGCCAGCGGATTTGCAGCATCTGTTGCAAATACACGGCATACACCGACAGGGTAATGCCAAGACCGCCTAAAAAGAAGAAGACACCGAGCTGACGGAAAATTTCGCCGCGGTCGAAAGCCTGGAGTGCGTTGTAAAAACCTCGGTTCCAAGCATTGATACCAACACTGGTGCAGACCGTCCCCAGATTAAATGCGACGACCGCGAGAAGGAGCCCCCACGCCGACCATTTTTCTTCGGATGTCCAATAGGATTTTGCGATCGACCACGCGTCACGCACGAGGCCTCGCTTAGCCGCGACCATTAACAGATACTCCTTGTCATACTTAACCTACTGCTGATGGCCGGAACGACGTACAATGGTAACACCGAATCGAACCTCCGCTATACACATCGGAATTTTCGACGCGGAGTTTAGCAACCTCCGCGATTTTTTCCAGCCCAAATATAGCACAAAATCGGAGAGCGTGCTTGGCACCAAGGTCAACGCTGCTTCGTTTCGAATGAACGAGACTGCGGCTGTATCGCGGAAACTCTAACCAGCAAAGATGTTATGAACGGATGGCGATCGAGCTTCACTGATCGGAGTTGCGCGCTGGCCGAGGTCAAGCGGATGATCGCCAAAGCCGCAATTATTTTTCATAGCGCAAAAAATTTGTGCGCAACCATCTAACTCGTTTCGCGTTATCACCCTCGCCGTCTCTCCAACCCTTCTTCCGGCCGATAGACCACTCGTGGCTCAGGCTCGACCGTGGGGTGGAATCCGGCAGCTGCGAGGGCCGGAGCCGTCGACGGCAAACTATTCATTAGGTTCCAGATTAAACCGCTGCGGTAGTTCTCAATTGCTAAAAGCGCCATGCCCAAGTCGATACCGATCACAACCGAAGAAGACCAGTTTCGGTCAATGTTGAAAGCGTTGGCAAAGCCGTAGTTACCCCAGAGCGCCCCTTGATCCTTTTCGTAAACAGAACGAGCAGCGGCAATGGCCAATTCCGGGGTAAAAGTGATCGAACAGATCGCACCGGTTGGCGACACCGTTCCGTCATCCGGATCTCCCGATATGCCGTAAGCGACATATCCATCCGGGCCGTCACTCGCATTCAAACCCCAGAAATCTTGGGCATACGTTTGCCGGTCGGCAGCGTGATCGACGCAGTATTGCCGATGAATCTTCATCGCGTTGGTCGAGGCGGCCCAGTAATCAAATCCAAGCCGATCGCGCTGATCGCGCACATTGAAATATCCGTAGGGCATTTGATGAATGAAAATTGGACCCGCCTTCAGCCACTCCATTCCGGCATACGTTTGCAACGGACGTTCGAACCCGTCCCAGACCGCAAGTGGAAGGTGTCGCACGGGAGCACCCATTCCCAACAAGTAAACTAAGATCGCCTCGCTGTAATCGGCGTAATTGTTTGGAATGAATCCGGTCTCCGGCCAGGCGCCATGTGATATCACCTTCTTATGCGGTTGCGTATTGCCGTTGGTTAGCATCCATCGCCAATCCAAGCGCCGATAAAGTTCATCGGTTAAGGAAGCAATGTCGGCTCCGGCCGACTCGCGGGCAAAGTATTGACCGCAAACAAGAGCCCCGGCCAAGAGTAGCGCCGTGTCGATGGTTGAATACTCGCTTCCCCAAACTCGCTGGCCGGTGTGCCTATCCACAAAATGAATCAACCAGCCGTGCTCGTTCGGCATGGTCAGCAAAAAACGGAGAGTGGTACGCGCTCGCGCCGCGGCTTCACTCCGTCCGAGCCAACCATGTTCCACAGCGATAGGCAATGCCGCCAAGCCATAACCAGTAGAAGCTATCGATGCTACGGTTTGATCGTCCTCGCCAAAATTCTGAGCGCGATCGTTAACCAATCCCGTTGTCGGATCGGCCTTTTCCCAAAAGAAGCGAACGGCGCGACGTTGAACTTCCTCCAGCAGTTGCTTATCAGAATAGCTCATCGATGGGTGGCAGCAGCTTCTTGGCGTGGTTTAAACTTGGCGAGATCGACCGTCTGGCCGTGAAACTTGCGTAGAATGGCTCCGTGACCAACGCTCACGACCGTGGGTCTCCATGATTCCGTACGTAGCAAACGCAGAAGGCGGGTCTGAGCTTTTTCGTCGAGCGCTGACGTTGCCTCGTCCAGAAAGAGAAGTTTAGGTTGGGTCAGCACAATCCGGGCGAATACGAGACCCTGCTGTTCGCCCAGCGAAAGGCGCGCGGACCAGTTCTCCACCTTGTCCAATTCGTCCGCGAGTTCGCCAAGTCCTACTGCCTCGAGTACCGCGGGCAGGTCCACGGGGACGCTAATCTTACCGGCACTAGGATAGAGCAACACCTCGGCCAGGGTACCAAGCGGCAGATACGGCTGTTGCGGCACAAATGCTATCTGGCCCTTATCGAGCCTGATCCTGCCCCGGCCAAATGGCCAGATTCCCGCGATTGCTCTGAGTAACGTGCTCTTGCCCGAACCCGATGGTCCGATAATCAGAAGCGCGTCGCCTCGGTCGACTGAAAATGTCACACCGCGCAAAAGGGGCGTACCGTCCGGTAAATCGAGATCGAGCTGGTCGACGGCCACACCACCCCCGCCGCGACGCCGAATCACAATCGATTGGGGGGCACGCACCGATTCTTGGATCGCCAGCAGCCGATCCTCAAAGTCACCCAATCGCTGAGTAACAGCCTCCCAGGTGGCTATATCATTGTACGAGTTAATGATGAAGGAGAGCGCGTTCTGTACGTATGAGAAGGCGTTGACCGCTTGGAAAAGATCACCCAATAGGATCACCTTCGCGAAGTAGCGCGGCGAAACCACCACGACCGGGAAAATGACTGCTACTTGAGCATAGGTCATCGTAAAAGCACTCAGGCGGATTTGTTGCTTCATGATCTGCCGAAAGTTAGCGAACACGTTGCTGAAACGCTCATCGAAAAGGCTGAGTTCGACTGGCTCTCCGCCATAGAGGGCAATGCTTTCAGCATGCTCTCGCAGGTGCACCAGGCTGAACCTGAAGTCGGCCTCGAAGCGCTGTCGAGCGGAATTCAACTGTACCAGCGGGCGACCGATGGTGACGGCGAGACAAGTACCGACGCCGGCGTAAATCAACGCCGCCCAGACGAGATATCCGGGTATATGGACTGTTCCCAACGGACCGAGCGGAATGTCCGCGGCTCCGGAGAGTCCCCAAAGAATCGCCAGAAAGGAAAACAACGATACGGCCGATGAAATGAGACCGACCGACAAGCTCAGTACATAGCCAGTGAATTGATTGAGGTCCTCCGAGATACGCTGATCGGGATTATCGGCCGCATTCCCTAGCTGTAACTTGTAATAGGCGCGATCAGCCAACCAAGCGGCGAGATATCTCTTGGTCAACCACCGCCGCCAACGGATCTGCAGCAACTGACTAAGGTAAAGGGCAGATACAGAGATCAGTACGGCGAACATCACCAAGATGCCGAAAATCCCGACTTGGCGAAGCAGCTCCATGGCGTCGAACATTTGGAGAGCGTTGTAGAAAGCTCGGTTCCATTGATTGATTCGGACGCCGATATAGACGTTGCCAAGGTTCAGCACAATCACGGCCACCAGTAGTGCCCAAGCCGAACTTTTCTCTTCAGATGTCCAATACTGCTTTGCCAGACGCCAGGCGGTATGCGTGATGATTCGTCTTGGCGTCTCCATTCGTTTGAAGTTGCTTTTCTGCGCTTGCTCCGAGCACTTTAAACGAGTTCGGCGTGGGCACAATCGGTCTGTGCCGATGAAAGCGCCGGGCATGGCATGACACATGTACGAGTCACGCCGACGCCGGGAACCCAGCCACCTGCCGCACCGTTACCGATTGCGGATTATCATCATTCAAAGCCCACACCGCGACGTCGTTCAAACGGTTTACGAAAAATCGGAAGACGTTGTTCAACGGGGAGCAATGGCGGAAAGCTCAGATGAGGTTCAGCTTGATACCAAAAAGCAACGGAAGAAAGATCGTCGCCACGTCGATTGGCGTGGCCATGTTCGATCGTCACGCGAATCTGTTTTTTAAAGACGATCGGGTCCTCGATGTGGAAACGGTAGACGGTTACCGGGTCCATCCAGTTCGGGCCACCGCCGGCGATGACACCATGGTAAGGTCCATTATAGATCTGGGTCGGGCACCAGGCGCAGTTAAAGTAGTCTTCGGTCCCGGTGCCATGTAGGGTGGGCGGCCAGGCGTCATTCGCGCCCGGCGCAGATTCCGGTCGCGGAGCGATGATGACTCCGGTGGGTTCGCCCGGAACATTCGACTTACGTCCTGTATCGGGAGCAATAAATCCTGGTTCGCCGTCAACAAAGATCATGTCGTCACCCTCCCCATACCAATCCCAGAGTGGTGACCGCCGAAGGTTGTAGACCGAGAAGAGGCAGCCGACGTAATGCCCGTGACCCGTTGCTTCCAGGATGGTGTAATTCTCTTTCCCGTCCGTATTCAAACCGCCAAATTCGTACACTTCATTCAGTAGACCTTGATCCGACATGGCCTTTGGCTGTTCACGCCGCCACTGGGCATGGAATCGACCTAATCCCGATTCGAGCTGATCATGGAGTTCCAGATCGACATAGTAATAAAACAGCGCCAGGTCTTCGCACTCGTTGGTGATGGTTATCCGCATCCCATCCGCAAATGGCATCGGGAAAAAACAGTTAAAGGCACGCCCATCTTCCGGGCTCATTTGCAGAGGCAGACTGACAAAGTTGCTGGGTTGCGTGTGGCCGGTCCCAAAAAAATCGCCCAATGGGCATTGTACGCTGGGATTTTCTTCTCCGTCCCAGAATGCTCGTAATACGATCTTTCTTAGAGCGTGGTCGCTGTCGCACGCGACGGTACACCAAATATGGGTCACGATTCCGGCCCCGCCAATTTCGGCGATGCTGACCGTTTCCCCCGGTTGGATGTGAAATCGATCGTCATTGCCGCCGGTTCGGTCAAAGCTGGAAAAGCGACGCGATCGTACGTCGCGCAACTTGGCGAGACCACGAAGTGGAGAGAGACCTGAATTAGCAATCATGAGGAGGACTCGATAATTTTAAGCCGGTTAGTTTGCTCTGTTCGATGAGGTAGTTCTGGAGAAATACGTACAAAATCAAAATTGTCGGGAGAACTTTTTTCGGAAAGTCGCGTGACAGAGGGGTTGGCCACCAGCACTATAGGGGTATCACCGAAGCTAATCTTCGGTTCTTTGAAAAGATTAAGGCGAAAGCCTGAAACCACGAAAGAGTGCCTCTGATTACGGTCAGAGGAGAATAGGGAATCGGGTGAAAATCCCGAACGGTAGCGCCGCTGTGACGGAAGACAAAGGTCCCAAGAAAGCCACTGCTCAGACCCAGGTCCGGTTGAATCAACCGAATCTGATGCTGGGTGGTAAGGCGGGGCCAGAGGATGACTCCGAAGTCAGAAGACCTGCTCATTCGTGCTCATGAAGACCCGCGCTCGGGAGCGCGGGCATTCCTCGCGCCTACGAGGAAGTGAGAGCCGCTGCATGGCCGCAATGGCCGAGCTGGCCCTCGCAGAAAACTCGCTGCGGTTGGGACCCGCACACCTGTAAGAAAATCAAACCATGCAGACAACCGAAAAGATTAAGACCCATAATCTCGGCTATCCGCGGATCGGCGAAAGCCGGGAACTCAAACGAGCCACCGAAGCGTTTTGGAACGGCACCATTACCGAGGCCGAACTGCTGGCCAAAGCAGCGGAGTTACGACGGCATCACTGGCAAAAACAGCAGGCTCTCGGGATCGACCTGATCCCAAGTAACGATTTTAGTCTCTATGACCAGATGGGCGACGCTGCAGCCTTGGTCGGCTGTGTTCCGAAACGTTTCAGCTGGAGCGACGCCTCGGTCGATCTGACCACCTATTTCAAGATGGCACGCGGGGAGGTCGGGAAGCACGACAGAGAGCATAGCGAGAGCATGGCAGCCGCTCTAGAAATGACCAAGTGGTTTGATACGAACTACCATTATCTTGTTCCCGAATTCGACTCCAATTCGGTGTTCCGCTTGGCCACGCGTAAACCGATCGAAGAATTCCGTGAAGCTCGCGCGTTAGGGATTTTATCGAAGCCAGTCCTGATCGGTCCGGTCACTTTTCTGCGACTGGGAAAGCATCATGGTGGAGGCGATCCACTAGGTCTGCTCGAGGATCTGCTTCCGGTTTATTGCGAGGCGCTCGCGCTGCTTGCGGCGGAGGGAGCCGAGTGGATACAGTTCGATGAGCCAATCTTTGCGCTCGATCTTGCTGAATCCGAGCGTGCCGCGTTGCTCTCCGCCTATAAATTGATGCGCGCTCAGGGAGCGCAGTTGCGAATCCTGGTTGCGAGTTATTTCGGCGACCTACGGGAGAATCTGGAGACTTTCGCTCGGCTGCCGGTCGATGCGTTACATCTCGATGCTGTGCGCGCGGCGCACGAGTTGGACCCGCTTTTGGAAGCGCTATCAGCGGATACCATTCTCAGTCTCGGCGTAGTAGATGGACGAAACGTTTGGCGCAACGATTTTTCTAAGTCGCTCGGGCTACTACGCAGGGCTTTGACCAAGCTGGGAACCGAACGGCTTTGGGTAGCGCCCTCCTGCTCGTTACTCCATTCGCCGATATCCGTTCGGAACGAGACCGAACTCGATACGGACCTTCATCGCTGGCTTGCTTTTGCTGATGAAAAGTTGCTGGAAGTGGTGACGCTGGCTCGGGCTTTAGAAGATCCGGAGTCAGTGTCAGATTCACTGCGCGACAACGCCGTCGCCCAGATGGCTCGAAGGAATAGCCTGCGCACTCAAAACGACGCGCTACGCGCCCGTCTTAGGGTGGTCTCCGAGTCTGATACTCACCGGCGGTCTCCCTTCTCGGTGCGCAAACCGGCGCAACAACGCAGGCTCAATCTACCGCTTTTCCCTACCACCGTCATCGGCTCTTTCCCACAAACGCCGGAGGTCCGCACTGCCCGCGCCCGGCGAAAACGAGGCGAATGGACTGAGGCACAATACGAACAATTCGTCGAATCGGAAATCCGCAAAGCAGTCGATCTGCAAGAGCGCATTGATCTGGACGTGCCGGCTCACGGCGAGTTCGAAAGAAACGATATGGTGGAGTATTTTGGCGAACAGCTCGACGGCTTCGCCTTTACCAAGAACGGTTGGGTGCAGAGTTATGGGACGCGCTGCGTGAAACCCCCCCTCCTTTTTGGAGATGTTTCCCGGCCGCGGCCAATGACCGTGCGATGGTCCAAGTTTGCCGCATCTCTTACTCGGCGTCCGATGAAAGGGATGCTTACTGGTCCGGTTACTATCTTGCAATGGAGCTTCGTTCGCGATGATCAGCCACGGCAAGAGACAGCCCGTCAGATCGCGCTAGCGCTCCGTTCTGAGGTACTTGATCTAGAAGCTGCAGGCATTGGCGTTATTCAAATAGACGAGCCGGCTTTCCGAGAAGGACTACCGCTTCGACCGGCGGATCAAAATGCTTATCTCAAGTGGGCGGCGGAAGCATTTCGCCTCGCGTCTGCCGGAGTACGGGACGAGACGCAGATTCACACCCATATGTGCTACTCGGAATTCAACGACATCATCGAATCGATCGCTGCGTTGGATGCTGATGTGATCTCGATCGAAACTTCGCGTTCGCAAATGGAGTTGCTTGCTGCCTTTGTCGAGTTTCGGTATCCGGCTGAAATTGGTCCAGGCGTGTGGGACATCCATTCTCCGCGAGTGCCATCGGTAGACGAAATGGAGAATCTATTACGTAAGGCTTTAGTGGTGCTTACGCCGGAGCAACTTTGGGTAAATCCCGACTGCGGTTTAAAGACTCGCCGGTGGGAGGAAGTCGTCCCGGCTCTGGAAAACATGGTTCAAGCCAGCCGTCGTTTGCGAAAAACGGTCGGTTCGGAGACTGGCACTTCGGTGACCAGGTGACGGCGCCTCACTTCCCTTATTTCCTGGTAAAGCCGCTTCCCCAAGTCTCTCATAAATAAAACAATTATGCAGGCTGTTAGAGAACTCTTTCGCATAATTGATTTTGGCGGAATGTGAGCATTTCAGCGTCGCTATTTGCGATTATCCCAAATACATTTCTGCTGCTTGAAGGGACAAATGAGTGCGGAATCCCAAACCGAAGATCAAAGCACGGAAGGCGAACATCCGCGGTATTCGGAGGGTCACTATCAACTTTTATTTGAGCACAATCCGCTCCCGATGTGGGTATACGACCCCGCGACTCTGCGTTTCCTCACTGTCAACGAGGCGGCTATTCGCCATTATGGCTATTCCCGAAAAGAGTTTTTGGAAATGACCCTCAAAGACATCCGCCCGAAGGAAGATATTCCTGCTCTGTTGGCGGACGTTAAAACAAATCGGTCCACTCCAACGGTCACAAGCGTTTGGAGACATCGAAAAAAAAATGGCGCTCTGATCGACGTCGAAATCACATCGCATGAATTTCAGTTTGGTGAGAAGAAGGCAAAACTGGTTCTGGCAAAGGATATCACCGAGCACTTACGCGCCGAAGGACAGGTCTGCCAACTCAATGAAGAGTTAGAAGAGCGTGTCAGTGTACGGACCGCGGAGCTGACAGCGGCGAACAAAGAGCTGGAAGCGTTCTCATATTCCGTCTCCCATGATTTGCGCGCTCCGTTGCGGGCCATCATCGGGTATTCACATCTCATTTTGGAAGAGTACACCGTTCGGCTCGACGCTGAAGGACAGCGGTTGCTCAACGTGATTTCGAGTGAAGCACTCCGGATGAGCCAACTCATCGATGATCTATTGATGTTCTCTCGCCTGAGTCGTCAACGGGTGGAATTGACAGATATTGATATGACTCCCTTGGCGTTGAGCGCCTTTCAGGGTCTCATTACAGCTCATCCTGTGCCAGCCCCTCAGCTAAACATAAAAACGCTCCCTCCAGCGCGAGGAGATTCGACCATGCTGCGTCAGGTCTTCGTCAATCTCCTCGATAATGCGATCAAGTTCAGCAGCCTAAGGAAAGATGCGGCCATTGAAGTCGGAGGATCGTGCGACCAAAACCAGAACGTCTACTATGTGAAAGACAACGGCGTCGGTTTTGATGAGAAATATAGTGCTCGGCTGTTCGGCGTCTTCCAGCGATTACACACGGACGAAGAATTTGCCGGTACCGGTGTCGGACTGGCGCTGGTTCAGCGTATCATCCTCCGGCATGGCGGAACAGTTTGGGCCGAATCAAAATTGGGAAAAGGCGCGACTTTTTATTTCGCGATTCCGGCCAAGAAGGCCAGTTGAAATGCCAATTCCAAACGCAGTCGAAATTCTTTTGGTCGAAGATAACCCTCACGATGCCGAGTTGACCCTGCGCGCGTTGCGAAAACGAAAACTCGCCAACAGTGTCTTGCATGTTAAAGACGGCGAGGAAGCCATTCATTGGCTTTTCGGTATTGGAACTTATGCCGACCGCGACATCAATCACAAACCAAAGTTGGTGTTGCTCGATTTGAAGCTTCCAAAAATCGACGGATTAGAAGTACTCAGAAAGCTACGTACTCACGAAGAGACTAAACTCATTCCGGTGGTAATTCTCACTTCATCCCGCGAAGAACAAGACGTTGTCGAAAGCTACCGGCTGGGAGTTAACAGTTTCATCGTGAAGCCGGTAAACTTTGATAACTTCTCGGAAGCTGTCGCGCTAGCGGGTCATTACTGGTTGTTAATCAACCAAGAGCCGAAGTAAAAGGAAGAGCCCGCAATACGCGAAGGGGAGCTGCTCTTCCTTTAGGAAGCGATGCCTTGAAGCGGAAAACTCTCCCTTTCCCTCTTTGCGTCACGCGTTCGGAGCAGCGCGCAACGCAGCGCATCGACTCGACGGATCAATTCCTGACGCTCGAAATTTTCAGTCCGAAGCTTCCACCACAAGCCCGGAAGGCCTGCGGGAACAAAAAGCAATCTCGTTAGTTCGGCGACGACATCCGATTGTCCGTAGGCGTTAATAAAACAGAGCGCGAAAGGTAGCCACTGCTCAGAGGAAACCCGGCACACCAGATCTTGCAGAAACACCAAAAGATCGTCCGCATGGCGAACCATGGCTGGCAACGATTGATCATGCACAACCTCAAAATCGATCAGCCGCGCACGGTTGCTAGGTGGGTCGTAAATGACGTTGTCCAAATGTGGATCTCCGTGCGACCACCAATCATCAAACTCGGAACACCACAACTCGTGCGCTCGCCGAAGCTCTCTGCCTGCGGCCTCAAGCGCACGCATCGTCAGCGTGCCGCGTTTCAAGTGCTCGCAGAGATGCATCCCGGGAACCGCATCCATGAAAACGGTTCGCGAACCGTCGCCGTACGCACAAAATCTGGGTTCTTGGAGCAAACGAAAGCAATATATCTCCCAGCGCTGCCATTTCTTGGGATCGACCCAAACGTGAACGCGGCCTTGAGCCAAGCGAAAGAACAGATTTGCCTGCCCGGCGATCACCTCACTCCCCCATCGACGCCTCTTTACCCACATCGGCCTCTCCTGGCACATTTCGAATGTGATTGAATTGATCTTGATACAATTGATCGCTTGATTGGCAGCCTCTAACAGCTCGCGCAATCTAGAGTTTTGTGTGATTCCGTTTCCCATAAGAAACATGTTGCCCTTCGGCGTGGATTCGAGCGATCAGGAGTAACGCTAACGACGCCTCCGTAGAACTCGCGGTTCCAGCGAGGCTCTGCTGAGAATCAGCCGGCCGGGCTGTTTTGAACTAGAAATAAAGAAAATTCTTTGCCCATTAGTCGTATCGATCTGCACATTCATTCAACCTTTTTGTTCGTACTAGTGGCAATTCCAATTCTCTGGTTTTTGGATTTTATAGCTTTCCACTCTTGACAACTGCTGAATAAAAATTCTCTTACAATAACTCTAATCAGTTGGTTTGTGGCGTTTTTGTTTCTTGCTCTCGATTTTGTTGCTATCGATCGCATCTCGGTCGTCGACCATGAGATCGCTGCATGGTTTCATGGGCATCTCACACGACCGTCCATCGATCTGATGCTCGCTTTGAGCAACGGAGGGTCCCCCCTCTGGATCGCCGCGATCACGTTGGTCGCGGTTCTGATTCTGGTACTGAGAAAATGTTGGTACGGATTGCTCGCAATTGTACTGACGGTGCCTGGAGGGATGCTGTTCCACCACCTTATCCAAGTAATTGTTCATCGACACCGCCCTTTTCGTCACAGCGAATTTCTCGATTTGGGTGGCTACAGTTTTCCCAGCGGCCATACCATGGCCGCTACACTGCTCTATGGCCTATTGGCGGTCTTCGCCATTCTGGTTTGGAAAGACTGGCACTGGCGAATCCTGGCCATCCTTGGGGCCATTTTGGCCATTGCCCTCGTCGGGTTTAGCCGAATCGCGCTCGGAGCACACTATTTGACCGATGTCCTCGGCGCGATCGTTGGAGGCGCCAGCTGGCTCATCCTTTGTATGATGGTAGTCGAGTGGACTCGTCGCAGGCGGTTGGTGGCTGACCCGCAGATCAAGGCCACCATAGAGGTAAGCGAACCGCCAGGCTCTCATTCTCATCGAATAGCAAGCGCCAGCTCTCGTCAGTTAGGTTAGGTTTCCGCTCCCGGCAGCCGTTGCGCTTGCGCGGGACAAAGATTTACCGAGACACAGTGAAAGCGCGCCGAACGATCAAGTTCACCGCCTATTTGCTCGGCTTCGTAGGAGCTGCGCTGCTCACCGGGCTCGTGATTAGCCAGGGGGCGGCAGATGTGATCAGGGCAGTCGGCGGTATAGGCTGGGCCTTGGTGGCGATCTCGGGCTTGCATACTGCGAAGCTATTATCTGACACGATCGGCTGGTTAGTAGTAGTCCCCAAGCGCGATCGCCTGCATCTTCACACCGGGCTCTGGATACACTGGCTGGGCGAATCGGTAAGCGATCTTTTGCCAACGGCTCGTCTTGGTGGAGACATCGTCACCGCACGCCTGGCGGCACTGGAAGGGATGCCGCTGATAACGGCCGTGGCAAGTATGCTCGTGGATGTGACCGCCTGCGTATTTGCCAAGATAATTTACACCGTAGCAGGCTTGGTTCTGCTCGTCGCCGTGACCGGGCAAACCAACTTGGTGGGACCCGGGTTAGCAGGCATTTTGATCGGAATACCCGGGCTTCTCGCCTGGCAACTGATTGAAGGAGGGCGCTTATGGCAGACCCGCTCCTACCACGGGGATCAGGACGGCCATCGATTTACGCACGTGCCCACGAGAACGTGCCGATAAAAACTTTATGGAGAGAAACGCGAAGGAAGCTCAGAAGATCAAGTTGGCCGCTTACCTGCTTGGCTTAGTGGGAGCTGCACTTTTTACTATTCTACTCATTCATCAAGGCGCATCGGATGTGGTCCGAGCTCTGACCGCCATCGGCGGTTGGCTAGCGTTGGTCGCAGCCCTTCATCTCCTGCCAATGCTTTTAGATGCGCTGACCTGGTGGATCTTATTTCCACTGGGCGAACGGGTGCGATACCAGACTATTTTCTGGATGCGTTGGCTGGGCGAATCGG
>WNFQ01004287.1_pt1 | contig 20294 bp, 14 predicted proteins | sample 5400171 | NCBI WGS metagenome assembly WNFQ01 (sample SAMN13153356, study PRJNA577476) | soil metagenome | isolation source: 20 cm soil under Madrone tree | place: USA:California | collected 2016-06-14 | reverse complement strand
GACTGAGCTGATTCGGTTTAAACGTATAGTAAGACTTTGGCAGCTGAGTGAGAGGCGTGCCCAATGCCAAGCCATCAATGTCACGGCTCTCGTCCGCCGCATCGACAATGCGATTAAGATCTCTGTCGCCGGAGAGAGCGCGGTATAGGACGAGACTTGCTGGGGGATACGTTGCGCCCGATGGGTTTACTGGCGGCGTCGGAGTCGGAATCGGATTGCCGTCGGTCTTCGGATTTAGCTGGTCTGTAGCAGTATTTGCGGTTGGGTCTCTTGGGTAAATTCCATTATCTGCCTTATAGCTTTCACAAGCTGCCGAGATAGCAGCAATCTCAGTTTCGGCGCGGGAGCGGGCTCCTTTTTTTTGCACGTAGCCGACCGTACTGAGAATCAATCCGGCCAGAATGATAATGATGGTGATGACGACAAGAAGCTCGATAATAGTGAAAGCGGTTGTAGTAGCAGGCGTGTCGCCTGCGATTGGAAGAATTTTGCAGCCGACACGGCTGCCTCTACAAATTCGACGCAAGACCGATAACGAATTCTTGCATTTCACGCGTCAGCTTTGCTGCTGCAAGCCTTGGATGATGCTGATAAGTGGCGTGAAGAGTGCGAGCACGATTGTGCCAACAATGACTGCGAGGAAAACGATCATGATCGGCTCGAGCGCCGCGGTTATGCCCGCCACAGCATTGTCGACCTCATCATCATACACGTTCGCGATTTTCAAAAGCATCTCGGGTAATTGACCGGTTTCTTCGCCGACATCGATCATGCTGATGACCATGGGCGGAAAAGCGCGGCTCGCTTCCAATGGTTGCACGATCGATTCACCTTCCTTCACGCTGTCGTGTACTTGGGAGATCGCTTTGGCGATGACAGCGTTGCCGGCGGTCTCGCGCGTGATATTTAACGCCTGTAAGATCGGAACACCACTTGTCACCAGCGTGCCAAGCGTCCGGGAAAAACGCGAGATCGAGGTTTTACGGATCAGATCGCCAAAGAGCGGCATGCGCAGCTTAAAACGATCGATCACGGATTTTCCGCCGCGGGTACGCCCGAGGAATTTGTAGGCGGCGCCCACGGCCACAATCCCGCCGATCAAAACGAGCCAATCATTTTGCACGAACTTGCTCACATTGATCACGAAGGTCGTGATTGCCGGCAGCGGTCTGTCGCCCAGCATATCGTGAAAGATCGCTTCGAACTTCGGCACAATAAACACGAGCAGGAACGCCATGATCGCCACGGCCATGCTCATTACGATGGCCGGATAAATCATCGCGCTTTTGACCTTGCCTTTGATTTTCGCGGCTTTCTCCTGAAACTCCGCAAGCCGGTTCAGCACCACCTCAAGCACACCGCCGAGCTCGCCCGCCCTCACCATGTTGACGAAAAGATCGTTGAAGATCTGCGGATGCAGGGAAAGTGCGTCGGAAAATGTATTCCCGCCTTGCACCCCGTCGGCGAGTTTGTTGATCGTTCTTTTTAACACGGCATCGCGTTCCTGTTTCGCCAGGACATTTAAACTTCGCAGCAATGGCAACCCGGAATCGATCAGGGTCGCAAGTTGACGCGTGAAGATCATCAACACCTTTGGCTTAACTTTTTTACTTTGAAAAAGAACGATGCCGGTTTTCGCCCGTGGTTGCTTCAGACGAGCCATCTTAGCCGCGCGTCGGGAAACTTTTCCGTTAGGACCGCTTTTGGCATCTTCGTAGACATTTGTCGGAAAAAAGCCGGCCTGGCGCAACTGGCCAATTGCTTCATTTGTCGAAGCGGCTTCCAGTAATCCAGTCGCTTCCTGTCCTCGAGCGTCGAGAGCTACGTAGTTATATTGGGGCATAAACGGGCTAGATGATAGCTCGCCCGAGGCTCCTGTCGAGCTTTTCGGTCAGTAACGAACTACCTGTCGCAGCAATTCAGGTGTATTTAAGAACTTCCTCAATTGTGGTGTCCCCGGCGAAGATGCTCCGTAAGCCGTCCTGGCGCAGGGTGACCATACCGAGCTCGATGGCTTTTTGTTTCAAGGTAACGGTTGGTGCGTGTTCGTTGATCAATTCGCGGATCGGATCAGTAATTTGCAGAAGTTCATAAATCCCTTTTCGGCCTTTGTAGCCAGTGTTGTTACACGCGTCACATCCTTTCCCGTAATAAAACTGCTTATCGCCGATATCGCGACGGGAAGTGTCCAATTCTGCGAGCAACGCCTCATTCGGTTGATACGCCGTGCGGCATTTTGGGCAAATGCTGCGCAGTAAACGCTGGCCCAGTACGGCCGCAAGGGTTGATGAAACAAGGAACGGTTCAACGCCCATATCGATCAAACGTGTGACTGCGCCGGGCGCGTCATTTGTGTGCAGAGTCGTGAAAACGAGATGCCCCGTCAGAGAGGCCTGAATTGCGATTTGTGCCGTCTCGAGGTCACGTGTCTCGCCTACCATGATCCGATCGGGGTCCTGCCGAAGAAACGAGCGCAAGATACGCGCAAACGTCAAGCCGATAGCTTCGTTCACCGGCACTTGCACGATTCCTTCCAGATCGTATTCAACCGGTTCTTCCGCGGTGAGCAGCTTCGAATCAATCGTGTTGATCTTCCGCAAGCAGGAATAAAGCGTGGTCGTTTTTCCCGAACCCGTCGGACCGGTTGCGATAAAAATGCCGTTCGGCCGATGGATGACTTCGAGAAGGAAATCGTGGATGTAATCAGGCATCCCGAGCGCCTCGAGATCGAGGTTGACAGTGGTCCGATCGAGCACGCGTAGCACCAGGCTTTCGCCAAACTGCGTCGGTAAAGTCGAAACACGAAGGTCGACACTGCGCCCTGCGATATTTTTTTGAATACGGCCGTCCTGCGGCAATCGGCGCTCCGCAATATTCATGTTTGCCATCACCTTGACGCGCGAGATGACAGGCAGCGCGAGATGGCGCGGCGGTGGCGACATTTCGTATAGCGCACCATCCACACGATAGCGGATTTTGAATTCATTTTCGAAAGGCTCGAAATGAATGTCGCTCGCGCGGTCCTGAATCGCCTGGTACAAGATAAGATCGACAAAGCGAATGATTGGGGTCGCGTTCGCCTCTGCTTCAACCGCAGCGGCACCATCTTCTTCCCGCAATTGCAGAAGCTCGCCGGTCTGCCCAAGCTGTTTGAGAATGTCCTCCATGCTAGCCGTATCGGTGCCGTAATACCGCTTGATCTGATCTTCGATTTGTTCAGTTGGCGAAACGACGACGTGAATTTCTTTGCCAAGCGCAAAGCGAAGATCCTCCGCAGCGCGATGATCGAGCGGATCAACGAGAGCGACATGCAATATGTTGCCGCTTATTTCGATCGGCAGGGCACCGTGCAACCGAGCCAGTCCGCTCGGAATCAAACCCAAAATTTCCGGCGCGATCTCACGCTCAGTCAGGTTGATAAAATCCGTGCCGAGACCCTCGGCGATCGTTTGATAGAAGCCGTGATCGTCGACGAAGCCGCTGTCGACCATCGCCTGGGCGATAGTTTTTCCATTCAGGTCCGCCTCATTCAGCACGTCTTCCACCTGTGATGGCTGCAAGACATGCTGCTCAACAAAAAACTCGGCAACTTGCTTGTTATTCATGAATTCGTTGCAGGATTAAATCAATTAGCTGACGTCGCCTATCGTAATGGAAATCACTTCTTCGGCGGAGGTAAGGCCGGCGAGAACCTTGCGCACGCCATCTTCGCGCAGCGTTCGCATTCCGAGTTCACGAGCGCGTCGTCGCAGCATTAAAGTGGAGCTGCGTTTGTTGATCATGTGGCGGACTTCATCGTCGATCACAAAAATTTCGAATATGCCCATGCGGCCCTTGTAACCGATTTGGCGGCACTGCTCGCACCCGACCGGTTTCATCACTTGCGCTTCGTGGAGCTGCCCGGGTTCAATGCACAGCGCACGCAAGTCCGTTTCACTTAGTTCACCCGGCTCTTTGCAATTGTTACACAGGCGCCTGACGAGTCTTTGCGCCATGATCGCGCGTGCTGAGGAAGCGACCAGAAACGGCTTCACCCCGATGTCCACCAGGCGAGCGACGGCAGAGGGGGCGTCGTTGGTGTGCAGTGTACTGAAAACAAGATGTCCGGTCAGGCTTGCATTCGTGGCGATGCTCGCAGTCTCGAGATCACGAATTTCCCCGATCATAATAATATTCGGCGCCTGGCGCAGGATCGAGCGCAGCGCAGCCGGAAATGTCATCCCAATCTCCGAACTAACCTGCACTTGGTTGATTCCGTTCATTTGATATTCAATCGGCTCTTCTATCGTAATAATTTTACGGTCCGGTTTGTTGATGTAATTAAGGCAGGCGTAAAGCGTGGTCGTCTTGCCGCAGCCGGTTGGGCCGGTGATGAGAAGAATGCCCTCGGGAAGTTTGATCAAGCGCTCGAATATTTCCTGATCGTCGGAAAGAAAACCAAGCTCCGGTAAACCAAACATCAAACTGGATTTGTCCAGTATCCGCATGACCACGGTTTCGCCGTGGTTCGTAGGGATGGTCGAGACCCGAAGATCGATCGGTTTCTTTTTGATTTTCACTCGGATGCGACCGTCTTGCGGGAGCCGCTTTTCCGCGATGCTCATCGAACCGGTCATGATCTTAAGCCGGCTGACAATAGCCGATTGCAGACGCTTCGGCGGCGCTTGCATTTCCTGCAGCACGCCGTCAACTCGAAAACGGACGCGGAATTTTTTATCAAGCGGTTCAAGATGAATGTCGCTCGCGCCCATACGATGGGCCTCGACCAGCAACATTGAGACCATGCGAATGATCGGTGCATCGGCTTCGTTTCCCCCAATCCCTTCCGCGCCGTCGCCGATTTCCAAGCCAAGATCGATATCTTCTCCGAGTTTTTGTTGAAGAACGTCCGCAGCTTCATCGGCCGTGCCGTAATATTTGATGAGCGCCTCGCGGATCTTTTGCGGGCCGGTGCAAACCAGTTCAAGCTCGCGCCGGAGAAGAAAACTCAGACTATCTATCGTATCAATGTCCAGTGGATCGCCTACCGCCACAACCAGACCTGCTTCACCGAACGCAACCGGGATCACCTTAAACCGGCGCGCTTCTGCCGCGGGAATTTGTTGGATCACCTGCGGAGGAATGACCATGGATGAAATGTCGATCCAATCCATGTGCGCTTGCGCGGCGAGCGTGCGCGAAACATCCGTGTCGGAAACGATTCCTTCTCTGATCAGAACATCGATAACGTCGCTGGCGCCGTTTAACCGCGAACGCGCACTTTCAATTTGCTTGCAGGTCACGAGCCCAACGTCCTGAAGGGATTTGAGCACGTAATCTTCGTTATGTTGCACGCCTGTTTCTATTCTACCGTCACGCTTTTGGCCAGATTACGTGGCTTGTCGACGTCACGGCCAAGTTCGACAGCGAGATGATAGGCAAGGAGTTGCAGCGGAATAACTGTAAGAACCGGCATCACGCAATCGGGTGCTTCCGGCAGCGAGACAATGTCGTTTGCAATTCCTTGAAGTTCTTTCACGCCGTTGCCGCTGGTCAGCGCAATAATCGGACCTTTACGAGCTTTGACTTGTTCAATGTTATTCAAGTTTTTCGAGAAGACAGCATCGTAAGGCGTGACAAAAATCGAGGGCAAGTCGGGACGCACGAGTGCGATAATTCCGTGTTTGAGTTCGGCGCTGGGATGCCCTTCGGCAAAAAGATAAGTGATCTCTTTCATTTTGAGCGCGCCTTCAAGTGCAATCGGAAAATTGAATTGGCGGCCAAAGAAAAGCATCCCGTTAACATCGACATATTTCTTTGCGATTGCTTTAAGCTGGTCGCTTAGCTTCAGGACAACCTCGATCTGCTCGGGCAATGCCTCGAGGGCGTCAATGATCCGGCTCCCCTCAGCCGTGGAAAGATTTCGCATCCGGCCAAAGAGCAGCCCGATCAGCGTGAGGATGACAACTTGCGAGGTGAAGGATTTCGTGGCCGCGACGCCGATCTCCGGGCCGGCGTGCATGTAAACGCCGCCGTCACTCTCGCGCGCAATCGTGCTCGCGACGTTATTGCAAATTCCCAGCGTCCGAAACCCTTTGCGCCGGCTTTCACGGAGCGCACCGAGCGTGTCCGCAGTTTCGCCGCTCTGGCTGATGGCGTAAACGAGCGTCTCGGGCGTCATCGGCGTATTCCGATGGCGAAATTCGCTCGCGAATTCAACCTCAGTGGGAATATTCGCGAGCCGCTCGATCAAGTATTCGCCGACCCTGCCGGCGTGAAGAGCGGTGCCGCAGCCGGTGAGAACAATGCGCCCGATATTGCGTAATTCCGCAGGCGTCATGTTCAAGCCGCCCAGCTTCGCGGTGCATTCTTCCAAGCTTAGGCGCCCGCGCATCGCATCACGCACCGAGTTCGGCTGCTCAAAGATTTCCTTGAGCATGTAATGCGGGTATTTGCCTTTTGTAATATCCTCGGCCGTGAACTCGACCTTGCTGACTCGATGATCGCCGCTTACTCCGGCTAGCGAGCTAATTTCGAATTTCTCTCGCTCTACCGCCACGAGGTCGAAGTCGTTTAAGTAAACGGCGTCGCGGGTATAAGCGACGATTGCACTCACATCACTGGCCAGAAAGTGTTCGTCCTTCCCCACACCCAGGATAAGCGGACTCCCACGCCGCGCGCCGATCATGAAATCCGGAACGTCCGCATGGAGCAGTGCAATGCCATAGGTCCCGATCACTCGCTGAAGCGCAGCGCGAACAGAAGCAAGAAGTCGCGCCTTTTTTTCCTGAACGTCTACCGTACTGGCACATGATTCGTCGTAGAGTTTCCCAATCAGGTGCGCAAGTATTTCGGTGTCAGTCTCCGAGCGAAAATTGTTGTCGCCCCCGCGGCCGAGATCCTCTTTAAGCGCCTGATAATTTTCGATCACACCGTTGTGCACGAGCGCGAGTTTACCGCTGGCGTCGAAGTGCGGGTGCGCGTTTTCATCAGTCACTTTGCCATGCGTGGCCCAGCGCGTGTGACTAACCCCAAACGAACCCGAAAGCGGCTGCTTCGTGATCAGCCTGGTAAGTGCCGCGATGCGGCCGGCACATTTGCGGGTCTCGAGGTGCCCTCGATCCACGACCGCAACGCCAGCGGAATCGTAGCCGCGATATTCAAGACGCCGTAGCCCGTCGAGCAAAATCGGCACTGCTTCAGCGCGGCCAACGTAGCCAACAATTCCGCACATGTTCGCAGTGTAGTGGCGGCTGTCCTGAGCCGCAACATTCGCGCGTGTGGTCGAAGAGTCGATTCAAAAAAGTTGCCGGAAAGCGAAGACGCTAGGTTATTAATCAGTAGCGATGCAAAACCGGCCGCAGCGCGATTCCATTTTGACGAATCCATCGGTAGCCGTCCCCGCGCTACCACCCGGTACAATCCAGGAAACGCTTGCAATCATTATGGGGGGTGGCGCGGGCACGCGTTTGTTCCCGCTAACGAAAGATCGCGCCAAGCCCGCCGTGCCCCTCGGGGGAAAATATCGCATCGTCGATATTCCCATCAGCAATTGCCTGAATTCCGGGCTTCGCTCGATCTATGTGCTCACACAATTCAACAGCATGTCGTTACATCGACATATTCAAGCGAGCTATAAGTTCGACAATTTCTCGCGCAGCTTCGTGGATATTCTGGCGGCTCAACAAACGCCTGCAGGATCGCAATGGTACCAGGGGACGGCCGACGCCGTGCGGCAAAACATGCGCTACTTTCTCGAGCGCCCGTTCGATTATTACCTGATCTTAAGCGGCGATCAGCTTTACCGCATGGATTTTCGCGCTCTGTTGCATCAGCACATTCGCTCTGGCGCCGACATCACACTGGCCACCAAACCAGTCCATCGACATCAGGTTTCCGAATTCGGCATTATGGGAAGCGGTGTCGATCGCCGAATTACGCGCTTTGTCGAGAAACCAACCGAAGAGGCTGTCCTTCAGGAGATGAAAATCAGCCGGGAATTGCTAGGCACGATCGGGTCGAATGAAGGAGAGGAGTTATATCAGGCTTCAATGGGAATTTACGTTTTCAATCGGAATGTGCTCATCGAATGTTTGGAAAACGATCTGGTCGATTTCGGAAAGGATGTCATTCCACATTCAATCAAAGATCGACATGTGAGCGCCTTTATCTACCAAGGATATTGGGAAGACATCGGAACAATTCGGGCCTTTTATGAGGCAAATCTCGATCTGACCGATCTAGTGCCGGAATACAGTTTCTTCGATACCGAGGCGCCGATTTACACTCATCCGCGCTTTCTGCCTGGCAGCAAAATCAATGGAGCCACGCTGCGGCAAGCAATCATTTCAGACGGATGTATTATTTCAGATGCTCACCTGGAACGTTGCGTCGTCGGCATACGCAGCATTATTCAAAGCGGTGCGACGATTCGAAACAGCATTATGATGGGGGCAGATTACTTCGAGCAAGACCGGGACGGGAAGTCACGGCAGCCGGCAATCGGGATCGGGCGCAATTGCGTGATCGATCGTACCATCATCGACAAGAACGCACGCATTGCCGACGGAGTCGTAATCACGCCGGAAGGAAAACCGGCGAACTACGACGCAGACAATTACTTCATCCGCGATGGTCTGGTCGTGATCCCAAAAAACGCAGTGATTCCAGCCGGTTTCTGGATCTAATCGGCTCGCTATCGTGTATCGCTCGACCCCCCATTGGGCATGGAGGAGGAGATCGGACTCGCGGTTTCCCATTTTTCCTGTTTATTCCAAGGGATGGCTGACTCGCGGTGATCGTCCGGATCACTGACCAAACGGGGTGAGTCCTTCTGCGTCGCGCACGAGACGAACGTGATCGTGGTGGCCAACAACAGAGCGGAGGCGATGTTTTTCCGAAGTTTAGGAATTAGTGCCAGCATAAACTACAGTATCTCCAGGTTGCACTTGGACGCCGCGCGCCAAACTGCTGGTGATGATATCGCCGATAGCGGTCGCGGGTTCAACTGAAGAGATGCGAATTTTTCCAATCAAAGTGCCCTCCCGCAAAACAAGCATTTCCGAGTTCGGTTCGACGCCTTGGCGAGCACCAAGATTTAGGACCACAAAATTATACGCCTGATTGACGGCAAGAACATTACCGCGTACGCCTGGTTTTCGAGTGCCTGTTTCACGCCGTTTTTTCTCTTCCTGGGGCTGTGTGGAGCGCTCCTGGGTCGTCTGGAGTTTTTCGGATAAGAATGCTTTCTCTTTTTCGGCGCTATCAAGTTGATGCCGAGCATCATCGAGTTGCGCCTGTAATTCCGGGGTGGAGGCGGCAGCTGGATTTGCCGCAGGTTTAGCCATTTTCTCGGCTTCTTCGATTCGCTTTTGCAAAGAAGCGATCTCGTTCTGGCTGGTGTCTACTTTGCTTTGCAGATCGCTTTTCTCTTTCTGCAATTGCGTGAGTTCTGCTTCAGCTTTTGCGGCCTTATTTTCTGCTTCCGCGATTTTCGCTCCTTCGCCAGCAGTCGTTTCACGGGTCTCGAGATTCCGTCCCTGGGTTGCGCGCCGGTGCTCAGCCATATCGCGGATCGCTGCCGCATTTGCTGCATTTGTGCGCAACATTTTTACTTTGTGGCTGTTGAAGAGACCGAAAATCGCCGCCAAGATTAAGAATAGAACGGAAACGGCGATCACGTTTTTGGGCGTGACCGCGGAGGTCGCGGAATTCGAACTGAGCATGAGCGTGCTCTTTAACAACGGCTCACGCTAAAATGCAACCTCCGATTTGGATTTTCAGGCTTGATTCGCATTGAACGAAACTCGAATTCAGATTGCGTGTCTTGATCTTTCGACCTATAGAGGCGCCATGGGGCAACAACACCGGGTCCGCACGAAACGCAAGCGGCGAAGAGCCTATCTGGAGCGCAAGAAAACGGCGCTTCGCGCGAGCAACCGCGAGCCAGCCAAATCGAGGGCGAAGAAACAACCGGTCGCTGTGGAGTAGTCTGGCACGCTCGTTCGTGTGAGACTCGACGCAATGCGCGGCGCGAAGACATTCAGTAATGGCGCGGCGTTTACGTTACCTGATTGTCGATGGGCACTGCATCATTTTTGCGTGGCCTGAACTGCGCAGATTGCACCAGCGACGCTCCTCGCTGGCGCGTGAAGCATTAATCAAACGGCTGCGCAATTATCAAGATCGGACCGACGTACAAGTGGTCATCGTCTTCGATGGGAAAGGCGGTGCAGGTCTTTTATTCGCGCAGCGGGCAAACAGCCGACGCGATCATCGAGCGGCTCGCAGCCAAATACGCAGGCAGTTTCGATTTGACGGTGGCAACTTCCGATTTCATGGAACGGCAGACAGTGCACGCTTCCGGCGCGGAGTGCATTTCTCCCGAGGCACTACGCAGGCTGGTGGAGGAGGCAGGCGGGTGACAACTGGAGCATCCTCGGGATCTCTTTTACTCGCGCAAAGAGTTTCTCGAGCCGGCGAACCCAGGCAATCTGCTGCTTTGCTTCCGCAAGCGGCACAGCGGGCGTCGCCCACCAAGCCCCGCCACTGATGTTCTTGGAAATGCCACTTTGCGCACCGATGGCGGTGTTATCGCCAATCTCAATGTGCCCAATGATACCAGCCTGACCGCCAATCAATACACGCTGACCGATCCGCACACTGCCGGCAATTCCGGTCTGCGCTGCGATGACGGTATTCTTGCCGATCACAACGTTGTGCGCGACCTGCACGAGATTGTCGATCTTTGCTCCTTCCTGGATCCAGGTTCGGCCAAAACGGGCGCGATCGATAGTCGTGTTGGCGCCGATCTCCACATCATCGTCGATCTGCACAATTCCGAGCTGCTGAATTTTTTCCTGCCGGCCGTCGACCACCTCAAATCCAAATCCGTCCGCGCCAATGACCGCACCGCCATGGATGATTACACCCGAGCCGATACGGGTGCGTTCACGAATCGTCACTTTGGGATAAATCAAGCACGCAGGTCCAATCATCGTTTCATGACCAATGTAGGTCCCTGCACCGATGACTGTGCCGTCACCGATCCTGGCGCCGGCTTCGATCACCGCGTGCGGCTGGATCGAGACGCGCTGTCCGAGTTGGACGCTTGGATCGACAATCGCGCTTGGATGAACGCCCGCCGCGAACGTGATCGGTTTCGGAGCAAGTTTGAGCACGACTTGCTCGAAAGCTTTCGTTGGGTTTGAGACGCGGATTTGCGCAGCAGCAGTCGGCTCGGCAAAATCACGCGCAACGAAAATGGCGGAGGCGCGCGTTTTACGCAGGGCGCCAAGGTATTTTCGATTCGCAAAAAAGCTGATTTCTCCGGCGGTTGCTTCCGCGAGCGACGCAGCACCAGTGATTTTTAGCGCGGGATCACCAACCACCTCACCGTCGCAAATCGTGGCTAATTCTTGAAGAGTAAAAGTCACTGGTTTCAATTCCGAGCAGAGTAGCACAAACGCGCCGCATGTGATCTTCAATTCGCTCGTCCGCCGCGAGCGCTACTTTTCGAACTGGCGCGGACCGTATCAAGCTGCCAAGCCGAGCCTTCCGCCAACGCCGATCGTGATACATGGTTCATCATTGGACTTTGTAGAGCTGAGCAGTGATACCAATCATCGGCTTGAAAGAAGATGTCGATCTGATCCTCGGATAGCGGCCGAGTACAAAATCTACTCCCAAAGTTCTAAATCGGAAATTCGAAAAATTTAGTTTCCGTTTGACCCGCCCGGCAACATCATCTGGCGATCTTGGTTGTCATGAGAATCGTTGCGCTTGCGAACCAGAAAGGTGGCGTCGGGAAAACCACCACAGCTGTCAATCTCGGCGCCGCGCTGGCGGAACTTGGCCACAGCATTCTACTAATCGACCTTGATCCCCAGGCGAACGCGACGAGCTCGTTTGGGCTGCAAGGAACGGATGGAATCAGTCTTTACGACCCGCTGCTTGGCGGAGCGTCCATCACGGAAAAAATCCTGCCTACCCGGCGCGACGGTCTGTTCATCGTACCGGCCGATATCGATTTAGCCGGGGCCGAAGTTGAGATTGCTCGAATGCCGAATCATCTTACCCGGCTGGCGGAAACGCTTAAGCCATTACAGTCGGATGACACCTTTGATTTCGTCCTACTTGATTGTCCGCCGTCGCTCGGAATTCTCATGAGCAACGCCCTCGCCGCCGCCGATGAACTTTTGACGCCGATCCAGTGTGAGTACTTCGCGCTCGAAGGTTTGGTAAAAATTGTTCGATTAGTCGAGCAGGTGCGTGACTCCGGTGCGAACGACCGGCTTGAGATTGGTGGCATTGTTATGACAATGTTCGATAGTCGAACCAACCTCAGCGCACAGGTAGTGGCGGACGTGCGCGAGCATTTTGCTGAGCGTGTTTATGAAACCGTCATTCCGCGCAGCGTTCGTTTGAGCGAGGCTCCGAGCTTCGGCAAATCGATCCTGGAATATGCCCCAAATGGAGCGGCCGCCAGCGCGTATCGCGCCCTCGCGCGCGAGTTTATCCGGCGGCATCTCTCGTGAGGCACTCCTCCCGAATCAGGGCGAACACTTGAGTCGGAAAACCTCTGAAGAGGGTTTCCTTTTCGAAAGTCATCCCGATCTTTTCGGCGACGCGGCGCGACGGAGCGTTGTCGTAATGAATGAGTGAAATCACGCGCGGCAGTTCCAGATCGTTAAAGGCGTGATCACGCACTTTTCTCGCCGCCTCGGTGGCGATGCCTCGGTTCCAGTAACCAGGATCAAGCCGATATCCAATTTCGATTTCTTTCGCACCGTCAACTTCCTGATACAGAAATCCGCAGTAGCCGACAAGCACGCCGTCAGATCGGATAACTACCGCAAACAGTGATGGCAATCCGGCGCGATGCCAGCCGATGACAGTTTCAAGAAACGCGGCGGTTTGTTCATGCGTCTTCGGACCAAGGGAGAAGCGCATGAAATCCGGGTTCGCCATCAGCTTGCTCATCCGAGCGACATCTTTTTCGTCGAACGGACGCAGGATCAAACGCGGTGTCTCAAGAATGGCCATTAGTTACCCAAGCACAAACAGTGCGCCAGGTTCGATTTATAATTGGAAACATGCCAGCAATTGAGAAAGAATATGTCCGGCCGGCAACGCCGCCGGCGACATCGAGTTTGAGCGCAATGCGTGAAGCTGCGCGGAGTTGCACAGCATGCCATCTTTACAAGCGCGCCACGCAAACTGTCTTTGGCGAAGGACCTAAAACCGCGCCAATCATGTTGGTTGGAGAACAACCGGGAGATTACGAGGATCTCGCCGGCAAACCGTTCGTCGGACCGGCGGGAAAAATCATGGATCGCGCACTCGAAGAAGCGGGAATCGATCGCAGCCATGTTTACGTGACGAATGCGGTAAAGCACTTTAAATGGGAACCGCAAGGTAAGCGTCGCATCCACAAGAAACCAAACTCGCGCGAAATCGCAGCTTGCCGGCCGTGGCTCGAAGCGGAGCTGCGTCTGGTGAAACCGAAGTTGTTGGTTTGTCTCGGCGCAACCGCCGCACAAGCGGTCTTTGGGCCGTTGTTCCGCGTTACGCGCGAGCGCGGCAAAGTGTTGTCGTCGAGGTTTGCGCCAAAAGTTCTGGCTACAGTTCACCCATCCTCGCTGCTTCGACAGTCTGACGAGGAATCGCGCCAACGCGAATACAAACGCTTCGTTCTCGATCTCCGCGCCGTTGTGAAAGCAGCGACCGAATAACGGACCCTGCGGGCAGCATCCCCTCCGCAGGGCGTGGGTACTAAGCCATCCCGAATTTAGTCCTTTGCCGGTGAAGCAGTCGCAGAAGCAGCTGGCGACGCCGAATTCTTCGTCTTCTTTGTGTCTTCCTTCGTTTTTTCCGCTGCGCTCATCGGTCCCAGTTTGACCGTCTTGGCTTGGAAGGTGCCGTCAGGATTTTTCCAATAGGAACCGCTGGCTTCTTCGTTCTCCACGATGTCTTGCATGCTGACAACGTTTCCGCCCTTGGTGATGCTCGTCTTGTCTGTGAGCTGGAAAGCGCGGGACGCCTTTTTACCGGCAATTGTGAATGTTTTGGTCCTTCGATCTACCGACAAGATCATCCCGTGAAACGGGATTGGACGAGTACTCTGCTTGCTAGGCGAAGCGGCTGGGGACGCGGTTGCACGTGGGGAAGACGAAGGTGAACTCGGCGTCCTGGGCATGGTTTGCGCCGCTAGCGGCAGATAAAAAGCTATGGTCACGACACAGACGCCGCCAATGAGATAGGCTTTGTTTTTCATGATTGTTTGTTCTTGTTCAATTTGAAGGATCACCATGAATCTCGCTGAACGGAGGAGATCGCGTCCATTTTCTTCAACGGATCTAGCGATTTGACCCGCAAGGGCAAGGCGCTTCTCATGCGAAAATTTGTGGAGGTAAGGGGATTCGAACCCCTGGCCTTCTCATTGCGAACGAGACGCTCTACCAACTGAGCTATACCCCCTCAAAATCTTTCCCCGCCAAGTTTTACCGATCAATTGCGAACAAGAACTATCGAGATGGAGCTGGATTCAGCAAGCGAAAAGACCTGCTGCGGTCTGGAATGCACCACGGTTCGCTCCAAGATAACAGATCAAGCACAACCTTAGAATCCACTATCCTTCTATCCCGGATTTTCAATTTTGAAATTGAAGGGTGACAATCGGAAGGAGCTTCCGGATTACCCGCATCCGTTACCTCATAAGAGCGGCATTCCGACTCTTGCTGACATGGAAACGCATATGAGACCAAAGTCCTATTGTGGTGACCCGTCCTGACGAGGCAGTCTTCTGGTATGAAGAATTACAACTGGTACGGCTGTGGGCTGTCAATTGTTGTGCTTGCCTGCACGACCCTCACAGGATGCGAAACGAGTGGCACTGGGGCTTCGAGTACGGCATCCGCGTCAACGTCGTCCATGCCTGCATCGAGTAGCAAGAATGCTGGTCGCTTGATCATCGAAAGAGTGGCTAACCTGGGAACCGCCCTGATGTTGCAGATATCGATAGATGGTAAGCAAGCAGCTATGCTTCCAAGAGGTCAAACCTACAACGGCTCCCTTTCGCCCGGGCAACACGTTGTATCCGTCTTGGCCGTCCCAAATCAATTGCACCTGCGTCCAACGCAAAAGCGTTTGAGCGTGCAGGCGGGCCAGACTTACAGCCTCACTGCGATGTGGCAAGGAGACCATTTGGTTTTGATGTGATCCAGCAAAGGATAGCTTTGTAGCAGCCGCGCCACGTTTCGGATTGCTGCAAGGACGCTGTTCGCGGGCTAACTGCCCGCCTCACCTGCACAGCGTGAGCGTCACGGTAGCAGATGGAATTGTCTGGAAGTGAAGCGCCGAGACCAGGCGCTTCTTGACCCACTGCTCGATCAACGCCTCAGCCTGAACTGAACGCGTTGTGATTTAAGGCGACCTTCGTTGGCGGCGTTGGGATTGCCTGCTGGCCTTTGGCCTTGAGCGACTCGTTTAGGGTCGGCAGGTCCTGTGTGAGCAATTGCTCGAATTCTTTGGTCGCGTCATCCAGTTCCCGCTTCAATGTGTCGATGTACTCAAGCTGGTAACCGCCCGGCTTTCCTTCGTAACTAAGAATCGCTCCATAAAGCTGGTCGGTGTGCTCACGCAACCGCTCTTCGCCCGTGATCGCCCCACCCTCCGTAGTAGCGACGATTTTTTTTCGCACCGCATCCACCTTCCCGTCGAAATCGGAGATGTTCTTGCGAAGCGGATCGCCTTCCGGCAGCATTGCGCCGCTCTGGGTCAATGCCTTTCGCAAAGAAAGAATCCGATCCATCAGCGCACTCTCATCGCCAAATAGAGCGTGGACTCGCATTGCAGCATCAAACTGTGCCTTGCGGTCAGCTTCGCTAAACTTTGCCCGGCGATCCAGACCCACTGTCAAGTTCGTTTCGGAAACTTTTCCGGCTTTCGTCAGTCGCACGGTATATACGCCAGGAACGAGCCGCGGTCCGCGCGTTCCGGCGAAGGCAATCTGCGCAGCCGGTGGTACCTGCGGTGGTTTTGCACGCATCGTCCAGGTCACCCGATTCAGGCCGGGACGTTTGCTAGCTGGCAATTCGTCGATGACGCGGCCAGAAGCATCTAGGACTTCCAGTTTTAATTTTCCAAAGAGATGACGCTCGCGCTGATAGTAGTTGATTACGGCCGCATCCGGTGGGTTCTCGCCAACAAAAACGGCGTCCCCATTCGGCCATCCGCCACTTCCTTCAATCCGTTGTTGGACCGGGCGCGCCGAAATGAAAGCGACTTCTTGCGTCAAAAGATCGGGCGTGAGAGCGCGCAGTGGCGTGATGTCGTCCACGATCCAAATGCCGCGGCCATGCGTTGCCAGAACGAGGTCGTTGTCCCGCGGTTGGACTGCCAGATCACGAACGGCAACAGCAGGAAAATGGTTGCCTTTGAATTGCGCCCAGTTTTTTCCGCCGTCGATCGAGACCCAAAGTCCGAACTCGGTGCCGAGGAAGAGGAGGTCCGGTTTGACCAGGTCTTCCTTGATCACGTGAGCATATCCGCGAACGCCTTTGAGGGCCTGTGCGCTCACCAGCGGCGTCCAGGTCTTACCGTAATCGCTAGTTTTGAAAACGTACGGTGCCATGTCTCCAAAGGTGTGGCGGTCGAACGCAGCGTAAGCGGTTGCCGCATCGAAGTTGCTTGCCTGGACCCAACTGACCCATGAATTTTTCGGCAATCCAGGAACGTTGCCAATGACGTTTGTCCACGTTTTGCCCCCGTCACGGGTCAGTTGAAGGTTGCCATCATCGGTGCCTACCCAAATCAGCGATCTGTCTTTAGGCGATTCACTGATGGAATAGATCGTGGTGTGCATCTCCGCTGACGAATTGTCCACGGTGACGCCGCCAGATTGCTCCTGCTTCTGCTTTTGCGGATCGTTCGTTGTCAGATCCGGTGAAATCCGTTCCCAAGTTTGGCCGTGATCGCGAGAACGGAAGAGAAACTGCGCGCCGATATAAATCGTCCCTTTTTCGTTAGGCGAGAGCGCGATTGGAGTATTCCAGTTGAACCGAAGCTTTTCTTTGTAATTTGGTCTCGGCTTGATATTGCGAGCTTCGTGCGTGTGGCGATTTACCCGCCCGATCTCGCCACCTTGATACTCAGCATAGATGTAATCCGGATCAGCGGGATCGGGAAACATCCAAAACCCGTCACCGTTGTACATATTCTCCCACTGCGCGTTGGTAATACCGCCGGGATACTCCGATTCGCCTACAAACGAGCTGTTATCCTGCAAACCGCCGTAAACACGGTAGGGATCGTTGTCATCCACGCTAACGTGATAGAACTGCGAGACCGGCAGGTTTTCACCCTTCCACCACTTGCTGCCGCCGTTATAGGAATACCACATCCCGCCATCATCTCCCACGAACACGACTTGCGTGTTAGTTGGATCGATCCATACATCATGCGCGTCGCCGTGCGTTCCTTGAAAACCGCCCACTACCGCAAAGCTTTTACCCGCATCCTCGCTAACAATCAGCGAGCCATCGGGCTTAAACAAACGATCTGGATTTTTGGGATCGACAATCAAGTTGGCGAAGTAGAACGGACGCCACACCATCCATTGGCTTTTATCCCGCTTGTCCCAGGTCGCGCCGCCATCGTCGGAAACAAAGAGCGCGCTCTCAGGTGATTCGACAAAAGCGTAAACGCGTTTCGCATTCGAAGGCGCGATCGCGACTGCAATGCGGCCATATGGTTTCTTCGGGAAGCCTTTGTTGGTATCAGGCGTAACCTCAGTCCATGTATCGCCGCCATCAGCGGAACGAAATAATCCACTGTCCGAAGGCGCGGTGGGACTTTCGCCTCCGGAGCGGTACTCCCATCCTTTGCGCCGAAAATCCCACATCGAGGCAAACATCACATCCGGGCTTGTCGGATCGATCGCGATATCGGTGCAACCGGTCGAAACATTCGGACCTTTGAGAACCTGTTTCCATGTTTTGCCACCATCGGTCGTTTTGTAGAGACCGCGATTCGGGGAATCGCTCCACAACGCGCCGGGTACGCACGCAAAAACTGTGTTGCTGTCTTTTGAACTGACAGCGATTTTTGCGATCCGCTCGGATTTCTCTAAACCGGCATGTGTCCACGTTTCGCCGCCGTCGGTTGACTTGTAAATTCCGTCGCCAATCGAAACGCTGTTGCGTGTCCACGATTCGCCTGTTCCCACCCAGACATTTTTCCAATCCTTCGGATCGAGCGCGATCGCACCGATCGATTGGACGGGCTGCTCGTCAAACACCGGGCGATATCGCGTCCCGCCATCGTCAGACTTCCAAACGCCCCCACTGGCGGCACCAACAAACAGCGTAATCTTGCCCGAGGGTTCGCGCGTTCCCGCAATGGCCGAGATGCGCCCGCTCATCCTCGCAGAACCGATATTGCGCGCGCCAAGCCCGGAGATTGTTGCCGAGCCATAGGGTGTCTCCTGCGCTTGCAAGAGGATGCCACACAGAGATAGCGCCGCAGGTAAAACAAACTTTAAAGAGTGCATGAATGGTTAAAGGGGAAACTTATTTGGAGGCCGGAAAATGAAAAACTGCGTCATCAACCGGCACGTTGGCTTCGACCTTATCGATAATAATCCGTTCTTTGTCCGGCGCTCCCTTGCGTCCGGACTCGACCGACGTTGGAACAAATACGCCGGCCGCTTTTTCATAATCGCCCAAGTCAGTCTCCACCTCCTCCTGCGCGCCGTGTCTCATCCGTTGTGTCAAAACCCGGATCTCCAGAAAGTGGTCAGGGTCGAGATAGACAAAATTTACATCTCCGTTCTTGCGCACCACTTTCAACTTGTGCGCGAATGTCCCCTCGACGTCCTCAGTTCCGAGGTACTCGACTTTGCTTCCTTTCGTCTTCCAATCGACCAATGGCCCATCGATCTCCGCGTCCTCCATCAGCGTTTTAACATCGTCAGCCGACATTCTTTCGGGGTCTTTGCGTCCAAAGAACGGTGAGACTTTCCAACCCTCTTTGCCGTCGTACGCCTCAATCTGTGTCATCCCTTGGAGAGAGGATTCGGTGCGCACTTCATCAGGTCGCTTCTTAGTTTGGAGATAGGCCAATTGGATCTGCCCCTGCTGCACCAGCATTTTGCCAGTAAGGCGCAGGGACTGGAGAGCATGCAGCGCATCTGCGCCACCCCTGGCCTCGATATTCTTGGAAACCAACTCATCGACGGTTGGCTGATTCTTGTCCTGAGCGAATCCCGCCGAGACGATGAACACGGCGGAGACGAAAGAGATTACAAGACGCAGATGCATATGAAGTTTACGAGGCAAATATCAGATACCGCAGCGCCACCGATATTCAAAGAAGATGGCAAAGCAAGCTGCTACAAAATCTGTTGAAATTAGTGGCTTCATCTTGGAACCGGCTACACGTCTATTTCGCAAATCGCCGAACGCTGAAGGAGATCGGCAGGCCGACCACGACCATGTGCACAAGCAGCCCCTGAATCAGGTCACGAAGCTGGTAAGGGCCTCTGGCACGAAGCGCTGAGAGCGGCAAAACAATAAGATTCATTACCTGGTCAACCGCCGCGCCATAGAACAAGCCGCACACCAGCGGGTGCTCTTTCAAAAAACCGAGCCTGCGACTTGCCGCGTAGTAAACAGCCGCTGCTAAGAAGGCGATAAAGAAGTGCAGGAGGACACCCAGAAAGTAGGTGGCTATGCCTCCATGGAAAGCCCAGCGCCCCAGCAGGCCGGCGGCAATCGTGAGCGGAACGCGCCATCCAAATAGGATGCTAGCTTGGATAAGGTCTAAAGCTCCGGCAGTTAGGCCACCGACTGCGATTGCCAATAGAGCGCTGCTTTCCCGCGATGGCGAAGGTGCAGAATCTCCAATCATCCGATCTCCTCTCTTTCACCGTTGATTTGTTTCCAATCCGCACCTGCAGTCACACGACGCCCAGGTGAGACCTGGGAAGTCCTGAGCTTGGTCTGAAACGCTCTGCAGGCTACGCCGTTGCATGGCAGAGATTCGAGGACTCGGCGCGAAGTGCAAAAGTGGCAAAGAAGCGTGTCATTCGGTGCGTAATGCGACGACTGGATCGATCTTCAGAGCGCGGCGTGCTGGAAAATAGCACGCGGCCAACGCAGCCAACGCAAGCAGCGACGTGACACCAACAAAAATAAATGGATCGCTTGGATTGACGCCATAAAGAAGTGAGCCGGCAAGCCGGGTCGATCCGAATGCGGCAAGCAAGCCAAAGCCCAGTCCAATCGCGGCGAGGAACATGCCCTGACGCAACACCA
>WNFQ01002998.1_pt1 | contig 20296 bp, 17 predicted proteins | sample 5400171 | NCBI WGS metagenome assembly WNFQ01 (sample SAMN13153356, study PRJNA577476) | soil metagenome | isolation source: 20 cm soil under Madrone tree | place: USA:California | collected 2016-06-14 | reverse complement strand
ATGAAGCTTCGTCCGACGCGATGAAGACGATCGCGTTGGCAAGCTCCTCCGAGAGGCCGAGGCGACCCATCGGAACACCCGTCACCAGAGCCGCCTTGTTCTGCGGCGTGCCCGTAAAGCGGGTCAACATGCCAGTGTCCGTGGGACCAGGCGCCACGCCGTTCACGCGGATTCCCGACCTGGCGACCTCGAGCGCCACCGACTTGGTGATGCCTTCGACGGCGTGCTTGCTGCCGACATAGACAGACGCCCCCGCCGCACCCTCGTGCCCGTAGGTCGAGGAGATGTTGATAATGCTGCCGCTGCCCTGTCCTTGCATGACGCGCACTTCGTGCTTCATGCTCAGGATCACCCCGAGAACATTCGTGTCGAACGTCGCGGCATAGCTTTCCGCGGTCTGGTCCGTGATGGGGCCAACCTGCCCTTCGGTGCCAGCGTTGTTCACCGCGACATCCAGACGGCCAAACCGCGCGACGGTCTTGTCGACCAGAGCGCGCACGTCATCCTCTTTGCGGACGTCGGCGTTGATGAACTCGGCTTCCGAACCGAAAGCGCGCAGCTCCTTGACGAGCGCCTTCCCCGCCTCATCACGCCGACCGGCAACGATCACCTTCGCGCCCTTCCTGGCAAAGGCGAGGGCGGCCGCCCGACCTATGCCTGTGAGGCCTCCCGTAATCAAAACGACTGGCTTGTTCATTGCGCTGCTCCCAACGACAGACCGATGCCTATAACCTTCGTACTAACAGGGACTTGTCTATTGACTCCCGGCTTCCATGGCGGCCACCATAGGCTTCCCTGGCGCCCGTGAAAAAGACTTTGTAAGCTGAGCGGCATACCTCTCAGGCATGGGATAGCTGTGGAATTGAGGCACCTGCGTTATTTCGTGGCGGTGGTCGAGGAGGGCAGCCTGACGACGGCCGCCGAGCTGCGGCTCCACACCTCCCAGCCTTCGCTGAGCCGGCAGATTCGCGACCTGGAGTACCAGGTCGGGGCGGAGCTGCTGTCTCGCAGCGTTCACGGCGTCGAGCTGACCGCCGCAGGCAAGGCCTTTCTCGATCATGCGCGGCTGGCGCTGGCGCAGGTCGATGCCGCGGTGGAAGCGGCGCGCAGGGCCGCACAGCCTGCAAGAAAAACATTCGCCATCGGCTTCCAGACCGGTCACGAGATGAACTGGCTGCAGCGCGCCATGCGTGTGCTGCGCGATGAGCTGAAGAACATCCAGGTGACGGTCTCGAGCGACTATTCGCCGGACCTCGCCGAGGCGCTCGTCCGCGGCCGGCTCGACGTGGCCTTCCTGCGCGTCGAGCCGACCTTCGACCTGGGCTACGAGGTGGTGAACCACGAGCCGCTGATCGTTCTGATGCCGAGCGACCATCGCCTCACCAGCCGTGAAGCGATTCACCCGCGGGAACTCGTCGGCGAGATATTCATCGGCGGTTCGAACAAAGCCACAGTGCTGCGCGCAGTGACCGAGGACTATCTGCGCCGCTCCGGGCTCGACATCAAACTGGATCACGGGGTGGACAACATGGCGCAGGCCATATCCCTGGTTGCGTCCACGCGCGGGTTGGCGCTTATGCCCGCCTATGCGAAGAATCTGCTGCCGTGGTCCGTGGTCAGCCGCCCGCTGGAAGGCGAGGCGCCAACGATTGATGTAGCGGTGGGCTACAGCAAGTCAAACACCTCGCCGATTCTCAAGCTGTTCCTCTCCAGGCTTGTGGAACTGCGGGCGCCCGTGCGCGAAAAAGAATTGAATGCTTGAGGCCGCTACTGCGGATCCGCTGGTTTGAACTGGTGCCACTCGGTGGCTCGCTCGTAAGCGTGAGCGAGCTGCAGAACGGCGGCCTCAGCTCCCGGACGGCCACTAATCTGCAGTCCGATCGGCAACCGCTCGGCCGTGAAGCCGCAGGGAACGGAGATTGTCGGCAACCCCAGCATGTTGATCGGCCGAGTGTTGTGCAGCATTCGCAGTTCCAGGGGCCGTGCGCTACCCGGATCGCTGAGCTCGGCAAGCGCGTACGGCGGCACTGGCGTTGTGGGTGTGATCAAGAGATCCACGTTGTCGAAGAGGCGCGCAACGGAGTGGCGAACCTGATCAAGCTGGCGACGGCTTTGCATGTAAGTTGAGATACTGACGTCTGCCCCGGCGCGGATTCTCTTGAGCGTAGCCTCCTGGTAGAGCTCGGGGCTCTTGGCAACGTAGTCCTTGTGATATTCGTAAGCCTCAGCATTGAGGACCGCAACGTACGGATTCATGACCGAGGCGTAGGTACCATCGGCCGCCAGTGGCGCGATGTCGCGCTGCGTGCGCGTCAGTTTCTTGAGAACCCCCAGCGCATCGTGCAGGGCCAGCTGAATGTCGGGATGAAGATTCTCATAGAAGTAGTCTGTGGGGATCCCAAGACGCAGCGAGGACGTCGAGGCCCCAATCCCGGCCAGGTAGTCCGGAACAGGCAGGTCGATGCTGCCGGGGTCCTGTGCATCGTAGCCTGCGATGACCTGCAGCAGCAGGGCTGCGTCGGTCACCGTGCGCGTCATCGGGCCGAGGTGATCGAGCGACCACGACAGGGGTATGGCGCCCGCGGTGCTTACGCGACCATAGGTCGGCTTCAGGCCCACGATGCCGCAGTAGCTGGCCGGCTCGCGGATTGAACCACCCGTATCGGACCCGATCGCGGCGTAACACAGCCGGGCCGCGACCGCTGCGGCGGATCCGCCGGACGAGCCTCCGGGGCTGTAAGCGAGGTTCCAGGGATTGCGAACCGCGCCGAAATAACTGAACGCCGAACTGGCGCCAAAGGCGAACTCGTGCATGTTGAGTTTCCCCAACAGCACCGCGCCGGCGGCCTTGAGGCGGCGAACCACCTCCGCATCCTGCTGCGGCACTCGATCCTTGAATAAGGCACTGCCGGCAGTGGTGCGAACACCGGCTGTATCCAGCAGATCCTTCACGGCGACGGGTATGCCGTGCAGCGGACCCTTCCAGGCATCCCGGTTGATCTCCGCTTCGGCGCCAGCGGCCGCCGCCAGCGCCGCTTCCGCGCTGACGGTTATGAATGCGTTGAGGCGGGGGTTAAACTTCTCAATGCGGCTTAGACAGGCCTGCGTCAACTCCACCGGGGAAATCTTTTTGTGCCTCACGAGCTGAGCCGCGTCGGCGAGGCTGAGCGAGGTGGGATTCGCATCGATGGACCGATGGAGCACGCCGCCCGCGCGAGTCGCGATTTGTGGCTTCACGCTTCCGGCGGCTCCGGCCATGGCGCTTTTTACGAACACCCTGCGAGACATGTGCTCCGCTCCCATAACGGCTCCCGGGTGAGGACGTCGCGCCAATATAGCTCTCACCCGCCCCGACCCCTGTAGCAGAGGCGGCCCGGTTGTGCAAATGGCGCCCTGTACGGGCGCGGTCTTACGCACCACGGCAGCGCGGTGATGCCGACAGCACACCCACATGTCACAGCGGGCCCCGGAAGGCATCGGACAAGGGCGGAGAGGTGTAGGATTGAATCGAATGTCAAAATCGCAACTGGCGACTGTCCCGCACGCAGCAGTTATTGAAGTGGAGTGGGTGGGAGGCCTTGAGTTCCAGGCCGGGCGACCGCAAGGCCCCAGGATTCGAATTGATGGTGATGCAACGACCGCACCCGGCCCCTTTGATGTGCTGCTCGCATCCATTGCAACCTGTGCATCCACGGACGTCGTGACGATACTGCAAAAGCAGCGCACCCCGGTTAAGGCGCTCCAAGTGATGATCGAGGCGCGGCGTGTGGAGGCCACCCCGCGACGCCTCGCTTCGGCCATCTTGCATTTCACCATCACAGCGCCCGGCACCACACAAGCGAAAGCCGCTCGAGCCGTCGAACTCGCGATCACCAAGTACTGCAGCGTCCGTTCCTCCCTCAGTGCCGACGCACCGGTCACCTGGACAGTGGAACTCAGAGGACATTCCAACGATCAACGAGCAGGTCCGCAGGTCATTTGAAAATGAAAATCAAGATTGAAGTGGTCGAACGCGGTCATTTGAAAATGAAAATCAAGATTGAAGTGGTCGAACGCGCCGGCTGGTGGCGGGTGAAGGTCTGCGGCCTGCGCCATTCGAGATATCGCTCGCGGGCGGCCGCCAGGCATGGCGCGAAGCGGCTCGCGGCGCGGGTGCGGAAGCTCAGCGTGCAGGCGCGCAGCAGGGCAGGGCGCATGCAGCTCGGGCAACGCCTGCGCGTCGCACACTGCGAGTTGTACTGCATCCGCACGCTGCTGCGAGGGCGCCGCTGACCACGGCCGCCGGTTCGTTGACTACGAGATGCGTCGCACGCGCTTGCCCGTCCCGACAATCTCGAAGGTGTCCTTGTCGACCACATTGAGTGAGCCGCTGCCATCCGCAATGCGATACTGGACGGGCCCGGGGGGCGAGGTCCGCCGGTCCAATGTGCTCGTGTGGACGTCTGGCCGGACGCCGATCACCAGGTATTCCTGGGTGCCATCCACCTCTCGCACCCGAAATGTCTCGGTCACGGGCATTAGACGCCCTTTGCTGTGTCCTGTGTCCGCGCTTTGCGGGCCGGTCACATCATGGCGCGTCGTGATGGCGAGCGTCTTAAGGAACGCTTAAATCCCTTTGGAAATGGGTCACGCTTGCGTCTCCAGCGGCAGCAGCTGGATAGTCCCTACTAGCGGATTTGTTGTGGTAGAGAAGGGTCTGATCGTAACGCGACGGAATCGGGCATTCGGCCATGCTCCTGCGCGACTGGAGTCCGCAGTTGCTCGTCCAGGCGCGGCATGTAGCCACCATCCCGTCGTACGGGACCTAACTTCACATCCACCGATGTTTTCGAAAGCCTCGCTTCCTTGTATGTCTGCCATGCATCCCAGCAAAGGAGCGGGATGATCGCCGCGGTGGCCACCCAGGTAACCGGATGAGTCTTGCGCCGTTGCGCGGGCACAGATCGTCGCGTCGCAGCGCGCGAAGCCTTGGCCGGCGGCGCATCGCATTGCGAGCATATTGACGACGGCTCAGAAACCTCCTCGCCGCATTCGGGGCATGTTACGTGAGCCATTCGAGGCCGTGTAATTGTGTGTTTTCGGCTTACACAAGTACCGCATCCGACGGTTACGGGAAAATACGGCTAACTGCCACTCCCTGGGGCGAAGGCTGGCGAGTCTGCTAGGGGAATTCCTGAATCACGGGCACACGAAACGCCTGAGGGCGGCGCTCTCATGGCAAGGGCCGCCCGGTGAGCAGGCGGCTCCTTCAGGGCTTTGACTGATCAGCCGCGACGTTCGAATCGAGTTGGCGGGATACAAACCGTACGAAACGACGCGGACGCGGAAGGAGTGGTGGCGGAAGGTCGCTCAGCTCCAACGCGAAAGACCATCCGTTGGGACAACAGGCTGATTAAGTAATCACAGCGGGCGTTGGAAGGCACATCGATTAACGCGCGAGGAGCTCCACCAAAGACACCTCAAACTATTGGCGCGAACGCGGTCAATGCGGCCTGTGCCGCCGCCGAACCCAGCCCCTGCATCGGCAGCAGCGTCGAGAACTGACTGCTGGTTCCGAGGAGTCCCATGTAGTTGAGGATGACCACCTGCACGAGCTGGTTCACGGCGTTCGCTGCCGGACTCGAAGTCGTCACGACCGAGCCGTCGGCTGTGAAGTAGCCAATCTGTTGGCTCGCCGCGCCGTTGAGCAGCTGCGGCCGGCCCTTGGGGCTGTAGACGAGGAAGAAAGTCGATGCCGTGTCCTGGTTATCGCCTTGCCACCCGAGCTTGCCGCGGCCGGCGGTGCTGCTGTCGATCGAGCTGGTCGCGCTCAAGGAGCCGTCGCTGAACACGTAGATCATCACCGGGGAGCCGACGCGCTGCGCATACTCGAGGACGGCGCCGATCATCTGGCCCGCCTTGAAGTTGCGGGTCTCGCCGCTGGCCCGGGTGCTGTCGTGATAGTCGTAGCCGCCGAGGGTAATGGTGCCCGCACCGGCGTAGCCGTTGAGCACCAGCTTCATGACAGTGGCGGTCTTTGCGATGTCTGAGTCCTTGAAGTCTGCCGCAGTGAAGATCGGGGAGGCGCCGCCGATGATGTTGACATCCTGCGTCGGATCCAGCGCCGTGGAACTCCCGAATGCATCCGCCGTGTTCGCCGTCTTCACGTAGGCGCAGCGGACCTGGTTCTTGAGGCTCGCATCGGCCGCCGGGTCGGTGTAGAACCGGACTCCCGTGCCGGTCAGCGCTGGGTTGGCGAGTTTCCCTGTGAATGCCGTGGTCGGATCCGTTGCGTTCGGGCTGTAGGGCGTGGTACCGCCGCTGATGCGGGTCACGGACTCGAGGACCGCCACGGCCAGGGGGTCGGCGGTGCCACTGCCGGACTTGACCAGAGCGACGGCATCGCTCGGCTGGCTGATCTTCGTCGGCTGCAAGGCCGGGTCGATCAGGGCCGTCGGCGCCGCCGAGTTGCCACCCGACACCGTCGACTGGTTGCCGATCAGAGTCAGGAGTTTGCCCTTGGCACCGGCCTTCGCGATGCCGTACATGGGATTGTGCGGATTGTTGCCGGTATCGTTCTGCGACAGAGCGCAGATCACCGCTCCGTTCGTACCCATGGCGGTCACCGGAGTGGTCGCCTTGTTGAGAATGCCTCTCAGGATGGCGCCATCCGAGTGCCAGAGCAGTCCGAGCGCGTTGCTGATGAAGCCGCTCGAAGTGGGCACCATATTGCCGGGCAATCCGAGCTTGGCGTAGCCCGCGCCCGACAGGAAATTGCTCTGTCCTCCCTGCACGCCCACGAGCACCTCGGAGCCGACGAGATTGGCCCCGCCGGCGAGATCGAAACAGATGAAGGGAACGCCGGAGATCGCCGCGACTGCCGAGGGCACGTTGCATTGATTCGCCGCGAGCAGCGCCTGCAGGTCGGTCGAGAGGGCGTTCGCGTTACCTGACTTGAGCACCGCTGCCAACCACGCGGGAGCCATGACGAGTGCAGGGGCGCTGAGCAATCCAGCCGCAACGAAGTCGCGGCGCGTGACGGGACGCTTGTGGTTCTGGTGCAGGATCGGCTCCCCGAGTGCATGCGGCCGCGCGGGCTTTTTGCGAATGAACATGTGGGTTCTCTCCCTTATTCCCGTTACTGCAGAGTCACCGCGGCGCTGGCGAGCACGGCCGTGCAGGCCGCCTTGGTAGCCTGGGAGACGGTTGCAGTGGCGCTCAAAGTGGGTATTCGCGTGAGCAGCGCGTCGAGTTCGTTGTGCGCGGTGGTCGCCACGGTGGTGTTCACGTTCGTACCGATCGCCTTCGCAATCAGCGCGTTGATCACGATGCTGCGATTGGTGGTATTCGGCGTGGCCGTGCCGAAGAACCCCGCCGCGGTCGCGGTGATGCTGGCGTCGAGTCCGGCTCCGAAGAAAGCATCACGCAGCGACTGGGTATCGAGCAGCTGTCCGCAGTAGGCCGTGGCCAGCTGCGTGATGGCCGTCTGGTGGGCCGGCAGGAACGCGTCGATCTGCGGCGCGGGCGGCAGCGATTGCTGCGCCGAGTTGTACAGCGCCGAAATCGTCGAGTTCGTGATCGGTACGCCGGTGATGGCGGACAGCGAGCGATTTACCCTCTCGAAGGTGGCAATACCGAAGTCCGCACGCGGGGTGTTGTCGGGCGTCATCGGCGGGTTGCTGAGGGTCGCTTCGACGAAGGGGTGCACGTTGGAGCCGAGCTGGTCGAACGACAGGAAGAACATGTCGCTGTCCGCTCCCTTGTCGGAGGCAATTACCGCCCCGCCGTTCGAGAGCAGCTGACCGTCCGCGAAAGTGTAGTTCGGAGAGCCGACGGTGGCGTTCACCCTTGCATACGACTGCCCGACGCGCGCAATCGTACCGTTTACACCAATGCGGATGGCGCTGAGCGCAATGTTCGCCGGCACCGCATTGGGATCCAGGCTGATGAAGCGGGGCTTTCGGAACAGGTAGCTGTAAGAGTCGTACTGGCTGCCTTCCACCATGATGAACGACTGCAGCACGCCCGTGAGTGCGCTCACGTTGAACAGCAGGTAATAGCGCTCGCCCACGCCGGCAGCGAAATTCTGCTGGACCTGGGCAGCCGTAAGCGCTCGACCGTGAATCGCGGCGAACTTGATGACACCCTGCCACGGCCTCTTGCCGGTGGTCTCGTTCCCGAGCACCAGCGCGAAGGTGCTGTCCCAATTGCCCAGCGTCCCTCCCTTGCCGGGATCGGCATCGCCCGTGTACGTGCCGTTCACGTAGATCTGCTGTCCGTTTACGGCGTCATAGGTCAACACGAGGTGCTGCAAGGTCGCCTGTGCGAACAGGCCCGTCGCGGAGGTGAGCAGCGCCGGGGCGCCGTTGTTGTCCGTGTTGCTGTTGCGCGTGCGCGCCTCGTACTGCATGGCATGCTGTGCGAGGGTCATGTTGCGGTGGGTATTGTCGCCCGAGTAGGTAACGATATAGGCGTCCGTCTGCGCAACGTTGGCCGGCGTCGCCCACACTTCGATGGAGTACTCGCCCGTCGACTGGATCATCTGCGCGAGCTTCTGGCTGGCGGACGGCGAGGCCTGTGCCGCGCCGCCGGCGCCGATGCTGATGCCCCAGCCACTGACCCAGCCGATGCCCCCCGTGAGCGTGAGGTCCGCGGCGGGCGCGACTGCGCTCGTGTCATAGGCCGTGGTGCCGGTGCCCGTCTTGAACTCGTACTTCGCAAGGATGTTGGCCTCGTAGCGGCTGGCGCCCGAGGCAGGTATCCCCTGCTTGAGGGAGAGCGCTCTGGAGAGCACGAGCGTCGGATCGACGTTCGTTACCGGAATTTGGCCTGCATAGGAGGTGATCGCGGCCAGCATGGCCGCGGCACTTCCAGGGCAGTCGGGCGCGCCGCCGGCAACCATCGCCCAGCAGTGGTGGAACTGATCACGGAGCCGCACGACGAAGCGCGACTGGCTCGGGGTACTGAGATCGATCTTCGATTGGGCCGCGAGATAGGCTTGGGTGGGATCCGAGCTCGCGTGGTACGGAGTCTGGGCTGTAGCCGCATCGGGACGGTGGCAATCGCTGCAGAAGCGCCTGAGGATGGGCGACCAGATCAGCGCCTGGAACTGACTCGAGTCAGCCGGGAAGAGCTTGGCGCCCCCGACACTCTGGTCGGGCGGAGGCGTGAGAGCAATACCCAAAGCCGCGCTCGAAGTACCGCCGATCCAGTTCTTGATCCAGGTGGTCATCGTGGTGGCGCAGTCCTGCGCGCTCGCCAGGAAGCAGTTATGACCGCCGCCGACCTTGAGAACGAGCTCCGACAGGGCGGGGTTGGTGAAATTCACCAGCGGGCCGACCGCCTGGTACGCGAGGTTGACATCGTCCGGACGCGCGAACAGCGGTGCCTGGCCGCCTGCCTTGTGGCACCCGCCGCAACGATCGGTGCCCTTGATGTTGGCCCAGAGATGGGTCTGGAAGGACAGCACGTCGGCATTCGCGGCCGCGGGGCCGCTGTTGCCGGTGCTGCCGGTGCTGCCGGTGCCGCCACCTGTGCCTGTGCCCGGGCCGGTTCCCGGACCAGACCCGGAACCCGTGACGGTGCCGTCAGGGGAGGCGAGTGGCAGGCGGGTGCAGCCTGCGGCCGTGATCAGAACCAGGGTCAAGGCAACGGCTGGCACGGCCTTCAGCGCGCGCAGGCCGGCAGCAATGAGCTCGAGGCCATTCATGAGATGCTCCCCGTTCATTTGCGGCTCTCCTTTTTCCTTGGCCTACTGCCCTGCGCACGCGGCGGCGGACTGCTGGAAGACCTGTTTGAGCTTGTAGCTGCCCGCCTTGAAGTTGGCCTTGATCGCGGCGACCGTCGCCTGGTCGGCCGTGCTCGTCGGAGCCCGGAAGCACACCGTCTGGAACACCTTGGTGACCTGGCATTGAGCGAACGCGTCGCTCGCGGCCAGCTCCTGTCCGAGGGATTTGGCGCCCATGCCGCTGCCGGGAAGCATGTTGTCCCAGCCGAGCGTGGCGTTCGGCCCGTCGCGCCAGCGGTTCGACCAGCTGTTGTCCGGGGTGACGAACCCGTCACTGAAGTTCTGGGAATTGATCAGGTACTTCGGCTGCACCATGTTCGCCGTATAGAGGAGCCGCGTGCCGCTCGTGTCGTAGTTGTAATAGGCGAAGGCCTGGGCCATCGGATCCATTCCGCTGTGGCAGCCCACGCAGTTGTTCAGAAAGATGCGGCTGTCGCCCCCGGGAGTACGCGCTACATCCTGCCGGATGCGGTCGGTGGGGCGCGTCGTGTCCATCACCGTCTCCATGTCGTGGCAGAGGTGATTGATCATCGTGAAGCGGAACTGGGCGCGGTTCGTGCCCATGATGAAGAAAGCCGAGGAACCGCCCCGCGTCGTCCAGATTCCCGAGGCCGCTTCGACCGGCAGGCCGTAAACAGCGGACTGCGTAGTCGCGACCAGCGTCGCCTTCAGATCGACACCGTTCGCCTCCGCCATCGCGTAGTGATCGTTGTTGGCCGCGGAAGGCGCCGGCAGGCCGCCGGCGTTGATCGTATAGAGAATGTCCGCGGAGAGTACTGTATTGAATGGCACGTCATCGCGGACCATGCCGACTACGGTAGCCGTGTAGTCATTCAATGGAGCGAACACGGTCTGGTCGCGGTTGGTCCACGGAGTGACGAAGTTCTTCAGGGTGACGCTGTAGAACGTGGATGCGTCGGTGGCGATGGCAGCCGCCCCCGCCAGATCTCCGGCCGCGGTCCTGGCGGCCATCTGATCGAGGACGGTGGCCGATGGCGGCACGCCGGCTATGCGTTCGTAGATGCGTTCGGCCTGCTCGCGGGGGCCGGCGAACGCGGGCGTCGTGATCTGAACGGCCAGCGCGATCGCCCACGTCACGCCCAACAGAGACCGCCAACGCGCTTTTTTATAAGGCGGATGACTCCAGCTCTCGAGACCTTGTGCTTTCGTGTCCATCGCACCCACCTGCTCCCAATCGCCGATGCGCGTGTCCGGACAATAACTCCCGATTCAACAGCTCTCGCATGTCTGTTAGAAAGCACGTCCCCAGGAACAGACACAATTATGGAGCATCACAGGAGGAACGCAGACGGGCGCTGGCGGTCTGGACGGCGCAAGGCTGTCGTTGCTCAATCGCTTACGGTTCTCCATCGCGAACCTCAGAACCACATCGGCTTGCGGCCTCGAAGCTCAGCCTGAAACTCAACGGTTTACCGCAAACCCTGAGTCAGTGACGCAGTGCACAGAAGCCTGGCCATCGAGGTCGGACACTTCGGCGCGCCCTTTGGGCACTCTTTGGGGAGAAAGACGCATGCGCTCCGTTCTCGTGGCTTCGCTTCTTGTCATCCTGGCTGGCTGCGCTACATCTCACGTGATGGTCGGTAACGCCCGCCCCGCGATTTCACCTGGCCAAGTCAAGATCTATCTGCATCCGCCGGAGAAGTACGAGGAGATCGCGATCCTCGATACCTCGAGTCAGGGATCGTTTTCCTTTACACAACAGGGAAAGATGGACAGTGTCGTCGAGCGGCTGAAGGCTGAAGCCGCGAAGCTCGGCGCAAACGGAATACTCCTGGAAAGTACTGGCGACCGGTACGGCGGTTCGGTCAGCACGGGAGCGGGCACCGCTACGGCATCCGGCAATAGCGCATGGGGCGTCGGCACGGGATTCTCCGCAGCGGCGTTCCAAAAGGTAGGCTCTGGAGTTGCTATTTACGTTGCCGATCGCTGAGCTCCGAGCAGCATGATCCGGGCATCGTCCTCTTGCGTGCCCAGGCGCGCAGCCGCAGTCCCTGCGGATCGCCGAGAACGCATTTAGGAAAACCTGGCCTGCGAACAGGCCGAAGCAGTGGCTGTGGGGCGCTCGAGACCGCGGGCAAAGCGCGGGATGATCGCTACAACTCAGTGCTTTCCGGAGACTCCCGTCTCTTGTCGGGCTTAGTGATCGCGTTCGGTGGATCCATGCCGACGCACTTCGCGCTTACCAGATCACCCTCGCCAGCGTAGGGCATGGCGATTTTCAGGGCCGCCGAAATTGCATTTTCGCAAGCACTCTCATCCTTGAACAGATAAGAGTCCACATACGTAATTTCCAGCGTCTTCGGCGCGTAGTAGTAGATATGCAGCACCGCTTTTTGACCAAGCATCCGCGGCTGCTGCTGGGCATCCTGCGACGACGGCGACACATCCGCGAATGCGGACGCGATCAACAACGGTAGCAGAGTGAGAGCGAAGTGCTTTTTCATCCGATTCTCGATCACGACACCGTACCCAAGGTGCAGGTACGATACGGCGCAGCCGCGGCGCCTCCGTTGCGCGGCGTCACACCAGACGCCCGGCAGCCGGACCTCCGTCACATCTGGATGACATCTGGATAGACGGGAGCGCGGACTCGTGAAGTGCGTCGCAGGTCCATCTGACGTAATGTCGGGACCCCATTTCGAGGGGACGTTGTGCCGGGATGCAGCGCCTTCAGGCGCTGCAAGCCGCGGATTATCGAAGCCGTTCTCTAGCGCTTCGGATTAACGCGCGTAGCGTCGGACGAGTCCGGCGCTGCTCCGCGGGCGGTCCCCTTCAGCGCGCGTTGCTGAGCGAGCTCGATGGCGCGTGAATACTCCCTGTCGCTCACCGGCACGACCCCAACCCCGGGAAACTCAGGACGAACGTACTCAGCGACCCGGAAGGCTGCTTCAGCGCTGGTGAAGAAACCGAGTCGCAGGCCTTGCTGCGGAGAACCTTCGCGTAGCATGCGTACCGTGTACAGGTGGTACTCCTCAAAGATCGCGAGCCGCGGAACGTGCGCTCCACTGAGCGGCGCCAGCGACCATTCGAGCTGCACGGCGTAGCGTTGTGGCGGCGGAACGGCCGGCGCCGGGGCCCGGCTTGGAGCGTCGAGGCTTGGCTCCTTGACCACGGCTCTCGCCGCGACCTTCGCGGCCGCGGGTGCAGGTGCCGTCGGGGCGCTGGCGGGTGTTGCGACGCGCGCGTAGGCGGCGCGCAGCAAGCGGAATTCGGTATTGACCGTGTTATCCAGCGAGCCTAGCTGTGACTCGGGAGCCGCCGAGATCCATGCGGCCGGGTAGTGCTTGCGAACGACGCTCAACGCCTCTTCGGCATGGCGTTCCGTTTCGAAATAGCCAAGGTGCAGGCGAAAGCGCTCGCGGCCATGTTCGAACGAACGCGAGCGAAATACCGTAAAGCCGACCAGTTCGTGCCGGAACGGCACATCGAGCGACATCGCCAGAGTGGAGGAGTCGAGATTGATGACATACAGAGCGGTACCGCCCTGTTTGTCATCGTTCGGTGGCCGATTCATGAACTCATCCCCGTCGCTTATCGGGTCGCGCTCTCTGTTGTGGCGCCGCCAACGGCACGGTTGGGCGGCTAATCAGCGATGTCTTTAATCGCAGCGGGCGCAATGCGAGCGACTAAGGTGAAATATGTGCCGGCGCGAGTCGCGGCACAATACATCCGGGCGCTTAAATCAGCGACAGACGCGAGCTTTTTCTTGCCGCAATGAAACGCGGTAGGGTAAATACTACCGTGAGTAGAGAAACACGCCGGCCCCCGGCAGCGCACCCGTACCAGCCCCTGATTGAAAAAATGGCGCGGACGTTCCGACGTCGCGGCTTGTCAAGCTCAACTGCCGGAAAGCCGCGCGGATTCAGGGCTCATCGCGAAATCGCCAGGAAATCACCACATTGAATTGTAGAGCGTGCGCTCGTGGATCCAACACTTGACGACGTCCGCACGCCGTAGATTGCGGGGACACTTGACCCGGCGCGGCTATGCAGTACGACGTCTCAGCGGGCTGCGGTATGGCGGGCGCGCGAGACGTCGAGCGTCTTCAAGGGCCCATTCAGTTTCGAGTCGCGGCCAAAGCAAATGCGCGCGAATTCCGCTGCAGCCCGCTCAAGGCGCAAAGCCAGATCAACCGCACTGCGTACGAGCCACCTCACGTGCTCCGCTATGTGCGGCGCCTTGTGCGCCGTGACGCCGGGCCGGGGCACTGATTCGAGGAACGGCGCGATGTCGCTCAGGTATATGTGCCGTTCATGTGTTTCCTCAAGCCGCAGAAGCGCTTGGTAAGCGAGAAACACGTAGGTCTCTTCCCCGCTGAGCCCGCGAGCTCGAGCGGCATCGAGGCATTCACCGATTAAGCTGCCTTCGCGGGCCCCATCCTTTTCGATGGCCCGACGCATGACCGCGACGCTCTCTGCGTCCTGCGGCGCTTCCGGTTTTACCAGCCAGACGGTTGTAGTGCCTTCCATTGCAGCAAGCATAGCGACGCAGTACCGTGCGCCAAGACCGCAAAGACCCGTCTCAGGGTCAGCTGGCATCGGGTCTCCCCGTCAGGAATCTCCGACAAGCTACACATAACTGATTGAGTTTATTGGTCGGCGTAACAGCCTGGGCGCACTCGCCCAGGACAGTCGTCTTCAGGTGCATCGGCTGGTGCTTCAATGAGCGGGCAGGCGTACGAGGCGACGGAACGAGCGCAGGACGAGGGCGTCTAAGTGGCAAGATCTATGCGGTTCTCGAATCAAGGTGCAGGTATCGCGCTACGGGTGGTTGCGCCGGGGGCCGTGGCCGTGCTGCTGACTGCGATGGGGTGGGCCGCCGCGGATGAGACCGGGGCTGCAGCGGCCCGCGGTGAAGCCGCGGTCTGGACGCCCAAGGAGCTCACCTTCGTCTATCAGGGGTTTACTACCAAGTACTCCTGCGACGGGTTGCGGGACAAGGTGCGAAGTATCCTGCTCGAACTGGGAGCCCGCGAGGATTTGCAGGTAAACGCATCGCCGTGCTCGTCACTTGGGCGACCGGATCCGTTCCCGGGTGTCAGGATCAAGGTGAATGTGCTCCAGCCGGCCGGCGATAAGAGCGCAACCGCGGGAACGCTGTCGGTGCCAGCGCACTGGAAGGCGGTCGACCTCACACCCGAGCGCGACGCGGTCTCGGCAGCCGGAGACTGCGAGCTCGTCGAGCAGGTCAAACAGCGCATTCTGCCGCTGTTCGCGACCCGCAACGTCCAGTACAGCTCGAACTGCGTGCCCCATCAATTGCAACTTGGGGCGACGCAGCTGCGTGCTGAAGTGCTGGTTCCTGACCAGAAGAATGCGAAGCCCGCCGGATCCGGGTGAGGCGCGCACCAGCGGCTGAGCCTCACCGGCGGCCTCGCCGGCCGCCCCTGGACGGTCACTTTGCCTTGGCCGCCGCGTGCTTGCCCTTCAGTTCCACCAGAATCAGCTCGAAGGGCTTGTCGCCGACGTTCTCGGGAAGATGTTTACCACCACCGTTCCATTGCACCATTCCGGCCTTGACATCACTGGAGAGGGTCTTGCCGTCGGGCAGCGTGAACTTCACGTTTCCGTCAGTCAGGAACACGGCCACGCTCGCCGGGTGCGCGTGCATGACGGATTTCTCGTGCGGGCCGTAGGTAATACGTAGCACCCGTACCTGGGCGTTCTCAAAGTCGACTTTGTAGTGCTTCGCGTCGACCTTGACCGGGTCCTGTGCCATCGCTGGCGCGATCGCCATGACCTGAAATACAAGGCTCACAGCCGCAGGGACCGCAAGTGCTCGGGCCATCGGAAAGAAATACGTTCTCATCGTCGCCCCCTTCAACAGGTTTGATGTGCATTGCTAGAGTAGAAAGCTCCGCGCGCGCTCCTGGTTCTTGACGATGTCCCGCGCAGCGAGGAACAGGTGCGCGGTCGCCCACAGCCCGGTGGGCACCAGGCACAGCATCGCCAGCCTCAGAGACTCGGCATTCGAGACGTGATTGGGCGCGAACCAGTCGCTCAGGGACCCGATCAGCGGCGGTGCGATGACCAGATTGCCGAGATTCGCCAGAAACAGCACCATGGCGCAGAACATCGCCCGCATGCGGCACTGCGCGAGATTGTTGAGCAGCCCGAAGCCGGGACCGATATAGAAGTAGATCGCAGGGATGAAGATCCACAACATCGCCTTGGCAACCGCGAGGTCGCGGGTGTAGTACACCACCCCCGAGGCGACAGTGGCGATGCCGATACCGCCGGCGAGCAGCCACACGATGCGGCGCGCATCGCTCATGCCGCTCCGGGCCATGAGCCAGCCTGTCACGAGGGTCGCGATACCTCCACCCCACAGGTGCATATTCTGCGTCACGGCGCTCGCCTCGCCGACGCCGACGCTCATATGGTAGGTGCGCTGCAGGAAGGTTGGCGTCCAGAACATGAGTCCCCAGCCCCACAGCGCGCACACCGCGGTGCCCATCATCACATGCACCGCGGAGCGCTGCTGCCACAGGAAGCGCATCGTGGCGGCGACCGATGGTGCTTCACCGTCGTCGCCGCTGTCGAGGCATCCGCGCCGCGGCTCGCGCACCGTGAGCCACACCGCGATCCCGGCCAGCACCCCCGGGACCCCGAGCGCAAAGAACACGGCGCGCCAGCCGTAGTGATCGGCGATGGCACCGGCAACGTTGTAGCCCACCCAGGCGCCGATCGGCGCGCCGAGGGCGAACACCGTGAGCGCCATGGCGCGCCGGCTCGCGGGGAAGTAGTCGGAGAGGAGCGAATTCGCACCCGGCGTGCCACCGGCTTCTCCGATGGTGACCCCGACGCGGGCGAAAAAGAACTGCCATGAGGTGCGGGCGAGCCCGCACACGGCGGTCATTATCGACCAAAGCACCAGGCAGGCCGCGACGATGTTGCGGCGGTTCTTCCGGTCGATGAGCCAGGACAGCGGGAACCCCAACACGACGTAGAACAGTCCGAATGCCGCCCCAGTGAGCAAGGCGACGCCTTTGTCGGTGAGATGCAGCTCGAGCCGGATCGGATCGAGTACGGTGGACACGACGTAGCGGTCGGCGATGCTGAGGGTGTAAACGAGACACATCATGATGAGCACGTACCAGCGCTCCACCAGGGAGGCTGACTGCAGTGGCGCAACGCCGAGCCCCGCGGTGTTGGATGCCACGGTCGACTGCAGCTCGCTCATGGGGTCTTGCCCTGCATGCGAAGGAGGTTACGCCACCGGGTGAGAGCTGTCTTCGAGAATGAGATCCGCGGCCCTTTCCGCGACCATGAGGGTCGGGGCGTTGATATTGCCCGAGCTGATGTTCGGAAAAATGGCGGCATCGACGACGCGCAGGCCACTGACTCCGCGCACCCGCAGCCGCTGATCGACCACCGAGGTGCGCGGATCTGCGCCCATGGCGCAGGTTCCGCAGGCGTGGAACACCGAGCCGGCGCGCCGGCGAAAGTCCGCCAGCACCTCGGCATCGGACTGCACCTGCGCACCCGGTTCGCGCTCCGTTTCTATCACCTCCAGGAGCGGCCGCGCGCCGGCGATCCGCCGCAGTGCCCGCGCGCCCTCGAACACATCCCGCACGTCGGCTTCAGTGGCCAGGGAATTCGGGAAGATGGCGGGACTCGCGAGCGGATCGCTCGAGCGGATGTGCACCGTGCCGCGGCTGCTCGGGCGGCAGGTATTGAACGACATCAAGAACCCCGGGTAGGGGTCGGGGTTCAGCAGGCGCCGCTTGGGCCCGATGGTAGTGGTGCTATAGCTGGCCGGGTTGAAGTAGATGTGCAGGTTCGGGCGCGTCAGCTCCGCCCGGCTGCGCAGGAATGCGCCCGCCTGATTGACGCTCATGGAGAGCGGGCCGCGCCGTCCGAGCGCGTAGCTCAACGCCGCCTTTACCTTACCGAGAAAGGGCGCCAGCTGATCGTTCAGGGTCGGCACCCGCGAGCGGTAGAAATACGACACCGCGACGTGGTCCTGCAGGCCGCGCCCGACGGCCGGTGAGTCGGCGATGAGCGGAATGTGGAACTGCCGCAGCAGCTGCGCCTCGCCGACGCCCGACAGCTCGAGCAGTTGCGGCGAGTTGAGCGCGCCGGCCGCCAGCAGCACCTCAAGGCGCGCGTGCGCCTGCTGCCGCGTCCCCCCGCGCAGGTACTCCACCCCCACGGCGCGCGAGCCCGAAAACAACACCCGCATGGCATGCGCACGCAGGCGCAGGTCGAGATTCGCTCGCCGCCGGATGGGCCGCAGATACGCATTGGCGCTCGAGACCCGCACGCCATCCTTGATGGTCACTTGCCACAGGCCGGCGCCCTCGGGCTGCGCACCGTTGAAGTCGCGCGTGTGTCCGATGCCGACATCCGCGCAGGCCTGCAGGAAGGTCGCGCACAACGGATGCACGCTCGCCGACACGTCGCTCACGTGCACCGGACCGCCGGCGCCGTGGAATTCGGACGCGCCCCAGGCGTGATCCTCGAGCTTCTTGAAGTAGGGCAGCAGCTCACTCCAGGACCAGCCGGGATTGCCGGCCGCCCGCCAGTCGTCGAAGTCCGCGGGCTGCCCGCGCACGTACACCATCGCGTTGATGGAGCTCGAGCCGCCGAGCACCTTGCCGCGCGGCCAATGGGCCCTGCGGTTGTCGAGCGCGGGATCCGGTTGCCCCTGGTACATCCAGTTGAAACGTGGATCGTTGAAAGTACGGCCGTAGCCGATCGGCACCTGGATCCACGGCGAGCGGTCGCTTCCGCCGGCCTCGAGCAGCAGCACGCGATGCTCACCGCCCGCCGTCAGGCGGTTGGCGAGCACGCAGCCGGCAGAGCCGGCGCCTACGACGATGTAGTCATACTCGGTCATGTGTGATAAGGATCGCGCGATGAAACTGACGGACATCAGGACTTTTGTCGCCGCCAACCCGCCCCCGGGCAACGGCGGGCGCTACTTCGTGTTCGTGAAACTCACCACCGATGGCAACGTTCACGGGGTGGGCGAAGCCTACTGCGTGCCGTTCCATCCCGAGGTGGTGACGCGCATGCTCACCGACGTCTTCGAGCGCTACCTCGCGGGCGAGGACCCGCACAACATCGAGAAGATCTGGCGGCGCGTGTACTCGGCCGGCTACACGCAACATCCCGACCTGTCGCTCATGGCGGTGTTGAGCGCACTGGAGATGGCCTGCTGGGACATCATCGGCAAGGAAGCGAACCAGCCCGTCTACAACCTCCTCGGAGGCCGGGTGCACGAGCGGCTGCGCTCCTACACTTACATCTACGCGCGCCCCGGGGACCGGAGCGACGTGTACCAGGATCCGGATCTCGCGGCCGAGCGCGCCGTCGAGTACCTCGCGCAGGGCTTCACCGCCTTGAAGTTTGATCCGGCCGGACCCTACTCGGCCTTCGACGGCCGGCAGCTGTCGCTCGCAGCGCTCGATCTGTGCGAGCGCTTCATGCGCCAGCTGCGCGCCGCCGTCGGCTCCAGCGCCGACCTGCTGTTCGGCACTCACGGCCAGATGACCGCCGCGGGCGCGATTCGCCTCGCGCGGCGGCTCGAGCCCTACGACCCGCTGTGGTTCGAGGAACCGGTGCCGCCGGATGCGCCCGAGGAGATGGCGCGCGTGGCGCGCGCCACGCACATCCCGATCGCCACCGGCGAGCGCCTGGCTACCAAGTACGATTTCGCGCGCCTGCTGAGCGCCGGGGCGGCGGCCATCCTGCAGATGAACCTGGGGCGCGTCGGCGGGATCCTCGAGGCGAAGAAGATCGCAGCCCTCGCCGAGGTGCACCATGCGCAACTCGCGCCGCACCTGTATTGCGGACCGGTCGTGGGCGCCGCCAACATCCAGCTCGCCACCTGCAGCCCGAACTTCCTGATCCTCGAGGGCATCGAGCGCTGGCAGGGATTTCATGCCGATGTGCTCGTCAAACCCATCCGCTGGGAGGCGGGGTACGTGATCCCGCCGACGGAGCCGGGACTCGGCGTCGAGCTCAACGAGGAGTTCATCGCGCGGCACCCCTACCGCGGCAAGCTGCTGCACCTGGACATGGCCGGCAAACCATTGGGGTAGGCGCCGCTCTACAACTTCAGTTCCGCGCGCAGGCGCTCTTCGTACCAGACGTGGAACAGCTTCACCATGTACTCATTCGCGGCGATCGGGCCGGGCTCGTAGGCGGGACTGGATGCGCCGCGCTGCGTTTCTTCGACGAACGCCGCGTCCTGGCTGTTGGTGGCGTTCCACACGCTGGTGAGCTTCTCGAGATCATAGTCGCGACCTTCCTGCGCGTCGGCGTGCACCAGCCAGGTGCTGCGCACCAGGGTGCGCCCGCGCTCGAGCGGGAAGGTCGCGAAGCTCAGCACGTGGTCGGAGAGGAAATGGAACCAGGCATTCGGCTGGGTGTGATAGTGCAGCGTCCCCAGGCGCGCATCGCTCAGGTCACCTAACAGACGGCGCGAAGCCACGCGGGTGTCCGGGGTCATGGATTCACCGGCGCCGTCGAGCACCAGCCGCTCGGTGCGAAATGCGGTCGG
>WNFQ01001231.1_pt1 | contig 20338 bp, 19 predicted proteins | sample 5400171 | NCBI WGS metagenome assembly WNFQ01 (sample SAMN13153356, study PRJNA577476) | soil metagenome | isolation source: 20 cm soil under Madrone tree | place: USA:California | collected 2016-06-14 | reverse complement strand
TTTCTTTCAGATCGCACAACCGGCGCGAAAGCGGAGCTGTCACGAAAGTCCTCCAGCAAAGTGACTCACGGGATGACAACGACGTGCAAGCTCAGCCGGGTGCGCTACGTCGTCTGATTCGGTGTGCGTAACCGCATGGCGAATCAGGCCGGAGGTACGAGCGCTGTAACGAGTTCGACCGCTCGTACAACTGCCGGACGGGCCGCTACCTCGTCAAACCACCTTGCAACATTCGGCGTAGCGGAAAAGTCGACTCCGGCAAACTCGCGCCTCCACAGCCAACCGAAATGTGTAATGTCGGCAATCGAATAATTGTCCCCGGCAACGAATTTTGACCGCCCCAGCACCCCGTCGAGGACGCGCAAAGTTCGCTCTGCTTCAGCCTCGAACCGCGAGATCGCCAGCGGGATCTGTTCGGGCGCTTGCCGCTTGAAGAAGCCCACTTGTCCGAAAGCCGGACCGATGCCAGTTACGTGAAAGAACATTTGCTCGAACACCCGGGCTCGCTCAAATAAATCCAAAGGGATCAAAAGACCAGTTTTTTCCGCGAGATAAATCAGAATCGCGGCCGACTCGGTTAATGTAAATGCCATGTCTCCCGGACCGTCTGGATCGACGAGTACCGGCACCTTTCCATTTGGGTTCATCGCCAAGAACTTTGCGAGCTTTTGCTCTCCCTTACGCACGTTCACCGGGATCACTTCGTAATGCAGTCCGAGTTCCTCGAGCGCTATGGGCACCCGAATGCTATTCGGTGTCGAAAACAGATAGACCTCGATCATGATGCTTGTCTCCTAGTACTGAGATGAGTGGAGCGATGGCCGTACCAGGCGCTAGCGTGCGTCGGAACTTGTTCGCTCCGCGCCGCCCAATGCGGCGAATAGGGCAGCCGCGTCGAGGCGTTCGACCGTTTCTGATTCTGCTAGCGCCGCTTCAGAGATGAAACGTGCACGATCAGCTTCCAGAACATCAAGCATCGGTATCTCACCGGCTCGCCAAGCTCGGCGAAGCTGCTCAGCCGCATGGTTCGCTTCACTCGCTGCAATACCAAGGGCTTGGGCGTTCTCGCGATCCCGCGACACGCTGGCCAGCGAAGTTTCGACCTCTTTAACCGCATCAAGCACCGCTGCCTGATACGCTAATGCCGCAAGTTGCGCCTCACTTTTGCGCAAGGCAACCACGCTACGTCGGCGACCGCCATCAAATAGCGGCGCCGTGCCCGTCGCGGCGGCAAGCCAGGTGACCGAGCGGGACAAATCAGCCCCAGAGAAGCTACCGACTAAACTTCCAATGAATCCCGAGAGAACAAGTCGGGGCTTAAGATCCGCCTCCGCAACACCGACTCGGTAAAGTGCCCCGCGGAAGCGACTTTCGGCAGCACGAACGTCAGGGCGTTGTCGCAACAAATCAGCGGGAATTCCCGCAGCCGGAAGCGGCGTAACCGCCTGACTGGTTTCATGGCGTGCGTCGAGAAGCACCCCGACTGCGTCGGACGTCATCGCAAGCAGTGCGGCCAGTTCCTGGCACATGTTTTCGCGCCGCAATTCAAGAGCTGGGATTGCGGCCGACGTGGTCGCAGCCTGCGCGTCCGCTCTGTGTTGGTCGGCAATCGGTAGTGCACCCGCCTCAACCAGCCGCCGTGTGTACAAAGCAGTCTGCTCCTGCGCTGCTTGGTTAGACTTGGCGATCTCGAGCGAACGCTCTAACCCACGCAGGGTCAGGTACGCCCGACTGAGTTTAAACAAGACCTCAATGCGAGCCGCACGCTCGTCCTCGGATGCCGCGGAGGCGTCGGCCGCTGCGGCACGCGCGTCGTTGCGAATTCGGCCGAAAAGATCGATCTCCCAGGACGCCTCAAAGGCGCCTGAAATTTGAGATGCCGTCGAGGGGCCCGAAAAGCCGATCGTGTAGCCGGATACGCGTTCTCTTGCCCCTGTGATGCCGAGGTCTAACTCGGGCCGCCCGGCCGCTTTGGCGGCGCGCCTGATCGACTCGGCCGCAGCCACGCGCGTTGCGGCCATCTTTATGTCCATGTTCTGGTCAAGGGCACGTGCAATCACATCACTAAGTATAGGGTCGTTAAACGACTGCCACCATTTCTCTGGCGTCTCGGTTGTCGGGTGGCCGTCGGCGTTGGCGAAAGCCGGCGCCAGTGCCGGCGGTGACAGCGTCATGTTCGCGGCTTGGGCAGAGATTGCGCTCAATAGCAGCGCAAAGGCGAATGCGTACTTCATACAGTGACCTCCTCACGGCTTTCGTTGGCGGCTGTAGCTTTGGGTGCTCCGGATCGCACTACGTTGCGGTCGGCAAGGTTGCGAATTAGCACGTAAAACACCGGTGTGAATAGCAGTCCGGACATGGTCACCCCGATCATGCCGAAAAACACCGACGTGCCCACGGCCTTGCGCATCTCAGAGCCAGCGCCGTCGCTCACGATCAATGGGAAAACACCCAGCACGAACGCAAAAGAAGTCATGAGAATCGGACGCAAGCGCAGGCGACAAGCTTCGACGACGGCGCCAAGTCTTTCCGTACCCTGAAGCTCCAGGGTACGGGCGAATTCCACGATGAGAATGGAGTTCTTGGCAGCAAGGCCGATTAGGACAATAAAGCCAATTTGGGTCAACACGCTGAGATCAAGGCCCATGATCCGCGCGCCGAGGGTTGCCGCCAGTAAGCACATGGGTACGATCAGCAGGATGGAGAGTGGTAGTGACCAGCTGCCGTAAAGCGCAGCCAAGACCAGGTACACAAATGCCACGCATAACGGGAAGACGAGCAGCCCCATGTTGCCGGCCGTGGTTTGTTGATAACTCAAGTCCGTCCATTCGTAAGAGATACCCTCCGGCAAGACGCGAGCAGCAAGCGCCTCCATCGTGTGCACGGCGAAGGCTGACCCCTTGCCAGCAACGGTATCACCGCTAATTTCGCTGGCTGGGTACAGGTTGTAACGCGGGACGCGGTCAGGACCCAACACTTCATGAAAACTAGTGAAGTTACCAAGCGGCACCATATCGCCGGACTTATTGCGCACCTTGAGGTGTAGGACATCGGAAGCCGTGGCGCGAAACGGCAGATCGGCCTGCGCCGTCACATGGTACGTGCGACCGTTTGTGTTGAAATCGTCGATATACGTCGAGCCGAAATACGTCTCGATCGCGTCGTTGACGCTCTGCGCTGGTATGTTCAACATCTCCGCCTGCGCGCGATCGATGTCCACTTTGACTTGGGGTGCCGTGGCGCCGAACGTGGTATAGACGCGCGCCATGCCGGGTGTCGCGTTTGCGGCAGCAACCAGCTTATTAGTCGCTTGCGCTAGGACTTGAGATCCTAGGCCCGCCCGATCCTCGAGGCGCAACGCGAAGCCGCTCGTATTGCCAAGACCGGACACAGGGGGCGGCGCCACGACGACAAAATTCGCCCCGACGATGCGGCTCAGCCGATGGCGCAGCTCGTTTGCCACCCAATCGGCGCTTTGTCCCTTTTTGAGCCTCTCGGAAGAGGGTTTAAGGATTGGAAAAATCGTCGCATTCGTGGACGACAGCGTCTGTGTCGCGGCCGATAGGCCCACAAATCCGGGGACGGCCTCTATGCCTGGCACTGCAAGCGCAATCTTCTCCGCTTGATGCGCGATCGCCTCGGTTCGCTCCAGTGAAGAGCCGCCGGGCAGCTGCGGGATGACAATGAGGTAACCGCGGTCTTGTGCCGGAATAAAGCCCTTAGGGGTGATATACAAGATGAATCCCGTCGCCGCAATAAGTAGCACATACAATCCCAGCATGAGCGGTGCGGCACCTAGGATTCTCTGGACCAGTCGCGCGTACCCTACTGACAACCTAACAAAACTAGCCTCGAACCTCTCGCCGACGCGAACAACAAATGAGCTAAAGCGATGTAGCGGCCCGTGCGAGACGTCCGCTTCGCTGGGCGGACGCCTGAGGATGAGCGCCGCCAAGGCTGGCGACAGTGTGAGCGAACAAAAGCAGGACAGCGCCGTTGCAGCGGCGATGGTGATACCAAAATGGCGGAAAAATTCGCCGGACAGGCCCGGTAAGAATGCCGTCGGCACGAAAACTGCGCACAACGTAAGCGCAATGCCAATGAGGGCGCCGCCTACTTCTTTCATGGTCAATATGGTGGCCGCCATCGGCGCCATTCCCTCCTCGATGTGCCGTTCCGCATTCTCAACAACGACAATGGCGTCGTCGACCACAATGCCCACCGCCAGTACGAGCCCGAACATGGTGAGGTAATTAATCGATAGCCCCGCAGCAGACATGACGGCGAACGCTCCTACCAGCGAGACGGGCATGGCAAGAATTGCGATGACCGAGGGACGCCAGCCGCGCAAGAATATGAGAATAACGAGGACAACCAGCAGGATCGCCTCGTAGCTGGTTTTGACCAGCTCCTTGATACTGTCGACGATATAGTTGGTCGGATTGTAGATGTCCGAGTAGTCGACGCCACTCGGAAATTCGGTTTTCTTCATCTTGGCGAGAGTGGCTTCGACTTGCTGCATGGTCGCGATCGCATTGGTCCCCGGGCGCTGACGTAGCTCGAGCGCTACGGCGGGTTGGCGCAATACGAAGCCGGCGGTAGAGTAGGCGAGCGCTCCTATCTCGACACGAGCGACATCGCGCAGCCGCACAATGCGGGAGTTTGGATCACTTTTCACAATGATGTTTTCGAATTCGCCGGGGCTCTTTAGCCGCCCATCGAAAATGAGATTCGGCTGGAAGGCCCGCCCGCTGATCGGCGGCTGAGCTGCGACGCCGCCGGCCACTTGAGTATTTTGCGAGCGGATCGCAGCAATGAGATCGGTCGGAGTCAACCCATAGGTGGCTGCGCGCTCAGGATCAATCCAGATGCGCATAGAATACTCGCGAGAGCCTAATATGTTGACGTCGCCGATGCCGTCGATTCGTTTGATCACATCGGCGACGCGACCGGTCGCATAGTTAGACACGTAGAGTGGACTGCGACTGGCGTCCGGGGAGAATAGAAAAATACCAGCGAGAATGGTCGGAGAGGACTTCTTTGTTTGCACCCCATTGTGCTGCACGGGTTCGGGAAGCCTTGCGGTCGCCGTCGCGATTCGGTTCTGCACGAGCACCTGGGCTTTGTCCAGATCCGTGCCCGGCTTGAAGGTGATGGTGAGCGTCAGACCGCCGTCGGAGGCGGCTTGGCTGTACATATAGAGCATGTGCTCGACGCCATTCACCTCCTGCTCGATCGGTGTGGCGACCGTGTCCGCGACAGTTTGGGCGGATGCTCCCGGGTAAGAGGTCGTTACGACAATCGTTGGCGGCACCACGTCGGGGTATTCCGAGATCGGCAGGGTCAGGTACGCGAGCGCCCCCATGACCAGAATGAACAGCGACGCAACGATGGCGAGAACCGGACGCTCGACGGAGAGCTTCCCAATGATCATTCCGCTTCTCCGTGTTGTTTGAATCCGCTGACATCGAGCGTGGTGGCGTGCGGGTTAACGCTGTCTCCGATCTGCGCTTGCTGAAGCCCAGAGACAACCACCCGATCGCGCGGCTTGAGCCCTGACTTGATTTCACGCAATGTGCCGAATAGAGCGCCGATGTCTACCGCGCGTTCCTCTAGCTTGTTATGACCACCGACCACGTCGAGCACCTTGCCCATGGGCTGCGTCATGAGCGCGGCATCGGGGACCAGGAGAGCCTCGTGGCCCGGTGCGCTGACCAACTGTGCGCGCCCAAACTGCCCCGGGCTCAACGTGCCATCCGGATTTCGGATCCGAGCTCGGACCCGTAAGGTGCCGGTCGAACGGTCGAGTCGATTGTCTACAAAGTCGAGCGGGCCCGCCAGCGTTGCACCGTGCCGATCCAGAAGAGCGATCAATACGTCAGAGCCGGCGCCGCCGACGGTTTGACGCAACTCATGCTGAACGAGATCTGTATTGCGCAGGAGCCTTCTCTCATCAATGTCGAAATAGAATTCGATCGGATCGACGGAGACAATGGTTGTCAGTAACGTTCCATTTGCGCCGCCGGCCTCAACGAGGCTGCCGGCGCTCACTAAGTGACGGCTGATCCGCCCCGACATCGGCGCGATGACCATGCAATAACCGAGATCCAATCGTGCCCTCCGCAACGATGCCCGAGCTATCCGTACCGCGGCCGCCGTGGCTTGTGCACTTTGTTGGCGTCGCTCCAGGAGTTCGGGCGCAATCGTGTTGGTCGCGATGAGAGCTTTTGCACGCTCAAGCTCCTGGGCGGCGAGCACGAATTGTGATTGTGCCGCGGCCATTTGACCGGCCGACTGTTCAACGGCGAAGGCAAATGGCCGCGTGTCGATACGAAACAGCGGGTCGCCCCGGCGAACCATGTCACCGTCCTTGAAAAGCACGGCGTCGATCATGCCGCTGACTCGAGGGCGAATCTCGACCATGTCCGCGGATTCAAAACGCCCGGGGTATGTGTCGCGGTCCGTGACGACGCGTGTGACGGGTTCCGCCACCTCGACGCTGGGCATTTCCGACCGTTGCGGTGGTTGCCGCGCGCATGCGGAGAGACCGATGGCGACCAGCATCCAGCACGAATGCAAACCGGGCAAACGATATTGTGTCATTGCGGTCTATTCCTGGTCATGAAAGTGAAGTCCGACATAGATAGCGACACATCAATCGATGTGGTATGGCTCTGCGCTGCATAGGGCCTATTCCATCTCGGAATTTCGAATGATTGTTCGACGAGAGATGCCCATTGACCGATTGGTGCGAGCGATCACGGTTCAGAGTAATGACCACGGCTTGAGCCGTTCACAATTCCCGGATGCGGGATGCTCATTGCCCGAGCGTCGATGCGCCTCGCGTGGACCGGAGCGCGAGAGGTCGCGCCATCAGGGAGCACGACCATGAACGTGGGAAGCGCAGTGGCGATATTCTGTTTCGCTCGATCGCCATGGGATAGGAGGTAGTGCTGCGTTTCCTCTCACACGAGCAAAGGGAGGGGCGACTATCGTCGCCCCTGTACGGTCACTTCGATTGCGACTGCATTTGCTTAACAAGCGCCGCGGCGCTCACGCCCTCGAGGCCAAGTCCGTTGCCGATCTCAACGACAAGACGTTGCTTGATAGGTTGCATAAAATGGGCACGCGTAAAGCGACGCGTGACGTCAGGGGCAGCCAGCCATGTGGTCGCGAGGGTCGTTGCGCGCGCCACGGCTTGACCGTCAGGGGTGACCTCGGCCACGACGCCCCAGTCCTTTGCGGTCGAGGCGGAAACCGGCTGTGGACTAAGCAGCATCGCCTGCGCCCGCCCAGGCCCGATGTAGTAGGACCAGAGCGTGAATACACCGTCGCCGGGGACGATGCCGCCTTTGAAATGCGGAGCATCATTGAAGCTCGCGCTTTTTCCCGCGATAATCACGTTTGCCAAGAGACAGTACTCGGTGTGCACCCAGGCTTTCCCTTCGACCGCACAAATGAGCGGAACGCGTATATTGGCGATGTTGTCAAGAACTTGATCGCCCTCGTCATGAACTTTTGCCCACACATCAGGGTCCGCCACATTGCCAAAGCTGCCGAAATCAATGTCCGGCATCCACTGACCTCCGGTGCCTGTGAGGATCACAACTTGATTATCCCGGTCTCGGCTGATGTCATAGAAGGCGTCCGGATAACTCTCGTGCTCCTTGGCAGAGAAACGTAGAGGTCCACCGTTGCTGGTCATTTCGACCAGGAGTACGCCATTGTTTCGGCTCATTTTCATGCTGGTGTATTTGGTGAAATACGCCGGCTCCGCTGCAAGGACTTTTCCGGCTAGCAGTAAGGTTGCCAGAACAGCCGCCGGTCGATAGATTGTGATCATAGATTCCTCTTGTGGTTAGTGGGGGGAAGAACGCTTCAGATTGAGGCTTTGCCAATGGAGGCGCCGCCGTCAACGAACCATGTTTGACCGGTGACAAAGCTGGCGTCATCGGATAGCAAGAACGCGATGGCCGCTGCGATCTCATCCGGGTGTGCGAACCGATTCATTGGAACTGTGGCGAGATAGCGCTTTTCCCCGGAGCTGCCCACGGGGTTGTTGGCGCGAAATAAGTCCGTTTCTGTGGGTCCGGGCGCCACCGCGTTTACAGTGATGCCGGTTGTCGCGAGTTCGAGCGCCCACGTGCGAGTGAAGCTAATCAATGCCGCCTTTGCGGCCGCATAACTGGTTCGATGGGATATGCCGAGCACCGTTAGACTCGAAATATTGATGATCCGACCGAATCCTGCGGCCCGCATTCCGGGAAGCATGGCTTGGGCTGTCTGTAGTGCGGGCCGTAAATTCAGGTCGAGCACGGCGCTGAGGTCATAGAGCGTAACGTCGCCTAGCAGTTGCGAGCGAACGAGACCAACATTGTTTACTATCCCACTGATGTGCCTTCGAGCCGCAAGATCTTCAAGCGCCGCCTGAGTCGCTTGTGGGTCCGCGAGATCGACGGGAAGCAACTCACCCGGAAATGTTGCGTCTGCGTTGCGAGCGAGGCCGATAACGTGCTGGCCCGCAGACGATAGACGGTTGGCGAGCGCCCTCCCAATGCCTTTGGAAGCGCCAGTTATGAGGATCGTTGGTGTGGCCATATCGTAACTCCTATTCCGGCGTCCGTGCCGAGATTAGCGGGAAGAACTCTCGGCTGAGGTCCTACGCCATTCGGTGAGAAAGAAGAGGAGTGCCACAATCGGAAACGCGAACCCGATCCATGATGCGAAGACCCAGCCGGCAGCGGCGAAGGCCCAGCCACCAACTGCCGAACCTATCGCACCGCCGACAAAGAAGACGGACATGTAGAGTCCATTGAAGCGGCCGGTGTATTCGGCTCCGAGCACAAAGATGGCACGCTGACCGAGCGTTAGGTTGGCTGTCATCCCAAAGTCCAAAAGGATCGCCGCTCCGACCAGAAGGGCAATGTCGACTCTCGATCCCCCAGCCGCGAAGCGCGCCACCAGAAATGCTGCCGCAACTGCGAAAATGGCGAAGGCCGTCGCAGGTCGTGTCCAGCCCTTGTCCGCAACGCGCCCTGCAACGGGTGCAGCAATTGCTCCCGCACAGCCCGCTAACGCGAACAGTGCGACGCCATTTTGCGTCATATGGAAGGTGGGACCAGTCAGCAGCAGCGGCACCGTTGTCCAGAATAGGCTGAATGCGCCGTATAGACAGGCTTGGTAAAGCGCGCGTCGCTGGAGAACCCGCGTCCGCCGACCCAAATGTGCCATCGATTTCAGAAGGGCACCGTATGCGACGCCTGCAACGGGGAGACGTTTCGGCATGCCCACTCTTAAACCCAGCGCCAGGGCAAGCATGCTTCCGGTCGAGATGTAAAACACCATGTGCCACGAGACGAGCTGGGTTAAGAAACTCGAGGCCGGGCGCGCGAGCAAGATGCCAATCATCACCCCGCTCATTACGTTGCCGACAACTCGTCCTCGTATCGCCTCGGGTGCCATGTGGGCGGTGTAGGGTATGAGTACCTGCACGGCAACTGATCCAAAGCCGACAAGCAGCGCTGATGCAAGATACGGCAGCGGCCTCGTTGATAGCGCGGAGCCGAAGAGAGCGACGGCGCAGACGCCAATCAGCACCAGAACAAGGCGACGGTTTTCGATGAGGTCACCGAGCGGGACGATCAAGAGAAGCCCGGCGCCAAAACCCGCCTGCGTCAACGCAACGATGAGGCCCGTCTTTGCTGGTGCGAGGCCGAGAGAGGCGGCAATTAAGCCAGCGATCGGTTGTGAGTAATAGACGTTTGCAACGACCAAGCCGCAAGCGGTCGCGAGCAGGACCATCCGCCAGATTGAAATCGCGGCATCAGAGGTGCGATGATCACCGGTTGTTCGCGGGTTTGCCCGCTCGATCGAAGAATTTATCACGTCACCGCCTTTGGAGAACTTCGTGGGGCGCAAGTTCGTACTTGGACAGCGGTTGCGGAAGCAGCGTCACCGGCATAACGCCAATTCCGCTGTGGAATGAATCGAACTGTTCGGAAAGTTCCATCAGGCTGTCATCTATGACCAACGAGCCGGGGACGCTGCCTGGACTTTCCGACAAGGTTCGGCCGAGACTGCAATCACCCTGAAGGGGCGAGTGCGCTGTTCGCACCGAATCCGCACAACATCGCACAGCGTCCACATTCGACATGCACGTGGGCGCCGTTACGGAGAATTGGATTTGAGGTCGCCAATTGTTCCCGCGGGAGCGAGACATGCTGCGGCTGTAGCCGCGCCGCGTTCGGTCCATGATTGAAGAGCATCGTCTGGCGCGAGGAGCGGCCTCCGGACGATGAAGGAGAAACCGACAAAAGCTCCCCACGCGATATAGTCGGCGTATGTGGGCTGATCGCCGCCAAGGTATGGCGCGCTTCGCAGCGCCAGCCGCATCGGCAGCAAGGCCTCGCGCATCTGCGCGAGGTAGTTTTCCGAATCAGCGGCGACCGCTTCGAGCGTCTGCCTGAACATCCGCTCGCGAGTCGTCCGGAAATAATCCTGCTCTTCTGGCCTCACGTGCTCGAAGATCTGATACACGCAGGAACGGAACATCGGCGGAAGCACCGCCGTTGCGAACCATTTGTCGAAGAATCTCACCATCGCCAACTCGGGCTGCGACGAGAACAGAGGCGGATGATCGGGAAAAGCTTCGTCGAGCCATTCGGCGATGGCCCAACTCTCGGAAATGAATATCCCAGCGTACTCCACGATTGGCAGCGTCTTCGGGGCCCCTGTCTCAACGAGTCCCTGGCCGATGTGGCGAATGCCAGAGAAACCCATGGGCACGCTTTCGTAAGTGATCCCTTTATGCTGCAGGGCGAATTTGATCCTCCAGACGAACGGGCTGGTCGACTGGCCTTCGACATTGTCGAGTTCGTAGAGCTTCAAAGCCGGCATTGGATCCTCCGTCTCAAACGTTGTGCGGCAATCGGCCGGATGACGGTAGCCGATGCACCCGAATAGCGATGATTCCGGCCTGGAATTATTGATATTCGATCAGGCCGCCTACCCCTCCCTCCAGAACATCGCCTTAACTCTGCGCCACGGACGGCTCACGCCGCACCTGACTCCGGCTAGTGAGGAAGCAACGATGTCGAGACTGCAGAACAAGGTCGCCGTGATTACCGGTGGCACCAGCGGGATTGGACTGGCAGCGGCACAGCGGTTCGTCGCTGAAGGGGCGTTCGTCTATGTCTTCGCCCGTCGCCAGGAGGAACTCGAGAAGACCGTCGCCTCGATTGGCCGGAACATCGTCGGCGTGCAGGGCGATGTTCGCAAGCTCGAGGACCTCGACCGCCTCTATGCCAAGGTCGCATCCGATGGTCGCAAGCTCGACGTGGTGGTCGCCAATGTCGGTGCCGTTGACAGCGTGAAGCTCGCCGATGTCACCATCGAGAGCTTCAACCACAATTTCGACGTCAACGCCCGGGGCGTGTTGTTCACCGTGCAGAGGTCGCTGTCACTCCTGAACAATGGCGCATCCGTCATCCTGACAAGCACTATTGCCTCGTGGCGCGGGTTCCCCGGTCGCAGCGCCTATGCAGCGTCCAAGACCGCACTGCGCTCCTATGCCCGGACTTGGACGATGGAGCTGAAGGATCGCGGCATCCGGGTCAACACGATTACGCCGGGGCCCTGCGAAACGCCGCTGATCGACGCCCAGGCTAGTTCGCCCGAGGAGGCGGCCGCGGTTCGCGCCAAACATGCCGCGAATATCCCTCTCGGCCGCATGGCGCGGCCGGAAGAGATCGCGGCCGCGATGTTGTTCCTGGCGTCTGAGGACAGCAGCTTCGTCGCGGGCAGTGAACTGCTAGTCGACGGTGGCATGTGCTCTGTCTGACTCAGCCCAAGCGATCGTTTCCGGCGCGCTCCAACGGCCAGCGCGCTGCTCTCCCGACTGGCTGGCCGTTTCCATCTTGTAAGAGGAAATTTCAATGTCAAAGCTCAAAGGAAAAGTTGCCGTCATCACTGGTGGCAGCAGTGGACAGGGTCTTGCCACTGCCAAGCGCTTCGTTGAAGAAGGCGCGTTCGTCTACACCCTGGACAAGGCGGTATCGCCGATCGGCGGCCGCGTCGCCGCAGTGCAGGGTGACGTGTCCAACCTCGCCGATCTTGACCGGTTCTACGCCAAGGTTGCCGGCGAGAAGCGCAGGATCGATATCCTCTTCGCCGCGGCGGGCATCGTCGATTCTCAGCCGCTCGCCGAGATGACCGAGGAAAGCTTCGACAGGCAATTTGCGGTCAACACGCGCGGCCTGGCCTTCACGGTGAAGAAGGCCCTTCCGCTTCTGAATGACGGCGCGGCGATCATCTTGGTCACCTCGATTGCCGAGAGAAAAGGCATCCCCGGCCTAGGCGCCTACAGTGCCACTAAGGCGGCAGTCGGCTCCTTCGTGCGTACATGGACGGCAGAGTTGAAGGATCGGCGCATCCGAGTCAATGCGATCTGCCCGGGCCCGATCGACACGCCGATATTCGAGCAGGTCGCGCCAACCAAAGAGGGTGCCGATCGACGACGCGCACAGGATGCTGCGGCCGTCCCGTTCGGACGACTAGGGCGCCCGGAGGAGATCGCGTCGACCGCATTGTTCCTCGCTTCTGACGAAGCAAGCTTCATCGCAGGCGCGGACCTCCAAGTCGATGGCGGCATGACCGCAATTTGAGATTGTCTCCCCTAGCAGAGTGAAGGAGGAAAACCATGAGTACATTGTCTGGCAAGACGGCGATAGTCACAGGAGGTGCGAGCGGCATCGGTGAACGGGTCGCCGAGGACATCGTCGCGCAGGGCGGAAACGTGGTCATCGGCGACGTGAACGGTGACCTTGGAAAGAAACTGTCCTGCAGGCTAGGCGCAACGAAGGCCAAGTTCATCGAATTGGACGTCAGCCGAAGCACGGATTGCAAACAAGCAGTCGAAGCGGCTCGATCCGCCTTTGGCGGCCTCGATTTTCTAGTCAACTGCGCGATCGCGATGAACGCGAAGCCCCTGATCGAACTCTCCGAGGCCGGTTGGCGCAAGACGTTGGACGTCGGCCTCACAGGGACATTCTTGATGTGTCAGGCTTTTGCAGCGCACTTAGTTCGAGATAAGAGGCCTGGTGCGATAGTTAACATTTCATCTATCGGCGGTCAGCATCCCTATGGGGGAGCCGGTCCATACAGCACGGTCAAGGCAGGCATCGTCCTATTGACCGAGCAGATGGCGCTCGAATGGGCGCAGTACGGTATCCGCGTTAACGCCGTTGCTCCCGGCACAATCGAGACACCTCTCACGGCCTACCTGAAGGATGCCGACATACGAGAGTCCCGCAGGGAAGCAGTGCCGCTTGGGCGTATTGGTCAACCGGCCGATATCTCCAATGGCATACTGTATCTGCTGAGCGATGACGCCTCGTGGGTCACCGCCACGACGCTGACGATTGATGGTGGCGTAAGTAGGTCTCTTTTCAACCACATGAAGGGTCGCAAGTGGAGCTGACGATCGGCCCTCGACGTCGGGCGGTGCTCGCGCCGCCCCGACTCGCCTGCGCGATCCGCGTCTGCCTGCCGAAAGGTTGCTCGATTAGGCGCTCGGCACCAACGCGGTGACTTTCTGGTTCGCCCAGACGACCGCAGCTTTGGCGGCGATGTTTTCGTACCATCGCGCTACATTGGAACTTGTCGAGAAATCCACTCCGGCAAACTCCCTGCGCCACGACCATTCGAAGTGAGCGATGTCCGCAATCGTGTACTCCTCGCCGCTGCAGTATTGCTCGGCGCGCGAGAACGGAATCCAGCACGGCAAGGGTGCGCTTCGCTTCGGCGTCGAACCGCGCAATTACCAAAAGCAACTGTTCCACCGCCTGCCGTTTGAAAAAGCCCACTTGGCCGAAAGCCGGTCCGATTCCTGAAAAACGGAAGAAGAGCTGCTCGAATACGCGAGCGCCTGCTTCGAGACTCTTGGGTATCAACCGACCCATGCGTTCGGCCAGATAGATCAGGATCGCCGCCGACTCCGTTAGCCTGAACGGCTCGCCGCGCAATCCGTTCGTCTGGATTAGCACCGGTACCTTGCCATTTAACTTTAGCTCGAGAAACTCCGGCCGCTTCTGCTCGCTCTGACGCACGTTGACAGATTTCAACTCGTACTCAAGGCGGAGATCCTCCAGCGCAATGGGTACCCGAGAATGCTGTTCGGCGTGGAGAATGCATACGCTACGATCGCAGAGTCCGTCTCGGTTGCATCGGAGCATTTCGCCGCACTCGTAATCATTTGCGCTAACGGGCGCCCGGTGATATCGTTCATTCCTTCGAGGAATATCCACGATGAATCGATTGGCAGCGATGGAAACATTCGTGCGCGTGGTCGAGACGGGCTCGTTCTCCGCGGCCGCCCGCGATCTCAAGCTGGGGCAACCGGCGGTTTCCAAAACGATCGCGCAGCTCGAAAAACGCCTCGGCGTGCAACTGTTGTTGCGCTCGACTCATCGACTCGCGCCGACGGAAGCAGGACAGCAGTTCTTCGAGCGCGCCAAAATCGTCATCGAATCTGCCGACGAAGCGGAACGCGCGGCACGCGGCGCCGGAACGAAGCTCTCGGGGCGATTACGCATCGGCGCGGCAGTCACCTTCGCCCGCCTGCACGTCATACCCCATCTGGGAGCATTTCTGGCACAGCATCCTGCGCTGGAGATCGAGGTGGTGCTGGACGACAGGAACATCGATCTCATCGCTGGGGGCATGGACGTCGCCTTGCGCATGGGAACGCTCGCGGACTCCGCCCTCACGGCCCGCAAGCTCGGACAATGCGCGCGGCGCGTCGTCGGCACCCATGCCTATTTTGCGCGTGCCGGCGAACCGATTGGACCCGAAGATCTGCAATTGCACCAAGCCATCATCTATGAGCAGCGCGGCGGCGGCGCCGAATGGCGGTTCCGTCAGGGCGACGTTGAAATTCCAGCTACATTGAAGGGCCGCGTGCGCGTGAATGCAGCAGAAGGCGTGCGCGAAGCCGTGTTCGCTGGACTGGGCCTTGCCGTCGCGTCCGAATGGATGTTCGCTCCCGAACTGCGCAGCGGCAACGTGCGCTCGGTGCTGCGCGACTGGGCGCTACCGCCCATCGACCTGTGGGCCGTGTTTCCCACAGGCCGCCGCGCGAGCGCCAAAGCGCGCGCGTTCGCGACCTTCATCGAAGGACGACTCTCCGCTGAGAGCACGATCACGCGCGACCCAGCGTGAAATTGCGGGTCGCGCTCGGTGCCAAAGAAGCACCAGCGCCCCGCTTCGGTTCAAACTTGACCCAACCCGCCATCGACCTGCAAGTCGATTCCGGTGATGAAGCTGCTATCGTCGGACGCGAGAAACAGAACCGCCGAGGCCAGTTCCTCCGGACGGCCGATGCGACCCATGGGCGTCGCGGCGGCGAACGAGGCGCGCGCCTTGTCGGCTTGCTCCTTCGACGTGAACTGACCGTCGATGATCGGCGTATCCGTCGCGCCCGGGCTCAGTGTGTTCACGCGGATGCCCCGATCCTTCAGCTCTATTGTCCATGTACGGGCGAACGAGCGCACCGCAACTTTTGTCGCACCGTAGACTCCGTGCGCCGGCAGTCCCTTCACTCCCACGATCGACGAGTTGAGGATGATCGAGCCGCCATTCTTCATGAGCGGCAGCGCCTTTTGCACCGCGAACAGCAGCCCGCGGACGTTGATGTTGAAGGTCTTGTCGAAATGTTCGGGCGTGACGACGTCGATGGTCTGATGCTCGACGAATCCAGCGTTTGCGAACAGGATGTCGAGTCGCCCTTTGGTCTGTTTCACCACGCGATAGAGCGCGTCGAGATCCTCAAGCGACGCCGCATCGCCCCGCACAGTAGTGACATTGCGACCGATGAGCGCCTTCGCTTTGTCGAGCTCCGCCTGACGGCGTCCCGTGATGAATGCATAGGCGCCCTCTTCCACGAATTTCCGTGCCGTGGCCAGGCCGATTCCGCTGCTGCCACCTGTGATCACCGCCACTCGTCCATCCAGCTTCGCCATTTCTGAGCCCTCTTAAGTTGCGCACGCCGCGAACATCGCGGCGGCGTGGGCCAGCAATCTAGGCCGCATCGAATCCGTCTAGAAGGAGCAGCGCGCGAATAAGCGGTATTCCGGCAAGGCATAGGCCCGCATGATTCCAGCGCGGAATAGCGTCTAGTCGCGGGGTCGGTCTAGACACGCGGATCGAAGCGCACGATGCTCACCTCCCCAAATCAACGCTTGAGGCCCTCACAAATGAGCAAGAAACTCGAAGGCAAGATCGCCGTCATCACGGGCGGCAGCGCGGGCATCGGCTTGGGTACGGCAAAGCGGTTTGCTGAAGAAGGTGCGCGCGTTTTCATCACGGGGCGCCGTCAGGCAGAGCTCGACAAGGCAGTCTCGGCAATCGGTGGCAACGTCATCGGCATCCAGGGTGACGCCGCGAAACTGGCCGACGTCGATCGGATATACGCAATAGTCAAGGCGAAGACTGGTCGCATTGACGTGCTCTTCGTCAACGCCGGGTTCTACGAGTTTGCCAAGTTCGGCGAGATCACCGAAGAGCACTTCGACAATACCTTCGACACGAACGTGCGCGGCCTCCTCTTCGCCGTACAGAAAGCGCTCCCCCTGCTCTCGCGGAACGCGTCGGTCATTCTCAACGGGTCGATCGCCTCGATACGCGGGATCCCTTCGTTCTCGGTATACAACGCGACAAAGGCTGCCGTCCGCTCGTTCGCAAGAAGCTGGATCGTCGACCTGAAGGGCACGGGCATTCGCGTCAACGTGCTCAGTCCCGGCCACACCGACACTCCAGGCCTCTCGCGGTTACTGACCGACGGGCAGAAGGCGGGGGCCGTCGCCACCGTGCCGCTCGATCGGCTTGGCACATCGGACGATCTCGGCCGCGCGGCAGTCTTCCTCGCTTCGGACGACAGCGCCTACGTGACCGGCATCGAACTCTTTGTGGATGGTGGCGCGGGCCAAATCTGATTCGGTACGCTAGAATGAACGAATCCTCCGGAGCGGGACGTGATCGTGAGTTCGCGGCCGCGGGGTGTCGAAGCCTTGATGCGCGCCCCGGCGGCTCCCCCTAAGGAGGTCTTTCGGGAGGATTGTTGATAATTCTATCGGCTCGCTTATCGTTTAAGTTCGGAGCATAGGTCAGAATTAATACGGAGGAGTCGTCGTGGCCGTTCCGCTGCTTGTTTTCGATGTTAACGAAACCCTGCTGGATCTTGAGGCTTTGGCCCCGCATTTTGAACGCATGTTCGGCGAAGGCAACAGTCTTCGAGAGTGGTTTGCCCAAGTGATTCTGTACTCTGAGGCAATCACACTAAGCGATAACTACGTGCCCTTTGGCGAGTTGGGCAGTGCGGTGCTGCGAATGCTCGCTCGCACCCGCGGAGTCCAGATCAATGACACGGACCTGCAAGAGCTAAAAGAAGCGGTCGCAACAATGCCGCCGCACCCCGAAGTGCAGGGCGCCCTCATCAGACTGCGTGAGGCGGGATTTCGTCTCTACACTCTGACGAATAATCCCAAGGCAACCTGCGCACGGCAGCTCGAGCAGGCCGGAATTAGCAGTTTGTTTGAAGGGCAATTTAGCGTCGACGACACAGTACATCGCTACAAGCCGGCGCGCGAGGTATATCGGGAGGTTGAGGTTTTTTGCGGCCTGCCACCTTCGGATTTGTGCCTTATCGCCTGTCATACGTGGGATATTCTGGGAGCAGCGGCGGCTGGGTGGAAAACAGCGTTCATAGCCCGCTCTGGCAACGCGCCACTGGCGGTCGGCGCTCAACCACTCATACTGGGACCCGACCTGAACGCAGTGGCCCAGGAGCTCATACAGCGGTTCGCCGCTTAAACCGGAGAACCCTGTCATCGTTGCGATAACCATCGGTGCCGAACTGTGCGGGCCTACCCGGCCTGACTTCAGTAGAGTAGGAGTGTGACGCGGTGGCGGTAGGTTTCAGTTTGTCTGTTGCCGCCCCTTTCGGCTGGTGGTGCCCAAGTAACCTGGCCATAGCTCCGTCTCCACACCGTTCTCATCGAACCGAGCGGGCGCAGCTAGCGTATTGGTTCTTCATAGCACCACTTCGCGCACGGTCAGGTATAGCGATGGACGATCCTGGGGCGAGGCAACGGATAGCGATCAACCAGCCGCAGGAACTTCTCCCAGGTGACGTAGCTTTTCCACGACCGCCGCGACAACCATTTCCGCCAGATGCGCCGTGTCCAGGACCACGGCGGCCACGCGTGGATAGTTGCCGGTAATGCCGAAGTAGACGAAGTGGCCCTCCAGCATCCGGCAGAGTCGCTGATGTTGCTGCATTGCTGGCTGATCGCCTTGAGCGCGCACCAACGGTCTTTGGCGGTCCGCTGCCACACCGTCGGCCTACCCATCCTCATCTTGCTACAGATATGGAGGAAGCCGAGGAACGTGAAGGTCGTGGGCAACGTCGTCTCCGCGCCCGCGGCGCAATGCCAAGTGCCAGGTCGTTGATTTGAATAAAAAGTGCGCCCGAAGGGATTCGAACCCCTGACCCCCTGGTTCGAAGAAGGCCTTTGAACTTACGGATACGGGACCTTTCGTATAGCACAAATACAGGCACTGTCATCACTCGACCCTGATGTGGGCTAGAGTGTGGATTCGACTCCACATTCGGACCCACAGTGATGAAGACTATTCAAATGACTATCGACGATCGGCTGCTGAATCTCGTCGACAAGATGAGCCGGGCCCAAAAGACCTCGCGGTCGGCCTTTATCCGCATCGCACTCGAGGCCGAGATTCGGCGCCAGCGAGTCAGTGAAGAGGAAGCCCGCCACTTGGATGGTTATGCCCGCAAGCCCGTCAAGCCTGGGGAATTCGACGTCTGGAACACCGAGCAGGATTGGGTCGAAGCTTTCCTGCGGATGCCATCCGCCGGTAATGCGTACACCGGTTTCTTTGTCGACGGGCACTTCGCGGCCGGTTGCCGTATTGCGCACCCAGCCGTTGGTGTCGTTATAGTGTCCCGCGACGCGCACGGCGGCCTTATCCCCCAAGGGAACATCAATGGCGCCGTCGACAGTGCCGCCGCCATGCTCCACTTCCGCGGTGCCGAGAACTTCCCCGGCTAAAGTAGATCCCGGTTCGCGGGTCACGACGCTGATCGCGCCGACGCTGGCGTTCTTGCCGAGCAGCGAACTTTCCGTACCCTTGGTGAATTCGATTTGTCGCACATCGAACAAAGCCTGGGAGTACAGCCGACCCTTGGCCAAAAACAATCCATTGAGGAACAGCGCGACCGATTGGTCAAAGGCCTGAGATCTTGCGCCGGTGCCTACCCCTCGAAAGCTGAGCGCCAGCCCATCATCCGGAGCGCGCGAAAACACCATTCCGGGCACATAGTTGGCCAGTTGGAACAGATCCTTGGAGTCCGAGGCGACCAATGCGTCGGCAGTCAGTACTGTTACTGTGATGGGGACGTCCTGCGCCGCCTGGTCACGCTTTTGAGCTGTAACCACAATTTCCTGCAGGGCATCCCCGAAAGCACGGTCTGTCGGCCAGAGCACGGCGGTCGTAGCTGCCATGAGCAGCAGGTACGAAATCCCTAGATTCACGCGCGCTCCGGGGCGATAGAGATATCGAGCTCGCCGTTGCGATCGTTGCTGACCAGCGAGCCTTAGATTTTCGGGACCGACAACATTTAACGCTTCCGACATTCTCATCCGCTATATGACGGAATTAGGGGAAATTCACAGTGACACTTACATTTGGCGAAAAAGATGAGCGTGCGATTCGCTGACATTCAACTTTTCATCGCGGCGCTTAAGTTTTAGGGTGATATGACCAAGCATGTCTCGCGAGACGCCTCCGATCGCGTTAGCGTTGACGATGGTCGAGCGATGCACTTGCCAAAATACTGAAGGGTCAAGTTCGTTGCGCAGTTCATTCAGAGGTTTTCTAATGAGTGCTTCGCACGTTGCGGTGACCACCCGTGTGTATTTTGCGTCCGCCTGGAAATACACGACCTCGTCCACAGTGATCAGCTGCATTAGGTGTCCGACGGATGCATTGATCCAACGCAGATACTCGCGCGGCTCGGCGTTTCTAATCAGTTCGCGCAGCAGTGCTTCGAGATTTTGCGGGGTTGAACCCAATCGTTGCCTGACGCGATCGACCGCTAATCGCAAACGCTCACGCTCCAGCGGCTTCAAGACGTAGTCCAGCGCGCCGGTTTCGAAGGCGGCAACGGCATACGCGTCATAGGCTGTCACAAATACAATGTGGCAGCGTCCCTGCGCCTGATGTGCGACCTCCAAACCGGTCATTCCCGGCATCTGAATGTCGA
>WNFQ01000932.1_pt1 | contig 20354 bp, 22 predicted proteins | sample 5400171 | NCBI WGS metagenome assembly WNFQ01 (sample SAMN13153356, study PRJNA577476) | soil metagenome | isolation source: 20 cm soil under Madrone tree | place: USA:California | collected 2016-06-14 | reverse complement strand
GAATTGCTTCCCTGGCCAGACAAGGGCTGATTACTCCAAATCCAGCCACAGCTTACGCTGCAGGGGACGATGGACACCAAAGTTTTCTGGAGGGGACAGTCTTGAACTCAGCGCACAAGCACGTGACTCCGTTGGGGCGAACATCGCCTCGCATTCCCACCTTTGGGCCGTTACAGCCACTGCACCAACGCACAGTTATTGATTTACCACGTAAATTCGTCATATGTGTTTGTCTCGTTTATTGCTTCGGCCCAGAATTGAACTACGTGGGCCCTAATTGCTATTCCAATATACTGCACAGATAGCAAACGAGCATATTCTAAATTCGGGGGAGCTATATAGTACTCCTGGGGCAATCTACATTTTTTTCCTGGAGAATGCCGGTTTTCGGTGTGCGATTGAAACCAAACAAAGCGTCAACAAGAGATCACTTTTCCAACGACCACGACCAGCGGGTGCCGAACTTTCCGTCAACAACGTTATTCACGCCCGTCTCCTTTTCTTCCATCGTGCGGTGTCCCGTAACAACGCACTCGCCTCCAAAAACATGACTAACACCTCTTCAGGCTCAAAGCGACCCCACGATGGCTACATAGAAACTGAACATAGAAAGCGGTCTCGCGATTCTCAACTTAGAGATTGGAAGGATTCGCGTACCTCTGGAAAATCCCATGGTACGCGGGACCGGTATACCGGAGACGATCGCTATCGACGAGATTACAGCCCACGACGGGACCGTGACCGCGATCATCGAAGAAGAGATGAAAGGCGGGAACGAGACGATAGACGAGACCGGGCTAGGAGAGATGGCGACCGCTATCGTGACTCTAGGCACGAGGAGCGCGGAAGGCGTTCTTCGCATGCTGACGAGCGACGACATCGTACTCCCGAGTCTCCCCGTCTTCCATCCGATAGTTCATCACGTCTGCGAAGGACACCCGACTCCGATAGGGAAGAGGGCGAGTGAGTATCATTTGTCTTTGGCCTATCCGGTTTTGATACGCATACACACAGGATATCTCCTCCTTTGCGCGGCACATCCCCATCACCTAGGAAAATGCCTAGTATACTAGAGTCAAAACCTCCTCTGAGCGCACCTCCACCAAACACCGCACGTCCCGTGGCCGAACTTGAGTTGGCCACGTCTCCTGTTCCAATCGAGGTGACCCTCGCTGCACGCCGCGCCAAACGGCAGGCCATCCTTGCCAAGTATACCGGTGTCGCTAGTGTCAACACGACACAAGCCAGCCCCAGCCCGGGGCCTAGTAGTGCGGTCCAACCGCCGCCTCCGTCCGCCGTTATTTCTGATCCCCAGTCTCAGCATCACAGCATTAATGGAGGGAATGGTGTAGGATCCGCCTCACGGTATCAGTCTGTGGGCCCATCGAGTGAGTCATCTCAGATCCTTTCCCTGGAGTATACTCTGAAACTTGCGACGTCAGACCGCCGAGAGTCTCAATCTGCATCGCCGGCACCTGACATATTTGAGCTTGCGAAGGGAGGTGAGGAAGAGGGTGCCCAAGCGGAGGCTCAGGAACAGGCGAAATGCGATGGTGCGCGAGAGCAGATATCCGCCGCAGACTATGACCCCAGTCTGGATCGCCGGGAAGACGAGCAGAGGCGAGTGCGAGGCACGAAAGAAGAGTTGAATCAGGATGTCGAAATGATAGAGGGAGAAGAGGATGATGATGATGACGTGGATGATATGTTTGCTGTCTCTGTGGCAGACGAGAAGACCAAGAAGGTTAAGAAAGCAATTGTAAGTCTTGTGTCGGTCCTTCATCCGTAACCACATTGATTTCTGCGACTCGCTCAGAAACCACCGGCTCTCATCACAACCACCTTGGATACTGCCGCAGACCCCGAAGGCTATTATCAAGTGATCCTCGGTGAGCATCTCGACGGTGGTCGGTACCAAGTATTTTCTTCTGTTGGGAAGGGCATGTTTGCCAATGTTGTACGCGCCCGAGTGCTCCAAAGTGAGACAGGTGAAGTCAGCAAGGAAGTTGCGGTCAAAATAATCCGTAGCCAAGAGTCAATGTCTGTCGCTTCATGCCCTCGCCCCTTATAAGATATGCTCACTAGAGGTCAGGTACAAAGCAGGACAGAAAGAAGTACAAATTTTGAACAAGCTTAGGCAGTCAGATCCGGAGGATAAAAAACATGTAGTTCGCCTGGAGCGGACCTTCGAGCACCGCGGCCATCTATGCTTAGTCTTCGAGTCACTCAGGTTGCTTCTATTTTCCATCCCTTCCTATGTGGTGCTAACGTCTCCGCCATATAGTATGAACCTGCGCGACGTGGTGAAACGCTTCGGCAAAGATGTTGGACTTAACATTCGCGCCGTCCGCGCGTACGCACAGCAACTCTTCCTCGCACTTAGCCTCCTGCGGAAATGTAACATCATGCATGCAGACATCAAACCCGACAACATACTAGTACGTCTGTTGTATCTACCTGCTACCGTCTTCATGATACCATTTGACACTTTTCCTCATGCACTTCCGCACAGGTCAATGAGCAGAAGACACAGTTAAAGTTGTGCGACCTTGGCTCAGCCTCTGATGCTTCCGAGAATGAGATTACACCTTATCTAGTCAGCAGGTTTTATCGTGCACCAGAAATCAGTGAGTTCTATCCGCTACGATAGTTATGTCCTCATCTGGGTGTGCAGTCCTTGGGATTCCGTATGATCCAGCGCTAGATATCTGGTCTGTTGGCTGCACGCTATACGAGCTTTATACGGGAAAGATACTTCTCCCTGGCCGGTCAAACAATCAAATGTTATTGCTCATGATGGAGTTGAAGGGACGGTTCAACCAGAAGATGATAAAAAAAGCGAAGTTCGGTGATAGCTATTTCGACGAAATGGGTGGCTTTGATAGTATCGAGAGGGATAAGGTGACAGGAGCGGTTAGTGGACTCCCTTGGACCCCTGACATACATATGAAACCTAGGTGGCTTACAAAATTGTTTTAGGACGTGGTGCGCAAAGTGCACATTTCGAAGCCCACACGCGACCTGCGCGCGAGGCTTATGCCACCCTCGTCCGCGCAGATGAAAGACGATGAACGCAAACTCCTCACTTCATTCGTTGATTTACTGGACAGATGTCTTGCCCTCGACCCAGCAAGGCGCATCACCCCGAAGGAAGCACTCGTGCATCCGTTCCTGCGTGGTTGAGCTTGGCGGGAAGATGGCGTTTGCGAGGTATAGAATCGCCTTGACTTTTCGCGCCAGTGTACTCTACGTAAAGTATGCTACGAATTTCTTAGTGCATGCGCAGCCTTGATCGTGCTTGAATGAAGTGAAAACCCCCGGCGTCGTGGCTACGGCCCGAGCTTAGAGAGTAGGCTGTTAAAGTTTGGTGTATTAGACCACTGGCACTGGCACGCGCTCGAGTCGTAGACTGGTGGCAGGACAGCAAGAATTGGGATTGTCATGGTCACTAAGTCGCTAATCGAAGAATTTCTCTGCTAACTACGCTTAGATACTCACATCCTTACGAAGTTCGCCCAGTTGTGAATTCATCTTGACGCCCATTGTCCTCAATCGAGATACTAGAGACGCTCAGTCCCGGCACTCGCGCACGCTTCATTGCGTTTGGGAAGCGTAAGGCAGACTAGGAAGGCAAAAAACACCGAGCCGCCGGTGATGCCAGCGACACTGAGTATACGAATGCGTACGATCCCGAGTGAGGATACATAAATAACATCTATGCATCAAATCTGCAAACCTTGAATGGAATTTAGACTACTTAGGACAGTCAGCCCTGGAACGCTCTCAATTCTTCTACAAAATACAAAAGGGAAATGCTTTCGCTCGATTGGAACCACTCCGTCTTGCCCGGACCCGGCCGCCCATTACCGTGACAGTAGTGCCATTGCCATTTGTTCCAACCTTATTCGATTCCCCGAAGCTGTAGGGCCCGTTCAATTACACCATCTGTCATACAGCATCCACGGTTAATTAATGGACACGCGTGTTCCATACAATTCCATTGGGTATCGCAGTTATTTGGATAGAAAGAACGTATACAGCGGGTATCTCCGAGAATGATTGATAATGATGGCCTTTTTTCTGTACCACAATCCTGCAATGACACTTGACATACGAGAACCTAAAATGTGATGGGCCTACTGTACGTCGATGCTCTCTGAGCACTTGTCATCCCTGATTCTTTAGAGTGGGTCAGGTGTCCTTGGTCTAGGTTATGTTGGAGAATCAATGCTCTATTTCGCAGTAGACGGTATGAGAATGTTAGACTCTGCTCACGTCATGAAAGCCTAGTACGTTTAATACGCAAACACCCAGATAGCATTCGAAAGTTGTCCTTCCTTTAAGGGGCAACATGAAGCTGTGGCACTGGGTATGACTCGGACCCCTGGGCGTAATACAATTCATTTACCTGGGTGTGACGTAGGCCATCTCATCGGCCGTCCGAACACAAATCGGGTTTAGTCCGTGATATACTTGATACATCACATTACTGAATGTTGGTGGCGGTGAGGCTTTCTGCATTAGGAGCAAATTAGAATCCCTTGGTGCCTTCTCAGTAGACAATGCGTATGAGCAACACTATTCCAAGGTCATACAGCGTAGACACACACCAAGCACGGGGTTGTATGCCCCTGCAAAGTATGATATCGCGTCGGACTTGGGGGAAGAAATTAGCGCCGGCAGCCTATCAACTGCCTTTTTCGGATCATGTCGCTTACAATATAGTGCTAGTGGCACAAGATGGGCTGCTATCTACCACCGAGTGTGACAGATGGGGATAGTGAAAAGGGAGTGGTATGCCGGATGCCAGAGAAGCTTTCTTGGTGGGGAGATCATCAATTGGCCGCCATCAACAGATGTCATCTGCGGGCTAAACAGGTCCGGCACGTCTAGTCACATTAGCACCACTGACGCTAGCCATCCTAGTATGCAGGGAATCCACTGTCCGTCTGACGGACATGAATCCCCAACGAGGGAATCTGGCCCCTGCCCAATGCCCGACTTGTATATGCCGCAGCATTTCACACGCCGAATGGCCCCGTAAACAGTGTGTTAGTAGTGGCGCGGGCTAAGGGTTGTTCAAGTGACTGCTCTCTCGAAATACAGTAGACTCAGAAGCGACGTAAGCTACCATCACTGACTGACGGGGCTAATACACAGCACTGCTGGTGCGACAGTCAACACGGACATACAGGATGCCACCCTTTTGATGGGAAATCTCTAGATCTGGGGCGCCCTAGGTACGCCAGGCGCCCTGAATAAATTGACGGACACCGCCGACCCGAGACCCGTCGAAACTTGGACTACAGCTGTAAACGCTGGTGCCTGGTCTGTCTGAAAAGTAAGAAAGCCGCAGGACGACCACTGTGGTTGTCCGAGTCATTGGGCCCGCAAGGGAGAGAAACGGAAGTCGGATCACCTAGAACTTGAACCGTGAATTATAGATACTTTATACCAAAGTCCTGAGCGCCGTCCACCAGCATTGAGAGCGTTTCATCTGGTCGGAGCTCTGCGAAAAACATCCAGTCATTCTGCCCTGGAACGAAGGCGATGGCGCTCGTATAACTCAAGTTCATGACAACGACTAGACAGTTTAATGACAAACTGTCGGAGAAAAGAACAATGTGTTGCCTTACCGGTGGTATCACGCGTCGCACAGAAGTCTACAACCCCTTGTGATCATGAAGAGCAGCTGGTTCTCAGAGAACACCAATAAACCACAGGCCGCATTGTGAGCGCCCGTCACACGCTGGGGGGAAATCGACCAGCTTGGGGACTCGGAGTTTTCAAATCGCCAAAGGGCAGCACGCACCATGACTTTTGCTTTGTTGGCTACTCGGACGCGAATGTGACTGCCCTCTTTAATAAAGAATGCGAAAATTAACACCGCCACTCTGTGAACATGCAACTGGAAATATTGCCTATGCCATGGGCCTAGGATGTATCTGGGTCGAGGATATAGATAACAGAGGGGCAGCGATCGATACCATCGTCACGGTCAAGATAAAACTGAAATTCGTTGCACACCAGAGAAGGCTGAGAATGCTGGACAACGAAGTCAGACCTGGGTGAGGAGGAAAGCATTTAATGCAACGAGAATAGAAGACGTTTGAGAGAGACTACACCCTGCCTGGCCATGCAAATAAAAGGACTACGAAAAAAGCTCATTCGTCCTCAGAGACACACCGCCTGACGTGACTTACGAAAGGGCGTATGAGTTATATGACATATTGTCAATTATATATCATGGTCAGTAACATTACTGTAAAAAAAGATGACCTTACAATAGAAGCCGTTCAATCTACTAAAGTGGAATTAAACTCGGTAAATGAAGGAATGGTTTTATTGGTTGATTACCGGACACAGGTAATCGATTTGACGATTTGAGACTCCTGAACGCGCCTAACACGAGAGTCAGGTTCAGCGAAACTCACAACACTGCCTCCCGAGTCAGCTTGCGGGTGTCGGCTCGATGGGTGTCCGGTGACTGACATATCAGACCGTGTCAGAAGTACTGACGGTATGGTCGTTTCCGATGGGAAACCACATGAAAACGATGAACCATTGATAGAAGCCCAAAGCACGGGAAACTGGCTCAGGCTAGTAAATATATAAAAAATAGGGTAACGGAAGAGCCTGCGTACTAAAACTAGCTGTAAAGCCGCATTGCATGATTGATCCGCTCCATAACTTCATAGCGCTCTTCCCCTCCTCCCTACACGGCCTGTTCCGCGAGGATATAAGTATTAATTGGATGGAAACTTACCTCAGTAGCGCATACCTGTGAAAGGAAGATATGCATTTAAAGAAACGATAAAGAGAACAGAGGGGCAAACTTTAATTGCGTTAAGAAATCTCATCTCCGTCATCCAAAACCGACAATCCATATTTGCATGTGAGTGGCTCCCCAGCATACATAACGCCTATCAGCGCACTGAGAGAGGTGCGAAGTCAACTGCATAACATTTATCTTGAACTGATGGGACCAGTGATCAGGGCGATATCAAACAACTCGGACGCGCTCCTGAGAAGGGAGACTGAATTGGCATATAAGCTTCAAGTTGCTGTGATAGGGGGGGCGGCCACTGTCTTGCTTCCTTGCAGCGCAACGCGAGGGAGCCTTCAGGAGAAATAAGAATCCGGCAGCGATAAGAACTGGGCATCTTGCGTGAGCCAGCAGGGATGAGTCACTAGGGTGGAGTATTAATGATACGGTGGGGCTGTCATTCCACCATCAGTGATGTGCGAAATGAGATAAACTGGTCCTCAGTCTGCTTTATCATTTGGACTCGTTAGCTGTATGAAAAATCGCATTGGCATCTGTAGAGAACAGCCCGAAGAAGGAAAGTTTACTTGATGCCTGCTCACGGACAACGACCAAAATAGATAAGCGAATGATCACGAAACCAGGGTCAGGTCGTGTAGTGGAGAACAAATAGCCCTTGAGAAAGTTTATCCGACCGAGTGATGGCAGTCACGGTGCTTGCGTTGCCAGTGAACGTTGAACGTTGGACTGGCCAAACCAGTGACACGTGAGTCGTGACGCGTGATGACTTCTCTGCGGCCCACATAGTGCCCACATTCTGTGACCCATATCCCTGGTTGATTCACCTTCCTTCACCTTACTTTTTCTCAGACTTCTCGAAGGAAACGGGCCTTTTGACATCTGTCCAACTTTCGGCTTATGCCGGCTCGAGTGGAGTCTAGACATGCCAGTGTGTCACGCAAGCAGCGCCGGAATGGTTCACTTGGCAATTAAATGTTTCACTTGTCAATGCGAGTTCATCACCAGTGACAGTTTGCCCGGAAAGGCGATATTTTGCGCCCTTGACAAGGCTCTCGAAATCTGTGCCAACCCGCAATAGCTAATGATCCGGGACGTTTGTGAGTCTTCCAGGAACACGAAGAGATCTCGCAAGTAGGTGTATCTACATTGGCAGTGTAGAGGTACAAGCAGTAACTGACTGACATCGCGCATTAGGAAATCTAGGCCTCGACGTGGCTCGGGTCAGGCCGAGCACGTTTCTTATGCATGTTGCACGGCGTAATGTACAGATGTAGGTTCCAACCGGGGTCCATTAGGTGGGGTTCCCCCAAATCTTGGCATGTGAACCGGTCTTAGGCATAAACAGTTTCAGGGAGAGCACCGTAACCACAGGGCCAGTCAACGCTGTCAAGACCCATTTTGGCTTCCCAAGCCGGCAATCTATGCAAATCGGGTTGGACGACTATTACGATATGCCACCCGATCCAACAGTATGACCTACTAAGAATACCCTGTGTCTTCCCGCCGGTTACGAGAATATGCGCCAAGATCGTTAGAGATGATTGATGACTGATGCTGCATGCTAGTGATGTGTGGTGGAACTACATGATCATGTGTTCTGCGTTTATGGAATTCGACAGGTTTAGGAGTGTACATGCGTCACTCACTCACGGTACAATATCCCATCAAGCGGTGTGGCACAGCCGACGGAACAAATCAACATCGGACGACGCGGACATTTTCCTCTTTTGACCACACAATACAATACTCTAGTCTCATTTCTGAGTCTAAAATTGATGAGATGCTTCACATCACTAATTTCAGAACGCCAAAAATCCGTATCCTTTACGCTCCGAGCGCCTTGCCGGGATGTACGGGGAAAGCCATTAATATTGGGGAAGACTGACCATACGATTATGTGCTATTCGCCTTGACTGCGATGTGGCGCAGGTTGCATACGTACATACCGTCAAAAAATTACCGATTATCTTGAAAAAATAGCGTCTTATGGGTGGTCAAAGGTTTTCCGCTACGTACTGTATGGCCCTCTAAGCCAAATCACACGCAAGCTTGATTCAGAATCCTATTTCCAGATTTCCGCAGATCGTTAGATAAGAGCTAATTTTCTATTCAATGTCATTCTGGACTCCTAGGGTTCCTTTCCATGATCACATCTACCGTAACAGGCTCCGAGGCTCAGCCAAATCGTGAGTCGATGACCAGCTCACGTATGCCCCATCAAGAGCCCTTTGTTTGGACTTTCGCCACAATGTCTAGTCTCCAGGTTACCAAAATTTTAGATGTTGATAATTTCGACCATACAATACAATCGTTCAATTCACCAGACCGTCTACGATCGCCAGTGCCAACGGTCAAACTTTAATCATATACTATGCTGATACATTCAATATTTTGATTCGATTGGACCGCAGATATCGAACGATACCCCAGCGGCTCTGTTACCTCACAAGTAGTTCCTGGGAGTCCTAGGCTCTAGGTGTCTTCTACATGTCAAGATACACGCCTGGGCATTCGGAAGAAAATTTATTCCTATTCAGTCCTAATCTTATTATCTCAGTGATTGAGAGTTGACGAGGCCCATTTGTGTGAAGCAAAGCTAGCATCGACTCAGAGTGACCGTGTAGAGTATACGGGTGGGTGTGCGAGTGAGAAAAGTAGTAGTGATGTACAATATACTATGCAAGATCTGTGGTATAATCACGTAGTAAGTACTTATGACCGGCGTCGACAGCAGCAAGCATTGAATTAAGACGCGCACAACAGACGGAATCACCCCCGTCTAGCATGTCCCGAACATGAGGGACAATAACTTGAGATTTGAGGTGCTGCGAGGAGCGTAATCAGATGGAGATGCAACGTGAAAGTTCTGCCGACGTGCGTACCATATTGCTCCGGGAATTGCCGACTGGGGCCACAGTGAGTGAGGGGTCGACGCAATCTGGAAAAAGGAACTCACTATTGCCAACACGTCTTTTTGCAGTTGGCGCAGTTCGTTGGGTGGAAAGGGCTCAGTCGACAGTGGGTGTCTGCGCATTGAATCTGTAAATATCCCTCAGATCGCCTGGCCTGCATCTGACGCTTGAAAGGGAACAGCAAAGTACGCACTAATTCCTCTTTCTGATATTGTCGGTTAAATTACCCAGCCAAATTTTAGAGGGCCTCTACTTACCAGATCAACGGTGTGACCACAATACAAGTAGATGTTCTTGACACTGCGAAGCGTGGTGTGCCAGTGAGCACGGCGGGATACTATTGCGCAGGAGAGGGTGGGTTTACCGTCGGGAATGACACATTGTGGTGTATAGAAATTAGGTAGGGATCCACCAGGCGTCTTAGTGAAAGTAAGATGTGAGAGGATTAGGGAGAAGGTATGGAGTTGACTTATATATGCCGAACTATGCAAGCCCGATGAATTGGTGCCGCAGCCTCAAAGTTTGGATCGGTCCCAACGCGGTGTGATGGCTTTTCGTAGCCGATTCGTTACAAGAAAAGATCATTGGGACTTGATGCTTAGCCTGACTGGGATCCGGACACGGGAACATACGTGCCATGATCCGTGAAAGGTTGGCCGTTAGGTGTCACATCGTCACCTATGTATGCATGGAAACTGCCAGATAGACGAGCAAGCTCGGGCCTTGGATGGGGAAATGTAACGAATCATTCCAAATAAATGAAAAAGTCAAATACCTACAGTAACGCAATTCGGGACAGCATCGACGTCCAGGTCGTCGCCGCGGAACCGGCTTCGGCGCTGCTGCGAGGCAATATGTCTCCGCTCGGATACGTGAACTGAACTCTATTATCGTCCTAACAGTGATTCCGACGGGTGGCTGCTGTAGGGCACCAATTTGTAATTCGAAGCCAGCCAGCTCTCATCTCACGAGTACACAGTGCAATTATTGTGTCGCCCTATTCTAGGCGCGGGGTGGGGCTGTCATGAAACCAACTGCATGTTCGTTTCGAGATGCGATGATTCAGCCTAGCTGCGGGGTGCTCAGTACTCCGACCAGTCCAACTCCAAAAGGGATGACCGTAACAATGGGCGCTGACACGATGGAACAATGTGGACGGCAACCGAGAAGGGTTATTATAACGAACTGTTTTCGGTTGTTCGTAAAGTCATCATCCTGCTAATTTCGTTTAAGTTGCCAGTCACACGCGAACCGAGCTGTGTTGCCATCCTTTTCAAATTGTCTGCATGTCAAGTACAGAATGTGGTGGTCGAAACACTGCTTTCCCCTCTAATTCCGAGACGATGGAAAACTGCCCGTAGGTAGAACGTTTGAACAGTGAACCCGGCCTATTGATCGCCGGTTGAAGCGCAGATGAAAATCACGTTCTTGAGGGCAGCGGTCATGTCGTTTGATTCGGCGATAACAGCAATTAACTGCTTACTGTAATATCATTTTTTTGCGCCACATCCTCAAGTCTCTTCCCTCATGGACCGGGAGGGGGGGGCGTGATTGGCGTTGCCCGAGCACTGAGCGTCCCTTGATTGGCCCGGTGTCGAAAGCGCGCACGAAACGAATACCCCCGGCAAAAGAAAATGATTCGAAGAGAAGTTCCGTCTGCGCAACCGAAAGCTCCCGGGTCGAAGTAATGTTTAAACACCAATCTATTTGGCGTGACATTTGCTGTACTAGGCATCGCCGCTCGACTTGTGGCGTCCTTCATTTGACGCTAAGGAGGAAAAGATTCGGAGAAAACGGGGAGGTATCTGAAACAGGTACCACAGGGTTCGCATTTTCGCTCAATATTGTAGTTGGACCGCTAAGGTTTGGAAAGGTAAATGGACCCGTCGGCAATCGACTTTTAGATTCGCAAGTGCCCATGCAGTACTAGGCTCGGGCTAGCGAGAAGTCGCGACGCGCCAGTGCGAGCTGCCAAAGGACAGCCATCTCGGAGCGTTTTTCGATAAGTACTACAGTAGTAGCCTTAGCCACTCATCTTTCTCCAGATAAGCTTGCCACCGCGTCTCATGTCTCATGTTGCTCGCGAAAGAAAGAAGGGCGCAAGCTTGGAGTTTGGCAAGATGCGCGGCTCAAGGCTCACAAAATCTTGCGTGTTCCAGAACGAGAAGGGTCAGAGTCGAGTCAGGAAGATAAGCCGGGGCGGCGAAGCATGGATGCACGTTGATGATAATGCATACAAGTACAAAGGGTGCGCAGCCTGGGTTGTTGTCGATGAGCGGGCAGTTGACTAGAACGTGTTGGTGGCTTGTAGATACGCATGGTGACGTGGCTGTTGCCTTTGGCCCTTTGGATGGCGTGTGTGAAGTTGGGCTACTAATCGGTTCCCGCCCACTCGGAAATGCTTGATATGTTCTTCGTGGCATGATGCGCATTACGCATCGGAATAACGATACGGGGATCACGTCCGGCATCTAAATGGTGTCGTTGTATTGCAACTTTCCGTGATGACAGTACACTGTTCGTGGGTCAGTACAGTAACGGACAAAGTACGCGAATTGGTCCCCTGTAGACTGTAGACTGTCCGCCTCTGGTGGCCGCGCTACACTATTGTTAGGCTATACGTCACTATCGTATATAGAGCCCTTCCGTCCACCCCGGGCTGTCATCCCCACGTTCAGTAAGTACTACTAGTACTGTAGTGGCATAGTTCGCGTGGGAGCAATGATTAAGTAAGAATAGGCACCGGAGTGCTAACCTGTAAAGGTAATATCATTACTGTCAAGGTGACTTGATCAATCCAGCTACAGTATCCGTCCGATGTCTCGCTGTACATGGTCGGAAATTCGCACAGGCATGTAAAACGAATGATGGTGATACTAAAATCGCGCACACCCTACACGTGTTCATCTCGAGGCATCATCTCCAATGCCTGTGATGCCCGTGCAGGGACGCCGTGACTTTCTTGGCTACCCTCCAACACAGGAGCGTTTACCATCCATCCAGTATAGTCGACACCAGAATCGAGTGCATCGCTCACACGTAATTCATGGGCTTCAGCATCAACTTGTGAACCCCGACTAAGGGCAAGCGCCCGGCCATCTGCAGGGGGCAAGTCTTTTGCCGGGGGTGGCTGTGTTGACGTAGCTGCGGGTGCGAATGCATCGGCATCTTGAGTAAAATTGGTCTGAGAGTGTGGAGGTGTCCAGAGGTGTGGAGAGGGTACACGAGCCAACGATCTGGAGCTCCGCGGCGGTGACAAGAATCTCTGCTGTGAGGGTGAGATGACTATCGTCATTACGCGGCCCTTTCCCTTGTCTTTCGTCCTAGGAGTCATGGGGTTGGTCCCATGCGATGGATGGCGTGACTTTGTGCGTGATCGCTGCGAGGAAATGAGCTGGCGAAGGTCAATGACTGGAACATGCTCGGGAGTGCTGAGCGTGGAGGAAACATTGCGGTCACGTCGGCGTATATCGTCATGGGCCTTACTGAGGGACGACTCTGGAGGAGTGGGCTTGTTAAAAGCTGATGATCGATGCCCTTGCTTAGACAAACAATTTGGGGAACCTTCCGGAGACAAGCTATCCGCCAAGGGTCGTTTGTGTCTTGATAGGGAAGATGAGCCATTAGGCGGAGATTCATGTCCTTGGTTTTCGTCAACGTCATTGGCTTGCGAGAGGGGGAATGGTAAAGGGGAGGCCAGGGGAGCAGAAAAGCACAGGTTTTCATTTCGTGGAATTTCCGGGGGTTTCGTAAGTGGAGAACGAGTCGGAGCAGCTTTTGCGGTGGAAAACGGGGGCGGGGTGGATATTCCAAGATGCGACGGGAACGAGGGTGGCAAAAACAGCTAGTCGATGCTTAGCAACCCTAAGTTACGATAAGTGGCGGGGATCTACTGTACCTCTGAAACCTGCTGTATATTTTGTTGGCCGGATGCTTTGTCAGAAATGAGTGAGCTTTTCCGCGCAGTGTTTGGATGCTCGCCCGGGGCTTCCGGGGAGTGCGACGTGCGCCGCACGTTTGAGTCACACAGCTGAGAAGGTCTTGTGGTCACTGCCCCGGCGACACGATTTATGGCATCAGTATCAGGGAACATGGGGTCTGCGACGCCACAAAAGTAGCGAGACGTGGAGTGATCCTTGCGTGAACTGCTGTCCTTACATTTCATTGCTTTGGCAACATCACTCCTGCGCTGCTTGACAATAGGAAATTGTTTGGTATGCCCGACATCCGTAGATCGATTCATCTCAAAGTCCTCACTGTGGACTTGGGGAAAAGGAGTAGATAGGACGTCAGCTTGCCAGTTCTCAACACGTTCACGGATTTCACCGGGGTCAAATACAGGAACGGGGGGGCGAGGATAGGGGTCTGCGTTCTCAACAGCTATTCCTGCTTCCAGATGAGTTCTGCGAGGAAACCTCTCTTATTTGAACCATTCACCTTGGTGGTACTGCCTATGAGCTCCGTAAAGTGAGTATGTGGCACTGCTTCCAGAACATATACCTTGCCATCTCCCCCTCGTGCTTCCTAGTTTAGCCATTTCATACACATGTGCCCACTTTCCACTACTAGTGTCCCGATATGTGGCATCGATGGCAAGACGAAATTTGCGTCGTAGGAGGGTCACGCGCTTTGTATCGATTGCAGCAGACGTTGGGGACGGTGGACGGCGAATGTACTCAGAAACTGACGCCAGAGCTAAATGAGACCGAGAGAGACGGGCGCTGTAAGAGACTTTGGGTGGGGCATGGCTTCCGGAGGTCGAAGTGCCAGATGAGTTTGAGGAGATGGGACGACGTCGTCTCGAAGGGATAGCGTCTGTAGGCGGGAAGCAAGGAGTATACGTTGACATCGGAAACTTCAGTGTGGCTAATGCAGCAGGAATGCTTCCTTGACTTGTAATGATGGGAATGCGGGGACTTAGGTGGTAGCCTAGCTCATCGAGGGGAGGCGCTGGCCCGTTGGGTTTAGGTGTGGTGTTGTCGTGTGGCCACAAAAGGCAATAGTGGTGGCTGTGAGCCCTCGACTTTTAATTTGAGTCTCAGTTGGTCTCCAATTTCTTTCTTTAACTACCATTCGACGTTAAAGTTACGGGTTTACGTCTCTATCTATGAACTAGAATTGGGGAAGGCATATTGAGCGAGCGGTGGACAATAAGGGTATCAGACACAAGGAGATGATGCCACGTGACAAGGAGTGTTCATCAGCGCGAGGCAACGCTCGACTTGGCCTCCACTCACTCGCCACGACCACAAGGCTCCCCCCGCTTGATCCCCTTTAACTTCATTTCTTACCTAACGGTCTCGGCCTGCTCACCGCTGTCCACGATGAGCAGGCGCGAGTCGCGCGTGTCCATGAGCGAACGACAAAATGACGCGTTATTCGAGTTCGAAAACTGTATGTGTCTCCCATCTTTTCCCACCTCTCATGTCCTTCCTCACTCTTCATCTCATCTTACAGTCAAGAAGAAGTTTCTCCTCGCCAATAAACATATTACAAAGTTCGTTCATGCTGCACTTCGCGCACTTCACCCTCTGATCGCCCTGTCAGGCTTAATTCAACCCTTAGTGTCCGAATAGAGGAACTAAACGCTCAAATCTCGGCCCTCCACGTTGAAAACTTGCGTCTGCGTGCCTCTGAAATTGCACTTGGCTCACAGCTCAAGAAGGAGAAGGAAAAGTCACAGCGCATCATAGCTGACGCAGAGTCCGCGGTGAGCACCCATTTTCAACTTCTCGCTTCATCGCAACGCAACAGAAAATCACTGCCCTTGTCATTTCTCGCTTGGCTCACCTGCGCACCCCTTGTTTGGCTCTGTTATCAGTTATTCTGTCCTCGATATTGGACTTGAAACCATCAATGCGGGTTTGAGTTGCCGCCTTTCGCAGGACAATTTTGTTTAACATGCGCTTCTCTCCTGTCGTTATGTGAAGTGTGTTATTCAGTGTGTCTTCTGGCTCGAATGCGTGTTAGTGAATTTGCGCAATAGGGGCTTCACCAGCCCTCACGCGGGACATCGGACGTCCCGATTGCTCATATATATTCCTTCTCAAATCTAGGTTCTTCGTTTTTTCCGAGCATGTGCGCTAAATCTACTATTCCAGGTCCATAATATGATCAGAAGCTTTGGCTCCATACGCAAGAACTTCAACATCCCCTCCCCAAAGTCATCATCTCCAAAGAAAGACATCCTTCCGAAGGCACGTCGCCCCGTGCTGAACCCCGATGCTTCTCCCCATGCCAATCGTCTTGCGCGGCCACCGCGTGTCCCCGAGATCTTTGAAGAGGACGAGCCGGGATCAGATGCACTCGCAGAGGATAGCTCTCAGAGTCCGACACCCGTTATACGCCGCAAGAAGTCGCGTTCCATGTCGTCGTCATCCCGTCTCCCTGCAGCTACCCCCACTGTATCCCCACCAAAGTTTCCCCCACCAATCGTCGCAACCATCCAAGTCGATATCAATGAGTCATTTCTAAAGCAGGGCAAGAAACGCATATCACGACGCCAGAGTGGCCTCATCAACGTTACGAGCTCTAGCAGCGGTGGAAGCTCAAGCTCTGCCTCTAGCTCGTCTAAGGGCCGTGGGGCCTCCCCCCCTCTACGACCCCCTAGTCCTGCATTTGGCTCGCCATTACGGCGTGATGCTGCGCTGGTAGAGGAAGAAGAGTACGAGGTCATCCTCGGACAACGCCCAACCAATGCCAATGAAGAGCTCCACCTCGAGCGTGCAACAAGCAAGGGGAAAAAGAAACGTACTCTGACGCAAGCACAAGCCGAGGAAGTGGTAGTAGAGGATGACCGTGAACGTGAGAAGCGTCGTTTGCGAGAAGACCCCGAAATGTCAGGTCAACGACTACAGGATGTTACGAACGCTTTTGGGTCACGCGTCTCTCTCCCTCCGCTCGACACGAACGTTTCAGGTATGGACCCTTCGGTTTCAAATTCGGTGTTATTTATTTGTTGGTAGATCAGGATCATCGCCGAATGCCGTCAGATACCGACTCAGATATTCCTTCCTCAGCACTCACTAGCTCTACCCGCCCGCCTCTTTCGACACCCGGAACTACACCCGCACCATCACACCTTCCCACTCCCCGTAACTCAAGTCCACCACCGATACCCATCCCGCCTGCCGAAGCTGATTCCTCAACAATTGGCCGTGAGCGCCGCGTGCGCAGGAGCATCAATTACGCTGAGCCCAAACTCAACACGTACGCACGCAGTTTCTTACGTTCCTTCCACTGTGGTCTGATTTACACTTCTCGATCCGCAGAAAAATGCGCAAACCCGATCCGGCACCGCCATTGTTGAAGCGAGCACCTTCAGGAGAGAACCCACGTCTCTCCCTCGAAGACACCACCACGGTCACCGAACGACGGCGCAAGTCACGCCCGCGCCCACCAGTAGGCGATGATGAGAGCGATGGCGCCCAAGCTGATGACGAGCCACTCGCGGGAACGAGTGTACGAGCTGGCTTATTAAACGTCGATATGCGCCGGCGGAGCGCTGTGGTCTCTGCATCTCGGCGATCTTTTATTGAAGACGATGAGGGTCGACGGCACAGCATGCTCGTGTGAACCTGTGAAACGATTTGTATGCTCCTTTATGCTTTCTCTCTCACCCCCTCTTTCCTTTCTTCCCAACAATTTCCCTTGATTATGAAAGAAATGTCCATCGGTCTGACGCACCTTTTTTTTGATCGCATGAGTGTAGCAATCCAATACAAGTTCAGACAGTAGCTTATTGTTGAATTCTTCGGTATATATATATATATGATGATGATGATGATGGTATGTTGTCATGGTAGGCATTTTCGAGTAGAAAGATTATGGATGCGTCATAAAAGCCTGAAACTTCAACGCTTCGTCTTCAGCTTCAACTTGAAATTAGAAGTGTTGTCCCAGTCGCCAAGTTTCGGTATCCCCAAAGGATTACTAAAGCCAGGACCTGGCTCGCTCGATATGGTCCGCACCGGAAATGGAAGGTCTGGGTCGGAGACCTCCGTCTACCCTAAGACAACACGGACTTAGAAGGGGCTAGTTCAAGACACCATTGGCTAGCTGGTAGGCGGAATCGCATTTTGGAGATTGTTTGAGGGGTCGTCACGGTCGCCGTGCGCTGGCATAAGTCATGCATGTCATGCGCCGCTGCTGCAGACGTACGGTATGATGCACTATGCTAGTATGTAGCGCTCCAGACCAAGACTCTGGTGAGTGACACGCTGGAAACCGCGACAGATGGTTAAATGGCATGGAAGCAGACTCGGAGCCCCTCTTTTCCTGCTCTCATAGGACTCGGAGCTTGTACAATCGGTAAGTGGCCTTGATACCAGCCGGCGTCAACCACGTTCAATTTGACGGGCTGCTACCGTACTGCGGTCGTGGCTCAACGGGCCTATCACGATTGTAACCTTTGCTTGGAAAAGGTGCCACTCGCGCGGCCCGTAAAAAAGCTGGGCTCGTCATTCTTGGAGTGGCCTCAATAGTGAGGCGCCCACGGGCACTGAGTACTGAGGCCCTATCTGACAGCGGGGGTTCCGTCGGTAGACTTCCCACAGAAGCGGGTCCCACTATGGACTTCTCGTTTTGAGTAGCTATTGTCGATTTTGCTGCGGGTCTACTTTTCATCTCTGGGCCACCTGGACACCTGCGCGCAGCCGCAGCGTACTGACGGTGGCGAAGACTCTCAACTTCTTTGCGCCAGTGCCACCGGTAGTAGTGCCACCGGTAATACTGGATGGAGCGGTATATAATCCAGCTGCATCGAGCCCTTGAGGGTGACCCAACGACATGACTTGTGCTACCCTTGTATTTGCACTCTTCTTAACACTGGCGGTATTTCAGCTCCAGTGTCGACGGCGCCGCCGTCTTTACTCAAAGTACTCGGATATCGCGACACTCTTGGACCCACCCCATTCTCCTATCCCCCTGCTCTTGTCAGCACGCGCCCGGCCAAACGAACGCCTTGCTCGTATATTTGGGCTTGGCAACTCGTTCGTGAGCGCCGATTCGAGGGTCCGAAAACAATTCATCGCTCGTGCGAGGAAGCTTCTCCGTGAACATACACGACACTTCGCGGCATTTCCAGATTCCGCACGAGATACCGTCGCAGGAGTGGCAAGCCGCCTTCTATCACCCCATCTTCATCAGAATGCGATTCCGTTTGCCAGATTTGTGCAAGTCATCACCATGCGGCTTGTCGTCTGTTCCTTTCTAGGAGGCGATATACCCCAAGATGCCGACAAGGACGTCATATTTGTCGTCGGTGGAATCAATGAGCTATGGGCGTCGTCCAAGATGCCCGGCCCCACCCACAGGCAAACAGAGGTTCTCGAACGTTTAAACGGCCATTTGTTGCAATGGCTTCCGACATACGAACGCCCGTTAGATTTCATCATTCCTGCCTACGAGACCATGTGGCGTGTTGTCGCAGTGACAGTTGCACGGGCTGGACACGACCACGGGGCTCGAGCAGCATTTTCCGCCTATATCGATTCACCAACCGAGTGCCAGTACAAACATTTTAACAATGGAGGGCCGAGCGTGGAGTATTTCTTATGCGAAGTATTGCGCCTCCATCCACCGAGTCGACGACTGTCGCGGGCAACACCTCCAAAATTTCCCGGCTTTCCAACATGGGGTCGTGCTAGCGACGAAGCTGCTGATCTGGAGGCCCTACACCGAGATACACATATCTGGGGACAACAAGGACATATTTTCGACCCCATGCGATTTCACCCGACTAGATTGTCACACAAACAACATCATGCGCTTATTCCATTCGGCTACGGACCGCTGCGGTGCATTGCCTTCAAAGAGGCACCTCGATTCGCAGCCATCGTAGCTGCCTCCATATCGAATGTCATTGACGAGCCCCATACAAGATATCGCCTGGTACGTGGGGAAAAACTAGGTGGACGAGATGGGTGGGAGGGTTGGTCGATTGGAGCCAGTGATGATTGATCCATTTGTTGCAAGTGCCGCGATGACTGTAGTGTCGTGGAAGAGTGTGACGTACGTGCTGACCTTGGAGAACTCAGTATAGAATGGTTCGAGAATGGTGCAAAGAAGTATTGATTACTAGGCCAGCGAGGGTATGTAAGTAGATTGGAGCGAGTGGAACAGACCGTGTTTACAATTCAATCATATCCGGAACTCAGTGAGGCGAGACTAGCGAAGACAAAGAAGAATGTGATGATAGATGTCTGTCCCCAAACTACGGGGCCAGAAAGCGGCGCACGGGCGACGTATACGCTGGCCTCAACTCACGGAGACGTTACAACCAAGCTCTCTGAGGTCCATGCGCCTTCATAACGAAGGGAAATGGCAGAGAGTAGTTGGGCTGCTACAGTTTTCCACGACCGTAACAGGAATCCAGCGTAGACTGATCACAGGAGGCCTTGACTAGGTTCGTGGGTTGAAGAAAAGCGAGTCGGGTGTGCTCCAAAAGGCATTTGATTTTGGGTCTCCGCTTGATTTATCCCGGTGACTCCGGTCTGCCCGACTCATTGACGCGCTCGCGGTGACTTTGTGGAACAGGGTATCATATTCGCAAACCTTTTCGTTATTCTCTTCCATTACTTTCACAATGTCTCAGTGGGGACAGGGCCAGCCGGGGTACCAATACCCTATGCAAACCGGTTATCCCCCTCAAAATC
>WNFQ01000970.1_pt1 | contig 20355 bp, 20 predicted proteins | sample 5400171 | NCBI WGS metagenome assembly WNFQ01 (sample SAMN13153356, study PRJNA577476) | soil metagenome | isolation source: 20 cm soil under Madrone tree | place: USA:California | collected 2016-06-14 | reverse complement strand
GCGCGCTTCCGTGCTCATACAGGAATTGTGACACAGGCAGTGGGAAGATGAAATCAGGGGAAGACCTGGGGCAACAACTTGCTTGTTTGCTTGCAGTTGCGTAGCGAAGAAAGGCCGATCTTCCCAGGCCGCCAGCCGAAATGGAGAAACCCACCGAGTGGAAGGGCTCCCAGCTCTTTCGGATAAGAACTCAAAAAGTTACAGCAGCTTTTCCGCCGGGTTCAGTTTCCCGTACTCGCTGGTGTAATGCAGCGGCACATCCGCGTACGTGCCCTTCTCGCGCTGGTATATCTCGCAGGTGTCGAACGGCTTCGAGTACACGTGGATGCTCACCGCCCGCTGATTGAACTCCGTCAAATTCAGCACCTGGTGCACCGGCTGCAGCGGATTCACGTACGCCGGGTGCCCCGCGTCCATGTCGTACGTGTCCGTGGGAACGATGTGGCACGTGCCGCACTGTGCGTCGCGCTCGTCCACGCGAAAATTCTGTACCCGCAGCCGCCCGATCGGCGCGGACATCCAACAATTCTGCCCGCGATGATTGTGAATGCGGCTGAATTGCCCGACCTCCCAGCAAATGGTCATGCACTCGAACACATCGTTTTTGAAAATCAGGTTCCGCGTGTAATTTCCCTTCGAGTAGAAAAGATATTTCTCCAGCGTCTCCGGCCGCACCGCATGCTGCAAAATATAATCCTGCACCGCTTCGAGCGTGAACTCCCGCTCGCGCATGGCCGCCAACCCCTCCACCCACTCGCCAATGGGCAGTTGCTGCGTCGCAATTTTCACTTGTTTGTGCATGTCGCGCCTCAAGCGTTCCAAAGCTGTGCTGTTGCCGAATTATAGCGCGCACCAGCCAAGAAGTAGAGCGTCCGGTCTCCGCACTGTCCGCCGAGCGAACATCTCCGCAGTTCGTGAAATAATGGACTGGCAAGGACGGAGATGGAACTTCTCGGCAAATCCAAGAGCGAGCTGCGCGACTTCTGCGTCGCGCTCGGCGAGCCCGCCTACCGCGGCGGCCAGCTCTACCACGCTCTCTACGCCGGGCGAAAATTCTCCGTCCGCGAAATCACCAATCTCCCCGCCGCCCTCCGCGAACGCCTCGCCGCCGAATCCACCATTACCTTGCCAACCGTGCGCCACACCTACGCCTCGCAAGATGGCTCGGTGCGCTACCTATTCGGCTTATCGGATTCTGGAGCGGATGCAAAACGAAAGTCAGGCCCAGCCTCCGTCGAGGCGGTCTTCATGCCCAGCACCGGCCGACAAACCATTTGCATCTCCACACAAGCGGGCTGCGCTGTCGACTGCCACTTCTGCCTCACCGCCCAGCTTGGCTTGATCCGCAATCTCACGCCCGCGGAAATTCTCGCGCAAGTCCTGCTCCCGCTCGAACAGCACAAATCCCAACTCGCGCCGCAAACCAATCTCGTGCTCATGGGCCAAGGTGAGCCGCTCCTCAATTTCGACGCCGTCATGGCCGCGCTGCGCATCATGCTCGACCCCGAAGGCCTCGCGTTCTCCCCCAAGCACGTCACCCTCTCCACCAGCGGCATCGTCCCCGGCATCGAGCGCCTCGGCCAGGAAAAAATCCGCCCCAAGCTGGCTATCTCCCTCAACGCTTCTAGCGACCAGCAGCGCAACACGGTTATGCCCATCAACCGCAAATATCCTCTCGCCGCTCTCCTCGAAGCTTGCCGCAACTACCCGCTCCGCCCCTGGGAGCATCTGACCTTCGAATACGTGATGCTCGGCGGCGTCAATGATTCTCCCGAAGACGCCCGCCGCGTCGTGCGTCTCCTCTCCAACCTGAAATCCGTCAAGGTGAACCTGATCCCGTGGAATCCCGGCGAGCTCCCCTACCGCGAATCCTCCGCCGACGACATCGAAGCCTTCCGCAAAATTCTCGTCGACCGCGGCATCCCAGCCTTCGTCCGCTACTCCCGCGGCCGCGACGTAATGGCCGCCTGCGGCCAGCTCGCGCTCCTCAATATCGCCCCCACAAACGTCAACAGCGCGCCCTAACGCAGTAACTCCAGGGATTACTGTCTCTTTTTTCTTTCGACTTTCAACTGTCGACTGTTGACCTCTGCCGTTGATTGCTCTGACCCTCGCGACCCGCGAATCCCAATTACCGCCATCATCCGCCCGCTCCCCGCCCCTTCTTTTCGATAACTGAATAAAAGATCCCGCCGGCATGCGGTGCACAAATCGCTCGCAAAAATATTTTTCGCCGGCACGCCCGCGGCTTCCAACTGCGCCCGGTTCGCCTTTTGCAAATCCAGCAGCACCTTCTTCGGCGGCGGTTGATGCCCCGGAGGCATCATGTTCATCCACTGCAGCGGATTGGGTTCGTCGCCCGTGCGCAACTCATCAAAAAATTCCGCCGCATTCGCGAATTGCCCGCTGTACGCCGCCGCCACTTCCGTCCCCACCTCATAGCAGCATCCGCCGATCGCCGGTCCTATCGCCGCCAGCAAATCCTCTGCCTTCGACCCGAACTGCATCTGCATCCGCCCAATCGTCTTTTCCACGATCCGTGCCAATGTCCCTCGCCATCCCGCGTGCACCGCTGCCACCGCGCGATTCTTCGGATCGACCAGCAAAATCGGCACGCAGTCCGCCGTTTGCACCGCCAGCAGCAGCCCCGCTCTCTTTGTGACCGATGCATCCCCTCGCGCGGGCTCCGTGGGCGCCGTTTCAAAATGCAAAATCCCGTCCGAATGAAATTGCAGCAGCGAAACCAGTTTCAAGTCCTGCGCGCCAACCGCCGCCTGCAAGCGCCGCCGGTTTTCCTTTACATTTTCCCGCTTATCCCACTCGGTAAATCCCAGGTTCAAGACGCGCTTCCCATCCAGCTTGCTCACTCCTCCGACGCGCGTGCTAAACCCATGCACCAGCCACGACAGCTTGGCCAACTCGGGAACCTGCAAGATGCGCAGCCCGCGATGAACACGCTGCGTCCATCGCGATGCGCCCCCCCGACGCGGGTTTCGCCCACTGCGCTTGTTGCCCTTAGCCCTGGATCCCTTGGTCGCCGCCATGAATGTATAAGTATAATCGCAGTTCGCGAGCCACCGCCGCTCGCGCGCGAGGAAAATTTCTTGATTATCGGCTTAGGTGTGGATATCGCTGAAGTCCCACGCATCAAGGCGGCCATTGAACGCCACGGCCAGCCCTTCCTCCGCCGCGTCTTCACGCCCAACGAAATCGAATATTGCGAGCGCTTCAGGAACAAGTTCGAACGCTACGCTGGCCGCTTCGCCGCCAAAGAAGCCGCCATGAAAGCGCTCGGCACCGGCTGGCGCCGTGGCGTCCGCTGGGTCGATTTCGAAGTCGTCAGTCAACAAAGCGGCCGTCCCACCATTGCCCTCGCCGGCGAAGCCGCAAAAATCGCCGCTGCCCTCGGCGTGAGACGCACCTCCCTCAGCATCACCCACACCGAAGCGCAAGCCCTGGCCCAAGTCATTTTCGAAGACTAGCAGTTTCCGGGGCGCCTTTGTTTACCCTGAGGTGCGCAACCGAAGGACCGAAGCGGAAGAACCTCAACGGTAGCCACTCAGGAGCGTCGACAACGCTGGCTCACCAATCAATCCATCAGTCTCTCCAACTGTCACCTCCACCCACTCATTCGCCGCAAATTTTCCCCGCACGCCAACCCGCAAATAATTGCTCGACAGCGCCGGGGTACTGTCAGCGGAACCCCGCTCGTCCCGCAGCGTCAGCACCCGCAGCTCCCGCCCAACCTGCGACCTCCGAAACTCTCTCGCCTTCTCTTCGCCAAGCGCTCGCAACTCCCGCGCGCGATTCTTGACCACCGGCGCCGCCACTTGATTTGCAACCTCCGCCGCCCGTGTCCCCGGCCGCTTCGAATACGAAAAAACATGCAAATAGCTGAAGGGCAGCCGCTCGATAAACACGACCGTCTCCGCGTGCTCCGCATCCGTCTCGCCGGGAAACCCCGCAATCACATCCGCGCCAATCCCCGCGTGCGGCAATCGTTCCCGAATCAGCTCCACCCTCCGCGCATAGTGCTCCGCGCGATACCACCGGTGCATCGCCGCCAACACCCGGTCGCAGCCCGACTGCAGCGGCATATGAAAATGCTGCGCCATCCGTTCGCTCGCCGCGAACAGCGCAATCAGCTCCTCAGTCACATCCATCGGCTCAATCGAGCTGATGCGCAACCGCTCGACGCCCGTCTCATCCAAAATCCGCCGCAACAGGTCGATCAAACCCACCCGCGGCGACAAATCCCGCCCGTACGTCCCCAAATTGATCCCGCTCAAAACAATTTCCCGGTAACCCGCCGCGCTGAGCTGCGCAATCTCCTCAATCACCTGCCCCGGCTCCAGGCTCCGGCTTCTTCCGCGCACAAATGGAATCACGCAATACGCGCACCGGCTGTTGCAACCATCCTGTATCTTCACCACTGGCCGCGTGTGATTCCCCTCGCCCCCCATCACCGGAGCCGCCAGCAAAGCCCTTTGTTCGAAAATATTTCCCGTCAAAATCTTCGCCGGCCCGTGCAGCAACGAAAATTTCTCCTCGCCAAGCGCGCTCGCCGCCACAAATCCGCCCGCCGAGTCCCCCGCAGTTCCAGCCATCGAATCCATCAACCACGGAATCTCCGGCTTGTGCGAATTTCCCACCACCCACGAAACGCCCGGCAGCGCCGCCAACTCCTCCGGCGCCCGCTGCGCATAGCATCCCGTCGCAATCACCCTTGCCGCTGGGTTCCGCGCATGTAGCTTCCGAATCGCCTCCCGCGCCTGCGCATCCGCCGCCGCTGTCACCGTGCAGGTATTCACAATCACCACGTCCGCCGACGCCGATTCATTCGCCGCCGCAAACCCGCGGTCGCGCAGTTGCCGCTCAATCGCCGCCGCATCCGCCTGCGTAGCCCTGCACCCAAACTGCTCGATATAAAACGTCGTCATCGCCGTACCATCATAGCTCGAAGATAGCTTGCTTTACTCCCGACGCACCACGCCGCTACAATCCTCTCTCCGCATGTCCACGCGCCGCAATCCTTCCGGACTGCATGACCCCAAGCTCTCCGTGGTCATCCCCGTCTACAACGAAAAGCCCACGATCGACGAAATCCTCCGCCGCGTCATCGAATCCCCCATTCGCAAGGAAATTCTCGTCATAGACGACTGCTCCACCGACGGCACCCGTCAAATCCTCGAAGGGTTTGCTGCTCGGCAATCCCGCGGCGACGCATTCGTCTCCGCCCATGACGGCGATGATCCCATAGAGCTGCGCGATCTCCGCTTTTTCTTTCAGCCGCAAAACCAAGGCAAAGGCGCCGCCCTCCGCCGCGGCTTCGCCGAAGCCACCGGCGAAATCATCCTCGTCCAGGATGCCGATCTCGAATACGACCCCCGCGATTATCCCAAGCTGCTCGAGCCCATCCTCGACGGTCGCGCAGATGTCGTCTTCGGCTCCCGCTTTCTCGGCGGCCCGCAGCGCGTGCACTATTTCTGGCATTACGTCGCCAACAAATTCCTCACCCTGCTCTCCGACATCTTTACCAATCTAAAACTCACCGACATGGAGACCTGCTACAAGGTTTTTCGCAAGGAGGTCTTGCAAGGCATTCAGATTCGCTCCGACCGCTTCGGCTTCGAACCCGAAATCACCGCAAAAATCGCCAAGCATAGTTGGCGCATCTACGAAGTTCCCATCACCTACGCCGGCCGGACCTACGAAGAAGGAAAAAAAATCACCTGGAAAGACGGCGTGCAAGCCCTCTGGTGCATCATCCGCTTCAAATTCTCCGACTGAGGCTCTCGCTGAGTTTCTGAGCAACTTTGATGGCTAAGAGCTGGGAGTGGGAGTCATTCTGAGGGCATCCGACGAGGATATCCGAAGAACCTCAACTTTGATTACTTGCGACCAAGTGACCTTGGTCTGTGGGCCGCGCCTACGGCATCGCCATGCGCCGCTGAAACGTAAGCAAAATCAAATCCGCCCGCCGCCGCACGCCAAACTTGCTCAATAAATTCGACACGTGAAACTTCACCGTGCGCTCTGCGATATTCAGCCGGCTGGCAATCTCTTTGTTCGACAAATTCTCCAGCAGCGAATCCAGCACTTCCTGCTCGCGCCGGCTCAGATTCGTCACCGAGTCCGTCTTCAGCCGCCGCCCTTGCCCGGTCAGGATCGAATCCACAAACCCCGACAGCACCGACCGCGGCACCCAGAATCCTCCCGCGGCCACCAGCGGCAGCGCGCGTACCAGTTGGTCGCGCGCCTCCACATATGTCAGCAATCCTTTCACGCCCAAGCGCAGCAGTGAAAAACTGTTCGCGTCATTGTGTTGTTCGCCCACCACCATCAGCCGGGATTCCGGGCAACGCTCCAGCAGGTTTGTCAGCAGCGCCCCAGTGGCGGGCTTGGCCGCATGGGCGTCCACCACGTACACGTTGGCCTTCGGCGGATCCAGCGCCCGTAGGTCCGGGGCCAGCGTCGATTCCAGTTGTTTCAAAATCACTTTGAATTGTGATTTCGCGAGTAAGCGTTCGAATTCGCTCAGCACCAGCGGGTGTGGCGAAAGTATGCAAACCGTTAGTTTAGAGTTAGCTCTTTTCGTAGCCACGTTTTCCAGCCTAGGGGAAAACTGTACCAACGGGCAAGTCCCACGAAAGCCTATGTTCTCGAATTGTTACTGACGCCTACGCCGCATCACCCGCCGTGGCACAGGCTTTTTAGCCTGTGTCCCGACCGTTTTACACCTCAGGCCGCGAGCAAAGCAAGCCTGCGCATATTTGTACAGATATATGTACATACACGATTCGTGGCGCGTGGAGCACCCTGACTCGCTGGGTGCCCGTCCTGCACTTGGGTTTTGACTTTTCCACGATCATTGAATAGCGCCTTAGCTAGCCTCCTTCCTTGCCGGTCGAACGGAATCATCGTAAATTGGCACGATGCAAGGGCGGCAACCCCAGGCACCGTCCTAGCGAACCGTTCCGCCCCCGTTTTTCGCCATTCAACCCCCCAAAACACCCGTTTAATGCAACCCGTTTCGTGCCCTGTGGAAAACCCGGTAAAATGAAGCTAAGCCGCTATAGGCGTTTGGCCGCCCTAACCTCCACCTGCAGCGGCGATGGCGATCGCCAAGGGAGATGGCCAGTTTTCACCCATGCGTAATCTGACCGAATCCGCTCGAGTCCTTCGCGACCTCCTGTCGCAGCGCATTCTTGTGCTCGACGGCGCCATGGGTACGATGCTGCAGCAGCGCAATCTCACCGCCGAGGATTTCGGCGGCGCCGCGCTCGAAGGCTGTAACGAAAATCTCGTGCGCACGCGCCCAGACGTCGTCCTCGACATCCACCGCAAATATTTCGCGGCCGGCTCCGACATCGTTGAAACAAACAGCTTTGGCGGTGCCCCCATTGTTCTCGCCGAGTACGGGCTCGCCGCCGACGCGCATTTCCTCAACCGCCGCTCCGCCGAACTCGCTCGCCAAGCCGCCGACGAATTCTCCACGTCCGCCAAGCCGCGCTTTGTCGCCGGCTCCATGGGCCCCACCACCAAGGCCATCACCGTCACCGGCGGTGTCACCTTCGAGGAGCTTCGCGAAGCCTACTACATCCAAGCCAAAGGCCTGCTCGAGGGCGGCGTCGACTTCCTCCTCATCGAAACCAGTCAAGACACCCGCAACATCAAAGCCGCTTTGCTGGCCGTCCAGAAACTTTCCCGCGAAATCGGCGCACCCGTTCCCTTCATCATCTCCGTTACCATCGAGCCCATGGGCTCCATGCTCGCCGGACAAACTATCGAAGCCATGTGGGCTTCTCTGCGTTTCGCCAAACCGCTCGCCTTCGGCATGAACTGCGCTACCGGCCCGGAATTCATGACCGATCACATTCGCACGCTCAGCCAGCTCACCGGCGAATGTGTCTCCTGCTATCCCAACGCCGGGCTGCCCGACGAAGAAGGCAAGTACCTCGAGACGCCAACATCGCTCGCTACCCAGCTCGAGAAATTTGTCGATCACGGCTGGCTCAATCTCGTCGGCGGCTGCTGCGGCACCACCGAGCAGCACATCCGCGCCCTTGCACAAATGGCCGAAGGCAAAAAGCCGCGCCATCGTCCCGCGGAGCAGCACCGCGCCATCTATTCCGGCATCGAAACCATCGAAGCCGAAGACAGCACGCGCCCCTTGCTCGTGGGCGAGCGCACCAACGTCATCGGCTCGCGCCTCTTTAAAAATCTCGTCGCCGAAGAAAAGTGGGAAGAAGCAAGCGAAATTGCCCGCCGCCAGGTACGCGGTGGCGCGCACATTGTCGACGTCTGCCTGCAAAGCACCGAGCGCGACGAGAAAAAGGACATTCCGCCGTTCTACGAAAAGCTGATCCGCAAAGTAAAAGCGCCGGTGATGATCGATACCACCGACCCCAGTGCCGTCGCCCAGGCCCTCACTTATTGCCAGGGCAAAGCCATCATCAACTCCATCAACCTCGAAGATGGCGAGGAAAAGTTCGAGAAAGTTGTTCCCATCGCTCACGATTTCGGCGCCGCCGTCGTGTGCGGCTGCATCGACGAAGACAAGCTCCAGGCCCAAGCCTTCACCCGCGAGCGCAAGCTGGCTATCGCCCAACGCAGCTACAAGCTGCTCACCGAAAAATACGGCCTCGCGCCCGAAGACATCATTTTCGATCCGCTCGTCTTTCCCTGCGCCACGGGCGACGAAAACTACATCGGTGGCGCCGTCGAAACCGTGGAAGGCATTCGCCTCATCAAGCGCGCCCTTCCAGACTCGCGCACCATCCTCGGCATTTCCAACGTCTCCTTCGGCTTGCCTCCCGGCGCGCGCGAAGTCGTAAATTCCGTCTTCCTGTATTACTGCACCAAAGCCGGTCTCGACCTCGCCATCGTCAACACCGAAAAACTCGAACGCTTCGCTTCGATCCCCGAACACGAGCGCCGCCTCGCCGAAAATCTTCTCTTCTCTCATCCTCCCGCGGAACTCCCGGTCGACCATTCGAAAGCCGCGCTCCTCCGCAATGTTCCCGCCGATTGGCGCGAGCAATCGAAAGAACAGCGCGCCGCCGTCAATCAATTCCACATCGCCGCCATCACCGAGCATTTCCGCACCGCAAAGAAAAAAGACAAGGCCCGCGCCGCCGACCTCCCGCTCGATCAGCGCCTCGCCAGCTACATCATCGAAGGCACCCGCGACGGCCTCATTGCCGACCTCGACCGCAAGCGCGCAGAAGGCGTCCCTCCCCTCGACATCGTTAACGGCCCGCTCATGGCCGGAATGGCGGAAGTCGGCCGCCTCTTCAACGCCAACGAGCTAATCGTCGCGGAAGTCTTGCAATCCGCCGAAGCGATGAAAGCCGCGGTCAGCCATCTCGAGCAATTCATGGAAAAAGCGGACACCGCCAAGCGTGGCCGCGTCGTCCTCGCCACCGTAAAAGGCGACGTCCACGACATCGGCAAAAATCTCGTCGAAATTATTTTGAAAAATAACGGCTACGATGTTGTGAATCTCGGCATCAAGGTTCCGCCCGAGGAATTAATCAAGGCCTATCAGCAGCACAAGCCCGACGCCATCGGCCTCTCCGGCCTACTAGTAAAAAGCGCGCAGCAAATGGTCATCACCGCAAACGACCTGCGCGACGCTGGAATCGAAATCCCGCTGCTTGTCGGCGGCGCCGCGCTCTCCGCGAAATTCACGCAGACGAAAATCGCGCCGAGCTATGGCAAAGCCGTCTGCTACGCCAAAGACGCCATGACCGGCCTGCGCCTCATGAACGAACTCATGGACCCGGCAACGCGCGAAACCGTAGTCCGCGCACACACCGCATCCGGCAACGGCTTCGGTGTCACTACCACGGTAAAAGTTGCGGAGGTTACTTCGCTGCCGCCGCAGTCACCCAGAGTGCGCGCCGATATTCCCATCCCTGCGGTGAAGTATCTCGACCGCAAAATTCGTCTCGTCCCCGACCTGCGCGAAATCTGGAGCTACATTAATCCTTTCATGCTCTTTGGCCGCCATCTCGGATTCCGCGGCGATTTTGAAAAGCGTTTCGCGGAGCGCGATCCCAAAGCCGTCGAGCTTTTCGAGAGCATGGAAGCAGTAAAAAACGAAGCCGCCGAATTCATGAAGGTGCGCGCCGCCTGGCAATTTTTCGAGGCCGAATCCGAAGGCAACGCGCTGCATCTTTTCGCGCCCGGCGCAGCCGGCCCCCTGCACACTTTTCATTTCAAGCGCCAGCGCGCCGGAGATTTTCTCTGCCTCAGTGACTACGTCCTCGCGCCGCAAAACGGCCAGCGCGATCACCTCGCCCTTTTTGTCGTCACCGCCGGCGAAGGCGTCCGCGCCCGCGGCGAAAAAGCCAAGAACGATGGCTACTACTTCAAATCCCACGGCCTCCAGGCCCTTGCCATCGAATCGGCGGAAGCCTGCGCGGAGTGGCTGCACCGCCGCATCCGCGAAGACTGGGGCTTCCCCGATCCTCCGGAAATGACCATGGCGCAGCGTTTCACTTCTCGCTATCGCGGCAAGCGCTACAGTTTCGGCTATCCCGCCTGCCCCGATCTGGAAGACCAGTCCGGCCTCTGGAAGCTCCTCAAACCCGACGATATAGGCGTGCAGCTAACCGAAGGCATGATGATGGACCCCGAAGCAAGCGTCAGCGCCCTCGTCTTCCACCATCCCGATTGCACCTACTTCAGCGTCGGCGACTCCCCCGAAGGTTAACGTCGACCGTACGCGTGCGTTCGGTCTATCGCTCGCGATTGTCATCCCGAGCGAAGCGCGGGATCTGCTTTTGCGGATGCGTTAGTCTAGAAACGCGCGGTAGCGATATCTGCTGACGCGCTCCAACCCTAAACCAAATCCTCGACCTTCGGCGCGGTCGCGCCTTTCCACGACGCGTCGAACTGCTTCTTCACGAAACCTGCGTCGTACGCTTTATCTTGCGCTTTGAGTGCTTGCTCGAGACCGAAGAGAGAGCGGGGATTGCGCAGGTTGCGGCCCAGGTCCGCGCGAAAGACTTTCTCGGCGCCGGCGTTGTCGCCAATCTTCAGCAGCACCGCGCCCAGCGATTCCCGCACCGGATAGAACCAGTCCTGCGGCTCGCCATACCTCAGCGTGTCCTGAATCGCCACCGCCGCGCGTAGCTGGCTGACGGTTGCATCCCTGTCATTTTTCATCCAAGAAATTTTCGCGCCCAGCACATTTTCCGCGATCTTCAAAATGTCTTTCGTCTTGTTATTGATCGGCATCTGAAACACCGCGTCCGGCGGCGTCTTTTCTTCCGCTTCCGCCACGATTTTGTGTTCTGCTTCCGCGTCTTCAATCTTTCCAGTCGCTGCGAGCGCCAATCCGCGGGCAAAGTGCCAGAACATGTTCGCAGTCTGCATCGACTCATCTGGCCGCGGCGCCTTCAAAATTTCGTTCCACTTGTGAAACCGCACCTCTACCGCCAGCGGCACGGTCATGAAGCCTCCGAGCGCCGGCATGTCCTTCACATGCGGCCCCACATTCGCCGCCAGCATCTGCGCCCCGCGTTTCGACTCCAGGTAATTCCCATTCATCGCTGCGCACATCGCGATGAAATGCAAATTGTGGCTGTAATACATCATCCGATAAATGCCCTGCGCTCCGCTCGCCGCCAAGTACGCCTGATCGGCCAACGCCGCTTTCTGGTTTGTTTTCACCGCGGCTTCGTAGTCGCCGGTGCGGATGTAAATGTGTGCAGGCATATGCACGATGTGTCCCGCAGCGGGAGCCATTTGCGCCAGCCGATTCGCCCCTGCCAGCGCGCGCTCCGGCGAGTTGGAACCTTCCACCGCGTGAATGTAGTAGTGAATCGCGCCCAAATGATTCGGGTCCCGCCGAATCACCGACTCCAGCGTCGCGACAATCTCCTCCGTTCCTTCTTCCGGCGAGCCGTCGGCGTGCCACAGCCCCCACGGATGCAAATTCATTCCCGCTTCCGCAAACAACGTCGCCGCGTCCAGATCGTCGGGATATTGCTTCACCAGTTCACGCATGGCGTCGCGATACGCTTCCGCCGCGGCGCGCCGGTCCGCGTTCGCGTCTGCCGGAAACCGCTTGGCCAGCGCCGCAATATACGCCTGGTCGCTCGCCGAAGCATCCGCCCCCAGCGTCAGCGCCTTCTCAATCGCCGCGTGCGCTTGCACAAAGCGCGCGTCGCTCGCCGGATCGTTGTAGTTCGGTCCCACCGCTTCCGCCACGCCCCAATACGCCATCGCCAATTTCGGATCGAGCTCCGCCGCGTGCTGGAAGGACCGCGCCGCCTCATCATGATTGAACGCGTAAATTAGCCGCAGCCCTTGGTCGAAAAATGCCTGCGCCGGCGCATTCTTGGTCGACACCGGATGGCGCCAATTCCCCAGCCCAACCATTAGCGTCACCGGATTGCCCTTTACGGCAGCCGTCGCCGCATGCTCCTGTGCGAACGCCGACACGCACAGCGCAAACACCAGCACGGCAAGCACGCAATAATTCTTAAGAGCGACCACTAGGAGACCTCCTCAAAATGAGACGGATTTTTCTTGATGTCCAGACGTGCCGGCATCTTACACCAATTTGCATGGGCAGGTGCGCGTAGTTCCTGTGAAGGGCTCAGAGAAACCAGTCGTCCCATTGACGCGGTGAGGGGAGCGCGGTCAGAGTAAAGGAAGTAGCGAAAGGGGTATTGGCTATGGCGAAGTGCCCGGTTTGCGCGCACGACGTTGCTACCCCGTTTTTCCTGAATGCGGATGCGTGGAGGTGGCTTGCTTGTCCGCATTGCGCGGCAAGGCTGGAACGGAAGAATCCACGCTACGCGGTTACGTTGATGCCCTTCTTTATCGCGCTGATTGCGGTCAGTGGGCGTGGGCATCGGTACGCGATTGTTGCCGAAGTACTGATGGTTGCCATTACGGTAGTGATCCTCGTGGAATTTATGCGTCCGCAATTGCAAGTGCGGAAGCCCCTGCCGAAGCCAGAAATTACGCTAAACATTAACGGTTCGTCGCACTAGTAACCGATCTGCCCGTTGCCTGACGATATTGGAACGACATGAGAGCCAGTGGCACAGATGCAAGTCTGTGCCACTGGCGGGTTCCGTTGTGTGTCTTCTGTCTTGTGACTACGGTTTCTTGACCGGCTCTTTGGCGGCGTCGGGTTCCATGGCCGTCCTGGGTTTGGCCGCGGCAACGACCGCGGCTTTCGGGCGCCAGAAGTCCATAGCGACCTTGGCGACTTCCTCGGGAGGATTGCTTAGGTCGGGGTTGAAGCGATAGAGAGTGGAGTCAGCGATCTCCACGGCGTCGGCGCTGATCTGCTGGTATTTTTTGAGACCCTCGTCGCCGAGGATTTCACGCAGGGTGGGATTGTGGTCGAAGCCAGCCATGGACGAGCGCGGCGTGGACACGTAGAAAGTGGCGCCCTTGCTGCCTTCCACGACTTGAGAAACAAAAACTGTCTGGGTGTCCGGGTTCTTCTCGGCAACTTCCTTAACGTCCTTCATAAGAGCCTCGAAATCAAGTACGTGGCCGGGCCGAATGTGCACGGCCGTGGTACGCAAGAGGCGGGATTCACCAATGAGTTTTGCGTAGGCATCCGCGTCCTTGGGGGCTTTGCGGCTGAGGTCCCAACGACGGTGGCGGAGTTCGGAGCGGGACCAGACCAGACAGCTATCGAAGTCCTGATTCATTTTCTGGGCGGCTTCCTTGCCGAAGGCTTTGTTGGCGGCGAGCATGAAGGCTTCAGTGGCCTTGTCGGTATCGGCGTAGTCCTTGCGGGTGCTGGTGAACTGGTAGACACCGCCTTCACCATAGAGGGCTTGCGAAGCGAGCCAACGGTCGCCATTAAAGCGGCGGTTGGCATCGGCGTATTTTCTGGCCAGGGTCAGGAAATCGGCGGTTTTCTCCGGTTTCACTTTGACCATGAAAACATCGAGATAATCTCCCTGCGCTTGGACAGCGACGGGCGCCGCCAAGCATACGGCTACTGCTAAGGCCCAAAGGGCTCTGCGGAACGACATAAACTGCCTCCTTGTATCGGGCGTATCGGGCTGGGAAGGAACCTGTCGGCGCACTCTACACCCGGAAGGGGAAGGGGTCAAGGAGGAGTCGGAGTAGTTCGTGACGGCCGCGCAGGGGTGGCGATGCGGGACACGGTGATAGGGCAGGAAGCAGAAGGGGACGGAGGTCCGGCGCATCCTGGCTGATTTTGTGATTGGAGCGCATGCGCTAGTGAACGGATATAAGTTGCTGACGCTGGACGCGGGAGTCTATCCGGCCTCCTTTCCGCGATTGGCGATCGCGACGGCATGAAGGGTTCAAAGGGAAAAAGATAACGCAGAGACGCGGAGGACGCTGAGGTGCGCGGAGATAAGATTTAGGACTAGGGACCACCATACCGCCATTCAGGAGAATGGCGTTCCCAGGTAACGACGGAAATGGCGGGGAAAAGGCAAAACCCGCAGCCTTTGATTTGATTTGAAGCGAAGGCGGCGGTACCCGGCGGAGGCGCGAATAGCCGGCGCGGACGAATTGCTTGACACCGGGAGGGTTAGGGCCTATTGTCAGCGCACACTGATCGGAACGGTAGTTGGTACCCCTGGCGCAAACCACTTTTCCCAGGTTATCCATAAGAAGATCGAACGCCATATTCCCGCAGCTTGCGCGAACTCCGCGATTTGAGGGACGAGGAGCGACCTTCGACGGTATTGCGCCGCGCGGCCTGCCGGTCAGTTCAAGGAGAGAAAAATGTTGAAACGGATAGCGGGCCTACTTGTAGTGGTGTTGGCAGTGGTCGTTGTACCGGCGGCGATTTCGCAGATGGAGCCGACGCCCAGAGTGTACACATTTGTGAGCCAGTTCCAAGTCCCGCGGGCGAATTGGGCGCAATACTCGGAAGATACGGAGAAGACGTTCGTTCCCATTGCAGAGAAGATGTTGGCCGACGGGAGCATCGCCGGCTGGTCTACCTTTGAGCAGGTCGTACATACACCGGACGGATTTACGCACGGAGCGGCCTGGTCGTCGAACTCCATCGCGGGGCTGATGAAGGTGCTCGACGAAGTTCGCAAGGCCGGGCCGCGACCGGCCCAGATCGCGGCCACCAAACACGAAGACTTGTTGATGCAGTCGACGATGTACCACGCCAGCGGAGGAACAGAAACGTACTTGCGAGTGGTCTGCTCCATGGCGAAGGCCGATAAACCGGACGCTTACATCGCAATGCTCAAGAAGCTCCTGGTGCCGACGTTTGAGGAGCAGCTCAAGAAGGGTGTGGCTACGTACTACGGCGTCGACGAGCAATACGTAAACACTTCGGCGCAGTCGCTGCGCTGCACCGTCATCACCTACCCAAATGCCGATGGCATGGACAAGTGGGCGACAGCCATCAACACGACGATGAGTAAGTGGAGTCCGGCGGATCGCGCGGAATTCTTTGGCAGCACGGTGCCCGACAGCCGGCGCGACATCATGGCGCGGATCACGCACTCCGGCCATAAATAGCGGATTGCGGCGGTTCGGTTAAGAGGAGGGGGCGAAGTTGGGCCCCTTCTTTTTTGGTTGGATGAGGGTACGACCCGACCGAAAAATCTTTAACACAGAGGGCACTGAGATCGGAGCACAGAGGGCCGGCTGCGGCACCCGCAGTTTGGCAGGGAGCGGACCCTCAGGGCTTAGCAGAGTAACCCTGCGGTCGGAAGCTGGCCAGGGCTTGGGCCTCGTCCTCAAAAGTGGGGATAAGATCTAGCAAGTGGATCACCCGCAGCACAGTCCGGACCCGACCACACGGACGGAGCAATTTCAGGCTACCGCCTTGACGAGCAAGGGAAGCATACGTCCCGCTGATGGCGCTGATGCCCGAACTATCCAACTGTGTCAAGTCTGCCAGGTTAAGTAACAGCTTCCGCACACCGCTGGCGATCAACATTTGTAGATGGCCGCTCAGCAGATCGCAGTCAACGCCGATCGTGGCCCTTCCCTGAAGGTCCAGAATAGTGACGTCGCCGGATGCCCGGATTGAGATTTGAAGGCCCACGGTGGCTCCTCAGCAGCAGGGACGCCACTTACACTTTGTCCCTCCGCCAGGGCCCGAAGAACGCAGTATATCCCCTTACTGGGCCACGCGGCAGCCTTTAGAGCGAAGGCTGCGGCACGCGGCATATAAGCGCGGTCGACACCTGATTGGTATAGATGTATGATATATACCATCATTGGAGGCGACCATGGGCAAGAGCGGAGTGGCCAAGCTTTTTAAGAATGGGCGCAGCCAGGCGGTGCGGCTGCCGCGGGAGTTTCGCTTTGAAGGCGATGCGGTGCGAGTGCGGCGAGTACCTGAGGGCGTCCTGCTGGAGCCAATGATTTCGGATCCTAAGGAGTGGTTCGCGGCGATGGACCGCAGGCGCGGGGAGCCTTTCTTGAAAACGGGGAGAAAACAACCCAAGGCGCCGAAGCGGCGCATTTTCGATTGATGCGACCACGATGGACTATCTGCTCGATACCAATGCCTGCATTGCGCTGAACAAGGGCGAGCCTGCATCGGTTCGAGCACGATTCGACAAAGCGGTCCATGCGGGTGCGCGGGTCTGGGTCTCGACAGTTGTCTTGTATGAGCTTTGGTACGGCGTGGCCAAGAGTGCGCGACCAAAGGAAAACGGTGAAGACCTGGCAACTTTTCTGGCGGGTCCTGTGCGTGTCCTGGGTTTTGAAGAGGAAGACGCAAGGGAGGCAGGGGGCGTACGAGCTTCACTGGAGCGGATTGGAAAACCAATCGGAGCGTACGACATGCTGATAGCGGGGCAAGCGCTAAGCCGCAAACTGACGCTGGTCACAGCGAATACGAAGGAGTTTGCGAGAGTGAAGAGTCTTGTCTGGGAGGATTGGGGCAAGGGCTAAGCAGTCGAGCCCATGGGGATAGTCAGAACCCGCAGCCTTTAAGGCCGAGGCTGCGCTACCGCTAAAAGTGTCGGGGATGCTCCCGGTCTAATCTGTCAGGGATGTGCCCGGTCCGCACCAACCTCACACCCCCCCTCCCTATGTTTTTCATAAGTGTTCATTCTAAAGGTGGTTAAAGTCCTTTGTTTTGATACACTGTTGCAAGTGTTGATTCTAAAGGGGGTTAGAAGTAAACATAATTCGTGGACGAAGCCTGCGTTTTTGCTCGTTGCGCGTTGTTCCGGGACCGCGTGTGGCGAGGACGGTCTTCTCCTTGGGGATGGTCTTGGCCTGGAAAAGAAAAAGCGGGAGAGGGCTCCCGCGGTCAAGGCGTAGATTCTTACAAGGCTCATGTTAGCCGAGCGGTTACGGTAAGTCAAGGGAAATCGCAGTAGCAGGGAAAGTCAAAGCCCGCAACCTTGAAACCGAAGGCTGCGGTACCCGGCGATAGTGATATCATTGAAAATGAACTTAGCCCCTAGTTTTCTCGGGAGAGTATCGCAACCAGAGTATAAAGATGACTATCGTGCTGGATTCCAAATTTGCGACGGCGGAAGACACGGCGAAGGCATTGGGCGTGTCGAAGACCAGGCTGAAGTGGCTGCTGCGGTTGGTGGAGTCCGGGCGATCGAAGGGTAATAAGGCCGGGCACAAAAACGGGGCCAGAAATTTGACTTCTACGAGAAAAAGAAAAAACGCTCGTGGCAAAGTTAAAAAAGTCGCGCAATGAAGTTTTCCTGAACATTCCCTACGACAAGAAATTCGAACGATTATTTCTCGCTTATATCGCAGGGATTAGTGCGCTTGGAATGGTTCCGCGGGCGACGCTGGAGATTACGGATAGCTCGAGGAGGCTGGAGAGAATCCTAAAGCTGGCACGAAGCTGCGGCTACTCGGTCCACGATTTGTCGCGGGTGCAATTAGACCGGGCAAAGCCGCGAGTGCCTCGATTTAACATGCCCTTCGAGCTTGGGCTGTGCGTGGCCGACGCCAACCGGCACGAAGGCCAGAGGCAGAACTGGTTCGTCTTCGAGGCGGTGGCGAATCGAGCCGACAAGTCGTTAAGCGACCTGAGGGGAACGGACCCCAGGATTCACGGCGCTACGGTTCGGGGCGTGTTGAGCGGATTATGCAATGTTTTTAGGCGGCCGGGCAGACAACCGACGGTGCCGCAAATGATGCAAATCTATAAAGAGCTTAGAAAAAATCAGGTGGCGATCCTAAAAAAAGCCGGGAGCGATACGCTTTATACCAGGAAAGTGTTTGCCGCGGTTTGCGTGCTGGCAAGTTCGGAAGCGGGCCGCAGTGTGGCGGACTAGGCTTGGAGTCGTTGGCGGATTTTGCCGGGGACGGACTTGTCGGCCTCGCACTGGGCAGGCGAAAAGTCAAGATCTGTAACATTTAAATCGCAGGCTGCGGCGCCCCAGCCCTTCGGCCTTCTGGTACTCGCAGTACTCCAAAATTGCATCGGTGCTGAAGCTTTTGCCAGGTTTCAAGGGGCGGAAAAACTCTATCCATTTTATTTTGAATCTGTTACAAGGGCAGCCTAAGGCGAAAGTGGTGCCTCCCATTAGGGTGGGAGGCGCACATGCATTTGACCAAACGGCACTACCTCATCATCGGAGCCGTCCTGCTGGCGGCAGCTTTGACGCTGTCTGCCGCCACATTGCGGGACGGTTTCGATCCCGTGACGCTGCCGGAGCACACGGCCATCCGCGTGACTCTGGACCAAGCTCTGGCGACTAACCAGAGCAGACCGGGAGACCATTTTGACGCAACGGTCTCCGAGCCGGTCGTCGTGAACTACAAAGTAGTCATCCCTCAGGGCGCCCACGCTGAGGGGTTGGTCGTGGACGCACGTCAATCCGGAAGGCTGATGGGCCGGGCACGATTGCAGCTTGCGCTGCAAAGCGTGGAGGTGAACGGGCAGAATTACGATGTCCGTACCACGGCTCACGCGAGGACTGGCCGTGACCACAAGAAACGCAACTTGGCGTGGATCGGTGGCGGAGCCGGCGGGGGTCTATTGATTGGCGCCCTGGCTGGCGGAGGCACCGGCGCGCTGATCGGCGGACCCGTGGGAGCGGGAGCCGGAACGACGGTTGCGTTGCTGACAGGAAAGAAAGACATCAAGCTTGGCGCGGAGACGCCGGTCAAGTTTGAGCTTGCTGAACCTGTAACCATCCATGTGAAGGGCTGAGTTTTTTCAGACCTTCTTACGCACAGCGTCTAAAGGGCGGACGGGCTTCGTGCCGAGATTCGGCCGAGGGCGCCCGCCCCCATTTTCTTGCGACTGCGAAAATACAAGAAAAGGCGGGCTACATCAGGCGGTAGGAGCCGGGGGAGAGGAATTCGAGGAGGCCTAAATCGCGGAGGACTTGGAGTTGTTGGCGGATTTTGTCGGGGATGGACTTGTTGGGCTCGACCAACCTTCTAATGGGTTGGGTTTGCAATTCTACCTTATAAGGGATACTCTATAAGAGATGGCATGGCAAGTCGATTTCTTCGTGGACGAGCACGGCCATGCGCCCGTGGAGGATTACCTGACGAGCTTGCCGGTGCAGCACCGGGCGAAGCTGCTCGCACTGATCAAGCTGTTGGAGCAGGAAGGAGCGAACCTACCGTTTCCTTACTCTTCGCAGGTGCGGGGCAAGTTGAGAGAGCTGCGAACGCAGCAAGGGAAGGACAAGCTGAGAATCCTGTATTTCGGAGACGCGAGAAGGGTGTTTGTTCTGCTGCACGGCGTCGTGAAACGGAGCGCCAAACTGCCGGAGGAAGACATTCGCATCGCGGAAGCGCGCATGGAGTCGCATGGGCGGCGGATGGAAGGAAAAAAGAAATGACGACGCGATGGAACAAGTTTTATCGGAAACAGATGGAAGACGCGGAGTGCAGATCGCGAAGCTGCGGGCGGAAGAGAATCTAAGCCAGACAAAACTGGCGGCGCTTGCGGAGATGAGCGCACCTAAGATTTCGGCGATGGAGAATGAGCCGCGCAATCTGACAATTGGCACGTTGATCCGCGTGGCGCATGCCTTGGACAGCAGGGTCGAGATCAAATTGGTGCGCAGGAAAGGTACGAAGGCGGGTCGCGGGCGAACTCGCGCTGGAAAAGTCAAAACCCGTAGCCTTTAGAGCGAAGGTTGCGGCACCGGGCTGTGTGCACGCCGACAAACCGAAGGCAAGAATCTCCGCACGCATTCGCAGAAGGCGCGAATGGATGCGGAGAACTGAGGTAGTTAGATCGTCTGGCAGGCCTTATGTCGGACCTGAAGGTCCGACCCCCTAAAGAAGTCTGTAGGAGCCGGGGGAGAGGAATTCGAGGAAGTTGAGGTCGCGGAGGACTTGGAGTTGTTGGCGGATTTGGCAGCACAGCCAAAAATAGCTGTGCCACTAAACACACTCCCAAGTTAATGGATGGTCGCA
>WNFQ01001490.1_pt1 | contig 20361 bp, 23 predicted proteins | sample 5400171 | NCBI WGS metagenome assembly WNFQ01 (sample SAMN13153356, study PRJNA577476) | soil metagenome | isolation source: 20 cm soil under Madrone tree | place: USA:California | collected 2016-06-14 | reverse complement strand
CTTCAAAGAGCAGAAGTTCGCGAGTTCTCACGTGGAATTCTCAAGCGGCGATATCGCGGTTCTCTTGACGGACGGGCTGACCGAAGCCGCAAATGAGAACGAGGAAGAGTATGGGCTCGAAAGAGTCAAACAACAGGTGATGAAGCATTCCGGAGAGTCGCTAAAGGTTCTCTGCGAAATGCTGCTGGCGGAGGCGAGGAAGTTCGGAAAACAAATGGATGATCAGAGTGTGCTATTGGTGAAGCGTCTGTGAGCACCCTAATTTGCTCTTCCTTGAATATGATCCGTTTCCCGCGATTGCCCTCAGCTCATCGGGCGGGTTAGCCGCATGTCGACGGGGCAGACGTCTTTGGCACCGAGAGAGAAGAGAATTGAGTTCATTCCCATGACCGTTTCCCGCCCTTCGGCATGGAACCCTAACTTTTCCAGCACGCGAATCGAAACAACGTTTCCAGGATGAACGAACGCGCCCAATCGGTCGATGTGAAATTCATTGAATGCAGCGCGCACCCAGGCTGATGCCGCTTCCGTCGCCAAACCCTTGCCCCAATACGATTGTGCGAGGCGGACACCGAGGTCGATCCAACCGTATTCCTTTAGCACGAGCAACCCCCCATCCCCTATCGGACGTGCCGAGCCGCGATGCAATATGATCCACTTGCTGAAGCCATGCGCAGTCTGGTGTTCGTGGTACTTGGCCAGTCGCGCCTTTGTCTGTTGGGGAGAGGCATCAGGACCAGCAGGCGTGAATCGCATGACGATCGGGTCGCCGAACCAGGTGAACGCCGCCTCGACGTCGCCTGACTCAAACGGACGCAGAATGAGCCGACTAGTCTCGATTGAGGTTCGCACCGGCTCGTTGCACGGTTTATTAATGTGGCCTCTCCATCGCGCCCCAGATCTTAGGCGGCTCTCCTGGTAGCGGCTCCGGCTCTTCATCTTCCCGTTCTTTGATTACTCTCGATGCTGGTAAGAACACGGTTTCCAGATTTTTCACTCTGCCTTTGCCCCTCAGCTTTTGTGCGAACGGGTTCCAGCATTCGGAACAGATATCGTATTCCTTGCCCTCAATCTCCTTTTGCAGACAATCCTTTGCTTCGCCGCATAGATCGCAAATAATCATGGATTCCCCTCTTTGGAACTCCCTGCAACTGTTCTTGATCCTTTCATCTAGCGTATACGCAGAACTGGCATTCGGTCCACAAACGGCGCCCGAGGAGATCGGAGCGCGAGCAGCGCCCCGTAGCACCACATTTCCTCCAACCGGACTTCAAGGGGCGTCAGGGAGGTTTCAGTTGTACGGCTGGTCGGCTAGGGAAGGCTGGTATTCCTATTCGTCGACGCTAATGGAGCTAAGGCGATCACCTCAAAGGCGAACGCTCCTATCCAGAGTATGGTTCGGATTGTGTGCCCTCTTTCCCAACGGCTCCAGATTTCCATCATGTTTTCGGGCGGGGCCGTCACGCTCCACGTCATAAGCTCGTTGTTGATCGGGATGTTCACTCTCAGCGTGAGGGCAGCTGCCAAGACCATTGCACCCGTTGCCACGGCTACGAGCCAAAACTGAGGACTATTCCACTGGGCTCGCACCATGATCAGCCAGCCCAGTCCGCCCGCGATGGCGGCTAGCGTTAGCAGTGGCATCATCCGGGCAAAGTGAACATGCTGGATCCGTTGAAATTGAAGAAAACTGGATGGGTTTAAAACAGGCCGCGCAAACGTAGCTCCCATACGATCTCCGAACAGAATGCCCGCAAACAGTCCGGAAGAGAAAATTGCAATGATTCTAATTACAGCTACAACACTCATCTATATCCTCCGGACATTGAACAGGTGAATGGTTGAGTCCACGGCATCCCTGTGGCAGCTGAGTTTCTTAGCCGACAGCCTACACTCACAAGGGAAATTGGGGAAGGTATGCAGCCAAGTAGCCCCCCTCCCGTAGATGCTGCTCTCGTGGTCCAGAACGGAGTTCCGGGAGATCACTGGCGATGTCCTCGAACCGGCCTTGGGGGGAGTCAGCGAGATTCCACTTGTCCTATTGGCGCGTTTATCTGGCACTTGCCAGTTAAAGGGTGGGCTCGACCGTCAAAGGCCACAAACAAGAGACAAGCTCAAAACGGGGACCTCCCACCGAGCAAAGTGCCTAGGAATCCAAATTATGTGTTAAGAAGTTGCTAGCTATCGCGTCTTAGGTAGTAGATGAGCCGAGGAGGGGTACTTGGCGGCCGCGATAGAAAACATCATGGTGACGCAGGCGGTCTCGGAGCTTGAGGAAGTCTTTCGAGCACACCAGGCCTGTGTCCTCAAGGCCGCTTACCGCATAACCGGCAGCATGGCGGATGCGGAAGACGTCTCGCAATCCGTCTTCCTCCGGTTGGCCCGCGGGATTGTCGACCCGGGCCGTATCTCCAATCTGCAGAGTTACTTACACAGGTCGGCGGTCAACGCCGCGCTGGATCTGATCCGGTCTAGGGGCCATCGGGAGGTCGTGCCGGTTGAAAGGGCCGACGAGCTGCAATCCAATTCCAGTGCTTCCCCTGAACGTGCGCTCTCCTCCCTGGAAATCAAAAATTGGCTTCGCCGGGAACTTGCCACTCTGAATCCCCGCACTGCCGTGATGTTTGCCCTTCGCTATCTCGAAGGGCTCGATAACACCGAAATTGCCCGGACGATGAACACATCTCAGGCCGTCGTGGCAGTAACCCTGCATCGTACTCGCGCACGACTAAAGAAGAGCCTTCGTGGCTTTATGAAAGGTGCATCATGAAATTATTTCGATCGAAGCAAGACGCCAACCTTGATCGGGCGATTTCCCAACTTCGCGGCGAACAGCCGGACGCTAAGACGCTTTCTGCGTCGGCCGAGCGCGTGTGGCAGCGGTTGCAAACAGGCGAAGGCGCGGAAGCCGCGACGAGCGCTCTGCAGCCTATCCGTGGCTGCGCAGATATTCGTTCTTTGCTGCCGGCTTTTCATCAGCGCGAGCTTCCTCCGGCTCGCGCGCTAATCGTGGAAGATCACCTGCGGGCATGTGTCTCGTGCCGTTCTTATGCTGTTGGCCGCGGGGTTGACAGCGCAACGAGCGTCAACTGGCGCATGGAGCCGGCGTCGCGCGGTTTCCAGTGGAGCTTTGTCAGATTGTCCGTTGCGACAGCAACAGTGGCCCTGCTGGTTGCCTTGGTCTGGACTGGGGGCAAGTGGTATTTCGCAGGCCCTCCGGGCAGCCGCGCGCGGATCGATTCCATCGAAGGGCAAGCGTATGGCATTGGCGCCGCTGGGGAGCGCGCCCTGAAAGTGGGTGACGAAACCGGCGAAGGTGAATTCATTCGCACAGCCGCCGATTCCCATGCCAAGGTCCGGCTCTTCGAGGGTTCCGAAGTGGAAATGAATCAGCGTGCCGAATTCGCGGTCAGCGCCAGCCGTCGCGACACAACCATCCATCTCGACCAGGGCAGCATCATCGTGCGAGCCGCGAAGCGTCACACCGGGCATCTGTACGTTAGTGCTCCGGATTGCATGGTAGCCGTCACCGGAACGGTCTTTTCGGTGAATTCCGGCACCAAAGGGTCGCGCGTGACCGTGATTGAGGGAGAAGTCCACGTTGAACATGCCGGGTTGAAATCCATTCTGCACTCGGGCGATCAGGTGGCGACCACGCAGAGCGTCGGCCTTGTTCCCGTCCGCGAAGAGATTGCATGGAGCAGCGACCTGGATCACGATCTGGCGCTGCTTGCGGAATTCTCAAAGCTTCGTGTGAAATTGCAGGAAATCCAGACGCCCGGTCCGCGGTACGAGAGCAAAATCCTTCCCTTGCTGCCGGCGGACACTGTCTTGTATATCGGTATCCCCAATCTTGGAGCCGCGCTTCAAGAGGCAAACCAAATCTTCCAGCAACACCTCTCGCAGAGCAGAGTTCTGCAAGACTGGTGGAACAAGAGCGGCAACGCGAATCAGCATCCTACGCCACAGGAGTTGATCGGCCAAATTCACTATATAAGCCAGTATTTGGGCGACGAAGTGGTGATTACGGCCAGAGGAAGCTCCGCCTCCTACGAGCACGGCCCCGTCCTGCTAGCCGAAGTGCGGCAGCCTGGACTCAAGGATTATTTGCGGAATCACCTTGCTGATACCTTGACTAACCAGCAGTTCAAAGCCAATTTGCACGTCCTGGATCCGGAGTCGCTCTCCTCGCTCGCCGGCGATGAGCGCGGAATGATAATGCTTGTGAGGCCGAATATGCTTGTCGTCGGTGGCGACGCTGCCGCGGTTCGGCAGATGAGCGCGCAGCTCGACGCCGGAGCAACTGTCTTCGCCGGGACGGATTTTGGCCAGCGAATCGCTGCCATCTACAGCCGCGGTACCGAAACTTTGTTTGCTGCGAACATCGGCCAGATTTTGACCGGCACGCATACCCCACAAGAAGACTCGAAGGCGCTTCAGAATAGCGGCTTCAATGAAATAAAGTATTTGATCGCGTCACGCGGCGAGTCTTCCAGTCAAGGCGACAACCGCATCACTCTGGAATTTAATGGCCAGAGGCGCGGCATCGCGTCCTGGCTGGCCGCTCCAGCCCCCATGGGTTCGCTGGACTATGTTTCGTCGAACGCAGGCGCAGCGGTCTCTTTCGTTGCGAAGCAACCGGCGCTCATGCTGGATGACATTTTCAGCACCATCGGCGCTTCCGACCCCAACTTCAGCCAAAGTCTGGCGCAGACAAATTCAGAACTAGGCTTGAACCTTCGCAATGACTTGGCGAGGGCCTTAGGCGGGGAACTGACGCTGGCTCTCGATGGCCCAGTTCTTCCCACGCCTTCGTGGAAAGCGGTTGTCGAGGTCAACGATCCCGGAGCCCTTCAGGTCGCCATAGATAAGCTGGTGCGGGCTGCTAACCGGGAAGCGCAAAAGTCAAACCATCCGGGCGTAACGCTCAATCAAGCACAAGTCGGTGGACGAACGTTTTACTCCATCCAATCGGAAGGTGCCGGGCTGTCGACAGAGTGCGATTATACTTTCGCGGACGGATATATGATCGTGGCGCCCTCGCGAGCGCTGCTCCTCGCAGCACTGCAAGCTCACGCGAACGGTACCTCGCTGGCTCGCTCCGCTTCTTTTCGCGCTCTCCTTCCCAGCGACAACCACGCGAACTTTTCTGCGATGATTTATCAGAATCTCAGCCCGATTCTGAAACCGCTCTCTTCCCAGCTTTCTTCCGGGCAGTTGGAGCTCGTTCAGCAGTTGGCGGCCGACGCCAAGCCCAGCGTGTTCTGTGCTTACGGGGAAAGCGATCGCATCGAAGTGGCAGGCAACGGCAAACTCTTTGACTTGAATCCAGGTCTTCCAACCTTGATCCACTTGCTGGGTTTGTCGGATCATGGAACTTCGCGCCAAGCCAATCCGTAGTGATTGGTAGATGATGAACCCAACGATCGAGCTCACTGGGCTCGAAGTACAACTCGGCGGCCGGACGATCCTTCATGGCCTGACGGGCGTTTTGAAGAGTCGCGCTATCGGGCTGCTCGGACCCAACGGCGCCGGCAAGTCGACGCTCATAAATACCCTCTTGGGTTTTCACTCCCCCTCCAAAGGGAGCGCCCGCGTGCTCGGGCTCGACTCTCTCACCAACGGCAAGGCGCTGCGATCTCTTGTCGGGTACATGCCCGAGAACGACGCCTTTATTTCAAAAATGTCCGGAGTCCGCTTTGTTCGCTACATGGCGGAGATTTCCGGTCTTCCCCCCAATCAAGCGATGGAGCGCGCGCACGAAGCTTTCGTCTATGTGGGATTAGGCGAAGCGCGTTATCGCCCGGTGGGAACATATTCTTTAGGTATGAAGCAACTGGCAAAGTTTGCCCAGGCGATTGCGCATGGCCCCAAGGTCCTCATTCTGGACGAACCAACCAATGGCATGGACCCGCCTGCGCGCAAGCGCTTAATCGAACTCATTCGCGAAATCCGGGAGGCCAGTGATATTTGCCTGCTGCTCTCCTCGCACCTTCTCCGCGACGTCGAAGAAACCTGCGATGAGGTGCTGATCCTCCGGAACGGGCAAATCGCCTCTATCTGCAACCTCGTCGAGGAACGGCGCGCCAATCGCAAGTTCCTCGAGTTGGAAACCATTGGCGCCGAGGCGACATTTACGTCGACGCTCGAGGGCCTTGGTTGCGAGTGCGCGGTTTTCACCAACGGCCGCATCAAGGTGGTTATGCCGGATAGCGTCGAAATCAGGGAGGTGTTCAAAATCGCGGCGGACAACGGCGTGCAGATTCGCCAGATGAATCACCGGCGCGATTCGTTGGAAGACATCTTTCTCAATGCGATGGAACAAACGGGAGCGGCGGATGGCCGTATATAAGCGCAGATACAATCCGTACACCGGGTCTCTCACGCCGGGATGGTCGCGGTTTTTTGTTCTGACGCGTTATGCCTTCGCCGACTTGTTCAAAGCCCGCTTCTTCGTTGTCCTATTGGTTCTCAGCCTCGTTCCAATCCTATTTTTCGCAGCCTACATCTTCATCGCCAACAACAAAACGGCGCAACTGCTGATGCAATTGCGCTCCGCCGGTTTGTTCTCGGTGGAAAACGAGTTCTTCATCATGATCATGTTCGCGCAAACGCAGACCGCCTTTCTGTTGAACTGCTGGGTTGGCCCCGTCTTGATCGCGGGAGACCTGAGCAACGGAGCCCTTCCTCTTTTTCTGAGCCGGCCGTTCAGCCGGGCTGATTACGTTCTTGGAAAATTCGCCGTGCTGGGCTTGTTGCTGTCCGCTGTCACTTGGGTTCCCTGCTTGCTCTTATTCGGCTTGCAGGCCGGCCTCGCAAGGAACGGATGGATCTGGTCGCACCTCTGGATGGTTATTCCTATCGTCCTTTGCTCCGCCGTTTGGATTCTGATGCTTTCCCTCCTTTCGCTAGCGGTCTCGGCCTGGGTAAAGTTGCGAATCGTCGCTACTGGGGTAGTCTTCATCTCATTTTTCATTCCTGCGGGCCTCGGCGAAATGTTCAACGCCATCATGGGAACGTATTGGGGCCGGCTGCTCAATTTCTCAGATCTGTTCCGGCTGATCTTGGTAAAAGGATTTCGTGAGCGATCCGGGCCACTAGCCTCGCCTGGTTTGAACGAAATTCCGGTTCCCGCCGCCTGGGGCATGCTGATTTTCGTCTGCCTGCTTTCGCTCGTCATTCTCAATGCGCGCTTGCGCGCTCGTGAGACGGTGCGCGGATGACCCCGGACGCTCGTCAAATCGTTTTCGAGAATGTCTCCAAGTTCTACGGAGAAGTTCTCGGCGTGAACAAGGTAAGCTTTTCTCTCGAGCCTGGAATTACAAGTCTCGTCGGGCCCAACGGCTCCGGCAAGACCACGCTCATGAACTTGCTGACGGGCCTGATCCGGCCCTCACACGGCTCAGTTTACGTCCTCGGCCTTACCCCGCGGCAACCCATCGAGTTCTTCCGGCAAGTCGGATTCTGCACGCAGTTTGACACCTTCCCTCCCGGCACGAAGGGCTTCGACTTCATCTATTGGCCGCTGCGTCTTCATGGTTTTGGCCGCGAGCAGGCTGCGAAGCTCACGAATGAAGCGCTGGAGCGCGCGGGCATGGCGCAAGTGGCGCGCCGCAAAGTGGCGGGCTATAGCAAAGGAATGCGGCAGCGCATTCGCCTCGCGCAGGCCATTGCGCATCACCCGTCCGTGCTGGTTCTCGACGAACCGCTCAACGGTCTCGATCCCATGGCCCGCGCTGAATCGATCGCGCTCTTCGAAGCGATTGCCAAGCAGGGGATGCACGTCATCATTTCCAGCCATATTTTGGAGGAAGTCGATCGCATCTCCGACCGCGTCGTGTTGATGAGCAGCGGCTACGTTGTTGCCGAGGGCCAGATTAAAGAGGTTCGCCGCGAAGTTCGCGATCATCCCATGCAGATCCTGGTGCGCTGTTCCAATGCAGCGAAGCTGGCGTCGGCTGCGTTCGAACTCGACCACGTCGTTGAAGCCAAGATTCTGAATGATGGCCAAAGCGTCTTGGTACGCACACGCGATGCGGAACAGTTTTATCTCTTGCTGAACAAAATTGTTTCCGGCGGTCTCGTCGAAGTCGATGCCGTTGCTCCCGCCGACGATGACGTCAACTCCATCTATCAATACCTCATCGGATCGGATGGTGGACCGGCATGAGCGCTCAAGACTTGGTCGCACGGACCCAAAAGTGGTCGAAGGAACAGCCTTGGCGGCTCTATGGAAGCCAGATCTCCATCCTTGTGCGCAACGAGCTTCGCCGGAACCTTTTTACGCGCCGCAGGATTTGGATTTATTTGCTCGCTTTGATTCCGGCGCTCATCATCCTCACACACGTCATCCTCGACAGAAACCAACCCGCGGGCCCGGCGCAACTGGAAAGCAACACACAAGTCCTTGCGGGGATCGTCCAGCTCTACTATTTCCGGCTGGGTATCTTCTTCTCTTGCATGGCGATCTTTACGTGGCTTTTCCGCGGCGAGATGGTCGAACGCACTCTCCATTATCAGTTTCTCGTCCCGGTAAGAAGAGAAGTCCTGGTGGTGGGAAAGTTTCTTGCCGGCGCGCTTGTTGCCATCGCACTCTTCGAAACAGCCGTTTTTGCTTGCTTCTACCTCATGTATAGCCGATTTGGTTCGGCGGGCAAATCGTATGTTTTTGATGGGCCGGGCCTTGGCCAGTTGGGATCCTATCTCCTGGTGACGGCTCTCGCTTGTCTCGGTTATGGGGCTGTGTTTCTCGCTCTCAGCCTTCTCTTCAAGAATCCGATCGTCCCCGGAGTTGTGATCATGGGATGGGAAGCGATCGCCCCTATCTTTCCTGCCTGGGCCCAACGGCTCAGCGTCACTTTCTATCTGAAACATCTCTGCCCCGTTAGCCTGCCCATCACCGGCCCCTTGGCCATTTTCACTATCGTGGCCGAGCCCGTCTCTCCATTTGTTGCCGTCCTGGGTTTGGTCTGTCTCACCATCGCGATTCTTGCTATATCCTGCTTCCTAATTCATCGGATGGAGATCACTTACACGGCCGAGTAGGCTCGACCCACGTAGAAGTGCCCGCACGCGTTACCGGACATCGCTAACAATGCTGGCTCTGTCAACCTCTTTTTGAGCACACTTCTCCGTTCACTCGTGAGAGTGGTTTTGTTGGTTCTGTTCTTACCCTGTTCATCGACGACCACGGCTCGTTTGTAATCTGTCGGGCGAATTCAGTCCGACCCAAACATTTCTTCGATCAAAACTTCGACCATGATTACTACTTCAGACCCCTTTTCAGCGAGCGGGATGCCCAATCACGTGGACGACGCTCTACTTCACGCCATGTCCGGTAGCGAGCTTTCCCGCGTTCGAACCGAAACTGACCAATTGCGAATAGTCCCAACCGTTGCGCCACATCCAGTACAAACGAACAGCGAGTTTCCTGGCCATTGCTGCCTTGGCAATGTTCTTGTGTCGACGCATCGCCAGGTGCACATACCGTCGCCGCCAGTCAGGGTTACATTGTGCCGCTGCTTGCGCTGCTTCTCCCAGCAAGTAGCGCAACAACGCATTGCCTTGCTTACTGAGATGTCCCAGTCGTTGCTTGCCGGCACTGGAGTCCTCGCAGGGGATGAGTCCAATGTAGCTACCGATCTGCTTGCCACAGGGAAACCGATCCGGTGTCCCAATGACCTGAACGTAGGCCAGCCCGGTGATGGCCCCTACCCCAGGATGCGTCATCAACCGCAGCACGTCGGGCCGTTGATTGGCTTCTTGCTCGACTGCTGCTGTTAACTCCACGATTTTTGGATTCAACTGATCCAGCAGCTCCAATAATTCTTTTCGGCGCCGATTGGCCCAGGGAGCCAAGGAGAGTTTCTCCAGCAGTGCGCGTCCCTGTTCGCTAAACAGTTTTTTCTTCCAGCGATAACCCTCGTTCATCGCCACCGCCTGCAGCTGATTCATAATCCTCGTGCGCATCTGCACCAGTCGATGCCGGTGCCAAAGCAGTTGCCGCACGTCACGGTTTTCCGGACTCGGTACCCAGATTCGAGGAAAGCGATTTTCCAGCAGCAGCTTCCGCATAAGTCGGGCATCTTCGCGGTCGGTCTTCTGCTTGCGGACTCGCAGTTTCTTGATCTCCGCAGCATCGCCAATCCACACCTCGAAACCCAACTCCGCCAGTAACCGCTCGAACCAGCGTGAATATCCGGTGGCCTCCAATCCCACGCGCACGCTGACTCCTCTCTGCTTTAGGTCTCGAAAGTACTTTTCTGCTTCTCCATCACCGCGATTTAATCGCCGTTCATCGCACTCGCCAGTTTCTTGATCTAAAAATGCCATTTGCTGAAAGCTCGGGTGATAATCTACGCCTATAATCAACATGTCTGGCTCCTTCCTCCCGAGCCTTGGTCGTTGAACAACCACAGTCTACTCGGGTCGGGGGAGCCAGCATTGTTATGAAATCAAGTGGATTGCCGATCGGCACTTGTCCGGTAAGCGTTTATCGTCCAAGTGACTAATCAGCTTGCGCTCCTGCGCACAGAAGTGGACTGCCAGTCCCCGCTCGCTTACGCTTGCGATATGAAACCGTCCGGGGAACTCGGCCTCAAAGACTTTCCTACTCCTCATGCGCTGACATTGCCTCGGCTTCTCTTAGTGACATCCTGGGCTCTCTGTGGAGCCCTGACATGGCTTGCGTTTCAGAAACCTTGGGGACGGATCGGATACGGAGTTTCTAATTTATTGGGAATTATCGTCGGATTTTTAATCACTCGCGCTATTTTGGTTGGTCGCCTTCGACTTTTCTTTCCTTTGCCACTCTGTCGACGTGGCAAGTGCCACACGCTGGGCCGGGACTATGTTTGGAGACTCGGCACCCTTTTTGGATACGAAACGAAAGGCAACTATTTGCACAAATGCGCTTGTGGAGATATGTACGTCCGCAAGGGAACGCGATTTATGGAGCTTCTACCGGACGACACCAGACGGCCTTACAAAAGGCTTGTTGGTTTTCGCAAATGGGTAGACGATTTAGCTAACTGAGATCGTCGTTACGAATTCCCATCAGCCAAAGTCGCGGGCCAGCAGTGACTACTTTGCCGAGCAAAAATCATGAAGAATCTAACGAGCGCGAAGTGGATCAAAGCAAAAGGAATTCTCTTTCTGCTCTTAGGGTTGCTTTCGGTGACTCTTCTGTTCCTCGCACATCCCACACTCAAGACGAGCCTTCTGATGATCATTGCCGTGTGGTCCTTTTGCCGCTTCTATTATTTTGCGTTCTACGTGATCGAGCACTATGTCGACCCGAGTTACCGGTTTTCGGGGCTTCTATCTTTTGCTCTCTACCTGATTCAGAAAAAACGACCAGACATTCGCACTGACCGCTAACTCCTGTGTAGTCGCCTAACCGTACATGTGGTTTTGGATCGTTTTCAGTTGTCCGGTGAGCGCGTCAATCATCCAAGTGAAATTTATCGAATAATCGGGACGTGTTACCGACAGCGGAAAATGGCCCATAGATAGCAATCTGCGTGAGGTTCGCTGGGGTATTGCTGAGGTAAGGCGTCCTGCACTTCTCGGGAACGTTCATGCGTTCTGAAGAGTCCCTTTTCTGACAGCTCGCCATTGGAGAATGCTTTTGGAAAGCCGCCACAATTCGTAAGGGCACTGATCGACGTATCCTTGTGAACGAGGTCGTAGCCGATGAACTCGAATCCTTCCGGGACTTGCGAGCTAGGGTGGCCAGGAGGATTGCGAAAAACACAGAGCAGGTTTTTTCTGTGAATATCGGCTGTTTCATTGCGCAGGTAATCGAGGTCGACAAAGAAGTGAAACATCAAGTCTTCGTTCACGATGCGGTTCCAGTATTCCTTCTTAATAGTGGGAAGAACAGTCGGGCAAAGAGCCCCGTCGAGAGAAACAACTTCGTCAAGCTGTTCAAGGCCGGACCACGCGATGTACTTTCCCCAACCCGCATAAGATTCTTACCTGCTTTTCGAGCTTTCTTTCTTCACGTTTAATCGCTGCCAAAATGTTCATTCAATCCTCCGTCTCGGAATTTACCTTAAAACCGGAGGTGATGCACTGGAGGTACCCCGGAAGTGAAGTAACTCGGTTCGTGGACAATCAAAAGGAGATCACCGCGAAAATCTGCATACGATGAGAGATATGGGAAGCCCGACGCAGAAGATGTGAATGACCACGCCGACGATCATTAACTTGAAGGTAAAAGGCCGATGGGCGGCAGCGGAGAGCGGTAACACAATGCGATTCATGAAGAAATAGACGGCCACGCCATATAGAACGCCTGACACGAAAGCGTGTTGTATCAAGAAAGGAATGGCGCGGCTTGCAAAGACGTAGATAGCAGCCGCACCAAATGCGATGACAAAGTGGCAAAGGAGACCAAGGAGCGCCGTTGCGACTCCGCCGTTGAATGCATTCGGCCCAAGCAATCCGCTGGCAATTCCTTGCAGGAGGCGCATAGGCTTGAGTCCGAAGAAGCCATAGACGACGAGCGCGGCAGTAATGTCCAGGACGCCGCACGCAAATCCGGCCCAGAGCAGTGCATGCAGAGCTTTTGGGTCTTTCAGCAAAGCTACCTCCCGGTGCTCCACTCATGATATATGCCTGCTAGCTTTAACGGGCCGATTTCACTTGTCCGATTTGCGTTTATCAGGCACTGGAAAACTTGCAGTCCTCTGATTTCGCTGGATGGGCGTATAATCGCGGCCAATTTGCTAGGCAGGAGCGAGCCTTGATCCAACGCCCATGGATAACTGCGACTGTGACGTTGGCGGTGCTAGTCGTTGTCTATTATGCCCACGAAATATTCTCCAGTTTTTCAACGTATCGAAACCTGCACCGCACTTATCCTTTCTATTTCGCAGAAAGCTTAGACAAGGTCGGCGGCCTCATTGTTTGTTTTCTCGCAGTCTGGCTCATGCGCCGGACTGGGTTTCGAGGTATCTGTCTTGAACTTGGTCTCTCTAAGACCACAATGACCGCCATAGGCTTTGAAGTCGGCGTCTCTTTGCCAATGCTAGTTGGGTTTGCCATGACACGACAGTTGACGCCTCACATTGACCTTCTTGCCCTTCTCTTCTTGTGTGTTTTCTCACTCATCGTCGAGGAGATTGAGTTCCGAGGGTTTGGCGTCAGGCAGCTACAGCGCGGAACCGGTTGGCCCTTCTGGGCGGTGGTATGGCCTTCGTCAATCTTGTTCGCATATGGACATGTCGAGCACGGTCAGAATCCGATGGAGATGGCGGTTTTGTTTCTTCTGGCCGGAACCGGTAGGGTGGTGGCCGCGTGGCTCGTTTACAGATGGCGGACTCTGTGGGTAGCTGTGGTACTGCATATTTGCATGAACCTCTGGTGGGAATTGTTTTCAGCTTCAAAAAACGCGACCGGCGATTGGCTCCCGTTTGTGCTGCAGCCTCTCACGTTAATTCTTGCAATGGTAGGGACTCTGTACCTTACAAGTTCAAAGCCTGCGCTTTCTCCGCGAACTGCTTGACATACTAATGCTTGATAAGTCGCCTAATCGGACAAGTCCCGTACCAGGACTCCACTTTCCCGGCAACGGCGTTAAAATCAGGAGTTGAGTGGGATTTCGGACCAATTCACAATTTCAGAAATCGACAGCTAGATGCCAACCAATATCATGTTGCTTCGCTACCTCTAAAACGGTCTGGAACTCTCGCAAATCGGCGATGACACGTGCATCGAGCTTATGCTTTTCTGCGCCGTCGATTAAACCGTTCACCGTCTTCAGGCCATCGTCTGCGGAAAACCATTTTTCAGAAGGAGATTGCTCCAACGAGACGCCATGGTCTTCAGGAGATATGCTGAAAAAACTCATGAGTGGCGGCAGGACTTTTTCTTTGGCGAAGGAGTCAAGCTGGGCGCTTGCCTTTGCCGCTGCTTTTCCGTTCACAAAGTGGTCGAATCCTGGAATCTCGCGTTCCAACACGATGTACCAAGCTACCGACAATTTGTCCCCCGACGATGCCAAGTAAAATTGCAGCGTAACATCTCCGAAGGTTAGCACCAAGACGCCATGGAAAGTGCGTTTAGCTGTGCCTAAGTCCCGATAAGTCGTGCGGACAATGAGAATCAAGTCTCCGATAAGCGTTAATCTGGGAACTGGCCGTCACGACAGAATCGTGGCTCAAAAATCAGTGGGTCCTGGGAAGTTTGAATTGACGTCCCGGGACGAGTGCTGGCGGACAGCGGAATAATTACAATTGCTAGTTCTTGAGCAGAGCCAGACCACATTTCTGAACACCGTCCAACAAAGGCCCCGTCTTTAGCGGCATAAAATCGATGGACTCTCCTGCTAGAATTTCTCCTCGCGTGACATCTCCAACGCCTCGCATTATATGTTGCATCCGTTGCGAGTCAGGTTCAGAGGCAAAGTGAAGTCCTATTACGCGGCTTGTCACATTCTGATTCGCCATTTGGAACAGATATGCACCCCGCAGCTCGGGGATCTGCTGGAAGTAGTCTGTAAGCTTCATTAGGAGTTTGGCGGGAGGTATGTTGGCGGGTTTCCCAATCAACACTTTCTGGCCTGCCGCAACTTTTAGTTGGGCCGTGTTATTTGAAAGGCTCGCTTCTGGCAACAGGCCCTGCGCCAAAGCCAGGAATTCGATGCGAGTGATAACTCCTCCTGGCCTGCTAATCGTTTGCTCGGGACGGAATGGATTTACGCGCACCTCCGCGATCTTGCCAGGTGCAATGGACTGGAACAGCTCTTGTGCACCCAACGCGAGCCATTGCACTTCGGAACCCACCCAAGAAGTGAGAGCCTCTATGCTGGTGAAAACTGGCAATACGATATTTCCGGGCGGATGCTCGATGGTCTTGAATGCAACTCGCGTACTGCCGTCGGCAATCCTCTTCCCATCGCGCGCCTCGGTGCCGCCCGAAACAGTACCCTGCAGGATGAATTTGCTGGCAAGAATTGCCTTGTAAAGGGATTCACGCGTCTTTGCATTGTCGTTTTTCGCCATTTCTTGCATGGCGCGCTCAAGCGCCGGATTCTCTGGAGAACGCGGCTTGCCGAACAGGTCCTTGAAAAGAGACATTTGCTTCCCCTGAGAAAATCATCCCATCCTCGTCCGGCACGGCATAGCCGAATCCATGGATTAGTTCCGCAAGCACAAACTTTGGTGCGTGGGCCACTGCCCGCACGGAAACTAGTTCACTACCCGCAAAACAGTAGCCTGTTGGAATCTGAATTCTTCTTTCTAATTCCTAATTTCAAATGCCTGGTAAGTCTTACCGGACATGTGGTTTTGGGACAATTTCACTTGTCCGGTTTCCGCGTTAATCAGGCATTGGCTGGTACCGTGCTTTCTTATTCAAGCCTCGTCGTGTCATAGTAGGAGGTCCGCGGGAGGTAATCATGCGTACCCTTGCCTCGCTTCTAACCCTAATCGCCCTTTTCATGTGTCAGAGAACAAACGCACAAAGTGAGCCTGCCATCGTTCCTGACGCTCAAGCGGTAGGGCCGCAAAAACCAGTCCAGCAATACTATGTGGAGGATGGGGGCGCGCACGGCGGAGTCCTTGAGAGTATTGTCGTCCCGCCGAAACTGAATGCGCCTTTTACTCTGTTGCTGGAAACCGAGTGGGTCAGAGGCCTTCCCGACGGGAGCTCGATAACTACCGTCAACCAACGGCGGATTGCGCGCGACACGGAAGGGCGCATCTACATGGAGCGCTGGTACCTGGTGCCGAAGAATGGGAAAGACAAATCGCAGATGACCACGATTCAAATTTCTGACCCTAGCAGTCAGACGCTATACAACTGTTTCATGCTGGATCGCAAAAAGCAGTGCGTGCTCGTCCCCTATATGCCGTCGGCGAATGCGGTTTTCAAGTTCCAAGGGCCGCCTACGGGCCCCTTGCCCAATGATATGGGCGAGGCCATACACGAAGACCTTGGCACGCAATTGATTGCCGGGGTCGAAACGGCCGGTACCCGGGATACGGTCATCTACAATGCGGGATTATTTGGGAATGACCGAAAAATGACGATCGAGCGGGAATACTGGTATTCGCCAAAATTGGGATTCAATCTGCTTTCCAAACGTTCCGATCCGCGAATTGGCTCGCAAACATTTACTGCTACGAATCTGCTCCTGTCGGAGCCGGACCCGAAGCTATTCGATTTGCCAGAAGGATTTAAGGTCGTCGACCGTCGCCAGACCGCGCCAGCTCAGTATTGATTGAGCCGCTTAGCCCAAGGAAATTTTGGCCCCTCGAACGTTGATATGAAATGAGCCTCGGCCTTAAGCCCTTGTGCCCAGTCACTCGTGATACGTCGGATAACCCGACGTGTGGAATTGCGGGTGGGGCAGTTGTCCGGTAAGTTTAATCAGGCATATGGCTTCCGAAGTCCCTGCAATCCACTTAACAACCGTTCGGCAGAAAGCCGAATGTTTTTGCGCGATTCAACTCGCTGAGAAATAAGAGGTTGGCTCCCCGGGTAGGATTCGAACCTACAGCCTGTCGGTTAACAGCCTTGAGACCAACTTAATCACAATTTGCCGGAGCCGAGACAAATCGAGGGGAATCAGCAAGTTCTGATCAAATGGGGCTAACTCAGATTCTCTTTCTCGTTTCAGTTTTCATTAGCATTTGCTGCCATTCACAACCACCATTCGCATGACACCTACATGACGAGTCTCCAGCAACTCCTTCTCCACGCCAAAAGGCGAATGGGTAGATAGTTTTCTTGGCCTTTGTGGCTCATGTGTTTTCCTTATTCGAAAATAAGGTGATGACCGGATTCCAGAATTCCGTGGTTATCACTATAGGTGACCGCGCAATGGCGGTTCGGGTGTGGATTATGGCACGACATGCATTGATGCTACCCGGTGTCCTTGTGGCTCTTTTTCTGGTTGGCTGCGGCGGTGGAGCCGGAACGAGTGGCGGCGGGGGGATCGAAACGCCGCAAGTTATTCCTGCGCTGACCGCTATTGCTCCTTCCAGCACGACGGCCGGCACGTTAGCCGTCAGCTTAGTCTTGTTTGGCTCGAACTTCGAGAATGGTGCAACCGTACAATGGAACGGAGCCGCGCTCTCGTCTTCCTGGGTAAGCGCAACCGAGATGACGGCCACCATCCCAGCCAGCTATATTGTCGCTATCGGAAGCGCGAAGGTGACCGTGACCAACCCGATCCCTGGAGGCGGCACTTCGGCCGGGCAAACCTTCACGATTGTCGCGGCGCCCGCCGCGACAACTTGGGTGAGAAAGGTGCCGGGAATTGCTACAGCGCAAAACATCGTTTGCGACGCCACCCATGGAAGACTCTATGTCTCGATTTCTTCTACCGATACATCTGCTCCCAACACCATCATCCCCATCAATCCTGTGACTGGCAGTGCGGGTACGCCAGTCGCAGTCGGAAACAACCCCGATCTGCTTTCTATTTCCTCTGATTCCTCCTATTTGTGGGTCGGACTGGACGGAGACCATGCTGTGCAGCGGTTCCTTCTACCTGGTCTGACCAAGGACATTTCCTTTCCAGTGCCTCTGGATGCCGCCCGCAACCCCCAACAGCCGGTAAGTCTCCAGGCTGCCCCTATCAGTCCGCATACATTAGCGGTAATTTCCGGAAACTGGGGATACTCGCCACCCGGGAACGGCGTATATGTTTACGATGATGCTACCCCACGCCCCACTTCTGTCCCTGGCTACAGCGTAGGCGGGCGGATGATCGATTGGATACAATGGGGTGCGAACGATTCGACCATATATGGGAGCCAATACACCACGATCGATGCCGGAGGAGTGGCTGCCCTCAATGCAACTTCTAAGCTACAACGGAGGGCAGGTCGGCCCGCCATATTTCACTCAGTACGACAACATCAACGGTCTTCTGTATTCTTACGGCAGCGCGTTCAATCCGGTAAATGGCAGTCTTGCTGGATCGTTTAGTGTCCCTGTGGGAGAACGGGCTTGCACCGCGGACTATTCTTTGGGCCGCTATTACTGCGTCGTCGCTTACAGCGATGGCGGCACGGATGTAAACTTGTTTGAGTTATGGATCTTCGACTTAAACAGCTACGCACTGATTGACCGAATCTATTTTGGTGCTTCCGCCGGTCAGCAACTCTCGTCGATCACGGGATCAATGAAACAACTCGTTCGCTGGGGCAATGCCGGCCTGGCGCTGATCACCTACACAGCAATCTATTACGGTAACGGCGGGGCATTCCTGATTGATGGAGCCGCCGTCAACCCAAACGCTGCTCCAGATGTTTCGTCGGGCACCTCAACGAATTCTTACACCTCAATGGCCTCGTTGACGCCACAACAAGCACCTGCGGGCAGCAGCGACGTGGTCGTCACGATTAAAGGGAATAATTTCACGCAAGACAGCACCGCGTGCCGGAATTGTAACTATCTCCAGTTCCAATACCTGCCCACATCCTATGTAAGTCCGCAGCAACTCAACATCACTATCCCCGCCAGCCAGCTGGCTAGCCCTGCACTTCTGCCAATCAGCGTCTTTGATCCTGGCTCTAATCTGTTTTCGACCAATTCTCTGACCTTCACTGTCACTCCGTCATCCGGCACCAGCACGCCGTTGACGGCGATCGGTCTGGCCGGCCTGGCCATGGCCTGGGATGCCAATAGTGCACTGCTTTATGTGGGAACTGCGGATTACGATGGCGCCTACCCAAATTCGATTGTTTCCATAGACGGAAAAACTGGCTCCATCGTAAAGACACAAGCCGTGAGCCCCGATCCCGATTTGTTAAGCGTCAGCGCGAACGGACAATACCTTCACGCGGCGTTCGGTGGATCAACCACCATGACCCAACTCCAGCTTCCGGGGTTGGGTTCGCCGGTGTCGTGGACGCTGAACAATCCCCAGTCGTCGACCGTGTATTGGGCGGGAGACATGAAAGCTGCTCCCGAAAGCGCACATACGACCGCCGTAACACTTTTTAACCTGGAAAGCGCACCGGTCGAAACGGGTGGAGTCGTGGTCTACGACGACAACGTGGAAAGACCGCAGTTTGTGGGAGGATTTGGCGGCTCCGTAAACATCTATGACACTATCGCATGGGGCTCGACAGACCAGATCCTGACTGCTGCCTGTTCTTTTGGCTGTCTCTCAACCACTCCTGTGAGCCCGTTGTATGAATTTCAGGTGAGTCAGACGGGAACGGCGCTCCTCGCTACAGGAACCGCGCCATTCAGCCAAGGCGAAATTCACTCGGACTTTGGGACCGGACTGATTTACAGCGATGACGGTAATGTCGCGGACCCAAACACACGAGCGATTGTTGGCACCTACAATGCCTCGGGCGTGGTCGCTCCGGATTCTTCCTTGAATCGTGTCTTCATCCTCGGGCAAACGGCGGCGCAGGCCAACACCAGCAATTTTACCATCGAGTCTTTTAACGAGAAATATTACACCCTCGTCTCTTCTATCACGCTCAACAATCTGCTAGGTAGCCCTATCGAGCTTGTTCGTTGGGGAAATTCGGGCCTCGCCGTATTGACGATGAATCAGAGTGGCTACGGCTCGGCAGGTATGCTCTATTTGGTTCAGGACACAACTTTCGTCAGCAATGCTCAGACCGCTGCCTCTCTCTTGTCCAAGCCGCAGGAGCTGGTGCAGCGACGGTGGAAACGCATCTCCAAGGCCGACATTGTGAAGATGGTGCAAGCGAGAAGAGCTGCAAAACTCTTTGAGCAATGAGATCGTCAAGGTTCCCGATTCAGAGAACTGGTCCAAGCTCCGCCTCGCTACCTCGATGCTAGCACGGCGTGGGCGATGCTGGCATCATTGACGGTCGTAGGGTCGTAGGCACATTACAGGCTGGACATTTACCGGATGGAGGCCTTGAGCGTTGCTTCGTAGGCTTGTGAAGACACGCCCGGAAGGATGAATTTTGGCTCCCCGGGCTAGATTCGAACTAGCAACCCTTCGGTTAACAGCCGGGGCTGCGAAACCCTAAATGCCTTATTCGGTATCGCTTACGACCGGGCCACCTTAAGTCCCGACCCTCAATTGGGCAACTTTGGGCAACCTATTGAAGAGAAGAAGGGCGGTGGGGGATCGTAGAAGACCACAAGTGTAGGCAGCTACTCATGAACGTGAAGTCCGGTATCTGCGGGCGCGGAAGCATTTGGGCGTTCCTCTTTGGGCTTGAGGCTGGTGTAGTGTCCCATAAATAGCTTGACAGTGTTGCAGCGATTGGTATGATCTCAGTCATGCCGAACACGGGTCTGGCGATCGCGTTGCAACCGGCGGAGCGCATTCAGCTGGAACAGTGGGAATCCGCACACGGAACGCCTCAACAAGTGGCGCTGCGCTGCCGGATTATCCTGAAAGCGGAG
>WNFQ01001326.1_pt1 | contig 20387 bp, 20 predicted proteins | sample 5400171 | NCBI WGS metagenome assembly WNFQ01 (sample SAMN13153356, study PRJNA577476) | soil metagenome | isolation source: 20 cm soil under Madrone tree | place: USA:California | collected 2016-06-14 | reverse complement strand
ACCTCGATTCCTGCGCGGACTAGACTTAAAAGGAAGGAGAGCGCTTCTTCCGGCGCTTCCCGGGAAAGCCGGTCCAACGATTCGACAATCAAAGCGCTACCAGGCTTTACCTGTGCCGAAGCCACCTTTTGAACGAATGCCGCTAGGTTGCCTTCCTTTCGGTGCTTCCCTCGGAAGGCGGAGATAGCCCGATCGGGCTTAAGCGAGTAATCTAGAGCCATTCCGTGCTCTTTGGCGTATCGTTCGGCGGCTTCTAGTTGGCGTTCCTCAGAGCGGCCCAGGCGCTGCTCCTCGTGGGAGAAGCGGATATAAGAATAGGCAGTTTGCACGTCCTTCTTATATCCGAAAGCCGTCTTTCCGTAAAGTAAAACTCCCGAACGGGAACCTTACGATCAACTACCTCGATACGGGTGGTACCCCCTTGTCTCCTTTGCACCTGGCCTTCAGTGCTGGTCTGGGCATGCTGTTTTGCGGCAATGAAGGTCTAGACGGTGAACGCAGGGCTTTGCGCCACGCGATGCTGGTCGAGAATTTGCAGCAACTGTACACCGATGTCTTTAACGACTGGATCGTTGCTAATGAACCTGCGGCGGAAGAACTCCGATGGTTAGCCTGCGCCATCGATCGATATCTGCGCACCCGGTCAAAGAGTTCGCAACTCAATTTCGTTGATGCGTTTGCACTTTTCCGCGACTGGGAAGCGCGGCGCCCCGATGAAGCGCAGTCCTTCATTCAAGGACTGGGGGAACAGGCAGTGGCAGAGTTCGCGAAGAACCCTGCCACTGCTAACCTAGTGCGCGACCTGGCGTTTGCATATTTTCGCCCAGAACAATTCCCCACTCATAGTGGGTTTGTTGAACAGCTACTATATAGTCCACGCAGTGGACTCCGGGAACGAGAGGAGAGCGATCGAGTTGGTAAACTGCTCAAAGCGTGGGGTCGCAATGGTGAACGTGGCAAACTCTTTGATGGCGTCAGCAACGTGCGAATCGACGGAAGAGTCGCTCATTTTGAACTTGGCCAAATACCGGAACACGCCACCGAAATGAGAGCGGCTGCTAACTTCCTTGTCGCCAACTATGGTCGTCAAAAGATCATATCGATGCCGCGAGCCGTCCCAAAGATAGCGATTTTCGAAGAGGCGGCTCGAACGCTGGATATCCCGGGCGGAGTCAAAATGATCCAGGAGTATTATCGTCAGATGCGAAAGTTTGGTTGTAATATTCTGGCGGTCGTGCAGCAGTACGACGTCATCAAAGACTCGCCCGTTCGTGGTGCCATGATCGGGAACTCGAAGATGTTCCTCATTACAGCACAGCAGAGCCGGGACGATGCCTGCGATATTGGGGAAGCGGTAAGCCTTTCGCAAAAGACGGTCGACACGATTCACAACTATCCACTTCCTGAGTTAATGGATCCGTCCAATCGATTCAGTGCTTTCACGTATATAGCTAACGACCAGGTCAGACGTTTAGTCGGTACGGTTAAGAACGTTGCATCACGCGAACTGCTCTACGCGGCTTCGAGCGACAATGAGACCTTCGACGAACGCACGGTTCGCCTTGCGACGTACAAGAATATCGTTACCGGCATCATCCAGGAGTCTGAGAAGCTTGCGTGTGCGACCGAGTCGTCGGCAACTGAACCAATCTTATGAAAGGATCGGGAGTTTTCCTTTGCGTCCTGGTTGCGGGCTGTACGGTCGGTCCAGCTGTCCCTAAAGGGCAAGTCACCGTGCAGGGTCGTGGCTCAGAAGCTTTGACCAACCAAGGTGACCCACTAATGGCAACAGGATCCGATGAACGGAAGGTTCCGATCGATTTCGCCAAAGGCTACGCCAAAGGCATCTCGGATCAAGTGAAACGGAATTACTGGGCGCAGCAAGAAAACCAACGAATGCCTCAGGACGATAACCAGGGCAAGATTCGCTATTACAATGCAACGATACCACAGCATGAGGATCCAAATGGAGTTATTCGGGTGCAGCGCGAGGTAGTTATCCCAATTGTCGAATGAGAACCGAAAAGCTAAAGTGGGGTTTGGCAGCTTTGATCCTAACGACGGTCTGTCCGAACGGCAAAGCGTACATTGTTCATGATCCGATTCACACAGTGCTGAACATTTTACAACAAGTAATCGGACAGGTCAGACAAGAACTGCAACACGCCGAGGATGTTGCCAAATACGCGGACATGATCCGGAAGCAGATGCAACAAATCCAACAGTTAACTACGCTGATCAACCAAAACGTGGAGCAGTTGCGGCGGATCGGTGATCCGAACACATACGTAAACATGTTAGGACTGGATACCCTCTTCAATGAAATGAGTCGAATCAAGAACGGGGTCGGTACTACGTTGGCCGAGTTTCAACAGACCGCCGATGGAGTCGCTGCGCTCAAGGAGACAGCCAATGGTCTTTATCAGGATGTCAGCACATTGCCGGATCGGTTCGGTAAAACCGTCCAGTACGACATAAACACCTTCAAAAGGTTCGGCGCAGTACAAGATATGTACAAGTCGTTTAATACGGAGATGGAGCAGGCCAATCGTTCGCTGGCGGTTTTGCAACAGGAAAAGCAGAACGCCTTGCAACAGTTGAACTCGGCTGGTTCGCTGATCGAAGTGCAGAAACTAACGGGTAAACTACACGCCATCGAATCCAGTATTCAGGACACGACTACGCGGATAAATATGGCGGCCCAGAAGACGCTAGTACAACACGCGGCCAATCAAAATGATGAGGCGAGGATGCGACAGACGCTTCTGCAACAGCGTTTGCAAGAAATGGCCGAAGAAGATGTGCAAATGCAACAAAACGCGAGCCGAATGATTCAATCGTTAAAATAGCGGACCTATGTTTTTGCTGGCTGCTGTCGACGGAACCTCCATTAATCTGCACCTGCAGGAGATCCTTGCGGCTATGCAGTATATCGAACGTCAATTGCAACCGCTCACCCGCGTCGTGGCGTTTGTTCTTCTTGTGTTTGGGACTATGCGCGGATTCTTGGAACCGGAACCACGAAAATTTATGCTCAACCTTTTGAGGGCGATCATTATTGTTTGTCTGGTCGGACACTGGTTCCAAATCGAACAGTGGCTCGGCTACGCTGCCGACGGCCTGGCGCAATACCGAGTCGACGTCAATCTAACGGCAATTGGCCAGGGCTCTCACCAAATCACGATTGGGGAAAACGTGGACCAAATTCGGAGCATTATTAACGCTAAAATCACGCAGAAGGGCGATGGTCAAAATCAACTTGACGGTTGGGATGGGTTCAACCCGTTGCAGGCAGCTCAGAAAATATTTAATGCCAATGTCGCCCACTTTTTGTCGCTGGTGCTTTGGCATATTTACATGGGAACTCTCTTTATCTGCGAGTGGATTTTGGTCATGATGAATTTCTTGCAACGGGCCATCGTTATTTTTCTCGACCTTTATGTTCCGATTGCTTTGGCAGAGTTTTCTGTCCGCGGTTTGCAAAACCAAGGGCAGACATTCTTCAAGAACTATGTCGGGGTTCATGCTTGGCCGGTCGGTTGGGTGTTCGCCAATCTAGTCACGCTTGCTTTTCTGCAGGCGTTGCCTGCTCCCCATGCGAACAATCCGGTAGAGATATTGGGAGCAATCGTTTGGACGGTTCCGATTCTGTTGTGGGTAGTTATTGGTCACGTGATTGGCCCTTTCTATGCCCAAAAGGTTGTTGTGCGGGGTGGCGCTGAATTGCAGGCGTTTACGGGCGCAATGGTAGCTGCGGTTGGCGGGACCACGGGATCTGCGTATGCCGGAGCGTTGCGATTCGGCGCGGCGAAATTTCGCGGTTTCGGCCAGTCCGTCCTAAATCCAAACAAGAATAATGAGGCAGAAGGTAGTGGAAGCCAGGAGCCCGCAACCGGTTGGGCGAGTATATCCGACTTTGCCGGATCCAGTGCGGTTTCCGGCGTTGGCGGCCGTCCGGCAAGATCCATTGGTTGGTCGCGTGGTCTGCTCGGTTTTGGGGCTGAAAAGAGTGCGCAGGCTTCTGACCTCGCTGCGGATATTGCAGAAACGGGCGGAAACTTTGCCAGCACCATGGGTTCAATGATTGCGAACGCCAGTATGAACCGCATCGGACCGGAAGCCCAGTTTCGCTTTGCTGCTTTCAGGAGATCGGAGCCTGAAGGCAACCGCTCCTCTAGGCGGGCAAGGGGCTATTTGAATTAACTTGCGGATTGTGGGATGAGCCGAGAAAGCAATGGTCAGGGAGCAGAGGTAGGCCAGCCTGCGATCGAATCGGATACAGTTCATTCCGATACTGGATGCCCGCCGGGCGACCCTACCGACGAATCAAGGTATCCAGGATGGATCGCTTCCGAACAGTTGGAGGAAACTGAGGTCGAACGAAACCCGCTCCGGGAAGCGACACAACGAACGAACTGCGCGGCAAACAGCCTGGCCTCAGGCCGGAGGACCGTCCGACTGCTCTGGATAGCGCTGATTGTTTCGCTTTGCGCTCACTGCGTCGTCCCTGCTTACATCGTGACCGCAATGGCTCATCCTGAAAAAGTGGCGCTTATGGATGGAACCCAGTCGCTGATTATTGCCCCTCTAGTACCAATCGAACAGAGCCGCGAGATTCTCGAAGCTATTTCTTATTGGGCGGCCAAATCGTTCCTGGATCGAGGCCCTCAAGGATTCGACGCGGGTGATACCATAGACCGAGTTTTTCTGCCGACTGCTGCCGAAAAAGCGAAAATCGAATTCAAGGGCGTGGCCGAAGAATTTGCTAAAAAAAGCATCCATCAAAAACTTGAAATCGCACGGATTGATCTTCAACGACTCGACGACGGAGTTATTCTAAGCCGGGTAGTAGGTCAGATCTTGACCCAAGCCCAAGTGGGCGACGAGCAGGTTAATCAGCCTCTGCCGATCACGCTCAATCTAAAACTAGTGCGAAATCCCTATCTAGGGCGCAATCAGCGCTATCCATATGCGGTTATGGATTATGCGTTCGGACAACCCGAACAGTTGACTACTCTTACCCGGGAACAAAATAAATGAGGTGCCTACTAACTATTGTTGTTTGCGTCACTCCAATTTTCGCTATTGGTCAGGAAAATCTGAAAGCGAAGGTTGTTCGGCTTCCGCTCAGTCAGGAGCAGCCATCCGTTATTAAGCTTGGCGTTCGCGGAATTACTACGATTGAATTTCCGGCGAAAATCGAGGCACTCGATGGGTATGGATTCAGTCTAAATCCTGCACCAGATGGCCAGGATCTTTTTCAGATATCCTTCAATAAAGGGACCAATTTTATATCCTTGAAAGCGGTTAGAGCCGGGGTAGAAGGGAATCTCAGTGTGGTCCTGGACGGAAAAGTCTATGCGTTGTTTTGCCAGGAAGCGCCTGATCCAAGCTTCGTAGTGATCTTCGAAGACGGAGCAAGTAAGCGAGTCACAGAGCAGTCACCAACGTCAAGGCATCCAGAAGTCTCGCCTGGCCGGCTGCTTGGCTTTCTCGACAAGATAAAAGGGTTTCCTACTCTCAAAGTGAGTGCGCCGGAAATTTATCAGAACATGGATATCGCCGAGCCCAACTCTCACGCCGATTTCGAAAAGTTAGATATTTCATTAAAGCGAGTCGCCCGAGACGACGCTCTGGACGCTGTAGGATTCGAAGTCCTCCTGGCGAATAAGTCGGACAAAGATTTTATCTATGACCCGGAGAGTTTTGGAGTCCGGGTCGGTGAGGAAGTCTATCAACAAACCGTTTCTGATGCCAGCGGTTTGGTTCCTGCGGGCAAAAGCCAGACTGCATTCTTTGCTGTCAGCGGCGGCAGCAATGGTGGTCGTAACGATTTGGCAGTCACAAACAAATTCGAAATCATGTTGCGTCAGATTCAAGGAGAAATGGATCCTCAGCGAAGAGTCTCGGCCGAATGGCAAGAACCTCCCGATAGTGTCCCGACCGTGCAAGCCGGCGGAAAGGAGCCGGAGCTACCGCAAAGTGATCAAGAACCGGCCACGGCTAAGTCGGGTTTGCCTAAGAAGAATCCAAAACGAGCTCGAGCCGACCTAAAGGCCTCGACCAAAGTGGGTGCGGGCGCTTCGACAACGCAAAAGAAGATTGTAGCGCACAATGAATAGACGAACTTTGATGATTGGCGCGGCCGGAATTCTGTCCGTTGCCGGAACGTTTCTTTATGCGCTAATGCAAAAGGGCGGACCGCAAAAGATCGCTGAAAGGCAGAGCGAGGTGGTGCGAGATGCGGGGAAGGTGACCGAACCGATGACTTCCTCGATCCGCAATTTCAATCCGGTTCTGAGCAAACCGACCAAATCGAACGGCACACGTAGACAGGTTTCCCTAGCGCGAGTTCCTGATCCCGGAACTACTCCGAACGTTCCTGTCACAACTTCAATCAGTATTTTCGCGGCGGAACCACAAGGTGAAAGGCCGTTACCGCGAGGACCAAAGGGCGACTATGCTCCGGCGTTTCGCCTCGTCAAGTGTCAGCTCGTAAACACAGTGGACTCGAGCAATCTAACGACACCGATTATTGGCCTGGTTGCAGAAGATCTTTGCTGGAATGGCAAAGTCATCCTACGGGCGGACTCTGAGGTGCACGGAATCGCTAGTGTCGACCGGGTTCGTGAACGAATCGCTAGTGAAGGAGAATTTACTTTTGTACTGAACGAACCTGACCGGCGAGGTCGCGAATTGGTTATCAAAGGATTGGTTTTGGATATGGAACGCGATCCTGAGTATGACACCTATGGGATCACTGACGGGAGCGCAGGGCTGCGAGGAGACGTGATTCGTACTGCCAACAATGATGTGATCAAGCTTTATGCAGCCTCCTTGATCAGTGGCATGTCGGGTGCAGTTTCGAGCGGGAGCTCCGGGATTTTAGGTAACCGGGTTTACACTAACAATAGTTCACTCGGTCTAAGTGCGCTGCAGGGAGGAGTCATCAACCCGGTCGCCGGCGGAACTCAAGGTGTACTCGACCGATATTCAGACCAAATTTTGAAATCGATCGAACGGGATGGCTTTTTTGTGCGAGTCCCGGCCGGAAAGCAATTTTATGTGTATTGCAGTGAAGCGATCGATCTGAGTCGTGCAAAGGTTGGAGCCGATGATGAACGCGATGCTCGCGCCCAAGCTGATCTCGAAAAGAAGGCGCGCGATCAGGTTCGAAGAGCACTTCCTGTAGATACTGCCAGTTTACTGAACCCGTTATTACCTGCTTTGAATTCGATAGATCAGAACAGAAATTAGTTATGTATATAAATGCTTTACGATTCACTACTTGGTTAGAATTTGCACTACTGTTCGGATGTGCGCAGTCGAAACCGCAGGCGGTAATCCACCCAGTTCGCACGATGGCACCAGCTGCTAAATCGGAGCAAAGCAGTTCTTTGCCAACCTCTCCAATTGGCACGATCCGAAATGTGCGTGAGAACGAATCGCTGAAGGTCTACGGCATGAATCGTTACGTCGATCCGTCGGACCCGAGAGTTCTCCATGAAAGACACGCGATATATCGAGTCGAGCAACAACCGCGTTGGGTTACACAAAGCGATCGAAACGAGAACGGGATCCTCTTGGGGCCAATCTTAGGGCTTCGAAATCCACAATATGCGCCTGAACCGCTTCCAGGCGAAGCGGCGCGGGATATCGTCCAAACCAAGCGGGGCTTGCAAGAGGCGAATCTAGATATCCATGCGATTCAACAGAACCAAGAGAAGTTGGCGACTACGGTTCAGTCTTTGGCGGAGCAGACCTTGGATGCTCAGCGCAAACTAGCGAATGTTGTTTCAACAATGAACGGACGGCTGCAAAAGCTCGAGGGAGGCAGCGAAGAGACGGCCGATGGTTCCGGTGCAAGCGAAAACAAAGTTCCAGCCGGAGGTGTCGTCATTCGAAAAGGGGAATGACAGCTAATTCGGTTTTGGCCGGTTCGCGTTTCAAATTAAGCTGGGTCGGCCCCAATCCGTCGGGTTTGCGAAATCGTTCGAGATCAGACAAATGAAGATTAAAAGCGCGACCGAAGAGTGAAGACAAATGGTCGAGACAGAGGACGATTCAGGTAACGGATTGGAGCTTGGGTTGGAGTGGTGCTCGCACTTGAGCGGCTTGGCTCCGGCTCTGGAAAGCAAGATAATTGGCCAAAAAGGCGCTATTACTCGCGTGGCCCGAGCGGTTCAAGCCGCTGAGCTCGGATTGAACGAGCGAAGATCCCAACCTAAAGCAAGTTTCTTATTCCTGGGCCCAACTGGTGTCGGGAAGACGGAAACCGCCAAGTGTTTCTCGGAGTACATATTTGGCTCTCCTACCGGACTGGAAATGGTGTTCATGAACGAATACTCGCCAGATAGCCGTTTTCAGGAGTTTTTGGAACGAACCGAAGCTGCGATCCGACGGCATCCAAATGGATCGACATTGCTTTTTGACGAAATCGAAAAAGCGCATCCGAGATTAGTCGACGTTTTTCTATCGCTCTTGGAGGAGGGTATCTTGACTACATTAACCGGCGATCGCGTCAAAGTCGGGCAATTTTATCTGGTTATGACCAGCAATCTTGGAAGTGGCGATCTCTCAAAAATGGAGAACGCACCATATTCAACAATGGAAAGGGTCGCGCTGGATGTGGCGAGTCAATCTCTGCGGCCGGAGCTTTTTGCCCGCATCACCGAACGGATCGTTTTCCGGCCACTCGATCTTGAGACTCAAAAAATGATCCTTGCCGCTCTAATCAAGAAAAAGCTTGCAGTGCTCTCTCAATTCTTTGGGCGGCCGCTGACGATTGATCCGGGTCCGGTAATGGCCTTTTTGCTACGAGTCGGCTACAACAAGGCTCAGGGTGCACGTATGCTACGACAGGAGGTGGATCGACAATTAAACTCTGCCAGCTTGGTTTGGGCTTTAAATAATCAGCCACCCAAACATGGAGTATTTTTCTATGATCCGGCGGCCGGAGGTCTAATCCTCCGATAGAGATTGCGCCTGCCAGTCAAGAGAAGCACCGAACACTGCAGAAACTGATTTGTCGAAAGCCGAGTTAAGTGTGAGATGATCCTGTATTGTCCTTATGCCTTCCAGAGCTTCTTACCCGGTTCGTTTTGATCATTGCGTCATCCATGTTTCGGATTGGGAAAGATCCAATCGCTTCTATTCCGAAGTTCTGGGCGCCGAGCTAATCTCGGTAAACGGCCGAACGGCGTATCGATTCGGGACAACTCAGCTGAATCTACACGGGCCTGGTGTTTCGGCTGGACCCCTCGCAAAATTGCCAGTTCAACCTGGCAACAGCGATCTTTGCTTCGCTTGGGATGGCCCAATTAAGGCGGCTCTCGAACATCTCAAAAGTAAAGGAGTCGCAGTGGAACTGGGTCCGGTTTCAAGGGCCGGAGCCCAAGGGATGGGGAAGTCGGTCTATTTTCGCGATCCCGATGGATCACTGCTCGAATTTATTTCGTACTCGGATGTCGCTGTGGAAGATTGAGAAAATCGGCTCGATTCAAGACGCTATTGGTTTTCGCCGGTGGGAGAATCTTGACGCCAAAGATCGTCCGGTTGCAGCCTTCGAATCCGGCCTGAGTTCCTTTCGCCGTCATCGAATGAAGTCGATAGCACGATCAGAATTGAATGTTTCCCACGAAACCAGTTACTTTTTCTTACTTCTTTGATGAGCGATTATCCTCATACCACACGCTCTGATAGCTTTCGCAGACTTCTTTCTGCCGCTCTGACGTTCGGCATCATCATCGCGGTGTTCTACATCTTGAGTCTCGGAAGGAATTTCTTCATTCCTTTAGTCATTGCGTTTCTCGCCGTTTATCTAGTTGATATTCTTAGCCGGCTAGTAGCTCGAATCCGATTGGCCGGTCACCGGATTCCTAAGATCGTCTCGGTGATCCTCTCTTTTGCGATCATTTTTGGGCTTGGCTTTGTTTTAGCGGCCATCATTACAAATAACGCCGTTCATATTGCGGCGGTCGCGCCTCATTACCAAGTGCGACTTCAGCAGCTGGAGGCCCAAATCTTCGCCAAATTCGGAATAGAAGAACCGCCCGAGCTCGCGGCAATTTTGCGAACTCTGGATCTGCGGGCAATCTTTAGCGCCGTTGCAAAATCGGTCGCCGATTTACTCGAGGGGGTAACCCTGGTAGTCATCTATGGTCTGTTCATTTTGTTGGAGACGAGGTTTTTACCGGCCAAATTGTCTGCGATTTTCCCGGATAATTATCAACGGAGGAGAGTGCTGCACACTATGCAGCGCATTGATCGTGATATTCACACCTACTTGGGCGTCAAGACGGTGGTAAGTCTCGCCAGTGCAGTTTTGGCTTATATTTTAATGCGGCTGGTCGGCCTCGATTTTGCCGAATTTTGGGCCCTTTTGGTCTTTATCTTGCATTTCATCCCGACAATTGGCGTCATCGCAGCGACGATCTGTCCGACCTTATTGGCCGCAGTCCAATTTAATAGCCTAGGACCGTGTCTGGTGGTTGGAATTGGAATTACCGCAATTGCGCAGCTTATGGGTAATATCGTCGAACCGAATGTCATGGGAGAGACTCTTAATTTAAGTCCGCTAACCGTGATTATATCCTTGATTTTGTGGGGAACAGTTTGGGGGGTGTTGGGAGCATTCTTATGTGTTCCGTTGACGGTGATTTTCGTGATTGTGATGTCAAACTTCAAATCGACGCGCTGGATTTCAATTCTCCTCTCAAAGACGGGCAAGCTTCATCCAGGCGATCCGTCCGTGGAGGCCAATCAGAGCGGGCTGCTCTAGTTTCGACGTTATTCAATGGCAGTCCGCAATCGGGAAGTCGCCGTGAAGGGAAGTTCAAGGTTGCGTTGATCCGCCATTTCAGTGGCCAGACTCTATGCCGCGAAAGACAACAGAACACGGCTTCTCCGGTCAACTGGATAATTTTGCGCTATTAGACATTATTCAAATGGGCTGTCTGGCTCAGCGCGACGGACGACTTGTTATCCGTAACGGCAGACGACGCGGCGAAGTGATCCTCAGGCGAGGCCGGATAGTCCACGCGGCGACCAAGGGTCAAGTGGGAGAGCATGCTTTGCTGGAGGTCCTGAGTTGGGAGAAAGGGGAATTTCAATTCGGGTCCATTGATAGCGGCATTCAATCCAAGCCTACCATTCAGGGCGGATGGGAGCAGGTCCTCATGGATGCAGTTCGCAAGCGAGACGAGCTCAGGTCGACCGGATTCAATGCATCGATGACTCGGTCTCTGCCAAACGATCGATCTTCGGCTGACGGCCTGTTAACGCAAATCGAGCTGGAGCGAAAACGAATGACCAGAGCCCGACGGGCGAAGCGCGTTTTCTTGGCGGTAATGATAATAGCTGCCGCGTCGACCGCAACTTACGTCATTTCTATCAAACAACAGCGATTGACAGCGTATGGCAGCAACTTGCAAAAACGTCTTGGTGAACTGGTGGCGAGGCATTCACACTGGCAACGCCGGGTGACTGAGCAAATCGCAATTCCGGAGGGTGAGTTCATTTATCAGGATGGAGAGCGTCTTAATCTGAAACGATTCGTAATCGACAGCACAGAGGTGACGATCTGGGATTACGCCGATTTTCTCAAGGCAACCGGCTCAGATACTCGCTTTGATCATCCAAATCAAGCGCCTCACAAAGGACATTCCAATCAAGAATGGGAGAACTACTCACGAGCGGCGTTCTCTGGCGAGAATTATCATGGAATTCGATTGAATCCCAATTTCCCGGCCGTCTACGTGGATTGGTTCGACGCTTATGCGTTCGCCAGATGGAAGGGTCACCGGCTGCCAACAGAAACAGAATGGGAAAAGGCTGGACGCGGATCGGATGGACGCCGATTTCCTTGGGGAACGGACATGCTTGCGAATGCGGCTAACCTGCTGGGAGCGCTGCAGGCGGGTCCAGGTTGGACCGAAGTAGGTGTCTGGAGACAGGATCGTAGTCCATACGGAGTTTACGATATGGCCGGCAATGTCTCGGAATGGACTGCCAGTGACGACGGCCAAGGCAACCCCGTCGTTCGTGGAGGGAACTTCAGATCAAACAGCGGCGAACTGACTCGTAGAATCCTCCACCTCTCTCCAGAGACTAAAGACGAACGCATCGGCTTCCGGACAGTGCTAGACGATCCGCGCTTCGCGAATAGCCGATAGCCGATAAAGGACAAAGCACTTGAACGACGTATTCTGAAATCTATTGGCTATCGGCTATTGGCTATCGGCTATTCGCGAAGCGCAGCGCATCCCTACCGAATCACAAAAAAACATTCGACGGAAGCGTTAGGATATAGATAATTTTGACCCGATGTCCTTCATTAACTTCGTAAGCGGAGAGGTCGAGTTTAAAATCGTCTACTATGGCTGCGCTCTTGGCGGAAAGACGTCTTCCTTGGGATACATTCACGAGCGGGTCGACGCCCAAGACAGAGGGAATCTGGTTTTGTTGCCGACACAGAACGATCGGACACTCTTCTTCGACTTCTTGCCGGTAGATGGCGGGAAAATCAAAGGCTTCAAAGTACGTTTCAAACTTTGGACGGTTCCAGGTCAAGTGATGTACAATGCCACACGCCAGCTTGTTCTCCGCGGCGTGGACGGGATCGTTTTCGTTGTGGACTCGCAATGGGATCGCATGGAGGCAAACTTCGAAAGCCTGAGGAACCTCGAGCAGAACCTCGCGGGAATGGATTCGAGCTTAGACAAAGTGAGTCTCGTTTTCTTTTATAACAAACGCGATCTGCCAGAGGATAACATCGCGCCAATCGAAGCGATCGATCTGCTTCTCCGGCACAGACTTAGGAAATCCAATCGGTTTGCCGGCGATTGCCTCGGCGGAAAGCACGTATTCAACGCGCTTAATCAAGTGACGCAAAGCGTCTTGCGCGAGTTCCTGGTCAAGGACGATCTGGAGAACTATGAAGCCTACCGTTAATGGCAAGAGACACTGTCGATTTCGGTTAGCGCCGAAAGCCGGCTTCTCCCTGGTTGAGATCTTGGTAGTATTGGCGATCATCGCGGTTGCTGCCGGCTTCATTGCTATCTCGATTTTGAGTGCACTCAAGCAACAGAATAGTCGGGTTTGTCTGACTAACATGGTGACAATCGAAGCGGCTAAAGATGAATATGCGCGTGATCATCCGGGCGCAACTACGATACCGAGCGCCACTGATTTTGCGCCTTATTTTCGATTCGGCATCCCTCGTTGCCCGGACAACAATGGAATCGACTATGCCAATCTACTCGATCTAAAGAGCCCAGTGAACTGTTCCCTGCATCCGGAGAACACCGCAAAATTGAATATCGGAAAGTGAAAATGCTAGGGACGGCGGTACAGCAGAGCTGGAAAACCGTTGTGGACTTCGTCCAGAAAAACGAAGTCAGCGATGTTTCGCTGTTCCGTAATAATGTTTCGGCTCGACTCGCCGGTCAAATTGTACCGCTAGCGGAGCCCGGTGCTCTTTCGAAAGACGAAGTCCAGCTGATGATAGCCGAATTGGCCAAAGACAGGCCTGATCTACGCGAACAGCTTGCTGTACGGCAAAGGTCGGTCGATTTCACGACGGCTCTCTATTCCAAGCGCTTTCGGGTCAACATTGCTCTCGCGCAAGGAGAGCTTTTTGCATCATTGCGGCCACTTCCTGATTCACCCCCAGCGCCGAGCGAAGTAGGTCTCACTAGCCAAACTATAAAACTCGTCACATCGCTCCGTGAAGGCCTGATCCTGATTTCTGGTCCTACCGGATCTGGAAAAACTACGACGATTGCGTGTCTGGTCGAAGCGATTAACCAAAGCCACCAACACAAGATTGTGACCATCGAAGATCCGGTCGAATTCCTTTTCTCAGGAAAACAATCGGAGATCATTCAGCGTGAGGTCGGAGTCGATGTAGAATCATATTCCACGGGGTTGCGGGAGGCCCTGCGACAGAATCCAGATGTGATCGTGGTCGGTGAAATTCGCAATGTAGAGACTGCGATGGTTGCGCTCCAAGCCGCCGAGACTGGACATTTGGTAATTGGATCGATGCATGCCAGAAGCGTGGTGGAAACTGTCACCCGCTTTGTGTTGTTGGCTGCCGAAAGAGGCTCGGAGGAGATCCGATACGTTTTCGGAACCGCCATGCGCATGATCGCGAACCAACGGCTCCTCAGGAAAAGACAGGGAGGACGAGTGGTGGTGCGGGAAATCTGTGTCCACGCGCCGAAGGTCGAATCGGTAATTCTGTCTGGTAATGAGCAGGAATTGGAAAACTATATGTTAAGCGGCCGAGACGTGGGCATGATCGATTTCCAAACCGCGCTGCGGCAAGTCCAGAGCCAATTGGAACCTTCCGAGTTCCAAATACACGCTCGGGCTCGTTGAGGATTGAGCAAGCGAAAGCCGATAGTGCAAACCAGTGCCATTGACGCCTATTACGTCGGTGATGACAGCGATGGTGCCTACTACCAAGTCGCCAAAGGCCGGAAAGGCTGGTATGCGACGGTCTGGGTTGACGGAGCCTGGACAGGCCATCTAGCAACCGATAAGGGACCATGGAAGACCGAACAGGAAGCGCTGGATTGGGGTCGAGGCGAGGCGCAGGAATGGTGCCTTAAGAACGGTATTTCGTATTAGGAAGCGGACGAATAAACTGTCCCATTGCAGGCCGGACGATTTAACAGATGGTGGTCGGGCAAGGTATGCGGAGCCAGCTGGGCCCAAGCGCGAGGGACACCAGCAAGCGCTCAGGGCGTGGAATGGGAGGGAGTGATAGACTGGCATCGAACAAAAGGAGGACGCTAAAGCAGCACGTGCCGCTTCTTTGAGATCGCGCTGCAGCTCTTCGAGGCCGGTAATTCTAAAGTTCAGGGACATTTACCGCTGTTTAAAACGAAAAAAGCATAGCTGGGAAGTCTTGGCCGTTTTTCATTTGTCGGCTCCAGGAACTGAACACGCAGCGCCTCGCGAATTGGAACAGTTTGGGGGTACACATGACGCTTCCTTAGCCTGGCGATTGGATCGTCGCCTATCTGGCGGTGTCGACTCGGCGTTCACGGCGTGGAAAGCTCACGAAGTTATTGTTGACTCTCATCGCCGAATCGCCGTCGGTCGCCGGTGGTCTTTATCAGCCATTCCAGTAAGGACAGGTCGATCGCAGATGCGATTTGTAACCAGCTCGAGTCCGCTGGGATCCCATGTTGGATCGCTCCGCGCGACATCGAAGTAGGATCCGACTGGACCAGAGGTATCATGCAGGGCATTGCCAGGTGCCGCGTCTTCGTCTTGGTGTTTACCGATCACGCAAACGATTCGGAACATGTCGGGCGTGAACTGGCCAATGCCTTCTCCTTAGGGCTGGCAGTGATTCCATTCCGCATCGAGGCAGTCAACCCGCGGGAGAACCTGGCATACTTCCTTGAGACCGTGCAGTGGTTCGATGCGACTACTCCACCTCTGCAGAAGCATCACCTGTTGTTGACCGAACACGTTCAGCGATTGCTCTCTATCGATGGGAACTCCGTACCGGTAACGACAGATGTCCCGCCAGAACGAAAAGCCGACCGAACATCTTTTGCGCCAACAACGCGGTGGATCATTGCGTTTGGTTTGCTGGCCCTAGCGGCAGTGATTGCGGCGGCCTGGCTTTTCTTCTCTGCGAAAAGGAGCACTCAACAGACAACTTCTTCCACCGACACCCCCAAGGCGGTTTTGGGCTCTGCTGTTCCCGAGATTCCGGCCAAGAGCATTGCTGTACTTCCCTTCGAAAGCCTCAGCGCCAATAAGGACGACATCTACTTTGCCGACGGTGTCCAGGACGAGATCCTCAATAGTCTTGCCAAGATTGCTCAAGTCAAAGTCATCAGCCGGACGTCGGTGATGCAGTACCGCGCGGACGAGAAACGCGATCTACGCCAGATCGCTAGTGCGTTGGGTGTAGCGAACGTGCTGGAAGGAACGGTGCGCCGGAATGGTAACCATGTTCGGGTCAGCATCGAGCTCGTCGAGGCTCGCGACGATAACACCACTTGGGCCGACAGTTTTGATCGCGATCTCAATGACATTTTCGCCATCCAGAGCGAAGTAGCTCAGACCGTCGCTACCAAGCTGGCCGCGACGCTTTCTCCCGAAGAAAAGCGAAATATCGAAAGTAAACCAACCGAGAATCTTGAGGCCTATGATCTCTATCTGCAGGCAAAGGAGTTACTGGTCAGCGCTCGAGTTTCTGCGGGCTTTGGAAGCGTCAAGAAACCGCTGGTCGACGCGATCGGTTTTTTGGATCAAGCCGTCCGGCTCGATCCAAAATTCACGCTCGCCTATTGCGCATCCGCTCAAGGAAACGACCTTCTCTACTTGTGGTATGATCCTACCCCAGAACGACGCGCCTTGGGAGATGCGGCGATAAACAGCGCGCTGGGTTTGCAACCGGACCTGCCCGAGCTTCACCTGGCATACGCCTTCCACCTCTACTGCGGCTATCATGATTACGAGCGGGCTCGAACCCAACTAGCCATCGCCAGACGCGGTTTACCGAATGATTCCGAGGCGATCGGGCTCGAAGCGCTCATGGATCGCCGGCAGGGGCAATTCGAAAAAGCAATCCAGGAGTTCAAAGAAGATCCGCGCAATACACTTTGGATTCAGCACTTAGCTGATACGCTTTATTACACGCGTCAGTTTCGTGCAGCCGAGCAGGCGTTCGACCGAGCGAGCGAGCTCCGTCCCGACCTGCCAATACTCAAGACAAAAAAGCCATTGTATGTAACCTTTTATAAGACCGGAGATGACACCGCCGTTCGCTCCGCGATCGTAGCGCTTCCGGCATCGATGGCCAGTGATAGGGGGGTACTGTCTTTGCGACTGAAGTTCGCGTTCGTTGATCGTGATGGGCCGCAAATACAAGAACTGATCGAAAGGATGAATGGCGGTGAGGACGAAGGCTGGTTTGCTTACGGAGATAACCCGGTGCCGGTCGGTTGTTACTCAATTATGCTAGCCCGGCTCCAAGGTGAGCAACCTGGTACAAATGCCAGCTTTGCCGAGACGCGAGAACAATTAAACCAAAAGGTCCAGAAGGCACCGGGAAATGCCCAGATGCTTAGTCAGTTGGCGGTGGTAGACGCCTTGCTTAATAACAAAGAAGTAGCCATCTCGGAAGCCAAACGTGCTACCGAAATGTTGCCGATCGCCAAGGATGCATTGGCTGGCCCAAAGATTGAGATCAACCTAGCCGTTGTTTACGCCTGGACCAATGAACTGGGCCTAGCCTTTGAGGAATTGAGTTCTTTGACCAAGGTACCAAATGGTATTTTCCCAATTAAAGCGTGACCCATACTGGGAGCCGCTTCGCCAGGATCCGCGGTATGAGAAGGTGTTATCTGAATTGGCACCGCGGGACTGACCACGCGTTCGGCCTTCCCGGCTTCGGCTTCGACCGTTTAAGGCCGCTTTGCCCCCCCAAACGTGCAAGCAGTGTGCAAGCGCCCATCCGCTCATGTTTATCGTAATGACATAAGTGGCTAAGGGCCAGCCTGATAGACAAAAATGGTTTGGCTTATAACTCCATGATCGCGAACCAACGGCTCCTCAGGAAAAGACAGGGAGGACGAGTGGTGGTGCGGGAAATCTGTGTCCACGCGCCGAAGGTCGAATCGGTAATTCTGTCCGGTAACGAGCAGAAATTGGAAAACTATATGTTGAGCGGCCGAGATGTGGGCATGATCGATTTCCAAACGCCGCTCCGGCAAGTCCAGAGCCATTGGAACCTTCCGAATTCCAAATACACGCTCGGGCTCGTTGAGGATTGCGAGCCGGAACCAGCAAAGCGGCGCTATCGTCCATCGAAAAGAGGCTATTTGGAGAGCATTGGCCGAATGGACGCCCATTCGGACAACAATTCCGGCAATTCGAACAAAAAAGGGCGGGCCGCCGAAATCGTATTGTTTGTTGCTGCGATAGCCGTGTACCCCGCGACGAGCGAGCCAAATACCCCGACCAACAGCAACCGAGTGCCTAAGAAAGGACACGGAATGGCTGTTCACTTTTTATGACGTACCGGCATTTGGAGCACTGGCCGCTTCTGGGCGGCACTGATTCCGTTGTCGTACTTCATAAAAATCAGCATCTAAGTTGGCCTAAGCACAAGGCAATACTGCAGGGTTGGAAAGCGCTGGGCAAAGAGGGGCTAAAGCTGGAATCCGGAATTCTCGGGCCCCACTGTAATTTCCCAAGAATAATCTAAGTCGGAGTGGTTCTCAGAAATTTAGCCCCTTTGAGATATTCGCGCACTTTGCAACTTTTTCTCCGCTGTTTGGGGTTGGCTCTGTGTATTTAAGCACGAGAGTTTCTGCTAACATTACTCGTTTCAAGAGTGTTGAATGGAGTCTTTAGACTAGGTTCCATTAGTGTTAGTATGCACTAACATTACAAAAAGAAGTGATGGTTAATTAGATGCTTTTGCTTGTCATTTTTTTTTGCCTTTGCTTAAAAAAAGCCATCGTGACAATCAGAGTCTAAATTTGTTCGAATTTTGTTTGTAAAACTCTTGACGCGCTCCTGTTTCTGTTCAAAGTCGCGACCCATCTAGGAGATCAAGGCGGCACAACTGTGGGAACACCAAGGGCGTTCGCCAGCGCTTTGATAATGCCAACCTGGAACCTTTAACAATTTAACCGCTTGCGACTCTTTGGCTTCGATGGAATGCGAGGTTCGCGTTGCAAGCTGGAGTGGAAGAAACAAATGAAATTCAAGTTTGGTAACGCCAGGCTGCTTGTAATCTGGGCGGCAGCGTTGATGCCACCGGCAATTGTACTGGCGCAAGCGCCAACAAATCCTTCGGCCGGGACGGAGACCGGTGGACAACTGCAACAAATGACAGTCACAGGTTATGTTATTCCTCGGGTAGGCGAGGGCCCGCAACCAGTGGTGTCGTACGATCGGGATTTTATTGAGAAGCAGGCGAACCAGACAGCTAGCGACGTTCTCCGCTCACTCCCGTACACCAACGGTACTCTGAGCACATACACCAACGCGGGTATCAACTCTTCGCCTGCGTCAGCCGCCGTCAACCTGAGAGGGTTGGGGGTCAATCGTACCCTGACGTTGGTCGATGGTGCATTCTCTTTTGTCGACCTGAACTCTATTCCGTTGGCTGCTATTGACCGCATTGAAGTCCTTAAGGACGGAGCTAGCGCCGTTTATGGCGACGACGCTGTGGCCGGGGTGGTAAACATCATTATGAAAAATGACTACAATGGGGCCGACATCTACAATTACTATGGTATCAGCCAGCGCGACGATTATGAGATCTTTCACAGCCAGGTTACCGGTGGCGTGTCTCATAAACTCTGGTCCGATGACTCCAAACTGAGCATTGTTGCCTCATTCGATTACTATTCTCAATCGCCCATCGACTCGCTCGACCGGGGGTTCGCTTTCGGGGACAAGAGCAAGCTTGCGGCCAAATTTCCGGATACGTCGACAGCCTTCTTTTCTCCTTTTGGTTCATTCAGCGGGTTTAAGGCTGGAACCGGAAACCGCCCGAGTGTGGGACCTCCTGGAACTCCATTCCCGGTTCAGACTGGATCTACGTTTTTTACACCTCCTGGTTCTACCAGTCCCACGCTACTTCCGGGGAATGCCCCGGCTGACTCCTTTATACCGTTTAATTCCGAGTTAGCTGCACGGGAGGAGCGATATGGAGGATCATTGAAAGTAAACTTCAGCCCGACTGACTGGCTCAATTTCTACGATCTTCTGGTTGTTCAACGAACCGAGGAAGTAGGTATCACGCCTAACCAAGGGATGAGCTCTGGTGATCAGGTTGGCAACACCGTCCTATTTATTCCGGCTAATAATCCGTTTAATCCGACGCATCAGGATCTCCAGCCAAACGGGCAGGCGATGAATGAGTTCGGTCCATGGCAAGAGGACACAATCACGCGAACGGTCTTTAACGTTGTCGGGGCGACATTGCAATTGCCAAAAGGCTGGATTGTCGACGCGAGCTTCGCGTATGGGGAAAGCGATGCGACGCAGACCTACTTCAATGCAGCTAAAGTCGATGCGCTCCAATTAGCTCTTCAGGGTAAATTGCCCGGCCACATTGGGCAGTTCTATGATCCGTTCACTGACCAATCAAAATCGGGCAAGATCAACGGCTCATTAGTAGACGCAATTCGGACCCAACAGTTCGAGAACGCCCGTACTGATATCGCTACGTGGAATATCCATGCTGGTGGTCCGATCCTTGATCTGTCCAGCGGCCAAGTTTTACTGGCTGGGGGCTTGGAATATCGTGATCAAAGCTTGATTATCCAAAATGACCCGAACAGCACAAACCGCAATATCATTGCCGGAAATTTTCTGGGTAAGGGAACCAATGGACGCCG
>WNFQ01000962.1_pt1 | contig 20389 bp, 19 predicted proteins | sample 5400171 | NCBI WGS metagenome assembly WNFQ01 (sample SAMN13153356, study PRJNA577476) | soil metagenome | isolation source: 20 cm soil under Madrone tree | place: USA:California | collected 2016-06-14 | reverse complement strand
TGAGGGATAGGAGGGCATTTGTGCGAATTGCTGGCGAGAGAGAGCGAAAATTTGACCCCCGATGCCGAGAGTACCTGTGGCAGAGGGTGTGTAAAGAGCCAGTCTGGACGACGACGCTTCAAACTCTAGTTCGCACTCCGGTTAAGAAGGCGAACCTGCCTTGCGAACCGCGGTAGCTGAATGTAGGCTTCTGAATTCTCGTGAGCCCAAATGTCTACATTATCGCGGGACCGAATGGCGCGGGCAAGACTACCTTTGCGCGGGAATTCCTGCCTAAGTACGCGGACTGCCGAAATTAACCGCGGCGTTCCGCGCGTGGCGGCTGATGCTCGAAGAAATGGAAGCGTTTGCAAGGCACGGAGATGACTTTGGTTTCGAGACCACGCTTTCCGGTCGAAGCCATTTGAATGTGATTCGCGGACTTAAGCAACGTCGGCAGGAAGTTCACGTTTTTTACCTGTGGGTGCCGAGCGTCGAGCTGGCCCTCTCGCGAGTCCGAGGACGGGTTTTGCAGGGTGGACATGACGTGCCTGAGGCCGTTGTGCGCCGGCAATTTGACCGATCGATCACAAATTTCCTGGTCCACTACAGGCAGCTGGCGGATTCCTGGACCTTGTACGACAACGCGGGAGTAGTCCCTTCAGTCATTGCCGTGAGGAGCAGGGCCAGCCTCAATTGAACGAACTAAGGCGATACAATGAGTTGGTTAAGAGCTATGGGAAAAATGACTAAGCTACCTACGCAAAAGATAGAGTCAAATGCAAACAAAGATAGCGAGATAAACTCGCCTCGACAAGCCGATATTTTGTTTGCAAATTATGCAGCCGGTCTAGCCACGAGAGTGGTGCGACCACCAGTCGCGCCAAGCGGCGGGGTTTGAGCCGAGCCCGGCGCCGGTGATGTCTTGCAAGGCCTGAAAGACCCAGCTGCGGGTGGTGGCGTCGAGGGTGGCGTCGTCCATCATCCTGAGGAGGTCGGGGACGGCGCCCATGCGCTGCTCCTCTCTGAACATGCCGGATTGCGCGATGGCGCAGGCGGCTCCTTCGCGCACGTGGGGCGAGGGATCCTCGCGGAAAACGCCGAGAAGGGGAGCGATGGAACTGTCTGTGGCCAGAAGTCCCAATCCTATGACGGCATAGGTACGAGTCGTTTCATCGGGATCGTGGATGCGATCGAGAAACACGGTCTCCAGGCGCGCGGTTTCCACGCCACGATTGCCCAGGACGCCGAGGATCCACAGGAGCCACGCGCGATGTTCCGGCTCGTCCTGCAAGCGCACAAGAAGGTTCTCCACGGTTTCCGGGGACTTGTGCAGATTGTATCCGGCTAGAGTGATTTCCAGGGAGGCGGCGCGTACGCGCAGATCGTTGGCATTGATGGCGGTATAGAGCAAACCGGCGAGCGGCCCCTTTTGCACATCGAGCTGGCCGTACCAAGACGGGATGCTTCTGTCGATTAGTTCGATGGCGCCTTCGTAGTGGTTGATGGCGCGCTCCATCAGGAGCTGGGCTTGCTGTTGCGGCGCCATGGCGGAAAGACCTTCGGTCTCATGGTCTGAGAGTTTGGCGGGAGAGGCGGGGAGCGGGTTGCTCTTCAATTGAATAATGCGCTCGAATTCCGCCCAGGCGGCCTTGATGGGGGCAGGATTCACGGCGGCGAAAAGAGTGAGGGCGAACACAATGACCAGGAAAACCAACCGGCTTTTTCCAATGGTAGGCGTCTCGGGGCGAATTTCTCCCTGAGAAGCGCTTTGTTCCTGGGACGGTTCCTGGGACAGTTCCTTGCTCATGGGATTCCTTGGGATCAGACTAAGTGGCTGAATTGCGGGGGGCAATAGTACGAGTGGGGCAACAGGGCAGCAGCGTTCGGCGCGGTCATGTATAATTTTTGGCAGGGGATCCCGCTTCATCCATGGCTGGAGAAACAAAGGTAGTGAGGGCGAGCGCGAAAACACGGCTGCGGAGACGGCTGCGGTTCATGCGGACGCGCGCGCGCGAGCTGAAGATGGTCGGGAAGGCGCTCGTGTCGACAAAGCACCCCATCCTGGTGCACATCATCCCCATGCGGCAATGCAATCTTGCGTGCACGTACTGCAACGAATTCGACGATTTCTCGAAGCCGGTGCCGCTGGAGGAAATGAAGAAGCGGCTGGATATTCTGGCGGACATGGGGACGTCGATCATCACGATCAGCGGCGGGGAGCCGCTGATGCATCCGGATCTGGATGAAGTGATCCGGCATATGCGGTGGCGGGGCATGATCGCCGGGTTGATCACCAACGGTTTCTATCTGAACAAGGAACGCATTGAGCGGTTGAACGAGGCGGGGCTGGAGCATTTGCAGATCAGCATTGATAACGTGGTGCCGGACGAAGTTTCCAAGAAAAGCTTGAAGACGCTGGATGGCCGGCTGGTGATGCTGGCGCAGTACGCGGTGTTCCAGGTGAACATTAATTCAGTGCTGGGCAGCGGCGTGAAAGATCCGGAGGACGCGCTGAAGATCGCACACCGGGCCGTGGAGCTGGGCTTCACGAGCACGGTGGGGATTATTCATGACAACAACGGGCAATTGAAACCGCTGGGGCAGCACGAGCAGGAAATATTTGAAGAAGTCATGGCACTGGGAAAGCGCTCGTTTTCGCGATTCAACGAGTTTCAGCACAACATGGCTCGCGGGCGGGAACACAACTGGCGCTGCCGCTCGGGGTCGCGGTACCTGTACATTTGCGAAGATGGGCTGGTGCACTGGTGCTCGCAACAGCGCGGGTATCCAGGGATTCCGCTTACGCAGTACACGCCGGAGATGCGCCACCGCGAGTACTCTACCAAGAAGTTTTGCGCGGCGCAGTGCACGGTTTCGTGCGTGCAGCAGGTGGGCATTCTCGATAACTGGCGCGACCCGCAGAACCTCCAGCCGATGCCAATGACACCGCCGGCAACCCCGCAAGTGGAGCTGGTGCAGATCGGGCAGGTCCGCGGCGACTCCTGATTTCGCAAGGTCGAATCTGAGCTGTTGCTTTCTTTGTATTTTCTCTCCGCACACATCCTCTTGTTGAGGGATTGACGGTCAAGCCCGGCTTGCTAACAATGAAGGCATGCCAGGTTCAGCGATTGAAATTGAAAATCTGACCAAGGAATATCCCTTCGGGTTTCTGCACCTCAAGAAAAAAACATCTCTTGAAGGGCTGAACATGCAGGTGGAGATGGGCGAGGTGTTTGGTTTTATCGGGCCGAACGGCGCCGGTAAGTCGACGACCATCAAGCTCCTGATGAGGCTGATTTTCCCGACGGCGGGGAGCGCGCGAATCCTTGGCAAGCCGATCAGCGACGTGGAAATGCACAGGGACATCGGATACCTGCCCGAGCAACCCTACTTCTACGACTATTTGACCGCGGCGGAATTGCTCGACTATTTCGCGCGGTTTCACGATCTGACCGCGGCTGACCGGAAAGAACGCGTGGAGCGCATGCTGAAGAAGGTCGGGCTGGAAACCGCGCGCAAGATGCAGCTACGCAAGTACTCGAAGGGGATGCTGCAGCGCGTGGGGCTGGCGCAGGCGATCCTGCACGATCCGAAAGTAGTGATTCTGGATGAGCCGATGTCGGGGCTGGACCCCGTCGGCAGGCGCGAGGTGCGCGACATTATTCTGGAGTTAAAGAGGGATGGAAAGACGGTGATGTTTTCCACGCACATTCTCTCGGACGCGGAGATGTTGTGCGACCGCGTGGGCGTGATTGTTGGCGGAAAGCTCCGCGGGGTTGGCGCGCCGGGCACTCTCGTGGACATGAAAACGCAGGGAATGGAGATTGTTTTTGAGTTGAGAGGGACGAGCAATGCGCCGCTGCTTTCCAAGGCGACGCGCATGGGCGACTGTTACCGGCTGCAAGTGGCTGAGGAAGAGCTGTACGCGGCAATCGAACAACTGCGAGCAGCCGGCGGACGAATCCTCTCCGTGTCGCAAGTGAAGGCGACGCTGGAAGAATTCTTCATGAACCTGGTGGAGGCGGACCGCGCGCAGGCATCGGCAGTGGAAGTGAGCGGGAAATGAGGCGCGCCGGCGCAGTGGCGTTGAATACGTTTCGCGAAGCAGTGCGCGACCGCGTGCTGTATAACCTGGTGTTTTTCGCGCTGCTGATGATGGCGGCGGCCATCGCGGTGGGACAGATTTCGGTCGGGATCGAGCAGACGGTGATCGTGAGTCTGGGGCTGAGCGCCATTTCGGTGATCGGGCTGCTGATTTCGATTTTCATCGGCGTCGCGCTGGTCTCCAAGGAAATGGACAAGCGCACGCTCTACGCGCTGCTGGCGAAGCCTGTGTGGCGATGGGAATTCCTGCTCGGAAAATTCGCGGGACTGGTGCTGACGCTGGCGGTGAACACGGCGGCGATGGCGCTGGGACTACTGCTTGTCATGATCTACGTGAAGCACGCGCTGGAGCGAAGCGACGCCGTGGTTCTGGTGGCGGTGTATTTCATACTGCTGAAGCTGGCGCTGATCGTTGCGCTGGCGCTGCTGTTTTCCTGCTTCACGACGCCTCTGCTGGCGATTCTGTTCACGGTGGGATTGTACATCGTAGGTTTGTACGTGCAGGAGCTGCGGAATTTGCCGGTCGAGGTGATGAGTCCGGCGATGTCCGCTTTCACGAAATGGCTCTCCTATCTGCTTCCGAATTTTGAGAACTTCAACGTGATGGCCATGGCCGCGCACGGGCGAGCGGTTCCCGGTGCATTGATCCTGCAAAACACGTTGTACACGGTGGTTTATTGCACGATCGTTTTGACCGCAGCTGCCGTGGTGTTTTCGCGGCGGGATTTGAAATGAAATCGGAGAAAACCATCGCGTGGGTACTGTTGCTGGTCCTGCCGCTTGGATTTGCAGGCATCTGGCGGCTGCAGCACAGCATCGACGCGCAACGCGAGTCGCTAAGCCAGGAGCGCGACGACGTCTTGCTGCGTTCGGGAAGGCTCGTGAAAGTGATGAGCCTGGAATATGCGCCGCTGCTGGCGGATATCTACTGGACGCGCGTGGTGCAATACTACGGGAACAAACACGTACGAGGCCAGGCGAACCTCGAATTGCTCTGGCCGCTTCTGGATATCACGACGACGCTCGATCCGAATCTGCTGATTTCCTACCGGTTCGGCGCGATGTTTCTCAGCCAGGCGGCACCGGCCGGCGCGGGCAGGCCGGACCTGGCGGTGCAACTGATCCAGCGCGGCATCAAAGAGAATCCGGATTATTGGCGCCTCTATGAAGACCTGGGATTCGTCTACTACTTCGATTTGAAAGATTACCAGAAGGCTTCGGAAGCTTTTCTGGAAGGCAGCAAGAGACCAAACGCGCAGGTGTGGATGAAAGTGATGGCTGCCAAAGTTGCGGCGGAAGGGGAGTCATTCGCAACCTCGATGTTTTTGTGGAAGGACATTTACGATTCGACGCCCGATCCCTCGATCAAAAAGAATGCTCTACAGCATCTGCAGTTGCTCAAGGTGAAAGAAGACTGCAAGCAGCTCGATGCGCTGGCCGATGGATACGCGAAGCGGTACGGCAAACGCCCTGCGCGCATGAACGAGATGGTCCAGGCCGGGCTGCTCCCCGGAATTCCCCGTGATCCTCTGGGTTTCGCTTACATTTTCGGCGAGGACGGAAAAGCGGAGCTCAATCTGGATAGCCCGCTCCTCGAACAACAGTTGTTGCTCGATCGTTTCAAGTAAGCTCCGCTCGTAGATGCATTCCTCTTGCTCGAGATTCCAGACTGAAAATCGAAATTCAAGCTGCGGAGGAACCTCAAAAGCGGCAGCGCGGCTGCCATATTCCAAGTGGATGGTAGGTTCAATTATTCCGAGGTGCAGAGCAGCGTCATCTGCGGATCAATGACAATTTTGCGCGGAAGATTCGGAGCGACGAAGTGGAACGATGTTTCCGGTCCGGCCGCTACGACCGTGCCGAGGAGCGCGCCGTGCCCGGCACCGCCGGCATAGAGCGGAACGCTGGCGACGAACGAACGCGGTACGCCGGTCTGAAAGAGCTTCCCGCGAATCTGATAGCCTATTTCCGTGTGGTGAGCCGTGAACTCCACGCGATAATGCGGAATACCCGTCCCGCGCACCCACTCTTCGAAGAACCATTCCATGGAACGCCCGCCTTCGAGGTCCATGCCAGGCGTCATGACGGCTTCGACCTCGTGTTGCAAGTCATCGGTGGAGAGGGCGCGGTAGGCGTACTTTGTCACCAGCGATTTCAGTAGAGCGGTGAACCGCGCGTCGGGATTCCTGGCGCCGGGCTGGCGCAGCATTTCCCGCAGCATGTGAATAATCCAGGAGCCCTTGCTGTAGATGATCTCCTCGTAGGCGGTGGGGGACTTCGAGGAATTGAGGCGAGTGCCCAGGGTGAGCGCGCCGATATCTCCCGCTGCTTCGGTGGCGCCTGGCAATTTTTCAGCGAGCTGCTGGCGGTAGCGCGTTAGCCAGACGTGCAGAGTGTGGTCCGGGTTTTTCTTGGTGTCGGCGAAGATCACCGCCAAATAGTTTGCGATGGCTTCGTCAATCCATTGGTCGCGATAGCTCGACCATGCGACGACGTTTCCCCACCATTGATGCGCAACTTCGTGATAAGGAACCAGCTCGGTGAAGTGTTCCTGGCTGGCGGTGGACAGCCCAGCGCGCTGCTGGGCTTCGGAAGGCAGGAAGGAATAGGTGGAAACGTAGAGCAGGCTGGGCCAGCCCTGCCCGAAGGTTCCAGGAATCGGCGAGACGTTGAGGTTATGGAAAGGAAAGGGACCGCTGAATGTTTCGTAAAAATGGATCGAGGAATCGATTTCTTTGCCAAGTTGCTTGAGAGCATCGGCGGGATTGGGAGTGGGAGTAGGCGGCTCGACCAAGCGCCCCGTTGCGGCAGAACCGAATCGCGCGGGTGGGAAGGAGAGGGCGGAAGCGCCTGGAGCGGACAGGCGCTTCCGCAAATCTTCCTCGAGTTCCCGGTTGGCGTAAACCTCGACGGAATAAGCTCCGGAGGAAACGGAGGCCGAGGCGTATTCGCCAAGATTGAAGCCTGCAACAGACATGGGCTTCTCCGTCTTCCAATGGCCAACGCGGAATTCTCCTTCCTCGTGCTCTTCGAGTTTGGAGCCGGTGGCGATCAAGCGAAGCTTGCGCGGCCAGCGCAAGAGGAAGTCATAGGAAGAAAATTCCGCGCTGTCACCAAGGTGCGGGTACCAGCTCTCCCTCGCGCCGACAAACAACACGCCGTTCCCTGCGGCCTGGATGACGTCGCCCCGGTAGTGAAAATGAAGCGTGAATTCCTGGCCACCCGCCGGAGTTTGCGGAAGAACGACATCCAAGTAGTCGCTGCCGCGCGCGCTGCGCTCCTGGAGGCTCATGCCCTCATTTTGAAAAAAGGGGAGGGATTCACCGTGCTCGCCGGTGAGGCTGTCGATCGTCAGAGCCCGGGAAAGTTGGAAAACGAGAACGCGTTCCGTTCCGGTTTCCGCGCGCAAACGCACGCTGGCGGTGGCATCCAGTGAGTTGTTGGAGGAAATCGTTGTCTCAATGGAGTAGTGCAATGCGCGAAAGGCTACCCGAAGAACGGGAGAGTCCGGAACGCGATGCGAGGTCCAGACATCGTAGAAAGTTCTGCCGCTGGCTTTGTGAACTTGTCCGAGGAGGAATTGCTCGTCACGCTGCGCGTCAAGCACCACATCGAACGGGCCGGTGGCCGCGCCTGCTAGCCCGGCGTAGAAGCAGGGCTTAGGGTTGGGGGACAGCCGATCATAAAGAATACGAAGGGTGTAACTGGGATTGAGCTGAGTTATAGCGGAATCCCATTGCGCTCCGACGGAAGCATCCGTCTGAACCGCAAGATTCGCGGCGCGGAATTGGCGGAGAAGTTCGCCGGCGGTATCGTCCGTGAAGCGGAGATAACCGTTGAAGAATTGCTGATCGAGGACGGGAGCGCCGAGAAAACGCCCCATCTGCTGTTTTTCGACCGGATCGCGAGGGGCCGCCAGAACGTGACCGCGCCCGGAAAAGACGGCGCCGGTGATCTGTCCATCGAGCGGTGAGAAAAAGGCGAGCGTACCCTCGTCAAAGGATAGAACGGCATCACCGCGGCGCAGCTGGATGTGATGGACGGGAGCGATGCGATAGACATTTGAGGGATCGATGCGCAGTGCCTTGATCGCATCATACAATACATGCGGTGATCTTTCCGTGGCTGGAAAAACCGGCGGCGCCTGGAGACACCACAACGTGAAAAAGACTCCCCACACCCTCATACAAGAAGTGTAGTCACATTCGGCATGAGGGAACAAGGCGGACCGCGCAGGCTGTTGCCCGCGGTTTAAGATGGAAAGACGCGGGGCATGATTTTATCTTTCCGAATTCGCACAGTTTTGCTGGGCGTCGCGCTCCTTTCCTTGAGCGGCCGGGCAGCGGCGGATACGATTGTCCTGAAAAACGGCCGGCGCATCATTGCTCTGAGTGCCTCCGAAGAAGGCGAAAAGGTGAAGTACCTGACCTCCGCCGGCGAATTAAGCTTGCCGAAATCCATTGTTGATCATATTGAGAGAGGTAGCTCGGTGCGGACGGCCGGTTCACCGGGAGCGGATACCGCGATCCTGGCGATTGCTCCGCCGGCGATGGAATCGAACGAAGCAATCACCGAGGTCGAACACGGGGCGGTCCACGACGGGGCGATCGACCGGGAATACATTGCGAAACTGGAAAGCGCGGCTCACTCGGGCGGGCGGCAGGCCGATCAGAGCGCGGCGCTAGGGCATCATGCGGCAGCGAATTTCGAATTGTCTCGCGGCGACATGGAGCATGCGTTCATCGACGCGCGAACTGCATTAACCTATGCGCCGGAAGAGCCGGTGTTCCTCATGAACGTAGGCTACCTCCTTCTCAGGCGGAGCGAGTTTAAGGAGTCCCTGGAATACCTGGAGCGTGCGCGGCGTTTTGCGCCGGACAATCCGGATGTGCCAAAGCTGGAAGGCTGGGCGTACTACGGTTTGAACAAACTGGACCAGGCGGTTGCCGAGTGGAAGCGCGCGCAGGCGCTGCGGCCGGACAAAGAAGTGCAGGTGGCGCTGGACAAGGCACTGGCTGATAAGAAGGAAGAAGAGAGCTACAAGGAAAACGAGAGCAGTCACTTCAAATTGCGCTACAGCGGCGCAGCCGCGCCGGCGCTGGCGCGGGACGTGCTGCGAACGCTGGAGAGGCACTTTTCGGCGATTGAATCCGAGCTGAACTTTACGCCACCGGAGCTGATCGGAGTGATTCTTTACACGCAAGACGCCTTCAGCGATATCACCAAGGCGCCGGCGTGGGCCGGAGCGGTGAACGACGGACGCATCCGCGTGCCGGTGCAGGGACTGGCGAGCGTGGACTCGGAATTGTCGCGCGTCCTGAAACATGAGCTGACGCACAGCTTCATTGCGCAGAAGACGCGCAGCGCTTGCATGGGTCTGGCAGCGAGCTGCGGGATTCACGCGCCGGCTTGGATTCAAGAAGGATTGGCGCAATGGATGGAGGGCCAGCGCAGCGGAGAGGACGCCGCGGTGCTTCTGCAGATTTACAGCGGGGGTCGAGCCATCCCGCTCAACCGCCTCGAAGGCTCGTGGCTAAATATGAGCGGGGATGCGGCGCGTTATGCGTATGCCTGGGCGCTGGCCAACATCGAATACATCGTGCATGCCGATGGGATGGGCGACGTTGAACGAATCCTCGACCGCATCGGGGCGGGAATGACCACCGAGGCGGCGCTGCGGGAAGTGTTGCACAGTGACTACAACGACGTGATGCAATCCACGGCGGAATATCTGCGGGCGACCTACGGGCGCTGAGCCTCCTCCGTGCGGGCGTTTGCTTACTCCGCCCTCAACATCATGTTTGCTGTCCGCAAGTCGCACAGCGCTACATAGTGGCAAGAAGAGCGGCTAATAGTGCGGCGCGGGCGGGCATGGTGTTGATGAGAATGTGCTCGCGCGTTGAATGCGCGCCGTCGCCCACCGCGCCGAGGCCATCGAGGGTGGGGATGCCGAGCGCGGCTGTGAAATTTCCGTCAGAGCCCCCGCCCACGGTGCACTCGCCCAAGGAGAGATTCATTTGCTTCGCGAATGATTTGGCGCGGGCGAAGAGGGATGCGCTCATTTTGCGTTCGAGCGGAGGGCGGTCGAAGCCACCGGTGATCTCCAGGCGGGCTCCCCTGTGAAATGGGCGCAGGGCGTGCAGACGGCGCTCCATGCCGCGCATGTCGGAAATCCTCATGGCACGAAGATCAAGAACGGCGCGCGCGCGTTCGGGAATTACATTCGTGCGTGTGCCGCCTTCGACGATGCCGGCGTTGATGGTGACGCCGCGGCGAAAATCATTCCATCCTTCGATGCGCGCGAGTTGGCGCGCCAATTCGTGGATGGCGTTGATACCTTCTTGCGGTGCGAGACCCGCGTGCGAGGCGCGGCCATGCACGATCAATTCGGCTTCGCCGACACCTTTGCGCGCTGTCTTCAGCAGGCCGCGCGGGCCGAAGGAAGGTTCGACGACGAAAACGGCATCGCTTCGGCGCGCTTCCGTTTCGAAGAATTTGCGAGAGGATTCGCTGCCGATTTCCTCGTCAGAAGTCCACAGGAAGACGAGGCGTTTGCGAAGCGGTATTTCCGATTGCTGAAGCGCTTGCAGCGCGAAAAGTGCCTGAACGATTCCGGCCTTCATGTCAAAAGTTCCTGGGCCGAAGGCTTTTCCGCCTTCCAGGCGGAAAAGCATCTTGGCGAGTGTTCCGGTGGGGTAGACCGTATCGTAGTGGCCCAGGATCAGAAGTTGGCCCGAAGGGCGAGATTTGTGCGGCGCTTGAGTGATGCGAAGAAGATCTCCACGATGCTTCTGCGCGATTCGTTCCACGCGCGCGCCGTGCCTATTCCATTCTTCGGCGATGACGCTGCAGCAACGATCTGCGGCGGCTTTTTCCAGGCTGGGTGATTCCGCAGTCACGAACCGGTGCAGCGTCGCGAGCATCTGCGGCAGGCGCGGCTTCAGGAGGCGCAAGCATTCTTTGGGGAGGTTTACGTCGGACATGGTGCCGACATGCTAACAATCTCAAAAGTGGAGAGCAATCTAACTGCACTTCGTTGTGCTATTACGGCCCTGGATAGATTTCTTCCCCTGCGCGTGCCCAGAATTGTGGAGACCCATTCGATGCTTCATAGCTTTCAACTCGAATCCCAAGACCGTCCATCTGTCGGTTGCGAACGTCCAGGATTGTCAGGCCGACCGCCGATGGGCTTGGACCTCCGGAAATTCGTATGTCTCGTGGCGAAAAAAAGCGAAGTCTCCTCTTCTCTTTTCCTTTTTGAAGTACGATATCGAGGTACGGTTCACCCTCATCCTCAGGCCTCCGGTAGCAGAATTCGACGAGTTCGTATTCCCATGGGCGCTTAATAATGGTGTTGTCAGCCTCTTCTCTCACGAAGCGTACCCTCCTCACCGGTGAAAAAGCTCTGGTCCAACTATGCCGGGTTCAAACGCCAAGATAACATGCCCCAGAAGACGGAGCGCGTATCGCGGAGGGCGGGGGTTCGCATATAATTAGAAGTTTGCCGGGGAAGGGCCAGGCGCCGCTGAAGGGGTCTGCGGCGACGGGGAGCGCGAATGATACTGGACGTCGTGGAAATTCAGAAACTGCTGCCGCACCGCTATCCATTTTTAATGGTGGACGCGATTCTGGAGGTGGAACGCCTCAAGCGCATCGTCGGCATTAAGAATGTCTCGATCAACGAGTACTACTTTCAGGGACATTTTCCCGGAAAGCCTGTCATGCCGGGGGTGCTGATTCTTGAGGCCGTGGCGCAGACGGGCGGTCTTTTGCTGTTGCTGGATGTTCCCGATCGCGAGAATAAACTGCTCTATTTTGTGGCCGTCGATGGGGCGCGATTCCGGCGTCCCGTGGTGCCCGGCGATCAACTGCGCATCGAAGTCAACGTCCTCAACTGGCGCGGCGACTTTTGCAAGCTGGAAGGCAAGGCGACGGTGAACGGACAACTGGCTGCGGAAGGCACGGTGATGTGCAAGATGATCGATCGTGAACCGCCGGGCAAGACCGAAGAACCCGCGAAATGACGATGCGCGAAATTCATCCGCAGGCTGTGGTTGCGGCGAGCGCAAAGCTTGGCGAGGGAGTAAAAATCGGCGCATACGCCGTGGTTGGCGAGGAAGTGGAATTGGGCAATGGCTGCGTGTTGCACGCCCACGCGATGGTGGGGGGACCGTCGAAGTTCGGAAAGAACAATACGTTTTATTCGTTCAGCGCGATCGGCGGGGACCCGCAGGATTATACCTTTCGAGGTGAGCGCACTGAGCTGGTTGCGGGCGACGGCAACATTTTCCGCGAATACGTCACCGTAAGCCGTGGCACGCAAAAAGGCGGCGGGAAAACCCATCTGGGTGACGGCAATTTTCTTCTGGCGTATTCGCACATTGGGCACGATTGCTCGATCGGCAGCAACACCCTGTTTGTAAATGGCGCAACCCTCGCGGGACATGTCACGGTGGAGGATTTCGCGACGATTGGCGCGTTTTCACCGGTGCACCAATTTTGCCGGATCGGCCGTTACGCGTACATCGGCGCATCGACTGTAATCACCCAGGATGTGCCGCCGTTTTCGAAAATCGTCACTGAACGCGAGACGAAAAGCTTTGGCATCAATGCAATTGGCCTGGAGCGCAAAGGATTTTCGCCGGAGCGTTTGCAGGCATTGAAGCGTGCCTATCGTTTGCTCGTGCGCGCGAAGCTGAATACGTCGCAGGCGCTTGTCGAAATCCGGAAATCGCTGGGAGATTCCGCCGACGTGCAGGAATTGATCAAGTTTATCGAAAGCGCCGAGCGCGGCATCGTGAAGTAACTTCTGACTGCTGATTTCATGCCGGACGCGAATAACAACACGACAGGCTGGGGACTCATCGCAGGAAACGGGCGATTTCCGTTTCTGGTGCTGGAAGGCGCGCGCAGCCAAGGAATCGACATGGCGGTTATTGCGCTGAAGGAAGAAGCATCGCCGGAACTGCAAAAACTGTCAAAGCGGCTGCACTGGGTGAGCCTCGGCGAGTTGAGCAAAACCATCGACTTGATGCATCAGGAGGGCGTGAAGCAGGCGGTCATGGCCGGGCAGGTGAAACACAACAAAATTTTCAGTTCCATCCGGCCGGACTGGAAACTGGCGAAGCTTCTGTTTTCACTGCCTCGTAAGAATACGGATGCACTGATCGGCGCAGTCGCTCGCGTGTTGGAGGAGGAAGGTATCCGCCTGGTGGATTCGACGCTGTTCCTCAAGCCGCTGGTGCCTGATCCCGGCGTACTCACGCGGCGCGCGCCCAATGAGCACGAAGCGGAGGACATTGCTTATGGGCTGGGAGTGGCCAGGCAAATCGCAAGCATTGACGTCGGACAAACCGTCGTGATCGCGGATCGCGCTTGCGTCGCCGTGGAGGCGATGGAAGGCACCGATGAGACCATCGCACGCGCCGCTCGAATCACTGGCGGCAAGCCCCTGGTTGTCGTGAAGGTCAGTAAGCCAGGGCAGGATATGCGTTTTGATGTACCCGTGGTCGGTTTGCCCACCATCGAACAGATGAGGGGTGCGGGTGCGACCGCTCTTGCCCTGGACGCCGGGCGGACACTTCTTTTTGACCGGGCAAAACTGATCGAATTGGCGGACGAAGCGGGAATCGCGATTCGGGCTTTCCCTCCGCTCGCCGTGCCGGAACCAAATGAAGCGCCGAAGGGAATGAACAAAGAATGAGCGCGGCGGCGGGAGAGCCGAAGAGGATCCGTGTCGCCGTTGTGGGCTCAGGCGAATTCGGACGCAACCACGCGCGGGTGTACAGGGAACTCAAAGGCGCGGAACTCGTTGGAGTCTTCGACCAGAATCAAGAGCGCGCCGCGGCGGTTGCGGCGGAATTTCAGACGCAAATCTTGAAGAGTCTGGATGAATTGCGCGGCCGCGCGGCCGCCGCGAGCGTCGCCGTCCCGACGGCCGCGCATGCGGAGGTGGGCTGCCGGCTGCTGGAAATGGGACTCGACGTTCTTGTTGAGAAGCCCATCGCCGTGAATCTCGCGGAGGCCGATGCGCTGCTCCATGCAGCGAAGAAAAATGGACGGATTCTGCAGGTGGGCCACGTCGAACGCTTCAATCCTGCCGTGATTGCGGTTGAGCCGATCCTGAACCGGCCGCTGTTTTTCGAAGTGCATCGATTGGGAGTCTTCACGCCGCGCAGCCTCGACGTGGACGTGATTTACGATTTGATGATTCACGATCTCGACATTTTGCTGGCGCTGGTCAATGAACCGGTGGCGGAAGTCAAAGCCGTCGGGATTCCGGTCCTGACGGACAAAGTCGACATCGCGCATGCACGCCTGGAATTTGCGGGAGGAGCTGTAGCCAATATCACCGCCAGCCGGGTTTCCACCGAACGCGTGCGCAAGATGCGCTTCTTCCAGCAGCACGAGTACATTTCGCTGGATTATGCGCGGCGCGATGCCCTGCGCATTGCCGTGAAGAAGCCCGGTCCGCAGCCTGAGTTTGGGTTTGAAAAACTGAACGCCCCCGCGGTCGAGCCATTGCACGCGGAACTCGAAGCATTCGTCGATGCCGTGCGCTCGCGCAAGGAGCCGCGCACGAACGGAGCAGCGGGGCGCGCGGCGCTCGAATTGGCAGGCCGCGTCATGGCAAGCATCCAAGAGCACGCCGCGCGCGTCAATGTCTTAGGCGGCCGCAAGACAGCCGACGTCCTGGGCGATCGCAAGGCGGCCGGCCTGGATGCTTTCGCCACACACGACAAAACAAAATGATTCCACGGATTCTGGTTCCGATCGATGCTCGTCCACCCGCGGCGGTGGATGCGCCAACGCAGCGCCGCCGTCCCACTACCATGGACGAACGCACGCTGGTGCCGGCCATGCTGCCCATCGTGCAGTTGGACGGGCACTCCACCATTCCCGCGAATCTGCCCCTCGAGTCCATTGCGGCGCGCGTCGTCGTGCCCCGCGATGTGAATCGCGAAGCCTACAGCGTCACGGAAGACCATTCGACGCCGCTGCAACCGACGGACCTGGACGAGCGCATCGCCGTGCCGGCGGGCGCCGCACCGCCGGAAATGAGCTCGTATCCGCTGCATGTTCCGGAAGACCTCGTCGACCCTAATATTTTCATTACCGGCGAAGTCAATCTGACCGTTCCCGAGCATAAGGAGGAAAGAGCAAAGGCCAGGTGGCAAGTCACCATGCGGCTTTTGTTGGCTTACTCCCTGCTGATTACCTTGATTTTGTTGCAATCGAAGCTGTTCCCACCGCATGAGCCGACCCAGGCCGATGTTGATCTCGCGCGCAAGCAACTGACGTTGCTGCTTCCGCCAGGGAAATTCGAATCGCCGAAGCCCTCGACCCGTCCGGCTCAACCCACCCCCAAAGTGCATGTCGATCCGCGCGTGTTGCGGGAAGTTGCGCCGCCCATCGCTCCAACGCCGGCGCCTCAACCGGAACGTCCAGTGAGAGAGCTGCCGAACGCACCGGTGCCCAAGCCGAATGACGTTCAGCCGGAGCCGCAGCCCAGTGCGCCAACGCCAAAAACGGATGCGCCAAAGCCAGCGCTAAAACTCGAAGCGCCGGATACCCCGCAGCCTCAGCATGGGCTGATCTTGCCGAAGAATTCGGCCAGCCGATCGATCCAAGATACGATCCGTGAGGCGGCAAGGAGCCCGTCGGCGGGTGGCCGTTCCGGCGCGGTGATTGGTCCGATGCCGCGGTCGGGCGGGGCGCTCGGCGGGGGCGGATCACAAGGCTCTGGGGGCACTTACGGCAATGGCTATGAGATTCTTACGCCCACCGAGGGCGTGGATTTCAGTGATTACATGGCGCGTGTAGTCGCGGCGGTGCGGCGGAATTGGTATGCAGTGATGCCTGAATCGGCGCAGCTTGGCGACCGTGGGCGCGTTGCTCTGCAATTCCGCATCATGAAGAATGGCGGTGTGCCAGACGGAGAGCCGGTGCGGCTACTGGGTTCCGGAAAAGAACCGCTCGACCGCGCGGCCGTGTCTGCCATTCGCTCGTCGAATCCGTTCGAACCGCTGCCACCGGCATTCAGCGGACCGTACATCGAGCTGCGGTTTTATTTCCTGTATAATTTGCCCATCGAAGCCGCTTACCAGTGAAACTCCCGCGCCAACAGGTTCTGGGCAGTCTTCTCCTCGTACTTTTCTTGCTCATCTTTCTTTTTGTTCGCGCGCGTCATCTCCTCGTTCGATGAGCGAAAATAAAGTGCTCTTGCCTCTCGTGGCCATCGTCGGTCCGACGGCATCTGGAAAGTCGGCGCTTGGCGTGAAGCTCGCGGAGCAGCTCGGCGGGGAAGTTGTGGCCTGCGATTCGACGCAGCTCTATCGCGGCTTTGATATTGGCACCGCTAAACCCACTCCGTCCGAACGCCACGGCATTCCGCACCATCTGATCGACGTTCTTGGGCCCAAGGACGAAGCAACCGCGGGAGGCTACCGCCAGTTGGCTTTGCAGATTCTGGAAGACTTGCGGCAGCGCAAACGCCTGCCGGTATTCACCGTCGGCACAGGATTGTATTTGCGCGCGCTGCTCGAGGGTCTTGCGGACGTTCCGCAGCGCTCGGAAGAACTGCGCAAGCGGCTCCGCGCAAGCGTTCAAGAACATCCGCCCGGCCACTTGCATCGTGCCTTGAAGCGGCTCGACCCGGAGGCGGCCGCGAAAATCGCGCCTGGGGACGAGCAGAAGCTCATCCGCGCCGTCGAAGTTTGCATTCTGACACGCAAGCCGATTTCAGAAACGCATCGAACCGGCCGCCTTCCCCTGGAAGGATGGCGCGTTCTAAAAGCCGGATTGATGCCGCCGCGCGAAAAACTCAACGAGCGCATCCACGCCAGAACGGAGGCCATGCTCGAGCAGGGATGGATGCGCGAAGTGCAAGCGCTGCTCGAGAGCGGCCTGAGCGAGGATTCGAAGCCATTCGATTTTATCGGCTACCGCGAATTGCGCGCGGTGCTGCGGGGCGAAATTCCTTTGGAAGGAGCGCGGGGAGCGATTCAGCAGGCCACGCGGCGCTACGCCAAACGCCAGCTCACCTGGTTTCGAAAGGAGCAGAGCGTACGTTGGTTTTCAGGATTTGGCGATGATGCCGGGGTGCAAGCCGGCGTTATCGAATGGCTTCAGGCAGAAGGCCTGAAACCGGAGAAACTCTTCGGCTAAGCCGAATTCTTTAGTTCCAGCGACGGCAATCTTATTTTTCTCGCTGAGCTATTTTGGCGTAACTTCTGTTTTGGCTTTGTCCTGGATGGAAAGCAACTCCACCTCAAAGATGAGAGTCGCGCCGGGGCCGATGTCCGCGCCCGCTCCGCGGTCGCCATAGCCCAGCTCCGATGGAACAAAGAGTTGCCACTTCGATCCCACCGGCATGAGCTGGAGAGCTTCCGTCCAGCCCTTGATGACTCCATTTACCGGAAATGATGCCGGCTGGCCGCGCTTGTAGGAGCTGTCAAATTCCGCGCCGGAGAGGAGCGTGCCTCGATAATTGCAAACGACGGTGTCAGTGGCCGCGGGCTTCGGTCCCGTACCCTCGGTCAAAATCTTGTATTGAAGACCGCTGGGCAGCGTGACAACGCCTTCCTTCGTTTTATTCGCCGCCAGAAACTCGACGCTTTCTTTCTTGTTTGTTTCCCCGGCCACTTTCATTTTCTCTTGCTGTTTGTTACGTACCTCGGTCTGCAGTTGCGTGAGCGCGGCTCGCGCTTCGTCTTCTGTCTCGAGCATCTTGCCGCCGGCGAGGGCGTCTTTCAGGCCCCGCAGAACGATGGTCGGGTCCACCTCGACGCTCTGCTTCTGCAGGTTGGTCCCGAGATTCATTCCGAGCGCATAACTGACTTTGTCTTTCTGCGTCTTGAGCGTCAGGACACTCTGGGTCCGTGGCTTGGCTGCTGGTCCCGTCTTCGCCGCAGGCGCCTTCTGAGCGCCAGCAGCGGGGGCCGGTGCAGCCTTCGCCGCGGGAGGTTGTTGGGCCTTCGCCGCCGGTGTCTGCTGCGCCTGGGCATTCCCAATCAGCATCATTCCGGCCGCCAAAAGATTTACCACGGTGATAGTCAATTTTCGCATGGACCCATCTTCCCATGGGTCTACCGGCTTCGTAAACCCCCATTGATCCGCGCAAGCCTCACAGGGTTGGAGACGGGTCGCGGGGCTGGGGAGAGAGGCGTATAATTGTCCGGGGTGAGCCCCGCCAGAAATGCGCAAGTCCGCACGATGACTCCCGGCCGATCTCAGTGACGAAAGCGCAACATCAAGTCTCGACAGCAGAGCGCGCCTTGCTAGTAGGCGTTGGATGGAAGCGTGCGCCTCGCTTTCCCGGCATGCCTGCGGGCGAGCAGGGTCGCGAATCGCTTACGGAGCTGGTGGAGCTGGCGCGCAGCGCGGGCGCGGAGATCGCTGGAACCGTTTTCCAGATGCGCGATGCCGCGGATCCCGCAACGCTGGTGGGCCGCGGCAAGTTGGATGAGATTCGCGCCGAAGCCACGGCGCACAAAGCGCCGTTGATTATTTTCGACAGCAACCTCTCGCCCATGCAGCAGCGCAACATTGAAGAAGCGACGGAACGCCGAGTGATCGACCGCACGCAGTTGATTCTCGATATTTTCGCGCGTCATGCGCGAAGCCGCGAAGGCCAGTTGCAGGTCGAATTGGCGCAATTGAATTACATGCTGCCCCGCCTGACCGGAAAGGGAACCGCGATGTCGCGCCTCGGCGGCAAGAGCGGCGGCGGTGGCGCGGGTGGCGGCGCGGGACGCATCGGCGTGCGCGGCCCCGGTGAAAAGAAACTCGAAACGGACCGCCGCCGGATTCGTGACCGCGTCGGCAAGATCCAGACCAGTATTGACGAAATCCGCAAACAGCGGGCGCTGCGGCGTGAGGCGCGCAATGCCGTTCCTCTCGGCACCATCGCCCTGGTGGGCTACACGAACGCGGGCAAGTCCACGTTGTTCAATGCGCTGAGCCGCGCCGAGGTGCTGGTTTCCTCGAGGATGTTCGCGACGCTCGATCCCACGATCCGCGCGCTGCGCCTTCCCTCGAACCGCCGCGTGCTGGTTTCCGATACCGTCGGGTTTATCCGCGATCTGCCAAAAGGATTGCTGACGGCCTTTCGCGCGACGCTCGAGGAAGTACAGGAAGCCGCTTTGATACTGCACGTGAGCGACGTCTCCAATCCGCATCACCACGAACTCGACGAGGAAGTCGACAAGATTTTGCGGGAACTTGGCGTCGACGGCCGCCCCAGGCTGCGCGTGCTGAATAAGATGGACCGGCTTACTCCTGAGGAGCGAAAAGCCATCAGCAACGGCGCAGAGCGAGGCGCTGGCACGGGCGGCGTGCCCGTGTTGGTGTCCGCTTTGACGGGCGAAGGGATCGAGGAATTGCTGCGGCGCATGGACGCCGAGATGCCCACCGATCCCGTTGTAACGCTTTCAATTCGGTTGCCGCTGGCCGAAGGTCGCACGCTTGCCATGATTCATGCGCTGGGACGGGTTCTCCACTCGGAAATTGATGATTCGCACATGCGTCTCGATGCGGAAGTACCCGCGTCCATCGCCAAGCGCCTGCGGCTCAAAGAGTATGCCGCGGAGAAACATTTCCGCGCGCGATCTCGTAATATAGAATAGAGGCCGGCGGCTCTGCGGTCCTCATCCGCACGGACCGCTTTGCGGCCGTCACAAACGAGGTTGCCATGGCTGCTTTCTTCTTGTGGATCATCCTGTTCATCCTGTGCTGGCCGCTCGCGCTGCTTGCTCTCGTGCTGTATCCAATCGTTTGGCTGCTGACGCTGCCTTTCCGCCTTGTGGGAATCGCCGTCCATGGAGTTCTCGGTCTTTTCAGCGCCATCTTCATGCTTCCAGTCAGGCTCCTTCGCGGTCCGCGGTCCATTTGAGCGGCGTGGCTCGCTATTTGGACCTGCTAACTGCGGAGTAAAGGCGCGTAAAACCTCTGTTTTTACTCACTTGCGGCTGCCCTCGGAGCTCTTCTTCCTTCAGGCTCGAGACCCAACCTCTGTGGAAAACGCTGTGGAAACTGTGGCCCATTCCTGCAGATTGGCCCATGCACCCTGCTTGATGTGCCGGAGAAGTAAAAATCTATATCCTCGCAACACATTGAAATTAAATAAGTTAGTGGGACTTCTACGCCAATCGGACTCCACATCTCGCCTGCTCCGTCGTATAGGCGCACTTTCTACATTTGCACAGATTTGCAGCAGGGGCATTACGAATGAGTATCTCTGTTCTATGTTTGTACCTGTGGGAATGCGTTAATCCCGGAGTAACTACGCAAGACCAAAATGCCA
>WNFQ01000979.1_pt1 | contig 20398 bp, 19 predicted proteins | sample 5400171 | NCBI WGS metagenome assembly WNFQ01 (sample SAMN13153356, study PRJNA577476) | soil metagenome | isolation source: 20 cm soil under Madrone tree | place: USA:California | collected 2016-06-14 | reverse complement strand
AGCGGACCGTTTCAAATTCATCGAGGGCGATATCGGCGAAGCCGATTTCGGAAGCGGCTACGACATCGCTACGCTCGGCCACATCTTACACAGCGAAGGCAAAGAGCGCAGCCGCCATTTGCTGAAGAAAACTTTCGGAACGTTGAAGGCCGGCGGGACGATCGCCATCGGCGACTGGCTCGTGAACGACGAACGGACCGAACCGTTGCCTTCATTAATGTTTTCTGTGACCATGCTAATTAATACCAAAGAAGGCGACACCTTTAGCTTTAACGAGATTAAAAGTTGGCTTGAGGAAGCCGGTTTCAAAAACGCGCGCACACTCGAAGCGCCGGGACCGTCGCCGCTCATTGTGGCGACAAAGCCTTAATCAGAATCGGCTTCTCATCCGCGAAGCGAAATGCTTTCATCTCATCCGATGAGAAAAGCGAAAACGAAATCGCGCGCCGAAAGGCGCGTTTCCTATCAGAAAGCGGCTTGCGCAGCGAGGCGTTTGCCCGGGCGCTCAGCGAAGCAAAATTGTCTGTCGCCGGTTCCGGCGGTCTGCGCTCGCTTTTTGAACAAGCCGCGAGAAAAGCGGCGTCGCTCCCCAAGCATCCATTCAAGGAAAATTGGGCGTATGTTCAGACGATGCTGCGGCTGGTCCGCGCGTACGAGCGCGGTCAATACCAGCAGGTTCCGAATGATGCGTTGTTATGGATCGTTGCTGCCCTCAATTATTTGGTCGACCCATTCGATTTGATTCCGGACAAGATTCCGTTTCTAGGCTTCGTCGACGACGCGACCGTTGTTGAATTTGTCGCGGACAAAACCCGGCAAACGCTGGACGATTTTATGATTTGGGAGACGACCGGGCATTAGCGAAATCCAGTTTTCGACCGTCATAGACCGCTGCTACAATTTCAGACCAGTAGCAGCGCCGGATTTTCGAGCAGATGGCGTAGCTCCTTAAGGTACTCTGCGCCGAGGGCACCGTCGATCACGCGGTGGTCGCAGCTCATCGTGATCGACATGCCATGACCAACAACGATTTGGTCGCAATCATCGACTACAGGAACTTTCGTGATTTTGCCGATGGCGAGGATGAATCCCTGCGGAGGGTTGATTACGGCGGAAAAACTGTCGATGCCCATCCCACCGAGATTTGAGACGGTGAATGTGCCGCCTTGAAACTCTTCCGGCTTCATCCGCTTGTTGCGCGCGCGATGCGCCAGATCTTTCACCAACTCGCTGATTTCGCGCAGCGATTTGTTTTGCGCGCCGCGAATCACCGGCGTCAGCAGTCCATCTTCAATCGCGACCGCAATTCCAAGATCGACATCTGCGTATTGGACAAACGCGTCGCCATCGAATGATGCATTCACCCGCGGTACTTTTACCGCCGCTTGCACGGCAGCCTTCAAAACGAAGTCGTTGACGGTGATCTTGGCAGCGTCAGCGTCTTCGCCCGCGGATTTCAATTCCTCGCGCGCTTCCATGAGCGGTCCGGCGTCGATGTCGATGTTGAGATAAAAATGCGGAATCGGGCCGAGGCTTTCAACCAGCCGTTCCGCAATGATTTTACGCATGCCGGAAAGTTGAATGCGTGCGCTTTCGCCGGTCTTAACAGCGGCCGGGGCGGAAGGTTTTGGAACGGCGGTTTTTGATTTGGCTGCGGTGCGCACGTCCGTTTCAGTGACACGACCTTCGGGGCCTGTGCCTTTTACGCTGGAAAGATCGACACCGAGATCAGCCGCGATTCGGCGAGCAACGGGCGACGCTTTTACGCGCGTTTCTTCAGCCTTTTCGACTCTCGGCGCCGGCTTTTCAGCTTCAGCTTTCTTTTCCGTTTTCGGCTCCTTAGGCTTTTCTTCTTTTTTTGCTTCTTCCTTTTTCGGCTTGCCTTCTTCCTTCTCCTCTTCGGCTTTCGGCGTTTCCTCTTTTTCCTCCTTCCCTTTTTCCCCTGCCTTTTCCTTCGGCGCCTCCTCACCTTCTCCACCGATGAACGCGATCTTGTCGCCGACGGTTACCTTGCCGCCTTCTTCAACATAAATTTCGGCGAGCGTTCCGTCTTCAGGTGATTCCCATTCCATCGTCGCCTTGTCGCTCTCGATCTCGGCGAGCACTTCGCCGGCTGAAACTTTATCGCCCTTCTTCTTCTTCCACGCGACGAGAGTGCCCTCCGTCATCGTGTCGCTCAGCTTGGGCATTTGGATTTCGGGCATGGTGGAAAAGTGAAAAAGGTTAAAAGAGTTACAACGTTACAACGGATTCCCTTTGTAACCTTGTAACATTTGTAACCCTTTTAACTTCTTTCACGCGTAACAAACTTTTTTCACAGCCGCGATTAATTTGTCCGCGTTCGGCAGCACGGCTTTCTCGAGGCGCTCGTTGTAGGGCATGGGTACATCTTCTTGTGATACGCGGATGATGGGCGCGTCGAGCTCATCGAAAACGCTTTTCTGAATCCGGTAGCAAACCTCTGCGCCCACGCCGCAAAACGGATGATCTTGCTCGACGATCACCGCCCGATGAGTTTTTGCAACCGAATCGAAAATTGCTTTCTCATCAAGTGGCTTGATCGAACGAAGATCGACAATTTCCGCAGAGATGTCTTCCTCTTCCAGTTGCGCGGCAACTTTCAGCGCGAGCGGAACAGTCTGTGCGTAACAGATGATCGACACATCGCTGCCTTCGCGTTTCACTTCCGCTTTGCCGAGTGGGATGAGCAGCTCTTCATCCGGCGGCTCGACCATTCCTTTCGAGCTGTAGAGCAATTCGGCCTCCAGAACCAGCACTGGATTGTTGTCGCGCACGGCTGTTTTCAGCAATCCTTTTGCGTCACGCGGCGTGGCTGGCGTGCAAACTTTCAGACCGGGCACGCTGGCGTAAAGGTTTTCCGTTGCATGCGAATGGGTAGCGCCGAGCTGATGTGCCGGTCCGTTCGGGCCGCGAAACGTGATCGGAATATTAAACTGGCCGCCCGACATGGTGAACATATTCGGAGCGTTGTTCACCACCTGATCGAAAGCCACGAGCGAAAAACTGAACGTCATGAACTCAATAATCGGCCGCAGCCCGACCATCGCCGCCCCAACTCCCAGCCCGGCAAATCCGTTTTCGCTGATTGGGGTATCGATGATGCGCCTCGGCCCGAAGCGCTCGAGCAAGCCCTGGCTCACTTTGTAAGCGCCGTTGTATTCAGCAACCTCTTCACCCATTAGAAAAACATTCGGATCCCGTTCCAGTTCTTCGGCGAGCGCTTCGTTGAGCGCCTGACGATAGGTAATTTCCCTCACGAGTTTGCCCCGTTCGCGAAAGTGTAATCGTAAAGTTTGTCCAGCGGCGATTGCGGGCTTTCCTCAGCGAATTTCACACTGGCGAGCACTGTTTCCTTCGCGCGCTTGTCGAGCAGGTCGAACTGCTCATGTGTTAATTTTCCTTCACGCGTGAGCTGCGCCCGCAAACGCGTGATTGGGTCATCAAGCCGGTATTTCTCCAGTTCCTGTTTCGTCCGATAACTTGCCGGGTCGGACATCGAGTGACCGCGATAACGGTAAGTCCGAACCTCAACGAACGCCGGATGCGATTCTTTGCGGATAGAACTCACAATCTCGGCGATTTTGTCGCGCACTTCGCGAAAATTCATGCCATCGACAATTTCTCCGGGGATATCGTAACCCTCGGCCCGATCGACAATTTGCTTAAGCGATGTCGATCTTTTCACCGAGGTACCCATGGCGAAGAGGTTGTTTTCGCAAACGAATACGATCGGCAACTTATAAAGCGCGGCGAGATTCAAAGCTTCGTGGAAAGAGCCTTGGTTGATCGCGCCGTCACCGAAGAAGCAGAGCGTCACGCGATCCTCGTCCCGGTACTTAATGGCAAAGGCCAGTCCAACAGCCAGCGGAACGTGAGCGGCGACAATGGCGTGACCGCCGTACATGTGGTTTTGCCGGTTGAAGAAATGCATTGAGCCACCGAGACCTCGCGAGCAGCCGGTCTCTTTTCCGAAAAGCTCTGCCATGCACGCGTTCGCGCTGGTGCCGCGGGCAAGCGCGTGGGCATGATCGCGATATGCGGTGATGATGTAATCATCATCGCGCACGGCCGCGACCGCGCCGGCCACAACCGCTTCCTGGCCGATATAAAGATGACAAAAACCGCCGATCTTCTGCGCTTGATACTGCTGACTGGCGCGCTCCTCGAAACGCCGGATCAACAGCATCAGCGAGAGCATCTCGACTTCGTCGCGCTGCTCCCCCGGCTGCATGGCGGTCATCCCGCAGCTGCGGGACGGAACCGCGCGGCGCGGGCTCGGGATCCCTCCATGCTTCGGCCGAAGTTCATACAAAGAACAAACAGCAGAGTGAACAGAAGATCGCTGATGAGTGAATTGCGGAAAAACATCCAGCTCGGCGTCGCACTGTATTGAGGCAGGCCAATCGTGAGCGCCTGAATGAGTCCTGCGAAATTTTTCGCGTAACCCGGATCGCTCAACCAGGAAAACGCATTGGTGATCGCGTAAAAAATTGTCGATCCAACAATGGAAGCCGGCAACAGCGTCTTTAACGAAGCGCGATTTTGCAAAAGAACTCCGATGAACCCGACCGCAATCAGCGCGAAATAACGAACCAAGATCTGCGGGTCCAGCAGGGGGGCCCCGTAACGAAAATTAATCACTGCGTCGGAAATAAAGAGCGTAACAAGCGGCACTGAGAATTTGTATTTTTTGGGGAAAGCGGCCGCGCTACAGAGCGCAATTGCGGCGAGCGGCGCGAAGTTGGAAAGCCAGCTCGCACCCGAATGAATCAAGAGCCCTGTCGTGACGCGATAGACGACGGCCGAGAAAACGAGGAGAAGAGCGGGAATCATTCGGAAGAGTCTATCCGTCCGGTGAGATATGCAAAGGCCAATTGGTAGCCGCGTCTCTGCCTGCCGCGCCTTAACATCGCGAAGGCGGGTGAGACGCGCGGGCGCGCGGTCGTTAAACACCTCAGCGCCACGCTTCCCACAGGGAAGCGACTACAACGTGGCGAGCGCTTTGTTAAGTCGCGCTTTGCGGCGATTAGCGGCATTTGGGTGAATGACTCCGCGCTTGGCGGCCTTATCGATCGCGGAGATGACGGCGCGAATTTGATCGCCGGACGGGGTTGCTGCGGAGCGCACTTGCTTCTGCATCGTACGCAGACGCGTGACGGCGCTGCGATTGCGAAGCGATCGCTTCACGGTCTGACGGGCGCGCTTGGCGGCTGATCTGGTATTGGCCATTATTAAAATCAAAAACCTTCGGGGACGTGGACGCTCGCGGGCGCAATCGCGGTTGTCAAGACCGACTCGGACCGCCACCCGAATGGACATGCGCCGATTAGTCTTATGAGCCTGGAGTGTTTTGGGCTGTCACTACGCCCTTGTTCAGCACCGGCATCGCTTTGCGAGCCTGGGCTTTTTGCCGCTCTGCAGCCAGCGCTCCAGCCATCCGCATTTGTTCGACGCTTAGCGGACCAGAAGCCGAGGTGGAAGCAAACTGCTCCGGCGACGCGTTCGTTTGCGCAACTTGCGCCATGGCAATGGTCGATGGAACCGGCGGCGCCTTTGGCGCTTTGGGCAAACGATCGGGAATAATTTGCACAATCGCTCCGAGCGGAACCTGATTGTAAAGCGCCGCGATGTCGCACGACTTCATCCGGATGCAGCCGTAACTGGCCGGGCGGCCGATTGTCAACTCTTGCGGCGTGCCATGAATGTAAATGCAGCGACGAAAGGCGTGCGCGTTTTGAGCTTCCAGTCCGCTCAGCCAAATGATCCGCGTCGTCACTGGATCGCGCCCGGGAGCATTGGGCTGGAGAATTTCTCCGGTGAATCGCCGATTGTGGAAGACAGCACCGGTTGGCGCGTTGTCACCGATTTTTTTCGCGACCGTGAGGTAACCGAGAGGCGTTGTCATTCGTCCCCAAAGGTCGCCCAGTCCGAATTTCGATGTCGAAACCGGGTAAGTTGCCACCTTGGCGCCATTCTCCAGAAGCATCAGCTTCTGATCGCGGACACTTATTATCAGGCGATGTGAAGTGTCGAGCGGCGCGGCGGAAAGCGCGGAAGCAATCGAAACCAAACTCAAAATAACAGCCAGGGGTCGAAACATGCGCACCTTCTTAATCGATAATTCGAATTTTGTCACGCGGGAATTACGGCGGCCGTGCGGGAGCCGCCAAAACTGATTTTTGGCCAGCGGCTCGTGAATGAACACAGACAGACATAAAGGAAGCCACCTTGAAATACGAGCAAGAAAGGCACCGAGAGAAACTGCCTATGCGCAATCGCGAACCAAAGGAAGTAGGTGAAGTAAATCGCGAAGCCCAGCTCCGCCAGCGGCAGCGCCGATTTGAGCGGTCTGTATTTGCAGCTTCGCCATGGTTGCGATTTGCGTTCGATGCCGTACTTGGGCGTGCGCGTGAAATCGGACTTGTGATTGAAGATAGCTTCAAGCACAGCGCGCGCGTTGTTGAGCGAGAGGCCAACACCCAGGGCGAGCAAACAGGGCAAGAAAAGAATTTCCTTCATCCACGTTCGCGGATGCAGTTCCCGCTGGGCGCAAACATAAAAAACCGCTACCGAGACTGACGCGGCCAGGAAAATCGGGACATCGATTAACAGCGTCCGGAGCCAGCCACCGGAAGGCGCCCCGGAGGAGGGGTGCAACAGGACGCAGAGAAAAGCCAGCAACAGATAGGCGAAGTTGGACATCAGATGCCCGGTAGCTTCAAGTTTGATGAAGAACGGAAGCGGACTACGCCAAATCGTCGGCAATAATTTTTTGCAGGTCTGGACGGATCCCTTTGTCCAGCGATGTTGCTGGGATTTAAACCCATTCATATCGACGGGAAGCTCGGCGGGAGTTACAACATCGGCCAAAAAAATGAATTTCCAGCCCGCGATCTGCGCGCGATAGCTAAGATCGAGATCTTCACACAGCGTGTCATGCTGCCATCCCCCGCTTTCCTCGATGCAAGAGCGTCGCCAGAGGCCGGCCGTTCCGTTGAAATTGAAAAAGCGGCCGCTCCGGCTGCGCGCAGTTTGCTCGAGCAAAAGATGCCCATCCAGGAAGATCGCCTGCATCCGGGTGAGCAGCGAATATCCACGATTCAGATGGCCCCACCTCGTCTGAATCATCCCTATTTTCGGGTCGGTAAAGAAATGAATCGTGCGCTTTAGTAACTCCGGTTTCGGGACAAAATCGGCGTCGAGAATGCAGACGAACTCGCCTTCCGCAGCTTCCAGTCCTGCGGCCAGCGCGCCAGCCTTGAAACCCGTGCGATCGACACGATGAATGCATTGAACATTGAAGCCGCGCTGGCGCAGTTCGTCCGCGCACGACGAGACAATCTCACCCGTGTCATCGGTCGAATCATCCAGCACTTGGATCTGGAGAAGATGCCGCGGATACTCCAATTCGCTAACCGAGCGGAGCAAGCGCTCGACCACATAAACTTCATTGAAGATCGGCAACTGCACAGTCACTTTCGGCAGTTGATCAAAATAACGCGCCGGTACCGGTGCGCGCCGCCGATTTTTGAGATACAGATAAATGATGAAATAGCGATGGACGCCGTAAGCCGAAAGACCGATGAGCACACTCAGGTAGCAGACCGTCCAAATAATGTGTCCGAGGCTTCCTTGCATGGGAATTTCCGCTGCTGCCATTGGTTAAGGCAGCAAGGGCGACATGATGCCGTTTCCAGCGGGTGCGTCAAATCAAAAAAAATCGCACGTTTGCCTCTGAAAATGGCGCCTGTGGTGCGACAACGGGATGGAAACATGGCGCCGAGAGCCGGAATCCTCTGTTCGTTGTCGATCTTCTTAGTCGCGGGGATGATGGGCCTCCTAACCGACGGAATCGCGCAGGAGGAACCAATTACCGAACAGGGATATGAACGCGAGGAATTAGGCGTTAATCGCTACACCGCGCCGTCAATCGAGCGCATTTTCCAGCAGCTCGATGATCTCAGGCCATTGCCTTTCGAGCAACTGCAACGAGAGCTTCCGAAAGCGAGTCCTGCCAGCCGCGAGCAAAAAGGGTTGATCTTTGGAGGATTGGTGGCCGACGGGTTTCTAATTGTCGAGGCGGAAAGGAAAAATGCCGTTGATAATCTGGGGCACGTCTTAATGAGAGAAGCTCGTGGCCTCGGCGTCGGCGATCGGGTGACGCGCCACAGCGCAAGTCTTACTGATTTGGCGCGGCGCGGCAATTGGCCGGCGGTGCGCGAAGAACTCATCGCCACGCAAGCCGATGTTGAGCAAGCCTTGATCGAGTTGCGCGATCAAAAAATGGCGCACTTGATCAGTCTCGGCGGTTGGTTGCGAGGCCTGGAGATCAGCACCGGCGCAATCGAATTGGATTTTTCGCCGCAACGAGCAAAGGTCCTCGCGCAACAGGACCTGGTCGATTACTTTGCTGGAGAACTGAAGACATTACCACCAACGGTGTCGCGCACGCCGCTTTTTGAAAAACTTCGCGCGGGCGTAAACGCTATTCGCGTTTCCCTAACCAGGACAATCACGGAGGGATTGAAACCGGTTGATGTGAAAGCGATTCGCGCGCAAGCACGGGAGTTAAATCTCGCGATTCGTCAAGGCGATTGAGCAAGACCGGTCCGACATTCGCCCTTGCCTGAGGCAGCGAGCCGGTTAACGGTGATAGGCCAATCTTCGCAACCGGCGGGGCATCCAATTGGGAGACACCATGATGGAACGAAGGCACGACCGTTTCGAACATTTCAAGATCATTTTTCCAATCCTTCTGGCGGGATGGATCCCATCGATCTTAACGCTCATCGTTTCTTATACGATCTTGCGCGACACTTTGGAATCACGAATCCTGCGCGATCGCCAGACCCTGATTCAGTTAGTCGGCCATCTCGTCGGTCACGATCTAAATCGCAGCAGTAGTATCGTTGATTACTATCAGACGTTTCCAGAAGTCGCCAAAATCTTGAGCGCACCGAATCGGCAGACCTCCGCTCAACAGTGGCTCAACTCAACATTTTATTCGCATCCAAATATCGACGGAATGTTTATCACAGCGCCAGATGGCGGCCTGATTGCTTCGATCCCAACCGCTCCGGAGGTGATCGGCAAAGATTTCGGTTCCAGTCACTGGCGTGAGCAAGCGGCGGCGGCGAACGGGGCTTTTGTCTCGGCAGTTCATCCGCGCCTCTCAGATAAGCGACTGGTGACCGATATTGTTGCCGCGGTGCGGGCGCCCGACCGGACAATTCTTGGCTACGTAGGAGACTCGGTTCTGGTGGAAAGAATCGGCCGGCGTTTATCGGCGATCGAATTTGCGGATCGCTTTCTTTTCGAAGTATTGGATCAAAACGGCACTGCGCTTTTTGCCAATGATTTCAAGCCAAGCCCGAGCGCGACGTCACCCGAGGGAGGAATTTTGATCAAGGAAATCCGCCAAAACAAGGGCGGGCATTTCGAGCAGCGCGGAAATCTCTATTCTTTCAGCCCGATCGAATCGACTGGTTGGGTCGCGGTCGTAGAGCAGCCGAAGGCTCTCGCCTACAGACCGGTCCATGATCTTCTTGGGCGAATGACTATATTGGCAGCCTGGTTGATCGCTCTGACGGCAGTGTTCGCGTGGCTTGGCAGCAGGTTTTATCAGCGCCAGATGGAATCCAAACGGCGCATCGAGCGCGAAGTCATCTTTAACGAAAAAATCCTGGCCAATATGCCCAGCGGCATCGCCTTCATCGATCCGAAATCGCGCCGTTTCCTCCAAGCGAATGACGCTTTTGCGCATATGGCGCAGCGTTTCGGCGATCTGCCGCCCGGTCAGGACATTACGGAAGCAACCTACGACGATTTGAAGATCGCTCCCGCGGGAGCGATTGAGAGGGTGCTCTCTTTTGGCACGCCGTTTCAGCTCATCGAGCACCCGTTGAAAGACAAAACGGGTGCGACGCATTTTTTGGACATTAATCTGCTCCGCCTGCAGGGCTCACAGGAAACCATTCAAGGCGTCCTTTACCTTGTCGAAGACAAAACTCGCGACGTCAAACTGCGCCAGGAATTGATCGGTGCGAATGCGGCAAAGGACCAATTTCTCGCGCTGCTCTCACACGAGTTGCGCAATCCGCTCTCACCCGTGATTGCAATGGTGGGCGAGCTGGAGACGACCATGCCGGATTCCCCGGAAACCCGAGAGGCTCTCGAGGTGATCCGGCGCAATGTCGAGTTGGAAGCGCGTTTGATTGACGACTTACTCGACGTCACGCGCATAGCCAAAGGCAAGTTACAATTAAGTTTCGAGACTACTTGCGTGCATGAAATCCTTCAGCGCGCATACGAGATTTGCCAGGAGGAGATTGGGGCCAAGCATCTCGAAATGCAATTTCGTCTTCGCGCTACGCATCCATTTGTCGAAGGTGATTCCGCGCGCTTGCAACAAGTCTTTTGGAATTTGATCAAGAACAGCGTGAAGTTCACCCCCCCGAAAGGCCGCATCGTGATTGAGACGCTCAATCCAGCGCCAGAGAAAATCGTGGTCCGCATCGTCGATAGTGGGATGGGTATTGAGCCGGAGAAGATCGACAAAATCTTCAATGCCTTCGAGCAAGGCCAGACCTCGGTCACCCGCCGTTTCGGGGGTCTCGGCCTCGGCCTCGCCATTTCGAAAGCGTTGATTGACGCGCACGGCGGACAAATCCGCGTCGAGAGTCCCGGCAAGGATCGAGGCGCCACCTTTTCGGTAGAACTGAACACGGTGGCAGGCCCCGTGGGCATCGACGGCGATGGCGCCGAGCCAGATCGGCGCGATACTTCCGGAAAAGACGCAATTGTGCCCAGGCATCGGCGCGTCCTCGTAGTAGACGATCACCAGGATACCTGCATTGGAATGAAGAGAATGCTGGAGCGTCGCGGCTACGAAATTACCGTGGCGTATTCCGCTGAAGAGGCCGTCGAAAAGGTGCGCACTCAGGATTTCGACCTGCTCATCAGCGACATCGGCCTGCCGGATCGCAGCGGCTATGACTTAATGCGGGAGCTCCGCCACAGCAAAGGTTTGCCTGGAATTGCGCTCACTGGCTTTGGATCCGAACATGACATAAGCGAAGCCCGGGCAGCAGGCTTTTCCGAGCATCTCACGAAACCGATCAATTTCGAGCGCCTGGAAGAGGCGATCCAAAATCTGCTCGAGGCCGAGCCAGCAACGAACACCTGACCCAAAGCCAATCAGCGCCTTAATTACGGCCCATTGCGGGCCGGTGCGCTAGTATTTGTTTGTCGCTCGGAGGCTTCTTTCAATTCGCGTGAAAGCTTCTCGACGCGCTGACGCATAATCTTGCCAGCCTTAAATTTCACCGTCGCTCGCGATGGAATCACAAAACTGCTTCCGGGTTGATTCGGATTTCGGCCAACGCGTGGCTTTGTCAGCCGCGGCTGAAAGACGCCGAAGTTGCGCAGTTCAACGGCTATGTTGTTGGCCAAACTGTCAGTGATTTTGTCGAGCGTCCGCTGGACCACGTCGAAGACTTCGTGTTGGACCATGCCGGTCTGGTTGCTGATGGCGACAACGATGTCGCGTTTAGTTAGCTTTGCCATATCTATTTACTAATCGTTCCACATCGTCGTGGCGGTGGCTAAATTAAGCACAATTTTTGACCGGCTAACGTCCTCGACGTGAAAACCAAACGCAATGGCAGCTTTTTCTCGCCAGGAATTAGGAACCCGCGTCGGTTGGACCTGTCTCCGGTTACTCTCGCCAATTCTTACGTGGCGGCGGCGCCGGATATGCATTCGGAGCGATCTCGTGCGCAGTTCGGAAATGCACTTTTGCCACTTCGCGCAACACCTGTGCTCCGTTCATTTCCACCAGCTTTTTCGCGATCTCTTTGACGTTCGCGGACACTCCTCGATCGAGTCGCAATCCAAGCTCCTTCCCGTGGCGCTCCAGCCAATTGATGAAGCCGTCGCGCGCCAGAATCGATGCCGCTCCCACCGCAATATCCGATTCCGCTTTCGTGCGTTGTTCGACGTCGATCTTCCGTCCATGCCGCAACAGCGATTGCTCGATGACCCGCGCATCGGCGAACTGATCCGACAATGACCGCGGACAGTCGGGTTTCTTCTCCAGCAGATTTTCGATTACCCGCGCATGGCCCCATCCGAGGAGTTTGTTCAAATTGCCAAACTTCTCGTAAAGCTCGTTGTACCTTTGCGGACCAATCAGCACGGTCTCGATCAAACCGCCCGTAGTTTTGCGAATGGTTTGAGCAAGCGCGCGGATCCGCGCATCCGAACCGATTCGCTTGCTGTCCTGCACGCCGGCATCGAGAAGTTTGCGCGCAATTGCACTATCGACATACACACCCGAAATGACCAGCGGCCCGAAAAAATCGCCCTTGCCGCTTTCATCCACACCGAAATGCGCCTCGAACATTCTTGGTGAATGCACTTCTTCGTAGCCCAGCTTCGCTTCGCCGAGGATTTTTGGCTCCAGTTCAAATTGCACGAACTCTTCCACTCCCCTGCCTTGGACAAGCACCTTTGGCCCCTTTTCATAAACTGCCACGCTGAGCTTATTCTTCTGCCCGAAAAAAAGCGTGTATTCCTTCGGAGAAAATTCGAACCCGAGTTCGTCGAGCAGAGTGCGAAGCTTTTTCGCCTGCCCCAAAGAAAGCAGATGCGTGTACGAATTCATTCAGCCACAGATTAACACAGATGAAACACAGATTGCATTCCGCCCGAATCAGTCGGCAAGACAGAATCAGTCATCTGTGTTAATCCGTGTTCATCTGTGGCTTCCCAAAAAAATCAGTTCCGCGCGACCCTCACGAATTGGTATCATGAAAACGGACGTGCTCTCCCCTGGCGTCAAACGCGCGATCCATACGCCATCCTCGTCTCCGAGTTCATGCTCCAGCAAACTCAGGTTGTCGCCGTTGTCCCCTATTATAATAAATGGCTGCGCCGTTTTCCTGATTTCTCAGCGCTGGCCCGCGCTTCGGAAAATGATGTCCTCCACGCCTGGCAAGGGTTGGGTTATTACGCTCGGGCTCGTAATCTTCACGCCACGGCCAAAACAATCGTAGATCGACACGGTGGCCATTTCCCTGGAGCAATCGATCAAATGCGGCAGTTGCCTGGCATTGGAAAATATACCGCCCACGCGGTCGCCAGTTTCGCATTCGACCAATCGGTTCCAATCGTCGAAGCGAACACCGCCCGTGTTTTGGCGCGCGTTTTCAATTTGCAAACGCCGATCGATAAAGCCGCCGGTCGTGAAATCCTCTGGAATCGCGCCACGCAGCTTGTGCCCAAACGCGGCGCCGCGCGTTTCAACTCCGCGCTTGTCGACCTTGGCGCTTTGATCTGCCTCCCGCGCAAACCGAAATGCCGGATTTGTCCGGTGAGAAAATTTTGTCGCGCCACAAATCCGGAAATTCTTCCGCTAAAGAAAGCTCGTCCGCGCGCAAGACGGCTCACTGAGAATCACGCCTTTGTCGTCAGGCAAAACAAAATCCTTCTTGAGCGCTCCAGCAGTCGCTGGCGCGGCATGTGGATATTGCCGCCGCTCGAAACAAGAACCCGTCCTGAGCGCCAGCCGAATGGATCGACAATTAACGGTCCGATTTACAGGTCGATCTTTCCTTTCACGCATCATCAGGTGGCGCTGAATGTTTACCGGCGCCGCCCACGTAAAACCGACAAGTTTCAACGCTGGATTAAGATCGCTTCACTCGGCTCGATCCCGGTTCCATCACCGCACCGGCGCGCGATTACGTATCTTTTTACCTCAGCGCAAGCAGGACAATCACACCGGCGATCGTCGTGAGAATCGTGATCGGGATGCCGAAGCGCGCATAATCCCAAAAACCGACGTCCAGATGTTCGCGCACAGATTCCACCACGATCATGTTTGCGACCGAACCGACGATTGTGAGGTTGCCGGCAAAGGTGGTGGCCAGCGCGAGGACTTTCCACATCAGCTCCGGGTCGGCAAAGCGCGCAATCCACTTCCCCGCGACGAGAACAAAAGGAACGTTCGAGAAAATATTCGAGCCGGCTACGGAGAACCATGCGAGGTTCCATGTCTGCGTGGTCGCGCTTGAACCGAAGACAGGTCGCAGATGCCGATAAATCGCTTCGGGCAGACCGGTGTCGCTCAGTCCATCGACGACGACAAACAGCGCGGCGAAAAATACAAGCAGGTGCCAATCGACCAGCTTGAGCACTTCGTGCGTGTCGCGGCGCGCGAGCACCATCACCAGCACCGCGCCCGACAGCGCCGTCCACGCCAGATTCAGCCCCGCGATAAAGCAGGCAAAGATCGACACAAACACGATGCAAACGATCGCGAACAAGCCACGGTCGAGTTGCGGTACGATGTGAGCTTCTCGTTCGATCACTGCTGATCGCAAAGCGCCCCGAAAACCGAATTGCAAAATTATGAAATTAATTGCCAGTCCAATGACCGCCGCCGGTGCCAGCGTTCGCGAGAATTGCACGAAGGGAATATGCGAAAAATGCCCAATGATCATGTTTTGCGGATTGCCGACGAGGGTTGCGACGCTACCGATGTTGGCGCTGGTCGCGAGCGCAATGAGATACGGCAGCAAAGGAAGTTTCCCGCGCCGAATCACCGCGATAACCAGCGGCGTGAGCATCAAACAAATCGTGTCGTTGACCAGCAGCGCCGAGAGCACTCCCGATGTGAGTATTAGATACAGTAAGAGTCGCTGCGGAGTGCGGGAGAACCGCAGGACAACATCGGCGGCCCATTCGAAAAAGTGCGCGAGATACAGATAGGCTGAAACAAGCATCATCGCGAGCAGCAGCACGATCGTGTCATAGTTCACTGCGCGATAAGCGCGTTCGGGCGTCACAACGCCGGTTGCGACCATCAGCACAGCACCGAACAAAGCCGCGGCCGGACGATTCAACGGCAGAATCTTGAGCTGCCGCCCGCTGATGAGAATGTACGTGATGGCGAAGATCACGCTTGCCACCAGCTCCCGTTGCCAGTGATTCACAGCGCTTGCATAACGGATGGCCGACCGCGTTTCAACGAGCACAATTTCTTTGCGAAGCTCCGGCACCCTGCATAGCCTCTGGTCTTGGCTTCGATGAAGAATCGTGACGTATGAGAAGCATGACTGGCTATGGTCGCGCCGAGACTGATCACGGGGGGACAAAATTTAGCGTCGAGCTCAATTCCGTGAACCGAAAGCAGAGCGACATAGTGATCAATTTGCCGCGCGATCTGACCGAGCTCGAGCCTCGCATTCGCCAGACGATCAATGAAAACATTTCGCGCGGCCGAACCAACGCCACCATCACTTTTCACACCGGCGCAAACGGCGCACGCCAGCTGGCGCTCGATACCGAGCTGGCTCGCTCATATCACGAAGCAATGCGCGCATTGCAAAAAGATTTAAACGCACCGGGCGAGATCCCCATCAGCACAGTTTTGCAGGCGCCGGGAGTAATGCGGTTCCCAGAACAAGTCGTCAACGCAGAAGAGGCGTGGCCGGCGATCGACCGCGCGCTGCGCATCGCGCTCGCCGATCTAATCAAAATGCGAGAGCGGGAGGGGAAACATCTGGCTAAGGATCTGATTCATCGCCTGAAGGCAATCCGGAAAAAATTGAAAGAGGTTCGCGCGCTTCATCCCGACGTGATCAAGAAATACCGTGCCTCGCTCCTCGATCGGATTCAAAAGGCCGGGCTGCCGATTGCCAGTGACGACGAGCGATTGCTGAAGGAAATTTCCTTTTTCGCTGACCGGTCTGACGTCTCGGAGGAATTAACGCGCCTGGAAAGTCATCTTGCCCAATTCGCGCATCATCTGCGCCGGAACGAGCCGGTCGGTCGCGCGCTTGAATTCATCACCCAGGAAATTTTTCGGGAGCTCAACACGCTCGGTGCAAAAGCAAATGACGCCGCCATTTCACAACGCGTCGTGGCCTGTAAAGCGGAATTGGAGAAAATTCGCGAGCAAGTCCAAAATCTTGAGTAAAAAGTTCAGTCGTTACGGGATTCTCTTTGTCATTTCCGCGCCCTCAGGCGCGGGCAAGACCACGCTGGTCGCGGCGCTTCGCCAAACTTCGGACCTCGTTTATTCCGTTTCTTGCACCACGCGAGCGCCACGCGCCGGCGAAATCGATGGCGCAGATTATCAATTTCTTTCAGACGCCGATTTTCGCGGGCGAGTAAAAGCCGGGGATTTTTTGGAGCACGCGCAGGTGCACGGAGATTATTATGGAACGTTGGGTCAGCCGGTGATCACAAACTTAAAGAATGGTATGGACGTTTTGATCGACATCGACACTCAAGGCGCAGCCGCCATTCGCCACTGCGATGACCCATTTATTCGCCAGGCCCTCACCGATGTTTTCATTATGCCGCCCGATCTCGAAGAATTGCGGCGGCGGCTGATGAAGCGCGCAACGGAAACGACACAACAGATCGACTCGCGTCTCGCCACCGCGGCGCGCGAGATGGAATTATGGCGCGATTATCGTTACACTATTATCAGTCGATCGGTTGAAGAAGATTTGCAGAAGTTCCGGCGCATAATGAGCGCGGAGGCTTATTTGAGCCGGCGTCTTATTCAAAAGTAGAGTGTCGATCTTGCATGGAAAAAAACATCAGACGCAGAGGTGATAAAGCGGGTGCGCGAAAAGTGGTGCGCATTCGGCCCGGCACAAAATCAGTCGTGCTCGGTGTTACCGGCTCAATCGCCGCCTATAAGTCCGCCGAGCTCGCCAGCCTGCTCGTCAAACAAGGCCACGAAGTTTTTGTCGTCATGACGCAGGACGCGACTGAATTCATTTCGCCCCTCACGTTGCAAACGCTGTCCAAGAATCCGGTGACGACCAGCTTTTTTGACGAAAAGGAAAACTGGCGGCCCGGCCACATCGAGCTTGCCGATCGTGCCAACCTGGTTCTGATCGCGCCGGCCACCGCGAATATCATTGCCGAACTCGCGCACGGGTTGGCCGGTCATCCGCTCGCGGCCATCGCGCTCGCCACACGCGCGCCGATTCTGATTGCGCCCGCCATGAATGGAAAAATGTGGCAGCATCCCGCGACAATCGAGAACGTGGAAAAACTCAAAGCGCGCGGCATCGATTTTATTGGACCGGAAGAAGGAATGCTCGCCTGCGGCTATGAAGGCCTCGGCCGGCTTTGGAAAGTGAACGACATTGCCTTTCGTGCCGAGTTCCTGCTCGCGAGTCGGGATAATTTGATCGCGTGAGATTTCTTATCACGGCTGGCCCAACGCGCGAGCCGATCGATCCGGTTCGTTATATTTCGAATCGTTCCTCGGGGAAAATGGGCTACGCCATTGCCCAAGCGGCGCTCGAAGCGGGATACGATGTCGTTTTGATTTCTGGTCCGGTGAATCTCGATCCGCCGCCTGGTGCGCAGTTCATCTCTGTCTTAACCAGCGATGAAATGTACGACGCCGTCCATCAACATGTGGGCGATTGCGATGTCCTGGTGATGTGCGCCGCGGTCGCCGATTACAAACCGCAAAATGTTTCTGCAACGAAAATGAAGAAACGTGACGCACCTCTTACCCTTGAGTTGGTTCCCACGCGCGACATTCTCGCGTCGCTCCCAAAACAAGATCGATCCGCCAAAGGACGGATTTGCCGTGGCGAACAATTTCTCGTCGTTGGTTTCGCGGCGGAAACAAATGATGTCGAAACAAACGCCGCGAAAAAACTGCGCACGAAAAATTGCGACATCATCGTGGCAAACGATGTGATCAGCGTCGACTCGGGAATGGAAAGCGACGAAAATGAAGTAACAGTCTTGGTCCGAAATGGTGGAATCAAAAAAATTTCACGTGCACCAAAAAAAATTATCGCGCGTGAGCTCGTGAAAATATTTTCAGATCTGCGAGAAAACTGTTTGACAAAAAAAATGTGATGATTACTGAACACGTGGAAGTGAAGTCATTCCCAACTCTTCACACATCTCCGCACGTTGCGGATTGAAAGGGGGGAATAGTCGATGGCAAAGAAAAAGAAAGCAGCAAAGAAAAAATCAGCGAAGAAAAAGAGGCATTAAGGCCCGACGCTTGATCACGATCCCGAAAGCTTTCGGGATCACAATCCCTAACTTCAACCCGGGAGGAGAATTTATTTTCCTCCCGGTTTTTTTCTGTCGCGGCTTGATCTCCCGTTTGGATGCACCGGGCTTGAAGCCCGGTGCTAACAAAAGAAACACAAATGACGATATCGATATTGTATCTGCATCTGGATTTCCATTGTGCACTCTGCGTCCTTTGTGCGAGGTAGTCTGATCATGAAGCGTTACCTCGACGCGGCGGATAACGCTGCGCGCGCCGCGGGCGAGCTGCTGCGTAAAAGTTTTCAACACCCGCAGCGTGTCAATTCGGCCCTTGCGCATGATATCAAACTGGAGATTGACGTTCAGGCACAGGAATTAATTACGAAATTGCTTCTGGAAGAATTTCCCGACCACGCACTCTACGGCGAAGAGGGAATCGTCGGCGATCAATCAAGCGAGCATCAATGGGTCGTCGATCCACTCGATGGCACCGTGAATTATTTTTATGGCATTCCCCATTTTTGCGTTTCGATTGCTTTGCGTTTCAGGGGCGAGATCATGGTTGGCGTCACCTACGATCCCATCCGTGAGGAAATGTGGAGAGGACAGAAAGGGGAAGCGCCGAAATTGAATGGGGAGATTTTTCACGTGAGCGATCGCGCGGATCTGGCTGAAGCGGTGATCTCGGTCGGACTTTCCAAAACCGGAGCCACGATCGAAGCCGGTCTTCCTATTCTGCAACGGATGATTCATCGCGCGCGCAAATGCCGCTTGCTCGGCAGCGCTGCGCTCGATATGGCCTATGTCGCTTGTGGACGGTTTGACGCTTACATTGAACAGGGAATCAGCCTTTGGGACATCGCCGCCGGTTGGCTCTTAATTGAAACTGCGGGCGGAATTGTTGACCTTCGTCCGCGTGAGGACATGAAAGACAAATACAGCGTTGTCGCCTCCAACGGCCTGATCGATTTAAAACTCTGATCCGATGATTCGATGTGGAATCGGCTATGACGTGCATCGTCTTGTGGAAGGACGAAAAATGATCCTTGGCGGTGTTGAGATCGCGCATTCGCATGGACTCGCAGGACATTCCGATGCCGATGTTCTCTCGCACGCGATCGCGGACGCGCTGCTGGGCGCGATCGGCGCGGGCGACATCGGTCAACATTTCCCAAACACCGACGAAGCATTCCGCGACATGAGCAGCCTAGAAATTTTGCGGCGCGTAACCAAATTACTTGCCGATAAAAAGGCGCGCGTGATCAATGTCGATGCAACCGTTATCGCCGAGGCGCCGAAACTTGCGCCGCACGTTCCGGCGATGCGAAAGAAAATCGCGCAAGCGATCAGCCTCTCCGAGTCCAATGTCAGCGTAAAAGCCACGACAAACGAAAGCCTCGGTGCGATTGGTCGCGGCGAAGGAATTTCCGCGATGGCCATTGCCACTGTGGAGCAAGAATGATCTGTTGTTGTAGCTGTGCGCATTGAATGGTCATGGTGAGCGGAGCGAACCATCTCTCAATCGCAGGCCCGATTTTCCGACACAAGAAAGCGCGCCATTCTTCTGTGACGTCCCTCGCTCCCACTCGGAATGACACTGAATGAAGAATATGTCTCTCCGTTTTTTTAACACCTACTCACGCCAGCTCGAGGATTTCGAGCCGCGCGATCCGGCTTCGCGCAAGCTCGACATCTACACGTGCGGGCCGACTGTTTACAGCCGGGCGCACATCGGAAATTTTCGCGCGTATATCTTCGAGGACTTGCTCCAAAGACATCTCGAACTGCGCGGTTACAAGGTGCATCGCGTCATGAACATCACCGACGTGGATGACAAAACGATCCGTGGCGCACGCGAAGCAAAAATTGCGCTCCAGAAATTCACTGAGCAATTCAAGCAGGCGTTCTTCGAGGATATCGAAACATTGCGAATCAAACGCGCCGATGAATTCCCTTCCGCTACGGATCAACGTTACATCGACAGGATGATCGAGATGATCAACACGCTCGTCTCGCGCGGGCTTGCATATCAAGCCGAGGACAAGTCAGTTTATTTTCGGATCAACAAATTTCCAGATTACGGAAAGCTCGCGCATTTCGATCTCACCCAGTTGCAATCGACCGGACGCGTGAAGCACGACGAATACGACAAGGAACACATCGGGGATTTCGCAGTCTGGAAAGCGTGGGATGAAGAAGATGGCGACGTGGCCTGGGAAAGCCCATGGGGCCGCGGCCGCCCGGGTTGGCACATCGAATGCAGCGCGATGGCGACCGCGTTACTCGGCGATCAGATCGATATTCACTGCGGTGGCGTCGATAACATTTT
>WNFQ01004454.1_pt1 | contig 20413 bp, 24 predicted proteins | sample 5400171 | NCBI WGS metagenome assembly WNFQ01 (sample SAMN13153356, study PRJNA577476) | soil metagenome | isolation source: 20 cm soil under Madrone tree | place: USA:California | collected 2016-06-14 | reverse complement strand
TTATCAAAACACAAGGCATACAGTACTAGTGTTGAGACACACATGAGCCCGGATCAATGGATCAATGAATCCGGTACTCCAAAGTCCGGATAGCCAGAGCGCTTGGACTGTAGTAATGTAGATTAGATAATAGAAATAGTGTCCCTACACATTCTAACTCTGATCACAATCAGTGGTATCCATGTGCACATGTACAAGGATGCAGGTAATCTAATCGATAATAATCATAATCAAATTGTTTGGCAAGTTCCTGGGCTGATTGAGATGAAGATCTCACAGATTCAGTCACATTGCTCACGTGCTGTAACACTTTGTCAGACATCAAGATGAATTGGAAAATCTTGCAATATTTTCAATATTTTACCAAACACATCTATTTATTTCTGACAAGCAAGAAATTGGGACGTTGTCATGAGGGCACACAACAGTGTGTCGCAAGTTGCCACTGTCGCACCTCAATTTGTGCCAAACACACTCTTATTTTTGGCAGGGCTGTCACAAGTTGTCACACTTTATTTTTTTTGCGAAAATGCTCCCGAACGGTCACTTATCAGAAAAATAGAAAATATATTGCTTACTAAAAAATTGGCGCTAAGTTAGCGCTCACGTTGGCCCAGCGGTTTTGCCGCGCCTTTTTCTACTTACTACAATACTCGTTGCGCAACATCTACAGTTGCAAATTGAAAAAATGGTACTCCGGATGTTGCGGACTGCGCCATTGGCATATCCGACAGTGAGAACGTCGGCCGCAGCTCAAAGGAAGGTTCGGATTTAGTGCCCCTTGGTAAATCCCGAGGAATTTCCGATGTCTCAGTCTGAGACGGAATGGCAAGAGCAAATCGTGAAGCAAACCGAATAGCCCGATAGTGCGAGTGCAGTAAGGTTGACGACGCCTCTAGTGAGCGCGTTACGTGATGGACTCTTGTATAGATATGGATGGAAGACTTGGAAAGGGTGTTGGACGGAAGTCCAGGATGTAAAAGATACTTTCAATTTAGCTCGTAGCAAGTTCCTCTTTGCAAACAACACATATCTACTTCACTTCTTCAACTTGACATCGCTTCCAGAAGGTATTGTGAAATTACACGGAGAGCATACACCTCTTCCACCCTGAGTTGAGTCCGAAATAAGGAGGCAATCAGCCAACGGCCACTAAGAAAAAAGTGGGATACGCACCTGTGGTCATGATAATGATTTGTTTAACTGTTACCGCCCCTAGTACGATATTGCAGGCATTTTTGGACTATCTTCCTTTACGAGAGGTCTCCTGCCCAAATGGCTTTGCGGAACTCCACCTATCGAATGCGCCTGGTACCCACGTTGGTCTTCACAACTCGGCCTGCACCTGCACCTGCACCCCTCTACCTCGCCTGGCGTCCCCCTACGACCATCCCCAGGCAATGCTCCACGGAGCCCACAAAACCATTAGATATCGTCATCGTCAGAGAAGAACTCGTCGGCATCGTCATTTGCAGAGGTCAAGTTAGTGAAGTCGACCTTGTATCTCAAAAGGCCGCCTATGCCACCAAATCCCTTAACGAATTGCACGCCCTCCTGCGAGTGGTTCGTCACAAATTCCAGGTTCGCACCGAATTCTGTGTATTTCTCAGAAAACCATTCAAGCAGGGGCTGTGGATCTTGGGCCTGCTCCATCTCAAGACCTGTTGACTTGTCGATAAACTTCTCACGATCCTTTTCCTGTTCTTTGTTGACATGGACGATGATCTCCTCTGGATGACACATTAGCAAATCAAAATGTAAGTGACGGGACTCATACCTCCGACAGTATTACGAAGAACGAAACGAGTGATGTCCAAATTTTCCCAAACAATGAGAGTTTCAACAGCACCAAGCTCGAGTGCCTTAAGAGTGTCGGCAGTACCAAAGCAATATTTACCGGAATCTTGGCTGATCTGATCGAAATACTTCTCGATCAACTTCTTCTCCTGGACGAACTTGACATTGGCCAAAGATTCCGCAGCCAAATCGATAGCCTGGATGACATGAGGTCAATATCGATCCACTAGATTCGTAAGGGAGAAGCCACAGTCGCACACACCTGATTGAAGCCACTCTCACCACCGTAGCTAATATCAACAACTTTGATGACCCTGGAGGCAAGGCGAGGATCGAACATGTCACTCTGACTGAGCTCAGTCTTGAAGTCTGCACTGCCTGCAAGGACCAAACCGGTGATGTTGACCTTGTCGTTTGTGATGAAGTGCTGAATGGCGAGTTCAGCGACCTTTCGTACGTAGTTGTGACGCTTCTCGTCACGCAGACGTGAGAAACGCAGCGCGGATTGTCCACCGCGTCCGTGCTTCTTCGGCAGATCAACGGTAAATTTATGAATAACCTCGCGCGTGTTCCCAGCAAGCATTCCGAAGAGCGTCCCATTACCGTCCATGACTATAAAGCCAAACCCGGAGTCCGACTCGAGGAGCTCGGACAAAGCTTCTGTGTGGAACTTGTCGTCACAGAGATACAGCGATCTGGGCCAGCGTCGTTCACAAGTCATGCCTAACAGCGAGCACTGAGGAACATACGTGTTTATGGGTTTGTGAGGCTCAAAATCGAATGAGACCTTCCTTTCCTTTCCATCGTCTGTTAAGATTGTGCCTACAAACAGCACGAGGCCGTTGGGTGGCAAGCGATTGTATAATTTGAGACGCTGCTGCGTGCTGGTGATGGCAGCACGGACGGACACACGATTGGGACGAGATTTGATGTTTGAGGCTGTACCATATTCCTGGGTAAGCATGGCAGACACCCGTGAAATTTGATCCTGAAGAGAAAATGGTGATGAATCAACGTTTTGGGTGCCGGGTAAAAATGTACCCTAGGAGGTATGATGAGGCTGATCATAGAAGTTCCTGCGCTGCAGGATTGATCCCGATTCAACACTGTGGTAAGACATAGGGTGGAGGGAGCCTGAGGTGCGTACCCACGAGCAGACTCGAGACCCTTGATGAGTTTCTTGAGTTTCCATATCTGAACATTTTGTTCTGCCTGGTCTTGACTCATATTTATTTACTCGACGAATTCACGTCCAGTTGAAGTTTGCGGAAGTCGATGGGGTTGTCGATGATCTAACTTACAGTCAACTCGATCTTTTTATTTACTCGCCGGCCCGCAGTCGCGGTACCTTCAGACCTGACTCACTCAGACTCGGACAAGCACAGATCCACGGTGCCGAGGCATTGACAGAATACACCGCCCAAGGGAAAGGGAAGAAATGAGATCAGGAATTGTGCCAATTCGTACCTCCAGGACACCCGAACATAGTCAACAAACTCCTGCCTCCGAGGCCCTTTCGCCGAGTCCCTGTCGTAATGACTCAGATGATTGCAGCTTGTGTATTGCTCTTGCCGGCCATAGAAGCTCGCGAGATGAAGGTTACAGCCATGGTATGACCAGTGTGCGTTGAACCATGTGTTATCGAGAAGGTCACTGTAGGAGGCCTTTGTATTGGAAGGAAGTGAATCTTCGGTTTCGGTTCATTTTTTTTCAGTTCTGGTGGTGACCACGTCACGTGGAGGTGATTACCAAAATAGTTAGCGCTCATTTTGCCTCTGTTTTTGCGCTTTCTTTTGCCCGTGCACAACAAATTGAGCTTGGCCTCCCTCGAATAACCTGCCCGCTGTGTCCGATGCCCGGAGTTACTACCAAAGAGAGTGTTTTTTTCCACCTCCAGCTCCACCGAACGTGTCTGCACTGACGATTCTCTCGATTCGAAAATACAACAATACGATGCTGCGGACGCTGCGGATGCTGCAGGGGGCGCCATTGACATGTCTGACAGTGGGAACATTGACCGCAGCTCGAGGGCATGTTCAGGGCACATGGTGAACGTGTGAGCCCTAGTTACTTCTGGAAGAAAATAACCATTTGTCAATGCAAACAGGGGCAACTGTCCGATCCTTGATCTCAAGTACTGTACAAAAATCCATCATTACGGTACGTCACAGTCATGCCTCCTCATTGTTATCACATTATAATACAATTCCAACCCCCTTTATGAGAGATATCCGACTGCGATGGCCTTACGCCATCCCCAACGTTAATGACGTGAAGCTTGTCATTATTTTTCCCAAGCTCTGAGTATCTGTTGAACACCTGTTTGTGATCGGAGCTCTGGATATAGTGCGACTGGAAACCAGCTTCAGACGTGAAGATCTGCAGTAGATATTCAGTTCATCAGACGCCTAGATATAGCAATGGCGGAACGTTGACCCTATCATGCGTGCGGCAATACCAGTGCTTGGCCTCCATATGTTGAATCTTCGACTCTTCGAATTCGAAAAGCCTGTCGCAATCCCGGCAGTAATGGTGATTGCGACTTGTCATGTAGTGCTGTCTCTGGGCGTCGAAGCTCCCGAAGTCGGTGTTGCAGTCATAGCAAATCCAGTGAGCACTGGAATTTTCTTTGTGTTGCTGCAAGGCTTGGTTGTTTTGGAATGATCGCTCACAACGGACGCAATACGCCATCGGATGGTCGAGGATGACGGTTGTGATTCAAGACCGAGATGGTGAAGTGGGTAGCTGTGGGAAATCGATCTCGAATATATGTGAATGGTAGGAAGACGCACCACGTCATAAGAAGACAGATTGTTAGTCACCACGGGTCACACTCATGGTCTGGCCTATTGCTGCGGCCATCGGGCGTAGTATGACGTTTTATGAGTCCATACTGCAACTCATGTACGAAGGGCCAGGCCTCCCACACTCTAAGACATTGCCAGAGTGATTAGTATTAGTAAACTATGCTAGCATGATTCCGGAAGATAGAGTGAAGTCCGCTCATGGGCGCCAATCAGTGTCCTCGGTCTCAGTAAGGCGGGGCGGGGCGGGGTCGAGGCTGTAGCTGAGCTGTAACTTGGTAAAGGATCTATGACTGACCTGATATCTCTGATTGAAACCTGGCAGTGATGATCGTGGCTAAACGAGTACAGCAGTGCACGAGCACGAGCATGGGCTGGTCACGGCGCTCTCTAGGTAGTCAGATCGGAAGCACGAGTTCAAATAGAGGCTGGTCGCGTGGGGATGAAGCGGAGCTACGTGCAGAGAAAGTTGCCATCTTTGACAACATTTCAGAACAGTGGCTATTAATAAAGCCCTCTCTGCCTGTCCTGAGCTGGCTTGAGCGTTGTGTCAACTTAGTTATTCACGGCATTGAGTTCGGATTGAAGCAAGCATTGCAAGACGCAGACAATTAAGATTCTGGGCAGCCGTACAGCGGAGGCCACAGACCCCTGGCTCGTAGCCTGGGACGTAAGCCGGCTAGGGAGGGATATGAAGTACAGTAGTATTTAGAAAAAAAGATGTAAAATCTACTGGCATGTTGAGCCGTGAGGGGGACTCGCTTTTCTCTCCCGTTATGGACCTATTGTACATGTGCTATTGAAAGTGTAGATCTTGATTTGCAAAGATGCCATGATGGTGGCTTTGATTTGTCGTGTTGTCGTCATGAGAGGTGCCAGAGAGGGGGAGTTTCAAGTTGGTCTTCACTGGTAGTTGGACTCGGAGAATACCTGCCACCGGAAATGTGCCAAGAGCAGTGTTGAGTGCGAATTGCTTTATTTGGACTGCGCGCTCCGCGCTCTTCGCTCTCTTCTCCGAGTCAGTCTCACTCATGTGTGACTTTTACTAGTAAGAGCGCGCTCTTTTCACCTTCTGAGCCTGCACAACTGTGACGATCTTGTCTGCTCTCACTGGCATGACCCCTTTGGTTCTTGAACGTGAGCTCCGAAAGGATAACGTGGTACTGCGGGTGGCACCATTGAAGTGTCTGACGGTGAGCGAACTGTGAGCGAGCGGTTTGTGCCGTAGTTCCAAGGCTTATTCGTGTCTGGTCACATGGTGAGATCTCGTTAATTGGCTCTTGAATGGAAAAGTCCATTTGTGCTCATGCAAACCAAGCTTTCCGACTCCGAGTCTGTGAGCTCAGGCTATAGTACCCCTATTGTGCACTAAACCATGACTATTCACTTAGGCTGGGACCAGCTTCTTCTCATAATCCTGATATATTATGGCACAATTCAAATCTCCAACACGACACATATCCGACCGCGATGGCTGCACGAGCTCTCCGACACGATAGACGTGAACCTCGCCGTTGTGTTTCTCGAGCTCTGTGTGACTGTTTAATGGTTGTGTATGTTCATTCGCTGTCGGTCTTTCATAGTAGAGCGCGGCCAGGGGGAAGGGTGCGTTACTGACCTCGTGGGCCTCCTGTCTGGCATGATGATCCTTCTCTGTGCGGTCCCATGATTCATACTCCTCATCAAAGTCGCCTTCGCACTTTGTACAGAGGTAGTGATCGGAGCCCTGGCCCGGGTTGTCGTGCGATCGGGAGCCAACGCCTCCAACTTCATGAAGGTCTACAATAAGTTACGTTCCACATCAGTCACGGTCTTATCCTCATCAGGCTGCCCGCAGTTTTGTAGGTACGAGCACCTGCCGGTGAGCAAGGTCTCCGAACAATAACCCAGGCGGCAAGGCTTCACACGCGATGTCGTTGTTAAGGATTAGTATTGACGGCCTGAGGGACGCGTAAGGTGGCAACGCGGCGATGTTGGGAAAACGCTGTGCCGCAGACAATCGTTGACCGTCCACGGTATACTAGTAGTGGCGGCTTCCTGGACAATGGGACGCACTTCCCTGATCAGTTGGTGACCCACTTTTCTCTGACTGCAACTTTCTACGGACCTTATTGGACGATATCCAATTATCCATCCTCAGTTCCCTCCAAGACCCTTCCCACAGATTACTGAGCGCCTCGCTCTACATCGCAGGAGGCGTATTGGTATATTGTTGAGACTAATTATCCACAACTGGGTACTCATTATATACCCCTGAGCCTCTACGCTACATAGACTTATGCGTTGGGGTCGTCCTATGTCGAATTCGGCGAGTGGGTTGCCATGTACAGTAACGCACGTGCTTTGAAGTGAGTTCTCTTTGGCCGTGAACCGTGCGTGCGTGTCGCCGCCGTGGCTTCGGCATTCGGCATTTTTGACCTATTCGGTCTCCTTCCGGATTCGATTTGTCCGCCACTCAACACGCGCCCGCGCTAACTTGCTACTCAAGATGGTAAATCTTCTCCTCGGACAACGCTCGGGCGTGAGAACATGGGTACCTTGGGAAGTATTAGCTTCCACGTATCTTAAGCTACAGTTGTCGTTGGGCGGCAAGGACCACAATAAAGCATCGCTTTTCACAAAGTGCGCTGCTCGTCATATACGGGTCGACCACAGGATCTACTAGGATCCGGAGTGATCTAGGCCAATGCCACAGATGATGCCCGGGTTAAAGAAGTGGACATAGTTTCCAAGGAGGGCGAGGGTCAAGGTTACAACTAAGAAATTACAGTAATTCTTTGATGGGATCAAGGTTACTCCGTTACTGTAGGTCGTGGCTGGTTATCCTTTAGTGAATAACCGCCCGTGCCTGGCTGGGGCGAAAATACCGGGGAATTATCGAATGACATTCATTCATCGCGCTTTTGCTCCCACAAAAGCCGCGTACCCGTTAACCTTTGCGTATCTCTCCCCGCCCACAATGTCCTCGGTGGTTGAACGGCTTCCACGGACCCTCCACCTCGCTGCCAGTGGTTCTCCGATACGTGACTCGATTGTAGCCGGTGAGCTCTATCGGTCTCGTTTGCGAGTCCTCTTGGTTGACATGCCCGTCAAGATGGCCAAAGCAATTCGCAATACGTACTCTTACCGTCTCAGGACCCTTCGCAGGCAGAGAGCAGCTTTACCGATGGATCCGACGTCTTGTTTTCCTTGTATAATGAAAAGGCAGCGGAATATGACCAGAAGCTAGCCGAGAACTGGAGGGAGGACGCACAAGGTATCATGCTCCTGGTGCGTAACGCCGTCATCCACCCTTCCCCTGTGAATACTCACTAGATACCGGTAGAGCGGTCTCTTATCAGCCACAGTGGCAACATTCCTTTCACAATCATACCTGACCTCTCAGACGAGCTCCCAAGACGTACTACAGGCCAGTTCTAGTTCAAACAGGTCTGATATCCCACTACCACCGGCGCCTCCAATACCAGCACCCGTACCCAACGCGGCACACTTGCTTTGGTTTCCGAGTCTAGTGTTGAGTCTCGCCACAGCCGTGTTCGCTACCCTGGTACAAGAATGGGTCCGCAGATACTTGCTCCTCACTCAGCCTCGGTTCAGTCCACATAGGCGTGCACGTATTCGAGCTTGCATGGCGCAGGATGGCTCACTTTCCCAACTTCAGCGCACAATCCACGCCTTGCACACCTTCTTGCATCTCTCCATCTTTTTCTTCTTCCTGGGGCTCATCGCGGTGACCGCTAACGGTGGTACCTTCATCCTCGTCGCCGTCAATATATACATCTTCGTCCCGCTAGTACTATACCTGAGGTATAGTCTGACGCCGTACTTTGAGCCTCATAGTATTTACTCCACCCCACTTTCCGGGTTCCTCCTCTCCCTGATGGCGATCCCCCGGATAGGGTTCTCCCTATGTAGGGCCATGGTTGGCCGTGGTAGGTTCCGTGACGCGTTTCGGGGCCACAATACTCCTACCGACGGCGGTTGGCTGACGTTGGATCATGCGATGTTGGAGGTCGAGAAACTTGCCGAAACTCGTTCCTCGGTACTTGATTTTGGAGCAGTATTGTGGTTGCTCAACTCTTTGGGTCAGGAGCAAGAGCTGGAGCAGTTTTTTGCGGGCATACCCGGCTTTTACAGATCAAAGCGTGTGGAAGATCCAGCGCAAATCCTCCGAGTGTTGAATACCGACCGATTACCCAAGGCAATCGTCGCGTTCATGGATCGTTCGTTATCTTCCGAACTCGTCTCGGGTGTCGCAGAGCAGAAACGGATCAAGGTCTCGTTGAAGGCGATGGTGACGGACCCTTACCTGCTCCAGCGCACATTCCATCATGCCCTCTTTACCCTCGACTCCGCCATCTTCAAATCCGTCGACTTTGTACTCCTCGCGGATCAGTGCACCAACGACGACGACCCAGCCACCTGCTTCCTCGCAAAGTGCATAGTAGCCGTCGCGATCGGTCGACTCGACCCTGACTCCTCCCTTTCCGACGATCGTTGGTCCGGTATTATCCAGCGCGGGTTAAACTGGTCCGAATCCGAGTTGTCCGAACTTGAACATGGCCAACAACACGAAAGCATCAAACTACGCAACCTCATCCAGATCGCGCGAGAACTACATTCGGCCCACCCAGACTACGACGACCCGTCCTTCCGGACGATATTCCACAACACGATGTGCGCGGTGCGCCAATTGAAGGTGGAGAATGCGTCGCAGGAGCTCAGGCGCGAGTTTTGCGTGCTGTGGAACCAGCTGGTCGTTTCGATGCAGGACATCCGACGGGATCCGGCCTTGAGATCGAACGCGATGCGTATCCTTTCTCTCACGCGCATGCTTTATATTCCTTTGCACGAAGGCACCGAATCGAGACGTTTTGGGTCTTTGGCATCGGCGGACGACTTGGATCCTACACCACAAAAAATGTCATCTTATCCCCTCTGCGCCCACACCAATCATCGTCTCTCTCCCCGAGGTCCTCCTGAAGACAGTATTTTTGTCAACTATGGCACTTGAAGGGACTAATCTACGATTTTTTTGGGGGGTTTTTTTTTTCTTTTCTCTTTTTCTTTTGGGAAGTTCTCTCACCCTCCCTCGACCCCCCCTTCACTTGGCAAACTCGTTCGTTGCTTTACGACTCCCCATCTCCCTCATGACAGTCCCGGAATCACAACAACACTAACAATGAAAAAGAGGACAATTGTAGTGTTACACGCGCATCCCATTCTCAGGTATTACATCCTTGTATCGCTTCTTTCTTCGAGTCACTGCAGTTTTGTAATCTCAGGATCGTACCGTACACAAGAATCGTGCCGTGCCTTTTTCATCCGCGGCTTTGGCTTCATTATTCACAGGAATATTGTTGTATTACAGAAGTACTTGAGAACTTGAGCGCTTGAGCTTTTATGCTCCTGCGTCCTCTGCACGACTGCACGGCAAGTCAGGAGTGCTCTAAGCAGTAAGAGCACGTGATACATAGCTCAGTGGTTCGGGTCACCAAAAGTTAACAATAGAAAACTGTAAAATGGCACACATACAGGTTCAAACGCGCTCGCTTTTGCGTTCCATCACTCTCTTCCGCCTTTGCGATCCGCTCTACCCCCTGGCCCACCCTTTGGAGCTCGGCTCACTAGCCGATCTCTGAGCATTTCTTGAATTCGATCCCGACTGCCATCACTGGCACCGCCACCCGGGGAAGCTTTTCAAGGTAGTACACCAAACCATCTGTCCACTCGCGGCCTAAGTCATCTAACAAGGATTGGGCTGAACGTCGTTTCCGGTCCATAGCGCGTTCCGATCTCCAGTGCGGCGGCCAACGGTGCGGTTCTGCAGAACCACTTATATCGTCGTGAGTTCGTCCCAGACGAACATAGATAGGCCAAAGTTGACTATGACAAGTCGTGGACGGCAGACGCGGCCTTTGGTACGCATCATTGACGACCAGTTTCCCGACCGACAGGTTTGACCATCCAGGTAAACAACTCTGTGTTCATGTAAGAATGCTACTCCTTCAAGGAACTGTTCTGGAAATGACGAAGCTGACTCGGGAGGGTGGTGGAAACCAAAGTATTCTTCGATGGAAGATGAGTGCGACGGAGGTGTGGCAAGATGACATGGTAATCTGGCCCGATTATTCCTTTCCCACTCGGCATCTTCAAACTATTTCCAGATTCGTTCAATTGTCATGCTCTTCAGTGATCTGTCGTAGTTTTCGAAGTCTGACACTTGCCAATCATCTAGTATGGTCACTATGATGATCTTCTCGATCTTCTGGCACACACGCCCAGGCTATTACTTATTACAGCACAGATACATTCTTCATATCTAGCTATTACTTTTCTTCAGCTTAGATACGTTATTCATATCTAGTAGCTATTATCTTCTCCAGCTTAGCTATATGATACAGCTATACCCCTGGTAATTTGTTCAATACTTCCGTCGAACGCTACTACACCGATTCATTGATGGTCAATCATGTGTTGGACGTGCTCTCTGCCCCCACTTTCCCAATCATCTGCACAAAAGGAGAGCACGGTGTTGTGTCGTCCGGGTCTCGGACTCAGAGGGTCCCCATCACGGAGCGGAATCTCGTTCCCTTCCGCCCCCTCAGGCAACACCCACGTCCAACGCAACACCCCCTCCTCTTTGAACCCCATGCGCCTAGCCACCTTGAGCGACGGCTGGTTCGCAGTATGCGTTACCCATTGCACGCGCCGAAAGCCAAGCCCGCGGGGGCGCCCGGGCGGCGGGTTGGACAGCTCGAGGCAGTAGTTCAGGAGTAGGCCAACGGCGCTGTTGGTCACGTAGGAGCGTCTGAATTCGGGGAAGACGACCAGCCATCCGATCTCTGTACTCAAATTCGGGGGATACGTGCCGAGCAGCGCGATCACGCCCGCGTACGCATCGCCACGCGCCTTGTCGATGATGGCGAAAAAGACGGCCATAGGGTTGCGACGTATGAAGGTTTCGACATGGGAAAGGATCTCGTCGAGAGTCGAGAGGTTGAATGGAATCCAGCGGTGGATATCGGGGTGGGCTTTTGTTTGATCCGCGTAGCCTCGAGCGTGGAGGGATGGGATGAAAGGTGTCAGTTTGACACGGTCGGATTCGAGTGTGGGCTCGAGGAGGGGCATCACCCAGTTGATGTCGTATGGGTCTGGGCCATAATACCCAGGTGGGGGGAGTGTGTTTTCTTCCTTGTAAGAATTCGTGAACGACATGATGTCTAAGTCGTGGGGCCGTAGATAATCGATGATCCACTGATTAGGCGCCTTCAAGTTGCCGGATATACTGCCCGACACCCGTGCTGTTTTTTGTTTTTCAATTCCGTTTACATGCACCTCGGGGTACAGAACCCCATGTGGCACTGACTTTACAGTACTACAGTTTAACACCCGTACTGTAATTGTCTTGGCTAATTGTTTTCAGTCCAGTTACAGTCGGCCACCGGCTCTCATACTATAAGGCACATCCTTTGGTCTATTTATAAAATCCCCCCATCCGGACACACTCCCTTGTTACCATTCATTCGAGGCGTCGTTAGAATGCTGCTGGTTGTAGATAAATTGCCGGATGAGATCGGGAAAATCGGGGTGTTCGATTTCAGTAGCGATATCTTCAGGATAGACCTTGCGCACTGTAAAAGTAGGTAGGTCTCGACCAGTACACTTAGATAGGGGCCAGTTGTCCGCCTCGAAAGAATTTGTGAATGACATTGCGCTTCGTATAAAGACAAAGTATGACTCTCACTCTCATACTTTGTCTTTATACGATGAGAGGTGAAGACACTTGTACAAGACTAAATGGAGGTTTTAGCCGAAAAATTAAAGGGAAAGAGGGAGAGCCTATAAGGCGTTCAGGTTTTGGTTCCACTTCGCTAAGACGGCGACATGGAACCAGAACCTGTCTTTCCCCCAACCCGAACGTTTCCGTCTTCGCGGTTGTCTCACGGTCGGATACAGTAACAAAGAGCCTCCTCTCGAGACTATATTTCTTGATACTTGGAACATTAACAGCTCTTGGACTAAGCAGAGGATTAAATCGGTATCGAGGCATCAACCAATTAGGATTTAAGCACGAACCGGTCACCTCAACGTGTTGCTCGGATGGTCTTCCGTGCGATTCAGCGATTCGAGCGCTGTTCCTGGATGGTTCTTGGGCAACATCACACAGAAGAAGGGACTGACGTACCCTCATCCTGCACTTTGCGATCCCGAGAGGCCTTGGCTGGAGTACTGTAGTGGGTCTATTAGTCTAGGCGTAGGGAGGAAGTGAAGGTGATGGGGAAGGCGACGTTACATGCGTTAGTAAGCAGCCACAAACAAGGAATAACATACAGTACTCTTTGACCTGGTCTCCGAGCTCCTTTCCTGCCCTGACAGGTAAGGAACTGGAGTACCAAGCCGAACATCGTGCAACTCTCGGTCAAGTGCTTGTCGACCCAGTAACTGACATCAGATTGTAATATTGTATAACTCAGATAGCCCAAGGATATGCACCCCACTGTCGACCGTGGATGTATATCCTTGGGCTATCTAAGCCCAAAGGTCTTTGATCATTATTCATGCAACAGATGAGAGGTGGATCACCTGCACCTCTGAGTCTTGTGATATATTCAGAGTTAAGACTAATGTGTAGGTAGTTTAAGTCTCCCATGGCCTCATTGCTGAAATGTAAAACCATCCTGTTTCCAGCGACCTGAGCGAAACAAATGGCGAACTGAATGCCGCGGACGCGTTGATAACTGGAGTTGCAGCCCGTCGCCAGATATTGATGGAATCAATGAACGGATCGACGAACAGAGATCAACCGAAGAATCCCGTGGCCTTCATTACCTCCCTTGTGGAGTAGAGAAAGTACTCGCTCTGTCATTTGCAGAGAAAGACTGTCGTGGTTACACTATATGTCTTTCTGAAGCGTGAATGAGCGCCAGATGTACGAAGGGCTATGGACAGGACATCCAGTTACCATGACGACTGACTATGGTGGCGGTTCAATGTAAGTAATTTATTAACGAAAAGTTCTGACGTCCAGTTTCCAGCGTCATCCTCTTTTGCTTCGAACCACGACCATCCGATGGCGTATTGTGATCGCTGTGAACGATGGTTCCAAAATAGCCGGGCACTGGAGCAACACAAAGAGGATTCCAGCGCCCACTGGTTATGCGATGACTGTGATCTAGACTTTGGGAGCTTCTATGCCCGGCAAGAGCACTACATACAAAGTCGCAATCACCATTACTGCAGGGAATGCGATCTCCTATTTAACATTGAGGAGTCGAGAATGCGTCACATGGAGGCCAAGCATTGGTATTGCCAAACGCACGATAGGGCCAGTGCAGTCATCACATGGGCGTCTAATGGGAAGCTGATGCCGTCATACTCTGCAGATCTTCAAGTCCGAAGCAGGCCTGGAATCGCACTACAAACAGAGCTTCAAGCACCACATTTGCGAAAAGTGTGGGGACGACTTTGATGATGAGGGTGAACTATGGGACCATGCAGAGGAGGACCATCACGTCTGTCGGCAATGCGAAGAGGTCGGTTCGCTTTTCATCCCTCCACCCCAGACGAGACCTTAACGAACATCGCAAACAAAACGGATTATGGACAGTATTTCGACGACCATGCAGAGCTTCAAGAGCACGACCGCGACGTGCACACGTACTGCACCGACTGCGAACGGGGCTTCCAGAATAAGAACAACCTCCGTCAGCACCTGCTTTCCAATCTCCACCAACCTGCCAAATACTTGTGAGTGTAGAATTCGAACTGTAGAGGACGGCAATACATCCAACGTATTCGGCTGTTCAAGTTGAGGGTGAAAGTGGCGCGATGTGCTAGGGCAACGGTGTCGTGTCAAGAATGCACGAGGGATGGTGAGAGCAAAAAGGGTGAGCGAAGAGGTAGGAACGAGGAGACGACTCTGCTGGCATTTCGGCGAGAACACAGCTCCTTGAGTACATACAAGAACCTTTGTAACTACAGGTGAAGTATAGCATGGAATGAGGTAGATATCCAGTGCTAACAGAACAATAAGGAAGACGGAAATGAAGCAAGCGAGAGTGGGGATGTTCTTTAGGCAAGACGCGTTTGCTATCATGTGTGAAAGGAAAACGAGTATCTGAGACAAGTCATCGAGAATGAGGTGAGGGTGCGGTCCTAGGCTGAAAGAAAGGGAGCGCGCGCTGAGGGAAATAAGATGTCAAACTGAAACGGGGAGACGGAGAGACAAAGGGAAACGTATCGTACTAAGGTGTGGGCACGAGGCACACGAGGGCACAACAGGTGCGGCCTCATGGCGTGGCAGTGCGCCAGCGTGTGCTAATGCACAGGGTGGTGGCACATGCATGCGCAAAAACCAACCAGAAAGAACGTCCTGTCCTCCCAAAGTCGTCACCGTCCGAGGACCTGTTTCGAGTCTCTCTGTTCCCGCAGTCGCTTTTCGCCCGAACCTGTACCCCCTGATTACAGTAATTGCGGCTGCGTAGAATGTAGAGTAAGGTAAGGTGATCAGTGTGTCTTTGATGGTAAACTACAAGATCAAAGAAAGTCAGACAGGGGTCGACGGCACGACTGCCGGCCCGGGCCCGGGCAGGTGGCGCTTTCATGCCGCTGACCCCTATCCTGAAGGACCCACATGCCATCTCATGTCCCCATGATTACTGTCTCTGTGGTTGACCAAGACTACCAGGATTGTCGTTCACATATTGGTGGATAGTAGGTTGCAGGCGGTATGAGCCTCGCCTTCAGTTATCCGTGCGCAAGGCATGCGCTGAAGATCTCTGACGATGCACTAGGGTGTTCTGGCAGAAATTACTGTATTTGGCCTAAAAAAAAAGCAACCAATTTGGTGCCAACGGATGTACTATCTGACCTAAATTGGTGCATCTGACATGTTCGTCCATTGTCCATTCATACTGTATTGTTCCTAAATGAGTCATGCGGTTTCCATGTAAATTCTGAGATCGAATTTCCCCTGCTCGCCACCACCCCTTCACACCGAACCACGACCATCCCATGGCGTACTGTGATCGCTGCTCACAATGGTACCATTCCCTGGAGCAACACAAAGCGAATTCCAGTCTCCACTGGCCGTGCGATGATTGCGGCCGTGACTTCGCGAGCCACTATGCGCGTCAAGAGCACTACAGACAAAGTCCCCGCCACTATTTTTGCAGGGACTGCGATCGTCATTTCCAGAGCGAGAGTAACCTCCGGCACCATCTGAATTCCAGGATCCACAAACCTGCCAACTTGCGCTGTCCCGGCCGCGGCTGTAACAGATCCTTCGTCTCCCCCGCCGCTCTCACCCTCCACTTCGAATCGGGCACTTGCCCCTCGGGCATGACACGCGAACAACTCAATCGCCTCGTCGTCCGCGCTGACACGAATAATTACATCACGAATCCCTCTCGACTACTCACCGGACCCTTGGGTTGGAACGAGCCCCCGGCCTCGTCGACAATATGGGCGACGGAGCGCTCGTGGAATGGGGTGGCATTCGAGTGCTTCTTGTGCAAGTCGGAGTTCAGGACACTCGCGCACCTCAACCAGCACCTGAAGAGCCCACGCCACGCGGACAAGATTTACAGATGCCCGAAGTCGGACTGCAGGATCGAATTCTCCACACTTAGCGGGTTGTGCCAGCACGTCGAGGGCGGGTCTTGTGGAGTGAGGATGTTCAGACAAGTTCGCGACACGATGGATAGCTTTACTAGGGGTTTCAACTTGTTGACTGTTTGAGGGTAGAGTTCGAAGCGTAACCAGGCTTTCCACTTTCCACTTGTAAAGTAATTCATTCCCCTACTCCTACGCAGGAGTGCGTAGGATAAAAGTGTTGAAATATCGAGCTCGCGCGGCTCCTTTTGGCTCGCTTTTACTGTACACCCTTTTTAGTTCCATACTAATGTCATTCTCCTTCCATTCCTCTTGTTGACATACATTCATTCTGAGTAGCATAAAAGCGATGTAATTATTCCAGGGCCTCCTCGCGCGTTTGCCCCACCCCAATACCCACTCATTTCCGCACGCGCGCGCTGTTTTTCCAACAAAAAGGCTTTCTCTCCGGTAACTGGGTTGTAGTGGGGATGAAGATGTTAAGATGTTAAGAGGCATGGGAGTAACTTAGTGCTTGCCATACACGCCATCACAACTCAACTCAACTTAGTACCCGCGCGCCCCGGGCCGGGCCTCCCTTTACCACCGTCCACTCACCGCGGCCCGCCTCAATTCGGGCCCTACTTCAATTACTCTGCTAGATAACACGATTCGCGATGCGTATATGCACAAAACACGTTTCATTCGGCTCGCTCGAGCCTTTGAAGAACTTTCAACAGAAAACTCGCATGTCTCCGCACTCGTTACTACACAATACGTTGGTAAATGTCACTCTCGAATACAGTAACTTCGACCGCCATTAACACGAGCCAGAGCACGTAAGCCAGAAAGGTAAAAAAACAAACAAGTCCGTTTTATGGGATCCACATACTGTTTCTTACAGCGGAGTCCTCCCAAAGAGGACTCGGACGGAAGTCAGACATCAGCGTTCGGGATAATCGGGAACCATCTCGAAAACACGCTCTCTAGGTCGTATTGTGCCAACTTTCAGGCGCTGTAGACGGCTGTAGCTGGGTCCGAACAACACCCGCGTATTTGAATCGTCGGGCACTTGAGCCCGCCCCATTGACGGTTTTTCTGAATTGGGGGCTCGGAGCCTAGTAAGCTAGTAGGTTAGCAGAGATGACTACTCGAAACCCCAGAAACCGAGATGACACTGACGGAAATTCCACTTTACGAGATCCGCATATTCTAACAGTGAAATCCTCCCGGGGCAGAGTCAGGCATAGGGAACCATTTCGAGTACACGTTCTCGAGATGGTACTGTGCTTTCAGGCGCTGTAGACGGGTGTAGTTCGATCCAAACACACGTGAGTTTGAATCGTCGAGTACTTCGACCTAGTTGACGGTTTTTTCTGAATTGGGGGCTCGAGATTGATGCGAACGATTGCTTTTTGTGCCATTGCTGTCAGCGATTTAGATGAGGGTCCAGGAGAAGTAAGCCAAGAATGTACTATTTAAACCGTGTGGGGCCACCCTAACTCGAGGGGTGTACAAAGCCCAAAGAACGACAAAATACATTTCACATTTCTTACACAACATTTACCGTGTTACTTTCCCATTTATCGCCACTTCTTCGTGTTTATTCCACATTCCCCGGTCGTTGTCAATTTCTTCCCCTTTCATGTTCAGATATAGATGGGAAGCGTAAGATTGAATTTGCTCCATTCCAGTCCTTCCACAAGTTCCTTCTCGTCAATCAGAAAGTCCTGTGATTCTCGATATTAGAACCAACCCCAGATGGAGATAATAAACGGTGACAACGCACAAGCGGTGCTTCGACGATCGATCCACGTACGAGCGCTAGCCGCTCCTTCACGCGGTGGAGCGGTACACCAGGGACGACATGGCCCACTCTGACTTCTGGCATATATGCCTACACGATCGTGACGCGTGCCACTAAGCGCAAAGATTTAATATTGTCGGTGGAGCACACTTACGTTATATTCTTTCCAGTTATGCACCAGATTGGTCGGTATTGGACGGAAGAGCTCCGTGTACACCTCACTGTTCACTCTGGCGGTCGTGTTCAACAGGTTCAGGAATTTATCGGACAACGGGTCCGCCACACGAGCATCATCTTCTATATGCGTCTCGTCCTCATTTGGCACCGGCGCAGGACGCATGAAAGTGGTGACTTGTTCGTGGCGTGATATTACCTGCGGGGGGATCAAGCCGAGATGCTCTGCAAGAACATGCCGGGACCGATATCGGTAAATTAACTCTACTTGTAAGACGGTGAATACGCACTGCGAAAGATCTTACGCCGCAGGGACGCAGCGAAGCGGGCGGCTCTGTACGGCCGCCCATCCATTGTACTTGGAATAAAATCTTCATCCTCAACGACAAGAGCGATCTCGGAGTCACCGTCGCCCTTGTAACGCATAAGCTAAACGTCGGTCGTTAGCCACAAATCCTAGCATTACGCACCTTCTGACTACGATCATTCAAGTTGGCGGAACCCATCTGGAGTACAAAAAAGTCATCACAGTGTGAGCGGAATGAAAAGGAGGGATGCATACGATAACTCGGCGATCGTCAACAATCATTAGCTTGGTGTGAATATAGGACAGCTCAGAAACGTATCTGCCCAGAGCGTGGGATATGTAGCACAGGTCATCGTAGGGTCAGAAAATCACGTACGAATTGAGCTCCTCTTCCTCGCTTCCCAACCACTGCTCATCTGAAAGCACAGTTTCATCCTGAAACGCGTGTTGCCCAACGGTGTCGGCGACGGCGTCATGCCGCCTCCCAACGAGGGCATTTGCACCACTCTCAAACCGCTTGATCACGGCGACGGCATCGCTAACCAGGCGAGGCATTTGGTACTTCTCTGTCTTCACCTCCGTCTTTTCGCTGAGGACAATGCCTTCGGACGTCGGCTTGGGTACTTTAATCACGACTTCGGTTGGCGCGTCATGATTAGCCGAGTCGCCAACCCACTGTCGTGCCAGTGCAACCTGCGCCTGGTTGAACTTGACGCCCGAGTTGGATTCCATCTGGGCAATAAGTGTGTCTAACACATGTATGAGAATTATTGATCTATGAGCATGAAGAACCGCCTACTCATGGGAGCATTGATCCGGTCATATACGCGTAGATGGTAGAACCGGATGTAATCGTCACTAAAGGTAATCTTCGTTGAGCAATGTAATCGTGTGTGACTCGTAGCACTTACGGATTTATATGAGCTCTGCGGAGCTCCTCAAAGATGCTTTTACCGCCGCGGTTGATGGTACGATATTGTGCGGCCATGATGGTCTTGAGCGAAGTCCCATCCTTCACGTTACCTGCAAACCCAGGAAGTTCTGGTATAACCACAACGACCTACGCTCGAATGCGCACGTATCAGAGGTGCTCAAACAGGGCCGAAGGTACTTACCTTGAATTTCGCTCCAGTCCTCGCAGCATCAATAATTTTCTCCACAAGAGCGGCGGCAATCTGGTTTTTCACGGGCCCTTCGTTTCCCGTGTTCGATATGCTTAAAGTAGAAATCAGAAGTTTAAAACCCCTCAAAATTAAGGGGGGCATGGCCTAGCTTACAAGAACTGGTTCTCTATGGAGAGTATTTAGACTCACATATACACTGACCCAAGCCAGGGACAACGTACCGATGTAAATGAAATGATTTGCCTTCCGAATCATTTCTATATCTGTCACCCGCCGTTAGCCCACATTAGAATACAGTGAGTGTCCCTCTCACAAGCATTCTGTATGCTATGTTCCGTCAAAACGCCATGGCTCCATTTGCTGACACTCCGAACGACCTGCACACGGCACGATCCATAAGGGGGTCTCGAGTTAAACTCGTTATCAGGCTCATATACACGTTCGCTGTCCAGGTCCGGGCGATGGAAACGCTGCCTAAACTGGCGACCATCGGAATCCCATAGCTCACGTTGTGGATGACGTGCGATTGGCTCGTTTGGAGCTGCCTCTATGTCGTGTGGAAAGGCAAGCCGATCATAGCGGCTTTAATGTTTAATAGAGTGAACAGAAGATATGAGATGAAGGATGAGAAGACCAACCCATCGTCTTTATATTGCTAATGAGGGGTGCACTTCAATTGACGTCAAGGTAATTCTGGGTGGATGAAATCGCTCACGATGAGATTTTTGACCATGTTCCACCGTTCAACATAGTGCTGCACGATGTCAAGAACAACGGGGCCAACGATGGTCATGTGCACCTGAAC
>WNFQ01001092.1_pt1 | contig 20417 bp, 17 predicted proteins | sample 5400171 | NCBI WGS metagenome assembly WNFQ01 (sample SAMN13153356, study PRJNA577476) | soil metagenome | isolation source: 20 cm soil under Madrone tree | place: USA:California | collected 2016-06-14 | reverse complement strand
GACATGGCGGCGATCTCGGTTTCGACGCGGGCGCGGGCCCCCTTTTTTTGCACGTAACCGAACGTACTCAGGATTAATCCCGCGAGCACGATGATCACAGCGATGACAACGAGCAACTCAATGAGGGTGAATCCCGTCTTGTAGCTGCGCCTGTGCCAAGCGCCGAGTCTATTAGTTAGGCGTTTGATGCAAATGCCTCTCCAAGCTTCACGCCAGATCGACAACGTACTCTTGCGTTTCACGCGTCAGGTTTGCTGCTGCAAGCCCTGGATGATGCTGATGAGCGGCATGAAAAGCGCGATCACAATCGTGCCGACAATGAACGCGAGAAAAACGATCATGATTGGTTCGAGCGCCGCGGTTAAACCGGCGACGGAGTTGTCCACTTCATCATCATAGACATTGGCGATTTTCAAAAGCATCTCGGGCAATTGACCGGTTTCTTCGCCTACGTCGATCATGCTGATGACCATGGGCGGGAAAGCGCGGCTCGCTTCCAGCGGTTGCACGATCGATTCGCCTTCCTTCACGCTGTCATGCACCTGCGAGATCGCGTTGGCAATGACAGCGTTCCCAGCAGTTTCGCGGGTAATATTTAATGCCTGCAAAATCGGAACACCGCTCGTAACCAGCGTCCCGAGTGTGCGGGTAAAACGGGAGATCGCGTTTTTGCGGTTCAAATCGCCAAAGAGCGGCAGCTGTAACATGAAACGATCGATCACGGATTTTCCGCCCCGGGTGCGCGCGACGAATTTGTAAGCGGCAGGAGCAGCGACGATCCCGCCGATTATGACGAGCCAATGATTTTGCACCATCTTGCTCACGTTGATGACAAAAGTCGTGATGACCGGCAGCGGTCTATCGCCGAGCATATCGTGGAAGATCGCTTCGAACTTCGGCACAATGAACACGAGCAGGAAGCCCATGATCGCGACCGCCATAGTCATCACGATAACCGGATACACCATCGCGCTTTTTACTTTGTTTTTGATCTTGGCGGCTTTCTCCTGAAACTCCGCAAGCCGGTTCAGCACCAGCTCGAGGACACCACCGATCTCGCCAGCCTTCACCATGTTGACGTAAAGATCGTTGAATATCCGAGGATGCAGAGCAAGCGCATCGGAAAACGTATTGCCGCCTTGCACTCCGTCAGCCAGTTTGTTGATGGTGTTTCTCAGCACAGCGTCGCGTTCCTGTTTTGCCAGGACGTTTAAGCTTCGTAGCAATGGCAATCCGGAATCGATCAGGGTCGCTAGCTGCCGTGTGAAGATCATCAGGATCTTCGGCTTAATTTTCTTGCGCTGGAAAAGAACGATACTGCCCTTTGCCCGTGGTCGCGTCGCACGGGCCATTTTCGCCGTGCGGCGGGCGACCTTTCCGTCACGGCCGCTTTTAGTCTCTTCGTAAACGCTCGTCGGGAAATAACCGGCCTGACGCAATTGGCCGATTACTTCATTGGTGGAAGCGGCCTCGACCAGCCCGGTCGATTCCTGTCCCCGGGCATCGAGCGCCACGTAGTTATATCGCGGCATAAACAGGCAGACGATAACTATCCTTGAGGCTGCTGTCGAATTTTTCGCTGTGCGAGCATTATGTGTATTTGATTACTTCTTCGATGGTGGTATCGCCAGCGAAGATGCTGCGCAAACCGTCCTGGCGCAGCGTAACCATTCCGAGCTCAATCGCCTTCTGTTTCAAGTTGACGGTGGGCGCTCGCTCATTAATCAATTCGCGGATCGGATCGCTGATTTTCAGAAGCTCGTAAATCCCTTTTCGCCCTTTGTAGCCGGTGTTGTTACACGCGTCACATCCTTTGCCGTAATAAAATTGTTTCTCGCCGATATCCCGCTGCGAAATGCCCAATTCCGCAAGCATTGCTTCGTTAGGCTGATAAGGCGTCCGGCATTGCGAGCAAATACTGCGAAGCAAACGCTGACCGAGAACTGCCTCGAGCGCAGACGAAATCAGAAACGGCTCCGCGCCCATGTCGATCAAACGTGTGACCGCGCCGGGGGCGTCGTTTGTGTGCAGAGTGGTGAAGACGAGATGCCCCGTTAGCGACGCCTGAATGGCAATTTGCGCCGTCTCCAAATCACGCGTCTCACCGATCATGATCCGATCGGGGTCCTGGCGCAAAAACGAGCGTAACACGCGCGCAAACGTCAGACCGATAGCTTCGTTTACCGGCACTTGCACAATTCCTTCCAGATCGTATTCGACCGGCTCTTCCGCCGTGAGCAGCTTCGAATCGATGGTATTGATCTGCCGCAAACAGGAATAGAGAGTCGTCGTCTTTCCCGAGCCGGTCGGGCCGGTTGCAATAAAAATGCCGTTTGGGCGATGGATCATTTCGAGCAGAAATTTGTAGATGTAATCGGGCATCCCCAGCGCTTCGAGGTCCAGGTTTACGGTAGTGCGATCAAGCACGCGTAGCACGAGACTCTCACCGAACTGCGTCGGTAAAGTGGAGACGCGAAGGTCGATGCTGCGTCCCGCGATATTTTTTTGGATGCGACCGTCCTGAGGCAACCGGCGCTCTGCGATATTCATATTTGCCATCACTTTCACTCGCGAGATAACCGGCAACGCCAGGTGACGGGGTGGCGGCGACATTTCGTATAGCGCGCCATCCACGCGATAGCGGATTTTGAATTCGTTTTCGAACGGCTCGAAATGAATGTCGCTCGCACGATCCTGGATTGCCTGATAAAGGATAAGATCGACAAACCGAATGATGGGCGTTGCATTGGCCTCCGCTTCAACCGCAGCGGTCTGTTCGTCCCCTCGCAATTGCAAAAGCTCGCCAGCTTCACCGAGCTGTTTGAGGACCTCCTCCATGCTCGATGTGTCAGTGCCGTAATACTGCTTGATGCGCTCTTCGATTTGATCGGTTCGCGAAACCACAACCTGAATGTCTTTGCCGAGGGCGAATCGAAGGTCCTCCGCTGCGCGCAGGTCGAGCGGGTCAACGAGCGCCACCCGCAGCAAACTGCCGCTCATTTCAATCGGAAGCGCGCCATGCAACCGGGCTAGTCCGCTCGGAATGAAGCGCAGAATTTCCGGAGCAATTTCGCGTCCGGCGAGGTCGACATAATCGGTGCCCAGCGCATCGGCCATCGTTTGATGAAAGCCGTCCTCATCTACAAAGCCGCTATCAACCATCGCCTGGGCGATGCTTTTTCCGTTCAGGTCCGCCTCATTCAGCACGTCTTCCGCCTGGGACGGCTGCAAGACGTGTTGCTCGACGAAAAATTCAGCGATTTGCTTGTTGTTCACCGGCTTGTTGCGGCGCTTAGCTCACGTCGCCCATTGTGATAGAAATGACTTCTTCCCCAGAGGTAAGACCGGCCAGAATCTTGCGGACGCCATCTTCGCGGAGCGTCCGCATGCCCAGTTCACGGGCCCGTTGTCGCAGCATCAGGGTCGAGCTGCGTTTGTTGATCATGTGGCGGACTTCATCGTCGATGATAAAGATTTCGAATATGCCCATTCGGCCCTTATAGCCCATTTGTCGGCATTGCTCGCATCCGACCGGCTTCATGATCTGGGCTTCGCGGATCTGCCCGGATTCAATTTGCAGCGCACGCAACTCCGTCTCGGTCAGTTCGCCTGGTTGTTTGCAATTGTTGCAGAGTCGCCGGACGAGCCTTTGGGCCATGATCGCGCGCACCGAGGACGCAACCAGAAACGGCTGCACACCGATGTCGACCAGTCGGGCTACAGCGGAAGGCGCGTCATTGGTGTGAAGCGTGCTGAAAACAAGATGCCCGGTCAAGCTTGCATTGATTGCGATGCTTGCAGTCTCGAGGTCGCGAATCTCGCCGATCATAATGATGTTTGGCGCCTGACGCAAGATCGAGCGCAAAGCCGCCGGAAACGTCATTCCAATCTCCGGATTGACCTGCACCTGGTTGATCCCGGTCATCTGATATTCGATCGGCTCTTCCACCGTGATAATTTTGCGGTCTGGTTTATTGATGTAGTGGAGACAGGCGTAAAGGGTGCTCGTCTTTCCCGAGCCGGTGGGGCCGGTAACGAGAAGAATCCCATCGGGGAGCTTGATCAGACTTTCAAAAATCTCCTGGTCGTCGGAAAAAAATCCAAGCTCTGGTAATCCAAGCACCAAGCTGGATTTGTCCAGCACGCGCATGACCATGCTCTCGCCATGATTCGTTGGGATCGTCGAGACCCGAAGATCGATCGGTTTCTTTCTAATTTTCACCTGGATGCGGCCGTCCTGGGGCAAACGCTTCTCGGCGATGCTCATCGAACCGGTCATGATCTTGAGCCGGCTGATAATGGCCGATTGCAAACGCTTGGGTGGCGCTTGCATTTCCTGCAGTACACCATCGACCCGAAAACGAACGCGGAATTTTTTATCGAGCGGTTCGAGATGAATATCGCTCGCACCCATTTGGTGGGCCTCGATCAGCAACATCGAGACCAGGCGAATGATCGGAGCGTCGGTTGAATCACCTTCAACGGGTTGAACGCCATCGCCGAGTTCCAAGTCAAGATCGATATCCTCGCCAATTTTTTCTCGCAGGACGTCGGCGGCTTCATCCGCAGTGCCGTAATATTTGATCAGCGCTTCGCGAATTTTCTTTGGGCTGGTGCAAACCAGCTCCAGATCGCGCTGAAGAAGAAAACTCAGACTGTCGATCGTATCGATGTCGAGTGGGTCGCCCACCGCCACAATCAGCCCGGTTTCACCAAACGCCACAGGGACCACTTTGAACCGGCGCGCTTCTTCTCCGCGAATTTGCTTGATGACCTGTGGCGGAATCACCATGGAAGAAATGTCGATCCAATCCATGTGTGCCTGCGCGGCGAGCGCGCGTGAGACGTCCGCGTCGGAAACGATCCCGTCGTTGATCAAAACATCAATTACACTGGCTGCTCCATTCAAACGCGAGCGCGCGCTGTCAATCTGGCATCGCGTCACCAGTCCCCCCTCTTCCAGGATTCGGAGGACGTAATCTTCGCTCTGTTGCACGAGTGAAAAGATGCCTGAGCGGACAATTTACTGCAAATCTTTGTGGCCCTCTTTTACGAAGCGAGCTGGAGGCCCGCTCGACCAAACACGTCCGCGCAAGGAACGGAGTCTCCCTGTGACGAACAAGATACCTGTCTTATTCCACTGTCACGCTTTTGGCGAGATTGCGGGGTTTATCGACGTCACGGCCAAGCTCGACCGCAACATGGTAGGCGAGGAGCTGAAGCGGGATGACCGTCAGCACCGGCATCACGCAGTCGGGCGCCTCCGGCAGCGAGATAATTTCGTTGGCGATTCCTTTGAGTTGTTTCGGGCCGTTTCCATTGGTAAATGCAATAATTGGCCCCTTACGGGCTTTGACCTGCTCGATGTTATTGAGGTTCTTCGAAAAGACGGCATCATCGGGCGCAATAAAAATCGATGGCAGATCGGGACGTACCAGCGCGATGATGCCGTGTTTGAGCTCGGCGCTCGGATGACCTTCAGCAAAGAGATACGTGATCTCTTTCATTTTGAGCGCGCCTTCGAGTGCGATGGGAAAGTTGAACTGGCGACCGAAGAAAAGCATCCCGCTAACATCGGCATATTTCTTCGCGATAGCTTTAATCTGATCACTCAGTTTTAAGACAACCTCGATTTGCTCGGGCAATGCTTCGAGCGCTTCAATGATGCGATTTCCTTCCGCGGTAGAAAGATTCCGCATCCGGCCAAAGAGCAGACCGATCAGCGCAAGGATGACAACTTGCGACGTGAAAGATTTTGTGGCCGCGACGCCGATCTCCGGACCTGCGTGCATGTAGACGCCACCGTCACTCTCGCGCGCAATCGTGCTGGCGACGTTGTTACAAATTCCCAGTGTCCGAAAGCCTTTGCGCCGGCTTTCACGAAGCGCACCCAGCGTGTCCGCCGTCTCACCGCTTTGGCTGATCGCGAAGAGCAGTGTCTCCGGCGTCATCGGCATATTGCGATGACGAAACTCGCTCGCATATTCGACCTCGGTGGGAAGATTCGCGAGCCGCTCGATCAAATATTCCCCCACCCTCCCGGCATGCAGGGCAGTGCCGCAACCGGTGAGAACGATGCGACCGACATCGCGTAATTCCGCAGGTGTCATGTTCAATCCGCCCAACTTCGCGGTGCATTCTTCCAAGCTGAGACGGCCGCGCATTGCATCGCGCACCGAGTTTGGCTGCTCAAAGATTTCCTTGAGCATGTAGTGGGAATAATCCCCTTTCTTGATGTCCTCGGCCGTGAACTCGACTTTGCTGACCTGATGATCGCCGCTCTCGCCGGCCAGCGAGACGATCTCGAATTTGTCTCGCTCCACCGCAACCACGTCAAAGTCATTCAGGTAAACGGCATCGCGGGTGTAAGCGACGATCGCGCTCACGTCACTGGCCAGAAAATTTTCTTCTTTCCCAACGCCAAGCACGAGCGGACTGCCGCGGCGAGCGCCGATCATGAAATCCGGTAAATCCGCATGAACCAGGGCGATGCCGTATGTGCCGATGACTTGTTGAAGCGCGGTGCGAACGGCGCCGAAGAGCCGCGCTTTTTTCCGGGGAGCGTCCACCGTGCTCGCGCACGATTCGTCGTAGAGTTTGCCAATCAGGTGCGCCAGCACTTCACTGTCGGTTTCCGAGCGAAAATTGGTATCGCCATCCTGAATCAACTGTTCCTTAATCGCCTGATAATTTTCGATCACACCATTATGCACGAGCGCGAGTTTCCCGCTGGCGTCGAAGTGCGGGTGCGCGTTTTCATCGGTCACCTTGCCATGCGTGGCCCAACGTGTGTGACTGACACCGAGAGAACCGGGGGCCGGTTGGTCAGTCATTAATCTTGTCAGCGCCGCGATGCGTCCGGCACATTTTCGCGTCTCGAGATGGCCTCGGTTTACAACGGCAATCCCGGCGGAATCATAGCCGCGATACTCAAGGCGCCTCAGCCCATCAAGCAGAATGGGCGCCGCTTCGGCGCGACCCACGTAACCGACAATCCCGCACATGTTCGAAGTCTAGTGGCGGCTGCTCTGACTCGCAACCGGGCCTCATAAAAGCTCAGCCTCGCTGCGCTTGGACTACATACAACGGAATTCGGCTCCTGGGAGCGCCGTCCACCTTGAGCTCGAAATAATAATCTCCGGGACGCTCGAGATGAAAGCCGAGGTGCTGCCAAATGTGAATGTGGGTTTGGGACTGGGGACCCGGAATCCGAATCTCAAAATCCTGCCGCATGGGTTTGAGGACCGGCCTCATGTCCGGATCGCAGAAATGCATCTCGAGCGAGTGGCGGCCCTCTTCGCCGGCATCAAACCGAAGTTTACATGCCACTGCACATAAAGGGTGAGCGCAGGGGAAAGAATGCGCGCCGATCGTGTCAAACGATCCCAGAATGTTCAGCTTGCCGCCGGCCACCGTGGCAGCATCGCAAAGTGTGAATATCTCCGTCTGCATGGCAAATTATTTTAGCGTCTAAGAAAGAACGCTATCCGCGATTCACTCGAATGGACACGAAATAAACAAGCCGGCAGGCGAGACCCCGCCTGCCGGCAGATTCGCTCAACGGACGGATTCGTGAATGCCATGCAAAAAAGTTGCCGCAAGGCGCCGACGCTAGCTTATTGATTGCTAGCAATGCCCGACCAGCCGCAACGCGATGTACTTCCAAAAAATCCCGCCCCGAAAGCGTTCGGGGCGCTGCCACCTGGCACAACGCAGCGAACGCTTGCCATCATTATGGGCGGCGGCGCTGGCACGCGTTTGTTCCCGCTGACCAAAGATCGCGCCAAGCCCGCAGTACCGCTCGGGGGAAAATATCGCATTGTCGATATTCCCATCAGTAACTGCCTGAATTCCGGACTGCGCTCGATCTATGTGCTCACGCAGTTCAACAGCATGTCGTTACATCGACATATTCAGGCCAGCTACAAGTTCGACAATTTCTCCCGTAGCTTTGTGGATATTCTCGCGGCTCAACAAACGCTCGCCGGCTCGCAATGGTACCAGGGAACCGCCGACGCGGTGCGGCAAAACATGCGCTACTTCCTCGAGCGCCCGTTCGATTACTACCTGATTTTAAGCGGCGACCAGCTTTACCGCATGGATTTCCGCGCGCTGCTGCATCAACATATCCGTTCGGGCGCGGATATCACTCTCGCTACCAAGCCGGTACATCGGCATCAGGTTTCCGAGTTCGGCATCATGCAAAGTGGCGTCGATCGCCGGATTATGCGGTTCGTCGAGAAGCCAACCGACAAAGCTGTGCCGGGTGAGATGAAGATGAGCCACGAGCTGCTTCGTGCCATCGCTTCGAATGAGGAGGAGGAACTATTTCAGGCTTCGATGGGAATTTACGTCTTTAATCGAAAGGTGCTGATCGAATGTTTGGAAAATAATCTGGTCGATTTCGGGAAGGACGTCATTCCGCAATCGATCAAGGATCGACATGTAAGCGCGTTTATCTTCCAGGGATACTGGGAGGACATCGGAACGATTCGCGCTTTTTACAAGGCGAATCTGGATCTGACCGATCTGGTGCCGGAATATAGTTTCTTCGACACCGAAGCGCCAATTTATACGCATCCACGCTTTTTGCCCGGCAGCAAAATCAACGGCGCATCGCTGCGGCAAGCGATCATTTCGGATGGTTGCATCATCTCGGACGCACACCTGGAACGCTGCGTGGTTGGGATACGCAGCATTATTCAAAGCGGCGCGACCATTCGAAACAGTATTGTAATGGGCGCGGATTTTTTTGAACAAAGTCGAGATGCCGAGTCAGGGCGACCTCCGATCGGAGTCGGACGCAATTGCGTAATCGATCGTGCGATCATCGATAAAAATGCACGTATTGCAGACGGCGCCGTAATCACACCGGAAGGAAAACCGGCGAATTTGGATGCAGAGAATTATTTCATCCGGGACGGCATCGTGGTGATACCAAAAAATGCCGTAATTCCGGCGGGTTTTTGGATCTGATCGACTTAGTCGTCCAGGCTAACGGGTGTCGCTCGAGCCCGTAGGCCCCAGACCCGCAGCAGCGTCAGGCGCTATTTCCCATTTTTCCTGCCGATTCCAAGGGATGGCGGAGTCGCTGCGTTCGTCCGGATCGCTCACCAGCCGGGGCGGGTCTTTCTGCGTCGCGCACGAGACGAGCACGCTGGCGGTTACCAACAACATGGCTGAAGCGATGTTTCTCCGAAGCTTACGAGCTTTTGCCAGCATAAACCACAGTATCTCCAGGTTGCACTTGAACGCCACGCCCCAAACTGCCGGTGATGATATCGCCGATGGCGGTCGTCGGTTCAACTGAAGAAATACGAATTTTTCCAATCAACGTGCCTTCTCGTAAAACAAGCAATTCCGAGTTCGGCTCAACACCCTGGCGAGCCCCCAGATTCAGCACCACAAAATTGTACGCCTGATTGACCGCAAGGACGGTACCGCGCACACCTGCTCTGCGGACGCCAGTTTCCCGCCGTCTTTTCTCGTCCTGGACCTGAGGCGAGCGCTCCTGAGCGCTCTGGAGTTTTTCCGACAAAAAGGCTTTCTCTTTTTCCGCGCTGTCGAGTTGATGCCGAACGTCGTCGAGTTGCGCCTGTAACGCCCCTGTCGGGGTAGCACCGGCTGGATTTCCCGCAGGGTTCGTCGGTTTTTCCGCTTCTGCGACCCGCTTTTGTAACGAAGTGATCTCGTTTTGGTTGGCATCTAATTTGGACTGCAAGTCGGCTTTTTCTTTCTGCAATTGCGCAAGTTCTGCTTCAGCCTTTGCCGCCTTGTGTTGGGCTTCCGCGAGGTTGTCTCCTCCTCCCGTTATAGTTATTCCCCCGTTCGCGATATTCTGTTCCTGCGTTACGCGCCGGTGCTCACCCGCGTCGCGAGCCGCCTGCGCATTTGTCACATTTGCGTGCAGCGTTTTCATTTTCTGGCTGTTCAAGAGGCCGAGAATGGACGCCAGGACCAGAAACAGAACCGAAAGGCCGATCACGTTTCTTGGCGTAACCGCAAAAAACGCGGATTCCCGACTATTCATAGAGCGTGCCTTTGTAACAACGAATCACGCACAAATGCAAATTCCCATTTCGGTTTCACGGAATTATTATGCATTGGAGGTGCGAATCCGGATTGCATTCCGCGATATTTCAATCGATAGAGACACTCTATGGGTCAACAGCACCGGGTGCGAGCCAAACGCAAGCGACGAAGCGCCTACCTCCAGCGCAAGAAAGCATCACTTCGTGCGACCCGTCGGGAACCGGCCAAGCCACGAGCGAAGAAGGAGCCTGTCGCGGCGGGATAATACAGGAGCCGCGCGCCCATACCAAATTCGAGGCGAGGCATTCTGCCGCCGTCATTTTACCAATGCCGCAGCGCGGACGTTATCTAATCGTCGATGGACACAGCATCATCTTTGCCTGGCCTGAGTTGCGCAAGCTCCACCAACGGCGTTCCTCCCTCGCGCGCGAAGCGTTAATCAAGCAGCTTCGGCATTATCAGGATTGGACCGGCGTGTCCGTGGTCGTCGTTTTTGATGGGAAAGGCAGCAAAGTCAACACGAGTTCAGACCCGGGCGACGTGCAGATTGTCTATTCGCGACGCGGACAAACAGCCGACGCGATTATCGAGCGGCTCGCAAGCAAATACGCAGAACGCTTCGATCTGCGGGTAGCTACCTCCGATTTACGGGAAGCAGAAACAGTGCACGCCTCCGGCGCGGAATGGCTTTCTCCCAACAGCCTGCACGAACTCTTGCAGCAGACGCGTCTATAGGATGATCGAGCTTGTGCTTACAAGCCGAGTTTCTTTTCGATCTCTTTGACGCGGGCGAAGAGTTTTCCCAATGATCGGATCCAGGCAATTTGTTGTTTGATCTCCTCGATCGGACCAGCGGGATAGCCAAACCAAACACCTCCCGGAACGCTTTTGGAGACGCCGCTTTGCGCCGCAATCACGCTGCCATCAGCGATCTCAACGTGGCCGACAATGCCAACCTGCCCAGCCATCGTGACGCGCTCGCCCACACGCGTGCTGCCTGAAATGCCAGTCTGGGCCACGATGACCGAACTTTTCCCAATGACAACGTTATGCGCGATTTGCACGAGATTATCGATCTTCACACCTTGCTGAATCCACGTCCGGCCAAAACGAGCGCGGTCAACCGTCGTGTTCGCGCCGATCTCGACATCATCGTCGATCTGAACGATCCCGAGTTGCTGAATTTTTTCCTGCCGGCCATCGACCATTTCAAACCCAAAACCGTCCGCGCCAATCACCGCGCCGCTATGGATGATCACACGCGAACCAATGCGGCTTCGCTCGCGAATCGTTACCCGCGGATAAATCTGGCATGCGGATCCAATCACCGTCTCATGTCCAATGTAAGTCCCCGCGCCGATGATCGTGTCGTCACCGATTTTCGCCCCGGCTTCGATGACCACATACGCTTGGATCGCCACTCGCTCTCCGAGCTGCACGCTTGGATCGACAATCGCGCTTGGGTGAATGCCAGGCGAAAGTGTGATCGGTTTCGGCGCAAGTTTGAGCACGATCTGCTCGAAAGCCTTGGTTGGATTTGAGACGCGAATCTGAGCGGCAGTGACCGGTTCGGCAAAATCAGTTGGCACGAAAACCGCGGACGCGCGCGTCTTGCGCAGGAGGCCAACATATTTTCGATTCGCAAAAAAACTGATCTCTCCAGCAGTCGCCTCGGCGAGTGAAGCAGCGCCGGTGATTTTGAGCGCTGGATCGCCAAACAACTCGCCTCCGGACATCGTCGCCAGTTCTTGAAGAGTGAAAGGCACGGACAAGGTTACAATGTTAAAGCGTTGGCGCGCTGAAAAAGTCAGGGCGACTTCGCACGTTGACTCCAGCGCGGCGGACATTTGTCAATGAACGCCTGGACGCCTTCGAGCGCGGCTTCGTCCATCATATTGCAGGCCATGGTCTGCCCGGCAGCCTCATAGGCGGCGCCGATGCCCAGTTCAATTTGACGGTAGAAAAGTTCTTTCCCCATCGCCACCGCAACACGCGGTTTGGAAATGATGCTGGCAACGAGTTTCTCGACCTCGGCGTCGAGCTGTTCCGGTTCCGCGACACGGTTGATCAAGCCACGCATCTTCGCCTCCTCAGCGCTGATAAATTCGCCAGTCACGAGCATCTCGAAAGCCGCTTTGCGCAAAACGTTGCGTGCAAGCGCCACGCCCGGCGCCGAACAGAAGAGACCCAGGTTTACGCCGCTGACCGCGAATTTTGCTGTGCTCGCCGCAACCGCGAGATCGCACATCGCCACCAACTGACATCCCGCTGCGGTGGCGATCCCCTGAACACGCGCGATCACAGGTACCGGCAGCCGTTGCACGCTCAGCATCATCTCCGAGCATTGCGCAAAAAGGCGCTGATAGTAATCGAGGGATGGCTTCGCCCGCATCTCCTTCAAATCATGGCCGGCGCAGAACGCTTTGCCCTCAGCCGCGAGCACGACCACCCGCACTGACTCGTCTTTGGCGATCGCGTCAAACTCGCGTTGCAGTGCCTCGAGGATTGCCTCCGATAAGGCATTGAAGGCCTGCGGCCGGTTTAACGTCAGCGTCACCACGCCACGCGTGTCCTGGCTTCGCAAGAGTAATGGCTCTTCAGGTCCGAACGCTTTCGGGGGCGGTACCGGTTCGATTGATACTGGAGAAGCTTTCACAGGCTGGGACGCTTAGACGCTACTGCTGAAATTCCAAATCCGAAATTCGAAAAATTTAGTTTTCGTTTGCCGTGGGCGGCAACATCATCTGACAAGTCCCGCAGATGTGAGAAAGTGCGCAGCCCCGAATGAAAATCGTCGCTATCGCTAACCAAAAAGGCGGCGTCGGCAAAACGACCACCGCCGTAAATCTCGGCTCCGCGCTGGCCGAGATGGGCCATCGCATTTTGCTTGTCGATCTTGACCCACAAGCAAACGCCACCAGCTCATTTGGTTTGGAAGGAGTTGAGGAAATCAGCTTATACGATCCGTTACTTGGCGAGGCTTCCATTACCGAAAAAATTTTCCCCACCCGGCGCGATGACCTGTTTATCGTGCCGGCGGATCTCGATCTGGCCGGTGTCGAGGTCGAAATCGCGCGTATGCCGGATCATCTCACCCGCCTGGCAGAGACGCTCAAACCGTTGCAGGCCGATGGGACATTCGAGTTCGTTCTACTGGATTGTCCCCCGTCGCTTGGCATCCTGATGAGCAACGCGCTCGCCGCCGCGGATGAACTGCTGACCCCGATACAATGCGAATATTTCGCGCTTGAGGGTTTGGTCAAAATTGTGCGACTGATCGAGCAAGTGCGGGGTTCCGGCGCAAACAAGGGCCTCCAACTCGGTGGCATTGTCATGACGATGTTCGACGGTCGAACGAGGCTCAGCGCACAAGTGGTGGCCGATGTGCGGGAACACTTTGGCGAGCGCGTATACGAGACCGTCATCCCGCGCAGCGTTCGTTTGAGTGAAGCGCCGAGCTTCGGCAAAACCATCCTCGAGTACGATCCTAATGGAGCAGCCGCAACCGCTTATCGCGCACTGGCGCGGGAATTCATTCGCAGGCACGCTCCGCCAGCCACTCCTCCCGCGACAGTGCAAAAACCTGCGTCGGAAATCCTTTAAACACTGTTTCTCTCTCGAGCTTCATCGCGTTTTTCTCGGCAACACGGCGTGACGGCAGATTATCGGGATGAATCAGTGAAATCACGCGCGGCAATCTTAAATCGCCAAACCCGTAATCGCGCACAGCTTGTGCCGCTTCGGTGGCAAGTCCCCGGCCCCAGTAATCAGGATGAAGCCGATACCCAATTTCGATTTCGTCTCTTCCATCGACCTGTTGGTGAAAAAATCCGCAATAACCGATCAATCGATTCGACCCGCGATGGATCACCGCGAATTGAGAGGGCAGCCCCCGACGCTCCCATTCCATGAGCTTTTTCAGAAACGCAGCGGTTTGCTCGCGTGAGAAAACGCCAAGCGAAAAGCGCATGAAATCCGTGTTGGCCATTAACTCTGCCAAAAGATCGACATCTTTCTCGCGGAACGGGCGAAGAATTAAGCGGGCAGTTTCGAGAACCGGCATTCGGATAATGAACACGAACACTCAGCGAGTTTCGATTCATAATCGATATGCCAGCAACGACTGAGGAATATGCGCGGCCGGCGACGCCGCCGGATACATCCAGTTTAGCGGAAGTGCGCGAAGCGGCGCGCGAATGCACCGCGTGTCATCTCTACAAGCGCGCCACGCAAACTGTGTTTGGCGAAGGCCCGAAGGACGCGCCGATCATGCTGGTCGGTGAACAACCGGGAGATTACGAGGACGTCGCCGGCAAACCGTTCGTCGGACCCGCCGGGAAAATCATGGACCGCGCGCTCGAAGAAGCGGGAATCGATCGCAAAGAAGTCTACGTCACCAATGCGGTAAAGCATTTTAAGTGGGAGCCGCGGGGAAAGCGTCGTATTCATCAAAAACCCAACTCGCGCGAGATCGCGGCGTGCCGTCCGTGGCTTGAGGCGGAGCTACGCCTGGTGAAACCGAAGTTATTGGTCTGTCTCGGCGCGACAGCCGCTCAGGCGATCTTCGGTCCCTCGTTTCGCGTGACGCGCGAGCGCGGCAAAGTTCTGTCGTCCAAGTTCGCGCCGCGAGTCCTCGCCACGGTTCATCCATCGTCCCTGCTTCGACAACCCGATGAACAATCGCGCGAACGCGAATACAAACGGTTTGTTGTCGATCTTCGCGCAGCTTTAAAAGCAACCGGCGAAGGAATAGAAATCTGACGCGCCATACTAAGAGCGGTCACCCGAACCGCCCGCGGGCGATTGAGATTAATCGCCCTACCTCTACCGTTCACATCGGTTTATGGCTTCGGGGCCGGCGAGGCGATCGCTGAAGCAGCTGGCGGTGGCGAGTTCTTGGCCTTCTTTGCACCCATCGGCCCGAGCTTTACCATTTTAGCTTCGAGTGTGCCGTCAGCATTCCTCCAATACGAGCCGCTGGCCTCTTCGTTCTCGGTGATGTCTTGCACCGTCGCAGTCTTTGCACCCTTGGTAATGGAAGTCTTGTCAGTGACTGTAAAGGTGCGCGATTGCTTTTTACCTGCGATCGTGAACGTCTTCGCATTTTGATCCACCGCCGAGATCATTCCATGAAACGGAAGTGGGCGTGTGCCCTGCTTCGCAGCCGAACCGGCCGGTGAAGCAGCCGTTTTTGGAGAGGCCGACGGTGAACTCGATGTGCGGGGCGTTTGTGCGCTAGCCAATGCGCAAAGGGCAACAGCAACAACGCAGACGCCGCTCATGAGGCAGGTTTTGGTCTTCATAGTTTGGGTCCTTATTGAATTCGGGGATCGCTACAGATTTCGGTTAATGGACAAGATCAGGCGCAACTTCCTTCAACCGTCTAATGATTCGAGACGGCGAAAGCAAGCCTGCGTTCGCTTGATGAAAAATTGGCAGGCCGTGCTAATCTTCGGTCGCTGATAACGGGGGTATAGCTCAGCTGGTAGAGCGTCTCGTTCGCAATGAGAAGGCCAGGGGTTCGAATCCCCTTACCTCCATTTCAATGTAATAGACGAAAATCGCCTGGGAGTAGAGCGCTGTCGGTCGTCGCGGCACCCGAACCATGCTTGACATCAATTACTCCAACCGTGGCTGGCGGTGGAGTAATCGGCTGCTGGCCTTTTGCCTTGAGAGATTCGTTTAATGGCGGCAGGTCCTGCGCGAGCAATTGTTCGAAGTCTTTTGTCACATCAGCTAATTCTCGCTTTAAGGTATCGATATAAGCGATCGCGTAATCGCCCGGTTTGCCTTCGTAGCTCAGAATCGCTCCGTAAAGCTGATCGGTGTGTTCTCGCAAACGCTCTTCCCCGGTGACCGCGCCACCTTCAGTGGTGGCGACAATTTTCTTGCGCACACCGTCAACTTTCCCATCGAAGTCGGTGATACTTTTGTGGAGCGAATCAGCCTCGGGCAAGGCCGCGCCGCTCTGGGTCAACGCTTTTCGCAAAGAAAGAATGCGATCTATCAAGGCGCTTTCGTCGCCAAATAATGCGTGGACTTTCATCGCAGCATCGAACTGGACCTTGCGATCGGCTTCGCTGAATTTGGCCCGGCGATCAAGACCGACCGTCAACTTCGTTTCCGAGACCTTTCCAGCCTTTGTGAGTCGCACGGTGTACACGCCGGGCACGAGACGTGGTCCGCGCGTTCCAGCGAAAGCAATCTGCGCAGCCGGCGGCACACGCGGCGGTTTTGCGCGCATCGCCCAGGTCACACGATTGAGACCGGGACGCTTGCTGGCCGGCAGTTCGTCAATGACGCGGCCAGAAGCGTCCAACACTTCCAGTTTCAATCGTCCAAAAAGATGGCGCTCGCGCTGATAGTAAGTAATCACGGCCGCATCCGGCGGATTATCGCCGACAAAGACGGCGTCGCCATTGGCCCAACCGCCGCTGCTTTCAATGCGCTGTTGCACGGGACGTGCTGAAACAAAGGCGGCATCCTGCGTCAAAAGATCGGGCGTGAGAGCGCGTAGCGGTGTGATGTCATCGACAATCCAAATGCCACGACCGTGCGTTGCCAAAACGAGATCATTGTCACGCGGATGAATTGCCAGATCCCGAACAGCAACAGCGGGAAAATGGTTGGCCTTGAACTGCGCCCAGTTCTTTCCGCCGTCGATCGAGACCCAGAGCCCGAACTCGGTCCCGAGAAACAGCAGGTCCGGTTTCACTACGTCTTCCTTGATGACGTGAGCGTAGCCGCGAACGCCTTTCACATCTTGCGGCGTGACGAGCGGTGTCCAAGTTTTGCCGTAATCAGTGGTCCGAAAAACGTACGGCGCCATGTCGCCAAACGTATGTCGATCAAACGCAGCGTAGGCAGTGCCTGCATCGAAATTACTCGCCTGCACCCAGCTCACCCACGAATTCTTCGGCAAACCGGGAACGTTACCGACGACATTGGTCCAGCTTTTGCCGCCGTCGCGAGTGAGCTGAAGGTTGCCGTCATCGGTGCCAACCCAGATCAGCGATTTATCTTTAGGCGATTCACTGATTGAATAAATGGTCGTGTGCATTTCCGCGGACGAATTGTCCACGGTGACGCCGCCGGATTGCTCCTGCTTCTGCTTTTGCGGATCGTTCGTAGTCAGATCGGGCGAGATGCGCTCCCAGGTCTGACCATGATCGCGCGAGCGGAACAAAAATTGCGCGCCGATGTAGATCGTCCCTTTTTTATTTGGCGACAAAGCGATTGGCGTATTCCAGTTGAACCGGAGTTTTTCCTTATAATCCGGTCGTGGCTTGATGTTGCGCGCTTCGTGCGTGCGCCGGTTCACGCGCCCGATCTCGCCACCTTGATATTCGGCATAGATGCAATCGGGATCAGCGGGATCGGGAAACATCCAGAAACCGTCGCCGTTGTACATGTTTTCCCACTGCGCGTTGGTGATGCCGCCCGGGTACTGCGATTCGCCCACCCACGAGCTGTTGTCCTGGAGACCGCCATAGACGCGGTAGGGATCGTTGTCGTCGAGGCTGACGTGATAGAACTGCGACACCGGCAGATTGTTCCCTTTCCACCATTTGCTGCCGCCATTGTAGGAATACCACATCCCGCCATCGTCACCGACAAACACAACTTGCGTGTTGGTGGGATCGATCCAGACATCATGCGCGTCACCGTGGGTCCCTTGAAAGCCGCCCACCACCGCGAAGCTCCTGCCTCCGTCGTCACTGACGATCAGTGCGCCGTCAGGCTTGAACACGCGGTCCGGATTTTTCGGATCGACAATCAGATTCGCAAAATAGAACGGACGCCATACCATCCACTGGCTTTTGTCGCGCTTGTCCCACGTCACACCGCCATCGTCGGAAACGAATAGCGCGCTTTCAGGTGATTCGACAAAAGCATAAACGCGCTTGGCATTCGAAGGAGCAATGGCCACCGCAATGCGACCATAAGGCTTCTTTGGAAAACCTTTGTTGGCCTCAGGTGTAATCTCCGTCCAGGTGTTACCACCATCGGCGGAACGAAACATCCCGCTGGCGGAAGGCGCCGATGGACTCTCGCCGCCGGATCGGTACTCCCATCCTTTGCGGCGGAAATCCCACATCGTTGCGAACATCACGTCGGGGTTGCTGGGATCGATTGCAATCGAAGTGCAGCCCGTTGAAAGACTGGGGCCTTTTAGGACTTGTTTCCATGTCTTCCCGCCATCGGTCGTCTTGTAAAGACCGCGATCCGGCGAATCACTCCAGAGCGCTCCCGGCACGGCCACAAAAACCGTATCGCCATTCTTTGGACTCACCACGATCTTTGCGATGCGCTCCGAGTTTTCCAACCCGGCATGTGTCCAGGTTTCGCCGCCATCCGTTGACTTGTGAATTCCATCGCCGATGGAAACAGTGTTGCGCATCCACGATTCACCCGTTCCGACCCAAACATTTTTCGAATTCCTTGGATCGAGAGCGATGGCGCCGATCGACTGTGCAGGTTGCTCGTCGAATACCGGCCTAAACCGGGTGCCGCCATCGTCGGACTTCCAAACACCACCGCTGGCTGCGCCGACAAATAGCGTGATTTTGCCGGACGGTTCCCGTGTTGCGGCAATCGCCGAGATCCGGCCGCTCATGGCTGCGGAACCGATGTTGCGCACGCCAAGACCGGAGATGGTGGCGGAACCATAGGGCGCTTCCTCAGCGCGGCACAGAACGGTGCAAAGGAACAGCGCGAAAGGCAGAACAAACTTCAACGAACGCATGAGTACCTGATAAGGAATTTATTTGGGAGCTGGTGGAAAATGAAAGGTGGCCTCGTCAACTGGGACATTAGCTTCGACCTTGTCGATGAGGATCTTTTGCTTATCCGGATCTCCTTTGCGCTCATAGTCACCAAGATCAGTCTCAACTTCCTCGTATGCGCCGTGTTTGACGCGCCCAGTCAGAACCCGAATCTCCAGGAAGTGATCAGGATCGAGGTAAACAAAGCTCACGTCTCCATTCTTACGCGCCACTTTTAGTTTGTGAGCAAGCGTTCCGTCTACTTCTTCAGTCCCGAGATAATCGACCGTGCTTCCCTTGGCCTTCCAATTGACTAGTGGTCCATCGATCTCCGCGTCTTCCATCAAAGGCTTTAGATCGTCCGCCGACATTTTTTCGGGATCCTTGCGTCCCTGGAACGGCGAGATTTTCCATCCCTCTTTTCCATCATACGCCTCAACCTGAGTCATGCCCTGAAGCGTCGCCTCGGTGCGCAGCTCGCCTGGCCGCTCTTTCGTTTGGAGATAGGCAAGCTCGATCTGACCCTCGTTCACCAGCAGTTTTCCGCTGAGACGGAGTGATTGAAGAGCATGCAGCGCATCGGCCCCGCCCTTGGCTTCGATATTTTTGGAAACCAACTCGTCGACGGTCGGCTGATTCTTGTCTTGTGCAAAACCCTTCGCGGCGATGAGTGCGGTAGAGACGAGGAGGATTACAAAGCGTAAACGCATAGGGAATGGTGAGACGAATTACGAACCGCGCAAGGCACCCATACGCGAAGGAGATGCCAGCGCAAGCTGCTGCGAAATCTATTGAAAATTGGTCCGTTCCTTATTCCAGTTTCAACTTTGATTCGGCGGATCACTTGCGATCGAAATGGCGTTAAGCAGCTCGCAGGAGGAATCTGTCATTCGGTGCGTAATGCGATAATAGGGTCGATTTTGAGAGCGCGACGCGCGGGGAAATAGCAGGCCGCAAACGCGGCAAGCGCGAGCAGTGAAGTCACGCAGATAAAAATTACCGGATCGTTTGGATTAACTCCGTAAAGCAGGGATCCGGCGAGGCGAGTCGAGCCGAAGGCGGCAAACAAACCAAAACCCAGGCCGATCGCTGCGAGGAACATGCCCTGCCGCAAAACGAGTTGAATCACCTGACTCGTTTGTGCGCCGAGCGCCAACCGAATTCCTAACTCGCGTGTTCGTTGACTGACCGAATACGCCATCACTCCATAGACTCCCATTGACGCCAGGATGAACGCGAGCAAGCCAAGACTTCCGAGCAACATCGCACCCATCCAGGATGGCCAAAGTGCAATCGCCATGTGGTCGCGAATGGTTTTTTCGTAGGTGATGGGAATGTGAACATCGACAGCACGAATGATCTGGCGAATCTGGCTCAGCATCACTCCGGGCGCGCCGGTCGTGTGAACAAACAGCGTTATTCCGGTGTCAGTGAGCTCGTTTAGCGGCTGGTAAACCATCGGCGTCGGAATTTCGCCGAGTGTTACTGCCTTAGAATTCCGGGCGATTCCGATTACTTCGATCGGTGTTTTAAAGACCAGAAACCTGAATCGGCGGCCTAAAGCATCTTCATTTGGCCAAAATTCGTTGGCCATCGTCTCGTCAATAATCGCGACCGGCG